>Ga0224531_1000781_pt1 | contig 15178 bp, 9 predicted proteins | sample CBST100metaG_FD_179876 | JGI IMG/M metagenome (GOLD analysis project Ga0224531, IMG submission 179876) | Peat soil microbial communities from Stordalen Mire, Sweden - C.B.S.T100 | ecosystem: Environmental > Terrestrial > Soil > Wetlands > Peat | place: Sweden: Norrbotten County, Stordalen Mire... | reverse complement strand
AGCATTGCCCCTTGTCGAATGTGGTGTGAAGCGCCAGCAGCATCGAAGGATCGCCAACCGGCGCAGGCCGCAGAACGAACCGGCTCACCATGGAGAAGATGGTGGCGTTGGCGCCCATCCCGAGACCAATGGAGAGAACGGCAATTGCTGTGGCCCCGCGATGCTTGCCCAACGTGCGCAGACTGTATTTCAGGTCGCGCAACAGCGATTCAACCCAGGGCAGCGTGCGTCGTTCGCGCCAGGCCTGCCGCGTTTGCTCCGCTCCACCCAGGCGGATCAACGCCTGACGCCGCGCCTCTTCCGGGCTCAACCCAGCACGGATCCCGTCTTCGGTGTGCATCGCCACGTGGCTCTCCAGTTCTGCCGCAAAATCATCTTCTCGCCTTGCGCCGAATAGCCCGCATAGCCGCATCCATAGTGCTCTGAACTTCCGCATCTTTCTCTCCTATTCGATTCGTAGCGCCTGCATGGGGTCGATGGAAGCAGCACGGCGCGCGGGCAGATATGTGGCCGCCATTGCCACCAGAAGGAAGAGCACGCCCACACCAATCAGCGTCTCCGGGTCATGAGGGGTTACGCCAAACAGGGCCGTGGCGAGCAGTCGCATCGCCACAAGCGAAGCGGCAAAGCCCAGCGCTTCCCCAACCAGCGTAATGAATGCACTCTCGCGGAGGAGGGAGATCAGAACAGCCTCGCGCCTGGCGCCAAGTGCAATGCGAATCCCGATCTCGCGGGTTCGCTGGGTCACCGTGTAAGAGACAACTCCGTAGAGGCCGATCAATACCAGCAGAACCGACAACACCGCGAAGACACTCAGGGCGAAGAGTTCAAATCGCAGCAGCGACTCGTTATTGTTGAGGCGGTCCCGCATCGTTTCAAGGTCATAAACAGGTTGCGACGGATTGACCGCGGCCACTGCTCGGCGCGCCGAGGAGGCCAGCTTGGCGGGGTCGCCGTTGGTGCGAAGCAAAAAGGTGAAGTAGGTCCAGTCTTGCTGCATAGCAGGGAAGTAGAACTCTGAAATGCCACCGTAGCGCGGCCCGGAGCGACGATTTGGAGATACGACTCCAATCACCGTCGGGGAGCCGTCGCAGTACCAGAAACAATGAATAGGACGGCCTATGGGACTTTGGCCCGGCCAGAGTTTGTCAGCCAGATCTTTGGTGACGATCACGACTCTTGGGCTGGTGCGATTATCCTGGCTTGAGAAACCTCGGCCTTCGATGACAGGAATGCCCATCAGGCCAAAGTACCCGTTGCTGGCAACCCGAGGCGCTCCGCCTGCGCTCCGTTGTGCTCCATCCGCGGCCATCACCGGAAGAAGCATATCGGCTCTTGTATCGAGCGGAGCGCTGCTGACCGCGCCCACCGCGGTAACTCCCGGGATGCGATCCAGTTGATCGAGCACCCCTTTGCAGAAGGCCGAAATCGCAGGATTGCCTCCCTCTTTTGAGATATACGGCTCGCCATGGAGAGCCACCGAGAAGCTCAGGATTCCCTTGGTGTCGTACCCCAGATGCACCTTGTCCATGTTGGCCATGGTGCGCAGCAGAAGACCGGCCCCTACCAGCAGGACGAAGGCGATTCCCATCTCTCCCGATACAAGTATTTTGCGGAGCCGAGCCCCCCGGATCGAGGAGCGGTTCGTGCCGGCTCTCAACGCGTCGCCGGGGTCCGCATCGCCGGCAAGCCACGCCGGCGCCATTCCGAAAGCTACTCCGGTGACGACGGCCATCGAAGCTGTGAAGACCAGAACAGAAGCATTGATTGCAGGACGCTGGAATGCATCCAGCGCGGCCGGCCTGAATAGATAGAGCAGCCGAAGCGCGCCATTCGCAAACAGGACACCCGACGCTCCGCCCGCCATCGCGACGAACAGCGATTCGACGAGCTGTTGCGCGATGATGCGCCGACGGGTGGCACCCAGCGCCGTTCGAACCGCAAACTCCCGGCGGCGTGCGGCGGTTCGCGCCAGCGCCAGGCCCGCTACGTTGGAGCAGGCAATGGCCAGCAGGAACAAAACGGCGAGAGAGAGCATCAGCAAAGAAGCACGAATCGACTTTGTAAGTTCCGCGGCAATCGGGGTCACGATTGGCCTTGCGTCAGGCGCAGGCTCGCTCGCGTGGGCTGTTCCCTGGCCGCGGCTGTTCGCGGCGCGAGCATTCAGTTCCGCCCGCACCGCGGCCGCGGAGTTGTTCGCCCGTGCGCGCACCAGTACGGTCGATATATATGCTCCCGCTTCGCGCATCGAGGTGTGTTGGTCAAAGACTGTTGGAGTCCACACATCGACGTTGGCCGGAAAATCCATTTGCGGCGGCAGAACTCCCACAATCACCAAATAGACTCCGTTGGCCCTGATGGTTTTCCCCAGCGCGGCGGGGTCGGCGTGGAATCCGCTGCGCCAGAGGCGGTCGCTGATCAGTGCAATGCGGTCTTTGCCCGGCACATCCTCGTCGGGCGCAAATCCGCGTCCCAGGCGCGGAGTGACACCCAGCACATCGAGAAAGCGCGCGCCGGTTTCCGCCGCCTTCAGGCGCCTGGCGCTTCCCTCGCCCAGCTCGACGTTCGCGCCAATGCTGGAATACATCGTTGCGTTCTCGATCGTCTTGAAGAACCCAGCGGCGTCGTTGAACGACGCGGTGACGCTCTTCGAGTTCATATTGAAGCCGAGACCGGCATCCATTCCGTTTTCAACTGTCATGACTCGCGACGGATCGCTAAACGGCAATTGGCGAAGCAGGATCGCGTGAACCAGGCTGAAGATGGCCGTATTCGCGCCGATGGCAAGACCGAGCGTAAGAACCGCCGTGATGGAGTACCCAGGCGAATTGCGAAGCTGGCGAAGGGCATAGCGCGCGTCTAGCCTCAGATTCTCCAGGCATGGCAGTCCGAGGCGCTCGCGATAGGCCTGACGCGTTTGCTCCGCGCCGCCCAGGCGGATCAACGCCTGCCTGCGCGCTTCTTGAGGACTAAGTCCGGAGCGGATTCCGTCCTCCGTATGCATCGCGACATGACTCTCCAGTTCGACCGCAAAGTCGTCATCGCCGTGCCGAAAACTCAGCAAGCCGCACAACCGCATCATCAATGCTCTGAGCTTGCGCACTACGCCTCCTCGACCGGGGTCAGGAAGCGGGCCAGGATTTCCGTGGTCTGTTCCCACTCCGCCGCAGCCTTTTTCACCTGCCGCTCACCTGCCTTGGTCAGCTCGTAGAACTTGGCTTTGCGGTTGTTTTCTGAAGTGCCCCAACGCGAGCGGATGTACCCCTCCTGCTCCAGCTTCAGCAGCGCCGGATAGAGCGTCCCGTAGTTCAACTGCAATTGGTCGCCGCTGGTCAGCTCAATCCGCCGCGCCAGCCCGTAGCCGTGTTGCGGCCCCATGGTTTCCAGGGTCTTCAAAGTCATCAGCGCCAAGGTTCCCTGCCACACATCGGTCTTTCCGCCCATTCTTCCTCCTATGGCAAACCAATAGAGAGAAGCATACAGCCCTTTCTATGGGAATGCAATACGAAGGGCTCCAGCACATTGTTCCCGGCAAAATCGGAACCGAGTTCCTGTGCTACGCTTCTCGCGTAGATTCATTGCCAACTCCACCCGGAGGCGTCCCCGTGCGCGTACCTTTGCTTGCTGTTTCCGCCCTTGTGGTCCTTGCTCTGCCCCTGGCCTCGCAAACTCCCTCCGATCTGGCCGCTTCCGTCCAGCGCCAGTTGCCCGCGCTCACCGAAACTTACAAGCATCTGCATCGCAGTCCCGAACTCTCGCGCCATGAGGAGCAGACTTCGGCCTTTGTGGCCGGGGAGCTGCGCAAACTCGGTTACACGGTGACCGAACACGTGGGCAAATACGCGGACGGCGCGCAGGCGTTTGGCGTGGTCGCGGTGCTTGAAAACGGCGCGGGTCCACGCCTGCTGATCCGCACCGACATGGATGCTCTTCCGGTGGAAGAGAAGACCGGCCTGGACTACGCCAGCACGGTGAAAACCACCAACGCGCAAGGGCAGCAAGTAAGCGTCATGCACGCCTGCGGCCACGATCTCCACATGACTGTGTTGTTGGGCGCGGCGCGGGAACTGGCCGCGCGCAAAAGCCAGTGGCATGGAACGCTGATGCTTGTGGGCCAGCCTGCCGAAGAAGTTGTGCAGGGCGCGGCCGCTCTGATGGCCGACCGACTCTACGAGCGCTTCGGCCGGCCTGACTTCGTGCTTTCGGAGCACGATTCGGCAGAGGTGCCCGCAGGTTCGGTCGCCTTGAAGGGTGGGCCGCTCTTGGCCGGCGCCACCACCATCAACGTAACCATGCGCGGCATTGGCGGCCACGGCTCTGCGCCCCAGTCCGGCAAGGACCCCATCGTGCTGGCCGCGGAATTTGTCCTCGTGGCGCAGACCATTGTGAGCCGCCAGATCGACCCGCAACAGCCGGCGGTCCTGACCGTGGGCACCATTCACGGAGGAACGAAGAACAACATCATTCCCGACGAAGTAACCATGGGATTGACGCTGCGCACTTACTCGCCCGCGGTCCGCGACCAGATCGTAGCCGCTGTTCGTCGCACCGCTCAAGGCCTCGCAGAATCCTACGGCATCCCTGCCGACCGCATGCCCACGGTGACCTTGGGCGAGAGCACGCCCGCCACCGTGAACGACCCCGCCATGAACGAGCGCGTGCGCGCGGCGGCAGCCTCGGCGCTGGGCACTGAGCGCGTCCTTGAGGCCCGTGCCGTCATGGGCAGCGAGGACGTGGGCCAGTTGGCGCTCGATGGAAAGATTCCTGCCGTGATGTATTGGTTGGGCGCAGCCGATCCGGAGAAGCTCGCAGAGAGCCGCAAATCCGGCGTCGCCCTGCCCAGCCTGCACTCGGCGCTCTTTGCCCCGGTCTACGCTCCGGCCATCACCACAGGAGTTACCGCAATGACGGCTGTAGCAATGGATCTGCTGAAGTAGGGCGGCGTATTTCGACGCGGTGCCCTGCTAATAAATTACCTTGAGCGAAAGCTGAATCTGGCGCGAGTTGCCGGCGGTCTTGCTGATCTCTCCAAAGCCCGAACCGTTGAGAATGTTGGCGGGCAGTCCCATCGTGACAATGTTGAAGAGATTGAAAAACTCGGAACGGAATTGCAGGTCCATCCGCTCGGCTCCACTCTTGCGCTTCCCAAACGGCGTGTCCTTGATCAGCGCAAAGTCGAAGTTATAAAAAGCCGGTCCACGGAATGTGTTGCGTCCAAGCGTACCGAACCGGCCCTGGTTCGGCCCTGTGCCGCCGGCCACATGTATCGGAATCGAAAAGAAGTCCGTGGCGTTGTTCGAGCCCTCGCCGAAATAATCCTGTCGATTCTTGCGTGCCGTCGACAGATGCGGCTTGGCGATCTGGTCCGGACGATCCACTCCGTTCGAACCCGCGCCGGTCTGCTGAATGCCGGAGAAGATGGTGAAGGGCGAGCCGGAACTTATGCTGGAAATGCTCAGCAGTTCCCATCCGTCCGTCACTTTCCTGCTGATGGGGCGCAGAAAGTCCACGCTCTGCAAGTGCAGGTCCTGGGCCAGGCTCAGGCCGAAGCCATGCGTTACATCGAAGGATGACGGCCCTTTTTCAGGATGCGTATCGTAAGGGTTCTGCGGGAAACCCTGCGCCACGGCGCCGGTCGATCCCGTGCCGCCAATCACCTGGCTGGTGTCGTCCAGCGACTTGCTCCAGGTATAACTTGCCTGAACGCCCGGTCCGCCGTGGCCCATGGTTCCGGAGAGCGATGTTTGCAGTGCGTGATAAGTCGAATGGGCGGTCGCCGAGATCACATTCTCCACGCCAAACCCACCAATGACGTTGCCGGAGCTATCGAACTGGGTATGCGGCGCAAAGGCAGGACTCGCGCCAGGATAGGCGTTGGGAAAGCTGGTGCGGGGAAGTTTGACGCCCGCGGTTCCCACATAGCCCGCATCCGCGGTCAGGTTGCCGAGCTTTCGCTCCAGGCCGGCCGTCCAGGTGTAGAGCGTGCCATTGCCGAACGAGCGATCGACAGCGCTCAGATTGAGCGCGCTCACGACACCACCCGGGGTGAGCGCCGCCACATCTTTCTCATACCGGTCCACATCCATCACCGTGTTGGCCGCGACAGAATTGGGCCGCCCATTCGCGAAGATATCGGCGCCGGCGGGAGTGTACGTGCGCGGAAGCTGCGCCGGGGTGATTTGGAATCCGTAATGGATCGGCGCGACCGAAGCCGAGAGCAGGCGCGGGTAAACGGCAAAGGGCGTGGAGCCGGTGAGAAAGTTATCCTGCCAGATGTTAGGTCCGATGGTTGTGATAGCGCCGCCGGCGTGTGCGGTGAACTTGTGGGTAACCTGCCAGGAGGTCTGCACGCGCGGTCCCCAGGCATTCCACTCCGTGCGGTAACCGGGCTGGGGATTGATGACGAACTGCTGTACGCCGTTTTCTGTCAGGAAGCCCGAGGTGCGATGAGCGCGCTCGGTGATGGGCGTGTAAAGCTCCCAGCGAACGCCGTAGTCGAGCGTGAAAGTTGGAGTTACCTTCCACGTATCCTGAAAATAGGCGTTGAAGTTACTGCGATTGATGGCTGCCGGGCCGATGTGCTGGCCGTTCGAGAAGTAAGGAGGAGCGACGGCCACGGTATAGACGAAGGAACTGCCCGAGAGAAGGCCGGAGAGCGTATCAGGCAAAGGGTCGCCGGCGGCGATGTTGTGCATTCCGCTCTGAGACGGAATCGCTTCGGTGGCATAGGCTGTTCCGCCGCCGAAATCGTATTCTCCATTGGGACTGATGCCGAAATAAGTGGTGTCGCGATTGAGGCGCGCCTCGAAGCCTGCCTTAAGGGAGTGGCGCGCGGTGGTAAACACCGCGTTTTCGCGGCCCACAAAGAGATTGCCGTAGGCCTGCATCACCGAGCCGGCGGCGGAGTTGAACGCCTCAAACAATCCGTCGTTGAATTTCACCGCCGGGTCGGTGTGATTGGGCGTGGGAAATCCAGGCGTGGTGCGGGTAATGGAGAGCGAAGACTCCAGTACCAGGCGCGGTGAGACGGTGCGCGTGTAGGTTCCCACCACGTTGCGCTGCCGGTCGATGTACTGAACACCGAAAGTTGGATCGACGGCCGTCTGGTCGGGATTGGTGGTGGGTCCGCTTAGATTATCCAGATTGAAGCGCGCGAAGAATTGGTCCTTTGAAGAGAACTTGTGGTCCAGGCGCACCGAGAACTGGTTGGCGTCAGTGGCCACCTTCGACGCGGTGGCGTAAGTCCGGTCCAGGTAGGGCCCGGAGGCATCGTTTGGCTTGGGATACCGCGCCAGCACCTCCGCAATGCCCGCAGGAATGGGCACGGTCAGGGTGTCGGTCGACCCGTCGGCATAGGTCACCGTATCCAGTCCTGCACGCTCCGTCAACGTGGGCACGGGCATGACTTGCGTAGTGCCTAACACCTGGCGGAAACCTTGGTACTGCGTAAAGTAGAAGGTTCGGTTGCGGCCATCGTAGACGTGGGGAACAAAGACCGGGCCGCCATTGGTGAAGCCGAATTCATTGCGACGAAATGGCGGAATGCGTCCCGGATAGGCCGGCGTTGCGTGGTCGAAGTAGTTGCGCGCATCGAAAGCCGAGTTGCGCACGAATTCGAAAGCGGACCCGTGAAAGCCGCTGGCCCCGGAACGGGTATGGATGTTGGTGAAGCCGGCAGCGCCGCGGCCAATCTCGGCCGGCATCCAGCCGGAGCTGGAGTCGATGCCTTCCACAGCGTCCACGTTGAAGTTCGAGAAAGTGGCCCCGCCCATCTCCGGGTCGCTGATGTCAGCGCCGTCCATGGCAAAAGTCGCCTCAACGCCGCGCTGGCCGTTGATGGCGAATTGGGCCGTGAAGTTGGTGGCGCCGTTGGCGTCGGTCATGGTGCCGGCGGCCAGCAGCAGCAGGCTGCTGAAGTCGCGCTTGTTCAGCGGCAGCTCGCTGACCGCCTGGCTTGATAACTCTTCTCCGCCGGTCGCGGTCTGGCCCTTGAGGACGGCGACGGTAAGTTCGCCGCGGCCAGAAAGCGTGAGCACAACAGGCGCCGGCGAAGATGCAAGTTCAATGGGCTGCGCATAGTCGATAGTGCGGCCCTCGGTCTTAACGGCGAGCTTATAGCGGCCCGGGGCCAGAGGCTGAAGCCGGAAATGACCATCCGCGCCTGTGATGGCCTGGGCCTGCGCGCCATCGGCGGCCAGCCGTACCGTCGCAGCCGGAATCGGCGCGCCCGCAGTGTTGCGCAGGACCCCTTGCCACACCTGTTGCGCAGTCTGCTGCGCCCATCCAGCGACGGCAGACAAAAGCAGCACCGCCGCCCCAAAAGTCCAAAAGGTCCTTAAGACACTAACCGCTTTGGAGCCGGCCCGCTTGCGCCCGTTATCCCACTGAACTTTCAAGTGATCTCAACCTTTGACGTGAGTGATGCGCGGCGCTGGGAGGAGCCACAACGGCGTGGAAACCGCTCTGTCCGCTTCGGCTTGAATTATAGCTTCATCCCTGCGGACTGAAATCGTCTCCCGATCGGTGTATGCAGCCTCTTTGCCTACAATGGATGCATCCGCATGGAAGATCTCGAGACAAATCCAGAGAACCCCGAAGACGCGATTGCCGAGACCATCGTCGCCATCTCCACGCCCCCCGGCCGGGGGGGCATTGGGATTGTGCGCCTCAGCGGGCCGCTGGCTGCCTCCATCGCCGTGCAACTGGTGCGCCTGCGCCAACCGCTGCAACACGCGCATGCGCGCCTGGCTGATGTGCTGGACGCTCCAGAAACGGAGCAGAGCGCGGGCCGCATCGACGAGGCCATCGTCACCCTGTTTGAAGCGCCTCACTCTTACACTGCCGAGGACCTTGTAGAGATTGCCGCGCATGGGTCGCCGGTGGTGCTGGAGTTGCTGCTCCGCCGGGCCCTGGACTTGGGCGCGCGGCTGGCCGAACCCGGCGAGTTCACCCAACGCGCTTTTCTGTCTGGCCGCCTTGACCTGACCCAGGCCGAAGCCGTTCGCGATCTGATCGACGCGCAAACGCTCACCCAGGCCCGCCAAGCCGCCAGCCAAATGGGCGGCGCACTCAGCCGTCGCGTGCTGCCGGTGAAGCAGGGGCTGGTAGAGTTGATCGCGCTGCTTGAGGCGGGAATCGATTTTGCGGAAGACGATGTGGACGTCACGCCGCAGGCCGAGATCGCCCGCCGCATCGAGGACCTGACCCCGCAGCTCACTGCCCTGGAGAGCTCCTACGCACGTGGCCGAATCGTGCACGACGGGTTGACCCTGGCCATTGTGGGCCGGCCCAACGCCGGCAAGAGTTCGCTCTTCAATTGCCTGGTGGAACGCGACCGCGCCATTGTGACCCCTACCCCCGGCACCACCCGCGACACCGTCAGCGAGCGCATCTCCCTAGACGGCGTTCCGTTGGAATTAGTCGATACTGCAGGCCTTCGCGAGGCCGCGGGAGAGGTTGAGCAGTTGGGCATTGCGCGTAGCCGCGAGGCTCTGGCCGATGCCGCTTTGGTTCTGGTGGTTCTGGACTCGACGGAGCCACTCAATGAAGAGGAGCACCGTCTGCTTGCCGCACTTGAAGGCCGTCCGGCCTTGGTGGCCGTGAACAAGAGCGACTTGGCCGAAGCGGGCCACGCGTTACCGGAGTACGCGGGATTGCCCGCGGTGGCTACCTCTGCGCTTACCGGCGAAGGCATTACGACGCTGCGTCAACGCATTCTGGCCCTGGCCACGGGTGGAGCCGCGTCGGAACCCGGCATGTTGACCAGTTTGCGCCACCACCAGGCTGTCCGAACGGCCCTGTCAGCCATGGCAGACGCCGTGCAGGCCAATGCAAGCCGGATTCCCCACGAGATGATTCTGCTGGACCTCTATCGTGCCCTCTGGGCTCTTGATTCGCTTACTGGCCAGACCACTTCCGACGACATTCTCAACCTGATTTTTTCCACCTTCTGCATCGGAAAGTAGTTCGTCGTTTATGGTTGAGCCTTTCGCCATCCAGGGAGCTGGGGCAAGGCGCCGGTGATCGAGGCTAAAACTGCCAGACGAATCCGGTGGAGAGGCGGCCGAAGTTGGTGGGGAGACCTGGGATACGGTACGGAACCAACGTGACGGGGTGGTCGAGGTCGAAGTAGGAGTACTGATAGCCGCCGCTGACGCGGTAAGCGATGTGCCGGGTGAGCGGCGTGTCCAGGCCGCCGCCAACGAGGGATGAGAACGAGGCGGTTTGGCCGATGGCATCGTTGGCCGGCCAGGTTTTGTTTGCGCCGCCGACTCCCGCCAGGCAGTCGGCAAAAGCAGTTTCTCTTCCGAAGCGGCGGCTGTATTGGCCGCCGGCCATGATGAACAGGAGATGCTGCGGCGCGCCCAGGTTCGCGCCCCTGTATTGGGAGACGTCGAGCTTGAAACGCAAGTTATGCCAGGGCGCGAAAGCCGCTGCGGAATCCCAGCCGTTCAGCGGTTGGTGCGAGCCGGCAACTCCATTGAGAGTGTTGGAGAGGAGCGCATAGCCGCCGTAGATCTGGTAGCGCGCCGGAACCTCGGTTTGGGCATAGAGCGCCGAGGAGAGGCACAGCAGTGCGATCCGCAAAACCAGACGTGGCGGCATTTTGAGCCTCGGGTTGGAAAGCCACTCCATCTTAGCCGGTCGGTTTGGCGGTTGGGTATGAGCCGGTTGCGGCTGGTGAATTCTGCGGGAAGAGAAGGCCTGAGAATGGAGACAAGACCTTGGTTTTCCCGCAAAAAAGGCCGAAATTCAGGCAAAATGACCCCAAATTTGCCCATTTTTTGCGAAAACGCGTGTTGATTATATTGGACTTAACAATTAGTAGCCTGTGGAAATCCGAGGCTTTCGGCAGATCGATGAGTTGTTAAGATGATTAAAAACAAATAGATGCGAGCAGGCACTCATCTTAAAAGCGAACAAAAGGTGAAGTCTTCCTTTTTTTTTGAGGTTTTTCGTCTCCCGGATGGCCGGGATTGAACCGTATGTTTTCATGGTGCGCGCATGGAGGGAAATCATCTGCAAAAGTAGTTTTCAGCCTTCAGTTGCCAGCTTTCGACCTGGGATTGATTCGGGGGAAAGGAGGGCGCCATCGCCTCCTTTCCGCCAAGAACGTGGAAAGTTGGTTGCATGTGTCGAAGAGAGACGACGCAGCTGCTTCGACGGCGCCTATAGATCCGGGCTCGTTGGATGGGCACAGAACAGAGCAAGAATAACGACAGATCCTTCTACTTCTCACTCCACCCTTGCGACCTCGCTCTCCACCCCGGATGGGCTTCGCTCCCTATGAACAAAATCAGCGAGTTAGCTTCCGCTTCGCGGAAATCGCGAGTTAGCAAGTTGGCGACAGTTCATTCCAGCCGTAACGCGCCGGTGCGAGTCAAGATGCTCAGGAAGACAACTCTCGGGCAATGCAATTCATTGGGGCCAGATCAATGGTGCAATGGCACTCCGGCGCCGGCAGATTCCATGAGGATACAGAAGGCCTGAGCTTCAGTGGAGACGCCGGGGCGGTCGAAGTTGGGCGCACCGCAGGCGCCCTGAACGAAGCCATAGGCGTCCATTTTGGCGCGGGCGGCGGTGCGCATTCGGTCCGCGCGGGCGCGATAGGTGGAGGGGAGCCAGCCGGCTTGCACTCCTTCATAGACGGCGAAGGCCAGCATCTGGGCAAGATTGGTTTCGACAAAGGTCGATGGATCGTCCACGACATTGTGAAAGAGACCGTCTTCGTGCTGATGGCGCAGACAGCCATCGACGATCTGGCGGGCAAAATCCGCCAGCCGCTCACGATCCTGGCTGCGTTCCCTGGGCAGGCTGCCGAGAACGCGCGCCAGGCCGGCCGCGGCCCAGCCGTTGCCGCCACCCCAGAAGCTTGCGTCGGTGAACTTTCCCCGGCCTTCGTCCCAGATGTGGGCGAGAAGCTGTTTTTCCGGGTTCCAGAGGCGCTTGCGGAAGCCTTCGATTTGAGCCAGAGCCTCGTCGTAATGGCCCATGGCGGCGAGAAAAGGCGGAGCGCCGTTGAAGCCGTCGGACCACATTTCGGGTGCATTGAAGACGTGGTAGAGAACGCCGTCTGCGCTACGCGGAGCCTTCAGGCGAATCCAATCGAGGAGCCCGGCAACGGCGGCGTGGAGTTGAGGGTCGCTGGTCCAATTGGCGGCCTGGGCGTAGGCTGCGCCGCCCATTGCCGGGTCAGTGGGGCCGCCGGAGACGACCACGCCCAGACGCCCGTCCGAGGTTTGCTGGACAAGAGCGGCTTTGGTGAAAAGAATGACGCGCTCGCGGTCGCCGGCTTCCAGCAGGGCCTCGGCGAGAATTCCCTGCTCCCAGTCGCGCCGCTGCAGAGTGAGAGCTGCGGAGGTGGCCTTCTGGATACGGCGTGCGCTTTCAGAGAGAGGGCTCTTGGCGAGATCTTTTTGTGCGGCGCCTTGGACGGCGTGGGCAACCGTTCCTTGTGCGCCAAGCGCGACTGCTGCGGACAAAAAGAAACGGCGGTTCATAGCATCTCCGATCCGGATGGATCAGGATAGCGCAAGGGCCTGGGCGGGCGGATGGCGGAATAGCGTGGACCAGGAGGTCGACGTTACTGGTTCTTGCGAACAGGCTCGTCAACAAGTTGGATTTATGCGGCTGCCCCGCAGTGGAAAGCTGGCGTTCGGGAGTGGCGTTGGTTCGAGTTACCTCTAACTTTGACTGAAGAGGCGGAACCTATGAAATAAGACACAGCCTGCGAGCAGAGCATCCGAAGCATTAGTATGGACCGGAGCAAAAACGTCGGCCGAAACTGGTTTGGAAGATTTTTCCGGTTTGCTTTCGCGCACAGAAGAGGAAGCGTTGGCCGCGCGGCCCAAGGAGAGCAGATGGTAACGCGACGGGAATTTCTGGACACACTTGCAGTAGGCGCGGCGGGGCTGGCGATCAGTTCGACCGCAAAAAGCTATGGGCAGATTCTGGGCGCGAATGAACGCATCAACTTTGCCGTGATTGGATTGAATGGCCGAGCGGGTGCGCACTTGTCGAGCTTGAAAGCGAACAAGGACGCGGCGCGCATTGGGTATGTGTGCGATGTGGACAGCACCATTCTGGCGAGATTCGCCGGCAATGCGGAGAAGGAGTTGGGCTACGCTCCTGCGAGCGAGAAAGACTTTCGCAAGATTCTGGAGCGCAAGGACGTGGACGCCATTACGATTGCCACGCCCGACCATTGGCACGCGCCGATGGCCATTGCCGGGCTGGCGGCGGGCAAGCATGTGTACGTGGAGAAGCCCTGCAGTCACAATCCCGGAGAAGGCGCACTGCTGGTGCGCGCGCAGCAGAAGTATGGAAAGCTGGCGCAGATGGGGACGCAGCAGCGCTCGTCGGCGCACACCATCGAGGTGGTGGAGAAGATTCACAACGGCCTGATCGGCCGGACCTATTCTGCCCGATGCTGGTATGCGAACACGCGCAAATCGATTGGCACGGGCAAGGTGATCCCGGTGCCGCCACAGCTTGACTGGGACCTGTGGCAGGGTCCTGCGCCGCGGCGCGCGTACAAGGACAACCTGCACCCTTACAACTGGCACTGGTTCAAGATCTGGGGCACCGGCGAGACGCTGAATAACGGCACGCACGAAGTGGACGTATGCCGCTGGGCGCTGGGCGTGGACTATCCCAATCGCGTGACCGCATCGGGCGGACGCTATCACTTCAAGGATGATTGGGAGTTTTACGACACGCTGGTGACGAACTACGAGTACGACGACAAGATACTTACCTGGGAAGGCAATTGTTGCCAGGGAATGCGGCAGTACAACCGCGACCGCGGGTCGGTGATTCTGGGAACCGAGGGATCGGTGATCGTGGATCGCGATGGCTACGAGGTTTACGACCTGAAGGGGCACAAGACTGGCGAAGTGAAAGCCGGTTCTGCGACTTCGTCTGCCGACCTGGTGGGGCGCGACTCGATGACCGATGCGCATTTCGCCAACTTTATTGCGGGCATCCGCACGGGCGAGAAGCTGAGGTCTCCGGTGGCGGTGGGCAATGTGGCCGTGACGATGCTGCAGCTTTCAAACATCGCGTGGGAAGTGAAACGCGAATTGAATCTGGACCCCAAAACCGGGCGGATCCTGAACGACCCGCAAGCAATGGCGATGTGGGACCGTGAATACGAAAAGGGATGGGAGCCGAGGATATGAAGAGCACAATTTCACGTCGCACTTTTGTTGGTTCAAGCGCGCTGGCAGCGGTGGCGTACGCCGCATCGAGCACCAAGCCGGCGGCCGCAGCACAACTTTCGCAGGCGGTTATTGGCGAGTCTCCGATCCACCTGGGGGTGGCCAGTTACACCTTTCGCAACTTCAGCCGTACGCAGATGATCGCGTATCTGAAGCAGCTCAAAGTGACCGGGCTGAATACCAAGGATGTGAAGGATCATCTACCTACGGCCGTGGACGAGGAAGCCAAGGCTGTGGCTGAGTATGCAGCCGGCGGCATCCAGCTGCACGGCGCCGGGGTGATCTATTTTCCGAAGGATGAAGACGACGATATTCGCGCCAAGTTCGAGTACTGCAAGCGGGCGGGGATTTCAGTGATCATTGCCGGCGACCCGGCGATCGGAACGCTGCCGCGCATCGAGAAATTCGTGAAGGAATATGACATGCGCATCGCCATCCACAATCATGGCCCGGAAGACCCGGTGTGGCCGTCGCCCCTCGATGTTCTGAAGTCGTTGAAGGGCATGGACCCGCGCATGGGCTGCTGCATGGACGTGGGGCATGCGGTGCGCGCGGGAGCGGATGTGGTGGAGGCGATTCACACTGCCGGCCCGCGCCTTTACAACGTACACATCAAGGACCTGACCAACTTCAAGGACAAGGAGAGCCAGGTGGCGGTGGGAGACGGCAAGATGCCTGTGCGGGGCATCTTTGAGGCGCTGATGAAGATCGGCTACAAGGGATGGGTGGATCTGGAGTACGAGGTGCATGGCGACGATCCCATGCCTGGAGTTATCTCGAGCTTTGGCTATATGCGTGGCGTGCTGGCGGGGATGGGGTACGCGGCGCATAGTTACTGAGCCTCGCATAATACAGTGACAGATTGTGTCAAAAAAAGAGTCCCGCGTGGTGCAAGAAGGAAAACGGCAACATGGATTGGCGCACGCGATCCATGCCGCTGCATACTCCATTTTCGGCCT
>Ga0224531_1000780_pt1 | contig 15199 bp, 12 predicted proteins | sample CBST100metaG_FD_179876 | JGI IMG/M metagenome (GOLD analysis project Ga0224531, IMG submission 179876) | Peat soil microbial communities from Stordalen Mire, Sweden - C.B.S.T100 | ecosystem: Environmental > Terrestrial > Soil > Wetlands > Peat | place: Sweden: Norrbotten County, Stordalen Mire... | reverse complement strand
GTATTACCCTGTATGGCGTCCCTCATTAAGAAGAAGAAGGCCAACACCATTTACTACTACGTCGTCGAGAGTGCACGCGTCGACGGCAAGCCCCGCATTGTCCATCAGACCTATCTGGGGACGGCCGAAAGCGTCGCCCGCCTGGTTCAGGATCGCAGCGCACCGGTACCGCTGTCGGCCACCACGGTCGACTTCGGGCTGCCCGGCGCCTTGTGGCTGGCGGCCGAGAAGTCAGGCGTCTTTGCGTTGCTCCAGTCGCTCTGGCCCAAGCCGCGTTCCGGCCCCTCGCCGGCGCATTATTTGCTGCTGGCCGCCATCCATCGCATCTGCCAGCCGGGGCCGAAGACCGAAGTGGCCGACTGGTACCGGGCAAGCATCCTGTCATCGCTGTGGGGATTTGCTCCGGAACGATTTCGATCGCAGGCCTTCTGGGATTGTTTCGATGCCATTGCTACCGGCGAGGGTCTGCCCGCGGGCCAGCGGGATGAACTGGAAGAAGCCCAGTTGCGGCTGCTCGGTTTATGGAAGGAAAAGCAGTTGGTCACGCGCCGGCTGCTGGCTTACGACACCACCAACTTCTACACCTACATCGCCAGCAACAACGAACGCAACAGCCTGGCGCAGCGGGGACACAACAAGCAGGGCCGTCATAACCTGCGCCAGGTGGGATTGAGTTACGTTCTGGATGGCGACAACGGCCTCAGCCTTTGTCATCATCTCTATCGCGGCAACATGGCGGATGCGGAGCAGTTTCCCGAGGCATTGCGACGGATCGTGACCCTGCTCGGGCGCAACCAGATCGCAGCTGACACCGTCACCCTGGTGCTGGACAAAGGCTCGGCCGCTTTGACCAACACGCTGGAGTTGGAAAAGGCCGGCGTGGGATGGGTCTCGGCCCTTCCCTGGAGCCAGGCGCCGCCCGAGTTACGCTCTTCGCAGCAACTCATTCAGCTCAGCAGTCGGGAACCAGGCGTGTCGGCTGCCGCGGGCAGCGCGGTGGTTCACGGCAACGAGTACCAGTGCGTGGTGAAGTACTCGGCCTCCTTTGCTACCGAGCAGTTGCACAGCCTGACCCGCAGTGTGAGCAAGGCCATGCAGTCCATGCGCAAGCTGGCGCGGGAACTGCTTAAGCCCCGAGCAGTGTATACCGAAAGCGGGCTGCGCAACAGGATCGCGCGCTGGTTGTCGCCGCAATTTGTAAGTGCGTTGATCAACTACCAACTGGAGCAACAGGACGGTCTATGGCACCTGCAGTTCGACTTCGACCATCAGGCCTTGGAACAGTTGATGGCCCATAGACTGGGGCGAACCGTCCTGGTGACCAACCATCGCGACTGGACGGCGGAGCAAGTCATCAGCGCCTATTCCGGACAACAGCATGTCGAGCAGGTCTTTCGCGGACTCAAGGACGGCGACTGGCTGGGATGGGGACCGATGTATCACTGGACGGACCAGAAGATTCGTGTCCATGCCTTCTACTGCATGCTCGGCATCTCGCTGTTGCAATGCATACGCCGGCAAGCAGAGGCAGCATGGCCCGGACTCTCCACCGAAGAACTTCTGGACCAGTTGCGTCAGATCCAGAAATACACTTTGCTGTACCCGCCCCTAGGCGACAAAGGCCCAACCCGCGTCGCCACGGTGCTGTCCAAGCAATCGCTTACACAACAAAGACTGGCGCAGGAACTCGGTCTCGATCAGCTCGGTATTACCTAACTTGGGTAATACAACTACGGCAGAATAACCATCAAACAATGAACAACTTACATGCCATATTTTGGCATTCGCAGTAAACTCCCGCTAGGGGACGCGCCTGGTAGCCGGGCTCAATGGCCAATGCGTACTTTGGTGCAAACCGGAACGTAGTTTGCGAAGAGCCATCCTTGACCTGATCTCCATTAGAAAGATTGGACGCGCTATCGATTTGCATTTCCATCAGGCCCGGAGCGTCGGGAAGCCCCGTCCCATGCAACCGCCCAACATTAGCGGTTTGTATGCCAGGACCCTCAGAGGGAGTCTGGCCGAGAACCGCGTTTGTGAAAATAAAAGAGGCTGCTATGACCAGCCCGCATGTGATCGGAATTCGCCTTGCTAGAAGCAGCTTTTTAAGCATTGAGTATCCTCAAATACCACTGGTTTAAGAATGCGTGAGAACTTCTCCTAAGAGCATGGGCCACATTCCACAGCGACTTGTGGAATGGAGATTGGACAGAGCGAATGTCAGCGGCTTCAGCCCAGACTGGTCACAAATTCGGAAATGATTCGAGGCAGACAAGCTCCACTGCGCGAGGAACTGCTTTGCGCAGTTAGTCCGCTTTTAGTGGGTCAACGAGAATAGCCAAATCCCCGCCATTTTCTCAATACACGAGTACATGCTCGTGTATTGAGAAAATACAACTACTTCCTCGTATTGTCAACAGGCGACGCTGATAACACCACGATAATCTCAGAAAACGCCATTGACACATGCGAGTAAATAGTCGTATTAAGTATATATGCGAGCAGGCAATCGTATTGACAAAGAGTTGCACGTCGGTTCATCCGCCCCTCCGGTAAAGAGACAACGGCGAGGCGTGATGCGCATGGAACAATTGCTCGAGGCGGCAGAGGCTGTTTTCGCCGAGGTAGGATACGAGCGGGCCACCACAATCATGATCGGGGAGCGGGCCGGAGTTTCACCCGGGACGCTTTATCAGTTTTTCAAGAACAAGCAGGAGTTTGCCGAAGAACTTGCCAGCCGTTATGCCACAAGACTGCGTGGAATAAAGAGCAATCTCACCGTAGATCGCGTCGATGCTCCTCTGGAAGAGGTCATCGACCGAGTCGTCGATCCATTCATAGCGTTTCATCAGACTTCCCAGGCTTTCCCGGCTTTGTTCCTGGGCTCTTCTATTTCGGAAGAACTGCGCGAGCACACCAGACCTATGCAAATCGCAATCCTGGACCGGCTTACGATGTTGTTCCGAAGGCGGGATCGAGAGCGGACGGAAAGCGAGCTGCGCTTCATTGCGGAGATATGCGCCATGCTCTTTCGCGCATTCATACCGCTCATCAGTGATCCCAGTCCACGGCATCGAGCGAAGACCGTCCGTGAACTCAAGACGGTGCTGGTTCGTTATTTGCAGCCCTATTTTGGCGAATGAGGTTCAGATGGTTTATCGCCCGAGAGTTGGCGTTGCATTGGTTGTGCTTGGCTGCTGTGCAACTTTGCATCTGCTGGCGCAGGATGCGCCTCTACCAGTGCTCACTCAGGAGAAGGCGGTCGAGCTTGCTCTCAAGGGAAATCGTCAGATACAGAGCGGAGTTTTGGATGTGACAAAGAGCAACGCAGCCGTGAGAGAAGCGAAAGCGAACCGCTATCCCCAGACGAACGTTTTTGTGGTTACGGGGTACCCTTTGCAGCAGATTCAATTCGACATCCCTGCGGGAGTTCTGGGGACCTATCCGGGGACAGGACCGATTCCCGGAAAGAGTGCGGAAATCGGTTCGCCCCAGCAAATGACAACGACGGTTTATGGAACCTTCGCGCAGCCGCTTTCGCAACTCTATAAAGTGCATCTCGGTGTCCTGTCTGCGCAGAATGCCGAGCACCTTGCAGATGCTGCATTGCGGGGGCAACAGGTCGAGTCTGCCCACCAGGTGAGGACCGCATACGGCAATGTGCTGCAACTGCAAGCCAAAGTAGAAGCCGACGCGAGCGAACTTGAGTATCTGAAGCAGGTCAACATCACGGCCCAGCGGAATCTGGAACAAGGGGCAGCGCTGAAGGTCGACGTGCTTCAGTCTGATGCGGCGATTAAGCAGGAGCAGTATCAAATTATGGTCGACGAAGATGATTTGATTGTGGAGAAGGAATCTCTGAACCGGATGCTCGGAAGGGATCTCAACATCTCTTTCTCCGTCGAGATGCCAAGTAATGCAGAAAAAGATATAGATCTGGAAGCGGCGCGAGCAGAGGCCCTAAAACTGCGGCCGGAAATCCGGCAAGCGTCCCTCCAGGTTCAGAAGGCCGAGTTGGACGTTCGCAATGAGCGAGCTGGCTACATTCCCGATATCAGCGCACAGGTTACATATCTGGGTTTCCAGGGAGTCGACTTCCTTCCCAGCAATGTGGAAAATGTCGGCTTGTCGCTTCATTGGAAAAACCCATGGGACTGGGGACAGCGTCGAGATCGCGTCAGGGAACTTAGGGCCGCCTCCGCCCAGGATCGTTTGAGCGAACAAGATGCAGAGCAGAAGGTGCTGTTGGACGTCGATCAGAGCTACCGAAAGTTTAAGGAAGCCCAACTCGGGATTGACGCGGCGGCAGCCGCGCAGGAAGCGGCATGCGAGGGCTTGCGGGAAGTGGTGAACCAATACGGCCAGCATTCGGCTCTGCTTTCCGATGTTCTAAAACAGCGAGCTGCATTCAGCCAGCAATCCGGCAATTACCGGCAGGCCGTGGCGGCACTCTGGTCCGCCAGCGCGGACTTCAAAGCTGCTATAGGAGAACAGTGATGATTTCAGAGCGGGATATAGATGGCCGGCCTAGAACTCATTGGAACGCTCTACTAGAGCGGCTCTTCGAGTCAAGCTCCCTTCGCGACTCGGTGCAAGACGGCTTTTTCATAATGGAAAAGACATTTAACGGGTATAGCTTCAGGTACAGCAATTGGAAGACCGCCGCAGTTTGCATTGCCCTGCTAATCTGCGGGTGCAAGCGCAAAGAGGCAGCGTCACCCGCGACCGTGCAGAGTGTGAAGGTTGGCGCGGTAGAGTTCTACCGGCCCTCGTCTGGAGAAAAGTTTTCAACCACCATTCTCCCTTATGCCCAAGCGGACCTCTCGTTCAAGTCTAGCGGGCTGGTCGAAAGCATCCGCCGGGTTGAGGCGGGTGGATCGACACGCTTCATCACTATGGGCGATTCAGTCACTACAGGCATGGAATTGGCCCGGGTCCGCACGCTGGATTATAAGCAGAAGGTCGATCAGGCAGAAGCACAGCTGAAGGAAGCGCAGGCCCAGCTTGCCTCCGCGGAAGGCAATCAGAAAACCGCGGCTCTGGACTATACAAGAGCTACAAACTTGCTGCAAAGCGAGAGCATGACCAAGCAAAACTATGACCAGACCACGGCACGCTCTGTTTCAGCCAACAGCACCGTTGCACAAGCGCGCGCTTCTGTAGACGCAGCACGAAGTAACGTCGCACAGGCTCAATTGGCATTGAGCGACACGGCAATTCGCGCTCCATTTAATGGCGTAGTGGTCGCACGGAAAGTTGAACTTGGAACTTTGGCCGGAAGTAGCACGGCCGCTTTCACTGTTGCCGATATCCATCAGGTGAAGGCAGACTTTTCTGTGCCTGACACCACGTTAGCAACGCTGCGGCTCGGACAGAGGCAAATGTTGTTTCTAGATACCAGCCCCGAACCATTGACGGGAACAATCAGCTCGATCTCTCCGCAAGCCGATCAACAAAGCCGAGTGTTTGTTGTCGAGGTTACTCTGCAGAATCCCGGCAACCGGATTAAACCGGGCATGATCGGCACATTAGCGATATCGAGTTCAGGGAATGAGGCTCCGTGTCTAGTCGTACCTCTTGCAGCACTCACTCAGGCATCAGGGGCCAGCCATTTTGCCGTTTACACCATACAGAATCGCAGTGGGAAGACAATAGCTGTCGTTCAACCAGTGCAGGTCGGAAAGACTTATGGCAACAAGGTTGAGATTCTGAGCGGTGTGAAGCAAGGTCAGCCGATTGTCGTAGCCGGGGTGGAAACGCTGCAGGACGGCGAAGCTGTTCGGGTCCAGGAGTAGCCATGGCACACAAGACCGACCAGGAACTGCTGGCGCATACGCATAACACTTCGCGATTTTTCGTGGAACATCCGCAACTCGCGTGGGCCACGCTGGCAGCCGTCATTGTATGGGGAGTCTATGGCTACTTCCATATGCCGCAACGCAAAGACCCGGACATTCCGATCCGCACAGCGGTTGCTTCCTGCCAGTGGCCAGGCGCGACGGCGCAGCAGGTCGAGCAACTGATTACGCGGCCTATCGAAGAAACCGTTGCGCAGAACAAAACCATCCGCCCAGGAACAGACGCGGATTATGGCATTCGTTCCATCTCCTTTCCGGGCAGGGCTGTAGTCTACGTACAGCTCGCGGAAAACACAAAGGACATGAACGAGGAGTTCAACGATATCAATCTCCGTCTGCAGGCCCTGAAATCAAGCCTGCCCCAGGGTGCCAGTGCCGTCCAGTTCCAGAGCAATTTTGGAGATACTGCGGCGTTGATGCTCACGGTAGCCAGTCCGCAGGCCGATGGCATCGAGGTTCAGGTTCGTGCTCGTGAGATGGAATCTGCTATTCGCTTTGCACGCACAAAGAGTCAGTCCTCTGCGCTGTCTGCGGTCAGCATCCTGTACACCTATCCTCTTGAACTTTCAGAAGAAAGCATGCGCAGCACCATAGCACGGTTTCAGAACGAAGCGGCAAGAAGCGGTTGGCTGCTGGATTCCCGCATTATCGGCGGAAACGGCTATATCGGTGTTGACGGCCGGACTAGCTGGAGCGATCCACAAATCCGAACCTTTCTCAATAACTTCGTGGCAAATGAGCTGCCGGCATCTGCAATAGATCCCGATGTATGGGAGCCTATCATCGTTCGCGATCCCAGCAACACTTACGAAGAGCTTTCCGCTGTCGTTGGAGCAAAGTACACCTACGCGCAGTTAGACGATTTCACCAATCTGATTTCTCGTTCTCTGCTCCGCGTTCCGCAGACCTCACGCGTGAGTCGCTCCGGAGTTCTCGCGCAACAGGTCTACCTTGAGTACTCGGAGGAGAAGCTGGCTTCGTACGGGTTGAAGCCAGCCGACCTGACCAAGGTTCTCTCCACCCACAACGTCGTATCGGCCGCCGGCACGGTGGAGGCCGCCGGGACCAATATCGTTTTGAATCCTTCAGGACAGTTCACCGATGCTCAATCGATCGGCAACATCGTCGTGAGCCAGACTTCAGGAGGGGTTCCAGTCTATCTGCGCGATCTGGTGCAGATCAATAATAGCTACCAGTCGCCCGCGCCGCTGCTGAATTACTACACATGGTCTGACAAGACCGGCCGGTGGCATCGCAGCAGAGCTGTCACGGTCGCGGTCTTCATGCGCGATGGTGAGCAGATTCAGAAGTTCGGCCAAGCCGTCAATGCCGCGCTCCAGAATCTCAAGGTTGCGCTCCCAACCGATCTGATCCTCGCACGTACTTCCGACCAGCCGCTACAGGTAAAGGAAAACATCGACCTCTTTATGGAGGCGCTCTACGAAGCGGTGGCGCTGGTTGTGCTTATCTCACTTGTGGGCTTCTGGGAATGGCGTTCGGCGCTGCTTATGGCGCTGTCGATTCCGATTACTCTCGCGATGACCTTTGGTGTAGCGTATCTACTTGGCGTTGACCTCCAGCAGGTATCGATTGCCACACTGATCATCGCGCTAGGCCTGCTGGTTGATGATCCCGTGGTGGCGAACGACGCGATCAAGCGTGAACTCGCCGGAGGCATGAGCCGTCCGGACGCTGCATGGTTGGGGCCGACCAAGCTCGCGCGTGCTATCGTCTACGCCACCGCAACGAACATCATTGCATACCTGCCCTTTCTGATGATTACTGGCAATACGGGCTATTTTCTTCACACCCTTCCGGTCGTCATGGCAGCGGCGTTGGTCTGTTCGCGCATCGTCTCTATGACGTTTGTTCCGCTGCTGGGTCGATACGTGCTCCGGCCGGCACGGACGAAGGAACTGACGCTGGAAGAGAAGCGGAACCGCGGATTCTATGGCTTCTATTACCGCCTCGTGGGCAGTGCGATCACTCACCGCTGGACCGTGTTAGCTGTAGCGGCCGTTTGCCTTATCCTTGCGCTTGCGATGTCAACGGGGATTAAGACGCAATTTTTCCCCGACGATGTTCAGTATTGGTCGTATGTCGATATATGGCTTCCGAACGAAACACCTATCGCACGCACGGATGAGGTGGCCCATAAGGCGGAACAGATCATTCGCAGGGTAACAAGCAAATACCAAGAGCAATCGAAGGATAGAGAAGAGCGAGGAAGCCCGCCGCTTCTCAAGACGCTCACCTCCTTTGTCGGAGGAGGAAGCCCGAGGTTCTGGTTCTCCGTAACTCCCCAGGCACAGCAGGCGAACTACGCCGAGATTCTTTTGCAGATGAATGACAAGGAAGCCACACCACAGCTGATGGGGCCTCTGCAACAGTCTCTCTCCGAGGAGATTCCAGGTGCGCAGATCATGGTGCATCAACTCCAGATCAATCCTGTGGAGTTTCCGGTCGAGGTGCGTCTTTCAAGTACGGCCGATCTAACCGCCGCTCAGGAACGGGCCGATAATGGGCGGCTTCAGATACTAGCTGAACAGGCCGCAAATATTCTTCGCACAACCCCTGGAACCGCCGTTACACAAACGGACTGGCTTGGCTATACTCCCGAAGCATCCATCCTCGTTGACTCGGATAAGGCCAATATTTCCGGAATCACGAATCAAGACGTTGCAGCTTCAGTCGAGACCGCTACCACTGGCTCGCAGGTAACAACTCTTCGGCAGGGTAACCGAGAGATACCGGTGCTGCTCCGGCAAGCTCCGGAGCAACGTGCACAACTCTCCGATCTGAACAATCTCTACGTTGCCTCGTCCTCCGGGTCGCAGAAGGTTCCGCTGAGCGCTCTCTCCCACGTTGATATGGAACCCGTGAATCAGCGCATCCGGCGCCAGGAGCAGTTTCGGACCATCGGCGTGCATGCATTTCCGCAGTCCGGCGTACTCCCCTCCGTCCTACTGAAGGACGCCATGCCCGCATTGAAGCGGTTTCAGCAAACACTGCCGCCCGGCTACCAGATGGTGATCGGGGGCGAAAGTGCAAAGCAGAGAAACGGCTTCCTCAACCTGGCGGTGGTCCTTATTATTTCCATCATCGGCATCTACGCAGCGCTTCTGGTCCAGTTCGACAATGCAGTCAAACCGTTCCTCGTCTTTGCGGCGACGCCGTTTGGAATCGCTGGAGCACTTCTGGCTCTTGTCCTGATGCACGCCACCTTCGGGTTCATGGCCTTCCTTGGGATCGCAAGTTTGATAGGTGTAATCATCAGCCATGTCATCGTGCTGTTTGATTTTATCGAGGAGATGCACGCACAAGGAGAACCCATAGAGCAGGCTCTGCGAGATGCAGGAATCGAGCGCCTTCGCCCGGTGCTTATCACAGTGGGCGCAACAATCTTTGCCTTATTTCCACTCGCCATACACGGCGGCCCACTCTGGCGGCCACTCTGCTACGCACAGATGGGTGGCCTGGCAGTGGCAACATTGATCACTCTTCTACTCGTACCTGTCCTTTACAGCATCGCAGTGAAAGATCTCGGCATCATCCGGTGGCAGACACAAATTGATGCCCATGTGGATTAGGGATGCGCACGTCATCTAGTTAGTGCGGGTGCACCATGTTTCGAGTGTGGTTGTTAGGAGAAGGACACATGGCCGTGGTAACTGTCGCTTCGTAGCACAGCGACTGAGATGCGTTGCCGCATCGCCTGCGGCAAGAACGCCGACGATTGAAACCTGCCCGCCGATAGCAACCGCTCGAAGCGACTGAGCGATTGTGCCGGGGCCGCCAACCTCCACGATCCGTGTTACGCCTTGTCCCCTGGTCAAGGACCGAACATGATCGCTCCACTCCGGTGTCGTGCGGTAGTCAATGACGTGATCTACTCCGAGAACCTTAAGACGCTCAGCCTTTTCCAGGCTCGATGTTGTAGCTATGATTGTTGATCCCGCTGCCTTTGCAAGTCGGACCGCAAATAACGACACACCGCCGGTGCCCTGTGTCAGCACTGTGTCGCCCGGACCCGGTTGAGCCAACGCGGACCACGCCGTCACCGCAACGCATGGCAGGGTTGCCGCTTCTTCAAAGGTCAGATACTCCGGCATCCTTACGAGTTCCTGCTCGTTAACCACCTTGTAGTCCGCCGACCATCCGTCAAGATGAATTCCATACTGCTCCGGCAACGTTTGGAGCGAGCCACCATACCAAGCCGGGATGCAGGAGTTGATGACATGATCTCCCGCCTTGAACCGCTTCACGCCATCACCAACACTCACTACCCCGCCGGCAGCATCTGATAGTGGCACTCGACCCTCCTGAACTCCAAAGGCATCCAGCCGGAGGCAGCGGCATAGGATGGGGCACAAAAAAGTGTTCCTATACTGTTCCTGCAAACGAGGTACTGTTCCCAGAATATGCGGTCTAAGTTGTTGATTTAATTGGTGGACCTGGTCGGGATCGAACCGATGACCTCTTCCATGCCATAGACCCAACATTAAGCATTTCAACAACTTACAAGACCCCGGTGGCACGCTAAGTCCTTGTAAGCACGTAAAACCCCGAGAACCAGCGTATCGCAAAACGTATCGCGTTTCCAGAATGCTGCCCATTTCGCTGCAGGTAACGAACCAGGAGAAGAACTCGTTGATGATGACAGCAGATAATTGAAGATGAGATAACGGAGCCAGCAGGATGACGACGAACTACACAGCGGAATACCTGGCGAGTCTGATCCATGAACTCTGCAAGTTGCCGCAAGAGACGGAGTGGGTCGAGTTCAAGGTCAATAACTCTGACCCTAAGGAGATTGGCGAATACATCTCGGCTCTGTCGAACTCCGCGGCACTGGTAGGCAAGGCTTTTGCTTATCTGGTATGGGGCGTCGAGGATACGACTCACGCACTCGTTGGGACGAGCTTCAAGCCACGCGCCGCCAAGATGGGCAATGAGGAACTGGAGAACTGGCTGCTGCGGCTGCTCACGCCCAAGATTCACTTCCGCTTTTTGGAAGCGCATATCGATGGGAAGACGTTCGTCTTTCTGGAGATTGAACGCGCCTACCGGCAGCCGGTTCAGTTCGGCGGAGTGGAGTGTATTCGTGTTGGCTCCTACAAGAAAAAGCTGAAGGAGTTTCCTGAGAAGGAGCGGGCGCTTTGGCGATTGTTCGACAAGGCCCTATTTGAAGGCGGGATTGCCGTCGATCATGTGCAGGGCGACGAAGTTTTGCGCCTGCTGGATTATCCGGCCTACTTTGAGTTGCTGAACCTCCCCTTGCCGGAGAACAAGAAGGCGATTCTTCATGGTCTGGCCGACGACAATCTGATCCGCGTCTGCGAGGCCGGAGGCTGGAGCGTCACGAATCTCGGGGCGATTCTGTTTGCCAAGCGTTTGGACGATTTCTCTTCCCTCAAACGCAAGGCCATGCGCGTGATTCAATATCGCGAAACGAGTCGCGTGGAGACTATCAAAGAGCAGGATGGAAACAAGGGTTACGCCAACGGATTTGAGGAACTGATCGGATACGTCAACGGTCTGCTTCCCAGAAACGAAGTGATTGGCCAAGCCCTCCGTAAGCAACTTCCGCTTTACCCCGAACTTGCAGTGCGCGAGTTGGTGGCAAATGCGCTGATTCATCAGGACTTCTTTGTCTCTGGCGCAGGGCCAATGATTGAGATTTTCGCGGACCGTATCGAGATCGGCAATCCCGGCGCCCCGCTAGTGGCCACGGAACGCTTTGTCGATTCGCCGCCAAGGTCGCGCAATGAAGCACTTGCCTCCTTGATGCGGCGCATCGGCATCTGCGAAGAGCGTGGCAGCGGCTGGGACAAAGTCGTCGCGCAGACCGAAATCTACCAATTGCCCGCGCCGCTCCCGGAGGCGACACCAGACCATACGCGGGTCGTGCTCTTTGCTCCTCGATCCCTGACCCAAATGGACAAGGCCGACCGAATCCGTGCGGTTTACTGGCACGCCTGCCTTCGATACGTCAGCCAGCAGCCCACGACAAACTCCTCGATTCGGGAGCGTTTTGGGATCGAAGCACGGAATAGCGCGACTGCATCGCGGCTGATTAAAGAGGCAATAGAGGCTGGCTCTCTGGTTCCATACGATCAAAGTGCGGCCCCGAAACTGATGCGCTATTTGCCTCACTGGGCCATGCCTGACTGGAATCCGGCGGGTTGATGGGCTTCGGTGGGGACCTGCATTTACTTGATGGGTACTTGATGGATTTGCCCGATCCGGGTCGATTGTTTTTGCAAGATGTTGATTCTAGGCGTCATACCTCGCGCGATTTACTTGACTGGTACTTGACGGGGAGATCGGATGCCGACGCGAATACTTCGGAAGCGGGCTTGGAATCGCTCATCGTGCGCCATATCACTGGCACCGATGGTTTGGCTGTCGCTCCTGGCACCGTGGCCAAAAAGCCAGATGTTTTTGACACCGGCTGCTTTGCCGGAAGCCCGAAGGACTATGACCGCGCCTATCTGAGCTGAAATTGAATTGCGGTTGCTGTGTTGAAACGTGCCTCTTTTCTGTGACCCAATGAACGGCGGGCGAATGGCACTTTAGCCGCCGCCGCTTGCCGTCAATGACGCTGTTTTGGCTCCCCCATGCCCTGCGGTCACGGTCCCCCCAAAAAGCTATGACTGCTGCGCTTTGCCCGGCAGCATATTTGTGCCTCTCTTGCCCCGCCGACGGGCTCACTTCAAGGAAAAGAGGCATAACATGACAAACACAGCAACACTCTCCGAAGTTCAACTCCGCCAGTTCACTGGCTCCCAGAACTGGTATCGCCACGGCATCAATCGCGCAGTCCTGTATACCGACGGCGCAAAGTTCCTTGCCGACCGGGGCGGCGCTTATTGGCTGCTCGACATCATCGCAATCGCCCAGCAACATGATGCGCGCGTTTCCGGCGAAGAGTTTCAGGTCTGGAACTTGAAAGTTCACTCCGACCATAGCGCGATCGTGTTCTGCGACGACGGCAATGGGAGCCCGGTCTACACGCAGAAGATCCCCTTCACGGACTTCCCGCTTGACGAAGTGAAACTCTACTTCGCCAATAATGTGATTCACCTGCCCAGCGAGTATTAGCTGGGCACGCCCGCGCCGGCAATCGTCGGCGCGGGCTTTTCAAATTGACCGAAGCGGCCCTGTCGCCGACAACTCACCGAGACCGAGACGGAACAGTTGCCGCAGTTCGCCGCCGAAATCCACATCCCGGCGTGAATTCCGCAAGTTTTCCACGCATAAACGGTGTACCTGTTTACGCATAAACGGGGTATCTTCGGAGGTTTCCCACGCATAAACGGGGTACATTTGCGCATAAACAGGGTACGGACTGTCTGCACTGCATTGATTACAAAAGGATTCCAAGACACCCTGTATACCTTTATGGGAACCTATATAGATAGCCTGTAGTAGTAACCGCGCACTGTGGAAATTCGCAGGTGCGGGGCAAGACAAGGCGAGAGCCTCCGCCCCCTCACGGGGGAAAGGGCAAGCACCGAAAACTAGTGTGGAACTTTGGGGATGTGCGGGCTGGAGGGGCGAAGCAACAGACCATTCTCCTGAATTTCAATTCTAAGTTCACGGTAGACCATGAGCACTCTGCGAAAGGATTCGATGGCATGGCCCCGAAAGCGGGATCGACCTTGCGGCGTGTCGGCGTATCCGGCTCCAAAGCTCCGCCGCATAGACTCCCAGGCAATCAGCGTTGGGCTCGACAGGTAGCTGACCCGCCGCGTCGCCCAGGCGTAGAGATCGAGCGCCAGAGGTGACTTCTTGAGAGCCTTGACGGCCCTCAAGTCGAGCGGCACCGGCGCGGCTACAAGTTGCTCAAAGAAGTTCGCCGACAGGGTCACTGAGGACTTTTCAGGGTGTTCGATCAACAACTTTTGCGGCGTCCACCAAAGATGGAACCTGTCCGCCACAAGGAGATTCTCTCCGCCTGTGTGATTCTGCCCGTTGGCCTCACTCGACCAGCGGGTCGAAATGGCGGCGCCGACCAGCCGTTGCATCTGATCGCGGAAGCGCGAGATGGTTCCCCAGTGGCCGCCTGTTGCTTGGAGTCCCAGTTGCGCCATGAAGTTTGAAAGCGAGGAGCCGAGTTCCAGCTCTCGATTCCCGGTTCGGACGGCTTCGGTCGTCATCCAGATGAGAATCAGCCGTGGATAGCTGCCGTATGGCAGCCCGGACCCACCGACATCCGTAATGCGGAGGGTGAGATTGCCGTCCGTGCGGACGTATTGCGTGCCGGGCTGCTCGCTGTGCGGAAGCGTGGTTTGAACAAGGAACTTTGCCATGAAGCCGAGCGCGCCGGCATCGACGGCGCTCTCGGTGGGAATGGCTTGCACGATGGACAGCAGGGGGTGTGGTTGCCGGGAGGCAATGGAACTTTTTCGTGAATGCGCTGATGGGCCAGTCGCGTTCGACCGCGGTGCTGACGCGCGCTTGTCCGCGGCCGAAATCGAATTCAGGCCGAGTATCGCGCTTACGGACATGAGTTCGGAACTCAATCGTCTGTCTACCGGATGCCAAGAACATCGGCTACTTCGATCGTGCGGAAATACATACGGCGGCCTGGTCTCAAGTGGGTTGCGTTGATCTTGTTGACCCACTCGCCGGAGGATCGAGGCGTTGTACGCAGACCGTCTTGGGAACGATCCTGGATGGCTGCCAACTGATTGATGCCGAGTAACGGTCGGTACTGCTTAATCAGAGTCTCCTCTGCCGTCATTGTCATGGGTTCTTAGATCCTCTCTGTGCCGCTCCTATCACCTTCCAAATGCACTTGCTTTTCAATGAGCGGTTTCACTTCTCCATAATATAGCAGTGTACATTTCAATATATGCGCCTTCCTTTCTTTTAGCTTGCCCAGGCAAATGTAATTTCACTTTTCTCCCAGTTTTCTCTTCAGAGTTTGTTTCTGTCGAACTGCCCGCATACGATGATTTCGGTTTACGAAGAGCCGTTTTTGGCGGGAGGACGTTTCCTCCCTGTCTCCGGCCGCAAGTGCGCGTCTTCCGCCACCCTCCTCAGCGGGGCCTTTCCCTCCCCGCAACGCCTCTCCCTGATTGCCTGAAATGCAACAAGCAACAACAAAAGCAAAAGCAGCTAAGGGGTGTTTCCCCCTCGCGCCCGCAAGGGGTTTCCCCAGGCTTCCGCGCTCCGCTTGTGCAGCCCTCACGCCCTCTCCGCTGCGCTGCAAGGGTGGGAGATACCCCTCCCCTTGCACTTGCTACCCCCCACCTTCGCCAGGAGGCGTTCGGCATTTGTTTTTCAAATGCCGAGTACCACGAGGCAAACCCCAAAGGAGGAAACACCATGAG
>Ga0224531_1000779_pt1 | contig 15213 bp, 7 predicted proteins | sample CBST100metaG_FD_179876 | JGI IMG/M metagenome (GOLD analysis project Ga0224531, IMG submission 179876) | Peat soil microbial communities from Stordalen Mire, Sweden - C.B.S.T100 | ecosystem: Environmental > Terrestrial > Soil > Wetlands > Peat | place: Sweden: Norrbotten County, Stordalen Mire... | reverse complement strand
CCGGACAAAGGAAGCTCTCGACAATGCCATTTCCCTACTACTGCCTCAACTGACCGATGAGGACGCAAAGGCTTGGTTCCGTCTCCCCTTCGATGCTCTACAGAAATAGACAAAATGCTCTAGTCGTCAGGGCCAAAAGCCTCGACCTCAATCAACTGAAGTTCCGCAGGCGCTTTTGGCCCCTGGAAGACAATTCGTAAAGCAGTGGTATCGATTACCGGAAAAGTAACCCGATTACGCCCATTTGCAATCGGCTTCAGGGGATCGTGCCGCTGCTCTGGGACATCTTCCCAACCATCTTTCGCCTTGTACTGCACGGTATAGTCTCTTGGCGGTTTATAACTTGACTCGTCACCACGAAAGTAGGCCTCGACGGAGGCGATCTTGCGACTCTGGCCAAAGTCTATCGAATACCAGCTCACGTCGCCGCTAGCAGTGGCGGCAGGCGACCAGCCATTCGAAATCTCCGGAAAGAACCATAAGCGGCCATCGATGGCCTCTGTTGTTGATTCGGGCGAAATGCTTGACGATGCGGTGGCCGCGGGAAAACCGGGCACGCCCACATTCACAGCGACGTCATCCGGACGATGTTGGGTTGCGACGGGCCTGCCAGGGGTAAGCGGCAGATTGACTTGAATGCGGCTCAGCGGCGACGGCCCGGCCGCGCGTCTGCCATCCACAAACACCGAAAGGCCCTTGCCTGCGTGGTAGCGAGTTCCATCCTGATCATAGACCACGCTTACATCATGACCATGGTAAACAAGATTCTGCAGGGCAAAGTAGCGAATAGTCCTTGTACCCTGCCCGCTTTCCGCAAGTAACAGCGGATTGATCTCAAGGACGTTGTCGCTCCGGGGACGAACACCGATAAGTCCGCTCAAAATAAGGTCAACATATGTGGAATGGTTATAGTGGTGGGAGCGTGCAAGACCAACGATTGGAGCGCCAGTGTCGGGGTTATAGTCCTCCTGAAGGTCCGGTTTGCCGGGTGCGAAGAAATGCTGGTGCGTATACTGGCGAAGAAGGCGGAGGTAGTCGGCGCGCGTGATGGCACTTTGCGAGTAGTCGTTCAGTAAGTTCGCCAGAGCAGTCAGCACCTGCGAAGTCTGGAAGGGCCATGAAGGGCCATTCCATTGGCATTCGGGAAGCCCTGTATGTTTGTCGTAACGATACTGGACCAGATAGCGCGGATATATCGGCTCTACCGTCCGAAGGCCGTATGCACTGCCAAGTTCCGTCGCGGAGAGGGCGTGGCGCCATGCCAGTGCGTAGTCGGTAGACGAGTCTTTTGGCGGAAGCTCAAAGAACCAGGGCACATAACCGACGAGTTCGCGACCGCGAATGAAGTCACCTGCCTTCACGTATTTTGTCGACCGCTGGTACCGATCAGTAAAGTGGTCGAGCGCCGGATTCCAAAGCTGCTCCAGCACGGCTGAGCGAATGGCCTCGGCCCGTTGTGTATAGTCTGCCGCGATATCCGGCTTGCCTGCCATCTTTGCTATCGCAGCAATCGCCTGGGCGTTTGCAAACTGATAGCTGTTGATTGAAGGACGAAAAGCATAGCCTTTCGTGAACCCGTTTTCCTTTTCGTCGGGGCTTGCATGTTCGGTAAAGCCAGCCCCAGACGCATCAATCGATGCGATGGTGTATTCGGTTGCGTCGGCGATGGGTTCGATCCAGTAAAGATTGCGATTGTGATCGAAATGATCGTCCCATTCATTAAAGATGTACTGCATTTTGTCGAGCTGACGAATCGCCGGCGATGGGTCGCCTGTAACCCACGTCGTGCTCAACGTAGCTGCGGCTATCGACTCCGAAAAATGACGATCATTGCCACCGCCAGAGTACAGATGGTCGATCAGTGAATCGATAATGGCAGGATCACGCATCCACCGGCCCTCGGAAAGATGGAACGAATCGGAATCGTTCAGGTCTGAATAGGGCTGGCGAGCCCATTCCACGTTGCCCAGGAACTCAGTAACCGAGGTTCCTTGCGCACCTATCTCGCGTACGTGGGAGCGATACAGTTTCCATCTGTAGTAATAGATCTGCTGGATCTCCGGATCGTCAATCTCAAGGAATGGAATGTTATGGAGATACCAAGCCGCATCGGCGCCAAAATACTTCACGGCCATCTGGCTTACAGGGATCTCCTGGGGCCCGGAGACACGGCGAACCTGCGCATGAATCGAGGCGGAAAACAGCACGATCAACAGTGACAAATATGCACCTAATATTTTTCTGCGATCGGCAAGCCGAATAAGCTTTTCCCATTGAATGGCAACCATTGTTTTTGAAATCTCTCCTACTGGACTATCTATAGATTAAACCGATGAGCCACAGCCCGTGGATGGTGCAGTTTCCGGGCAGTAACTCATCGGTCGCAGATTCAAAACACATCCCGCAACATCTCAGAGACCTGGATGGCAATTTGGATCTACTGCACGTACGGCCAGCCATCTGAAGTGAAACCTAACCGATTAATGCCCAATGTCGGCGCTCCGGCTCTATTGCCATTATAGTAGTGGTAAACAAGAGTCGGGGTTTGGACGCCGTTGACCGTGTCAGTAAAAATGCTCTCTCCACCAGGGCCGACGATGTTAGTGTGCGTACTCAACAGGATCGTTCCGCCGTCAGCAGTAAGGTCCAGTCCCCCACGATCTACATACGGGCCTGTTGGGCTAGTTGAACGACCGACGATGATGCGATACGGGCTGGTCGCACTACAGCAAGCGTTGGCCGATGCGAAATAGTAGTAGTACTGCGTTCCATTCACTACCCACGGATAGATGAACGGACCTTCCTCACCTCCATAGCGTGTAGCGATAATGCCAGTCATGGTTGTTCCTGACTTCATTTTGCCTGTGGAGGAATCCAACTGAATCAGGTGCGTGCCGTCATACCACGACCCAAAGACCAGCCACCAGTTTCCAGTGGCATCGATAAAAGGAGCAGGATCAATCGCGTTGTAGGCAGTACCCGCCACAAAATCCCATCCATAGCTGCTCGTGATAGGTGCATTAGTAGTGTTGCTCCATGAAGAAACGATAAATCCACCGTCCGTCCACGGCCCGTTAGGAGTTGTACTCGTGGCAAGGCCAATAATTGCCTCGCCACCTACGGTATCAGGCTCCACTGGAATCGCATAGTACTGGTAGTATGTGCCATTCGCATACATTACGCTGGGCGCCCAGACATCCACGTCCGAACCTTCATTATCAGAAGGCGGAGTCTGCAGCCCTGTCCACGATGTAAAGTCAGGACCAATAACGGGACAGTGGCCGTCCTGCACGAGCCATTGTCCGCCTTCCGCTGTTGTGCATGCACCCAGTGCTGAACTTGCTGTCGTATATGTGAAGGTCGTCATGTCCGTCGAGTAGGCAATCGTCTGATGCGTGCCATACAGCCAATAGGTTCCATTGGAATCTTTCAGCATATTGGGATCATGCACGGATACGCCGTTGCCAGCCACAGACAAAGGCATTGAATAAGCAGCGGTAGTCGTTTGCGTAAGCGCCCACTCCTGACATGTGCATCCGGAACCACTGGTAGCCCGTGCGTTTTGATCGATCGTCGCGGAAGAGGTCGTGTTAGAGCCGGCGTCTTCCAGATACAAACCGCTGTTCACATTCTTTATCAGATAGTTGCCATCTTGGAGCAGGTAAAACTGCCAAAGATGGTCGTTGGTGCCATTGTCCGCCCATTGCAATGCTTGCTGCCCGGCCGCCGTTGACGCATTGGATATTCCGAGGACCTGATGGGTGAGCATATTTTCGAGGGTGCCGTTGAGTTGACCCGCAGTTTGGTCATATGGCATATAGTGCCACATCGAATCGGTAGAGTTGGTGTTGGTTTCCTGGATCACGTCAGCTCCCGCTACCTGACTTTGTCCGGATATGCCCAATACGAACCCACTGGCGGCATTCGTAATCTGATACTGATACGTAGTGCTCGGCACGGTGAGTGTGCCCATGTCAGGCGTCGTGATATTGAGCGTAAAACTCTCTGAGGCCGTCAAACTTGTGTCATATCCGCTTGCCACGGCGATTGCCTTAATGGTCTCCGAAGCAGTAACCGATATGGCAGCAGTGTACTGTGTCGACGAGTTGGTGGGTTTCGTGCCGTCCGTGGTGTAGTAAATGGTTGCGCCCGGAGTGGAATCAGTGATCGTCACAGACTGGGCAGCGGTGAACGTTCCTCCCGCAGGTGAAATCACAGGCGTCGCGGCCGTTTCCGTTGTTGTGCTGATAGTGAAACTCTCTGAGGCCGTCGAACTTGTGTTATATCCGCTTGCCACAGCGATAGCCTTAATGGTCTCCGACGTGGTAACCGATATGGCAGCAGTGTACTTCGTCGACGAACTCGTGGGCGTCGTGCCGTCGGTGGTGTAGTAAATGGTTGCGCCCGCTGTAGAATCAATAATCGTCACAGACTGGGCGGCGGTAAATGTTCCTCCGACTGGTGAGATGACCGGCGTCGCGGCCGCCTGGGTCGTCGTATTGTTCGAAGAACCGCCTCCACAACCACCGAGAAGAACGACCACGAACAATCCCAATCCCAGCAAGATTTTGCATTGCCTAAGGACCGAACTCAATAAGCGATTCATACGTGTATCTCCTTATCGGTTACGCTCAGTCTTGTGAGCTGTGATGTTTCCCCGAGGGAGCAAGGAAGCGCCACGAGGATGCTTCCTTGTTTAACAGAATTACTCAGTGGTTGCTGTCTCTTACTAAACGCTCTGGATAACAAGTAATTCATGCTAGGAACCCGGAGTCAGCGTAATTGCATAGGCATCCAATGCGTTGGTCCAATCGATAGTCACGGTGATCGAGTTGCCGGAGACCGTTACAGCCGAATTGGAAACCTCTATAGGCGCGTCTACATACGCATTGGTCGAGGGCATTCTTTCCAACTGGACATTTGTCTTCCCGCTGCTGACCAACCACGTAGGAATGTTGGTGTATGTCACGTCGATATTGCCGGTAGGACCACCCGATTTATTACCTATCACCGCGCTGGAGTGTTTGGCTGAGCTGTCCTGGAAGACGGTGCCATCAATGTGAGCGCTGGGGGTAATCTCCGTTTGCAGGCCTGTCTGTTCGGCATAGCGCTGATAGACCCACCATTGGCCCATCGTCTCATCGGTGTCGCTCGTTACCAGCCAGCCCATCGTGTCATACAACGACGGTGTCTCGCCGACCATGCCCCAGTTGCCGCGCGCGGCCAAAGCGATGCCGGAGCGTTCATAACGAGCAATATACCAAGCCGATGGTCCCGGCTGTTGCTCTTCACCATAGGCACCATATTCGTTGACCTCGAAGGCCGGCGCCGTAATGCCATCCGCCGTTAACATGGTGTTCAGGTTGTTCGCGTCCATCACGGGATCGTTCCCGCCAGCCTCATCATGCCATCCTAGGTAGTCAGGAATCACGTTGTTGGCCTTTATGTAGGTGAGATAAGTAGCCCACCAAGTGCTACTCGAATTGGGTTGACCAGCCGTACTGGGGCCCGTGATCACCGCATTCGGAAGAGCCGCACGGATAGTTTGATAACCGAGTTTCCACATGTCAAGATACTGGCTTTGGCTTCGTCCACCCCAAAAACTTCCATCCGGCTCGTTCCAGATATCCCACTGGACATTCGAACCGGTCATCCCGGCGGCCTTGACGTCAGCAATAACCTCATTTAGAAAGCTGAGATACTGTGTCCAGTCGCCGTTGTCGCCTGGATAGCTCGGCACAGTACATACGCCATCCGCGCCCCAAAGTCCAGGTAGGATCATAACGTAGGTCGCGCCCACGGATACAGCCCGCGCGTAATAGAGTTGAACGAAGTTCCAGCGCGGGGCAATTTCACCATTGATCCAGCCTCCGTCTGGGCAACCAATCTGCGATCCGCCCGCGCGCATCAGACGCGTGTTGATCTGGCTCTGCAAGCTGGCCACGGGGGTCGTGACGTCTTGGGAAATGCCGTAAATGAATCCGGACGCACGATAGGTCGGTGCCCCGCTGGCATTGCTCATGTTAATCGAAACCGATTCGACCGACGTTGCTGTGCTGATCGTGAAACTCTCTGAGGCCGTCGAACTTGTGTTATATCCGCTTGCTACAGCAATTGCCTCAATGGTTTCCGACGTAGCAACCGATATGGCACCCGTGTACTGTGTCGACGAGGTGGTGGGCGTCGTGCCATCGGTGGTGTAGTAGATGGTTGCGCTCGCTGTGGAATCAGTAATCGTCACAGACTGGGCGGCGGTAAATGTTCCTCCGACTGGTGAGATGACCGGCGTCGCGGCCGCCTGGGTCGTCGTATTGTTCGAAGAACCGCCTCCACAACCACCGAGAAGAACGACCACGAACAAGCCCGATCCCAGCAAGATTTTGCATTGCCTAAGGACCGAACTCAATAAGCGATTCATACGTGTATCTCCTTATCGGTTACGCTCAGTCTTGTGATCGGCCTTCGGCGTATTGCGAAAATTCGCCTGCGCGCACGAACAGGTGCGTAGTAATGCCGAGGTCTACTCAGTAGTCGGCAAGTAAGGCGACAGTAAGCATGATGGAAGCCAATGTTTATAAAGGGTTAAGGCCATTGTCGTTCGTCTTACTTGGCGATTGGTGAGTAATTTGACCTGTTATGTTTCCCGAAGTAGCAAGGAAGCGCCACGAGGGCGCTTCCTTGCTTGAGGAAATTGCTTAGTGTTACAGCCTCTTACCAGATGATCTTGCCAGAAAGCTGTACTTGCCTTGGAATGTTCGTTTGTCCATCGTAGTACTTGTTAATGGTGCCGAAGTGACTGCCGCTATCCCAGGCGTAAGACCAGTAGTCTTCGCCCCGCCACTGCGGATGATTCATCACGTTATAACCTTCGAAACGAAGCTGTAGCTTAGCCTCTCTCCAAACAGAGAAGGACTTACTCATACTCAGATCGAGGTTCTGTCCGCGAGGAGTGCGTACACCGTTGTCGCTGACGTTCTGGACAGCAGCATATTGGGGTCTGACGATAAAGTCATACACGTGACCAGTACCGGCACCGTTTACCGCGCATCCCGCGTAGTCGTTCGGGTTTACATCGCCCAATGTGTAGGGCGCGTTATTTGCTGAGAGTCCGCCTGCATCGTTCACCGACGGATTGGGATCGTACCAGCCGACGCACTTGCTCATGCCACGGATGACCCGCTGGGTCTCGGTGCGGTTATGCACGCCATAGTGCTGTGTGTGGACAACTTCCAGCCCGTAAGAGGGTCCCCCTCTTGTCAGAGGAGCAGGCGTGCCTGCTTCATAGGTGTAAATAGCTCCCATGACCCAGTTGCCAACCGCCGCATCGACAAGGCGGTTGGAACCACCCAGGAAGGTGCGACCCCTGCCCACCGGAATGTGCCAGTCTGCGTTTGCCGCCCAGCGCCAACGGCGATCCGTTTGGTCGATATAGTGCTGACGAATGCGATAGACTTCATCGGCCCATCCGCCGCCGTCCATCTGTTTGGACCACACAAAGTTACCGTGAAAGGTCAGTGCGTCACGCCAGTGATGAGAAATCACCGCTTGCAGTGAATCGTACTCCGTGTATCCGTCGTTCTGTTCAGTCTGGGTAATATCTCCGAACTCCGGATAGCGACGCGAGAAAACGCTGGCATTAAGCGTCCCGTTGGTGTAATACCCAAGCAGGTTGCCAGTTTTAGTGGTTGAGAATGCATCAACTCCCTGAAATGGATTGGCAACTGACCTGTTCCCGGTTGTGTTGATGCAATTCTCATAAGTGGCCGCGGTTGCTCCCATCTCCAGGTTGCAACTGGCCGAATATGAGGCGCTGATGTGGTTGAGGTTGTCCTGAGAGTCCAGGTTTACTCCACGGTTGCCAACATAGCTTACATCCACCGAGGTGCGCTGACCGATCTGCCGCTCCACACCCAGCGAGTAGTTCACTACTCCTGGAATCTTGAAGTTGGGATTGACCACATCGAAGGAGTTTCCCAGGGAACTCTCCAGCCCCAAGCTGCTGCCAACGGGCTTGGCCAAGGTCGGGAAAGGATCGCTGAGCAGGGCGCCATTGACCGTCGTGCCCCAATCCGAACTGGACACGTAATTAGTGGTTGCCGTGAATCCTTGGTCATACCCTTGCCCAGTGAATTGCATGTATGTGGTTCCAACACCGCCGCGAATCACAGTCTTGTCATTCAAGGCATAGTTGAAGCCCACGCGCGGTTGAATAAGAAATCTGTTCGTATTGAAGAGGCTGCGCCGCTGACCGTTAACGCCGGCATAGGTCAGGCCGCCCGTCAGCGTTGTGCCAGTTGGAAGGAGACCTGTTGCAACAACGGCAGAGTTTACCGGGTTCACGGCGGTGCCATCGAAATCTCCCACGATCTTATGGGCAGACTCTGTCGGCGCTCCCTGAAGATCCCAGCGCAGACCTAGGTTGATGGTCAGTTTATGCGTTACCTTCCAGTCATCCTGGAAAAATGGCGCAGCGTAAGGATAGGTGAAGTACTGTCTTACACCGGTGTAGATGCTTCCACCATCCCCGATGCCGAGCATGAACGAGGCAAGACCACTGCCTTGTCCGGCGAGGCAATCCAGGCAGGAACCATATTGCTGGGTGTACCAGTCGGTATTATTGAATTCGCCGGAAGCCGCGCCACCATAATAAGTGCTGGAACGCTGCATACGGTAGTCCACACCGACCTTCATGGTATGCGCTCCGTGAACATACGTCCACATCGGCATCGCAGCGATGGTGTTGCTGATGGTCAGCTTGTTGCCGCCGTTGTCAGCGTTGTTGCCGAACTCCGTGACACCACCATGTCCACCGATGCTAATTTGCGGAAAAACCTGCTCCGTGACCGAGGACGCCAGGCTGCTCAATCCGATATTGGAGAGATCGAAGGGCGATGGTCCCTGGTTCTGGTTGTAGGCGAAACGCTGGAACGAAAGGTGGATATCGAACAGCGAATTGGCCGAGAAAGTATGCTGCCAGTCGGCAATACCGAAGTGGGTCTGAAATACCAGCGGAGCGAGGAAACGGCCAGCCGTTCCCGGGAGTGAATTCATGACTTGGGCATCAGCGTTGATCTGCCAGTTCTTCGTCCAGTTCAAGCGGATATAGGTTCTATCCTTGTCCCCAAAGTTGCGATCAAGACGAATCGTCGCGCTGTCATAGGGGAGAGTGGCCGATACCGCCCAAACATAATTATTTTCGCCCCACACCAGATTGGAAGGAGTTACGCGGTTTGGCATAGGCAGGTAGCTTAGAATCGCCTGCGTTGTTTTGTTAATCAGGGTAGAAGGGATCTGGTTATTAGAGAATTGAGTACGCGGATCCCACCAGTCATAGGGAGTGGTGATCGTAAACGGATTGTAAATGTTGACTGGAAGATGGGCGCTTCCCGTTCCTATGTAATAGGCGCTGCTGAAGTCGCCAGTCTGCGACACCGTTTTTGTACACGTCTCCGTCGTTCCATTCACCGTTTCGTAGCCTGGGCTACACTCGGGGACGCTGTTTACCATAGTCTGCGGGTCCTTCTCGTTATATCTTTCAAATTGCATCGCGAAGAAGGTCTTGTCGTGTCCGTTGTAAAAGTGCGGAATCATTACTGGCCCATCCAGTTCGAACCCGAATTGATTGCGATTGTCACTGCCTTTGGCAAGGCCTTGAGAGTCGTTCAACTCGGTATTTGCGTCTATCCAAGTGCGGCGGGCGTTCTCATAGACCTGGCCGTGCAGAGTGTTGCCACCGTACTTGGTCACGATATCGAAAATGCCGCCACCGGTATGGCCGTACTGCGCGTCGTAGGGGTTCTGGATGAACTTCATCTCCTGAACGCTGGCCGTCGGAGGCACCGTGCCGATGTCGCGAGCGCCAAAGGTAATCGAGTTGTTGGGCGAACCATCCAACTGGAAGTCGTTCGAGTCTGCAATTCCACCATTCACCGAGAACTGGTTAATGGCTTGGTGATCGAAGGGACGCACCCATTGGGCTGATTGGGTATTCGATCCTTGAAAGGTAACTGCCGGCGCTGAGTTGACCAGCATGAGCGGGTTCCCGGAGTTGAATGGCGACTGCTCCAATTCATCCTGCGTGAAAGCCTCACCCCTGGTTGCGTGGGTCTGATCGAGTTGAGTCTCGTCGGCATTTACGGTGACATTGATGGTGGACGAGCCCGGCTTCAGGACCAGTTTCACGGTTGCCACCGCATCCAGGTGCAAGTTTATGGCAGTCTCGGTTGCGGTATCGAATCCCTGCGCGGTTGACGAGACATCGTAGAGACCGGGACGCAGGTTCGTAAAGGAAAAGTCGCCTGTCGAGGTGGTGACGGTCGAAATGTTCTGGTTGGTCAGTTCGTTATGTGCTGTGACACTGGCCTTGGGGATCACGGCGCCGGTTTGATCCGACACCCGCCCTGTTATAGCGGTTGAGGTCTGTCCACTGGCTGCAAAGGGAAAAATCATGGCCAGTAGGAACGACAGTAGAAAAAGACATTGCTTAGTTCGGTTCATCTGGACTCTCCAAAATTAAGCGTTGTGATGAGACAGAGGAAAAACGATCATGCATACTCGCATCATCCTTTTTGCCTCACCTGAAACACCTGACTGATTCGAAACGTCTTACAGGCAAATCTTCTAAAAAGATTTGCCTTCGTCTGATTGTGGATGCAGCAATCGTTTACTCACCTGAGCACACGATCCTTCTAAAAATCGCCACACCGACTCTCACTTTCGACTCTCGCCTCAGAGTTCAAATTCCAAACGAAGCGAGCTCCAAAGCAAATTAATGCTAGTGGGGCTCAATCATTGCTGTATATGATACAAATGTACGATGGTTTTGAATCCTACATGGAACAGCCTATCAATTGCCAAACAGGTGTCGTCTGCGACCTTCGATTGTTGGCATAATTATGATAAATAGCAGTGTTATCTTGCATCCCGGGAAGGAATGGCACTGCCTTTGGGCCGCGATGCTCCTCGTCGTTGGAGTATCAATCCTGCCTCTATCCGGTTGCCACAAGCCGAAGCCCATGGTGGCGGTCATTCCAAGAACATGCGGAACGGTGCTCTGGGAAGCGGAACACACTGGAGTGGAGCGGGAAGCATGGGACCAGAACGTATACGTTTACTGGAATGCTCCCATGCGCGAAGATGACGTTTCAGGACAGATCGATATTCTGACTCGCGCCGTTGCACGGGGGGCCAAGGGCTTGATCGTCTCTCCGGTAGAGGCATTACCTTTGCGCACGCCTGTTTACGGCGTTCTGAAGCAAGGGATCCCCGTCGTCGTCATCGGAACGGACCTCGACCTTGCTGCTGGCAAGAATCTGGCTTATGTGCTCAGCGATGAAGACCGTGGGGGGCAATTAGCGGCTCGAAGGGTTGGCAGCCTCTTGAAGGGACACGGAACCGTGGCAATCCTGGGCATCAGCAACCAGTTGACTGGCACGGCCCAGCGCGCTCGCAGCGTGGAGAAGACCCTCGCCGAGGAGTTTTCTGGAATCCATATTGTTTTTCGCAGCCTTGCCCTTCCCACTGTTTCCCAAGAGCAACAGGTAACCGAAAAGCTGCTGACGAAAAATTCCCGCGTCGATGTGATTCTTGCGCTGACGGAGAACTCGACACGCGGCGCATACTATGCTCTGACAGAGTTCAACGAGACACAGCGTACACACCTGATTGGATTCGACCAGGACCTGCTGTTTCCCATCCACGGCGGGGGCATCGATTCAGTGATCATGCAAAATACTTACCAGATGGGCCGCGAAGCGATGAAGCTGATGGAAGAGGAAATGCATGGGGGAGCCAGCAGCACCTATGTTCTGGTGCAACCGCAATTAGTTACGAGTGAAAACGTAGATTCTTCCCAGGTTCGGGAAATGCTGGACCTGGGTTGGTTCAACAAGTGAGATCACGCCTGATGCGCAAGCGTTCAAGAAGATGGATTCTCGGTTCGACGATCGCGACGATAGCGCTGCTCTGCATGGCCGCGCTCGCGTTTTTCGCTTATCGCCGCTGGACTGATCGCGAGCCCAATTTTCACGGTGCGTTCAGCGGCAACTGGAACGGCCAGCTTCATCAAGGCGGATGGCAGCCTTTCGGCGGCACATGGCAAGTAGTGGATGGTGCCATGCAGAACATCTCCGACGATCGCGGAGCCAAGCTCATGTATGGGTCGCCGCACTCACACAACTATATTGTTGAAGCAGACATTAAGCTACTCGGAGAATCAGGCGACGCCGGAATTCTGGTTCGTTCCTCCGATGAAGAGGTCGGAGTGGATTCTTACCATGGCTACTTTGCCGGGCTTCGAAATATTGATGAGACCTTGATCCTGGGACGTGCCGATTACGGATGGCATGAGTTCCAGACCATTCCCATCCATTCCGGAGTGCATAGCCGGACTTGGTATCACTTGAAATTCCTTGCCTACGAATGCAACATGGTGGCAATTGCAACCAGCCCGAACGGAGAGATGACCAAGGCAATCTTGCGGGAACCAAGTTGTCTCGCCACGGGACGTTTCGGATTGCAGTCCTATTCTACAGGCGCGGTTTGGAAGAATTTCGATGTGCGTCCGGCCACGCAACAGGATCTGGAGACAATGCTGAGCGTCCAGGGGGGTACTGCGCCAGAGTATCGGGAGTATGGGCGAGGCACGCCGGAATTATGGTCGGATCAGCGCTTAATTGAGCCGATGCTCCGCGATCTCCGCAACCACACGACAGATCCAGATGCCATCCCCATCGCCAATCTACGGCTTCTTGCGCCCAACCAGCCGTCCCATGTAACGGTGGACGGCGTCGTAACGCTGGTTTCTCCCATCCTTTTTGTACAAGACTCAACAGGCGGCGTAGCTATTCCAAACGCGCCAGCCAATACACCAGTTCAGATTGGCGATGCGGTCGAGGTGCGCGGCGACTCCGAGCAGCACAATTTCAGTTCTGTTCTGCGCAGCCCGGATATCCGGCGGCTCTGGTCACACACTTCGGTGCCACCGGTTTCGGTTACGCCGGCACAAGCAGCAACCGGCGCATTCGACGCGCAATATATCGAAACCGAGGGCCGTCTGCGAGAAGAGCGACACATCGGCAAAAGGTCCATCGAGTTGAAACTCTCCGAAGGAAGCCAGTCTTTTCTGGCCATTGCGGACAGTCCCAGCCTGGCCGAAAATTTGAGTTCGCTGAAAACCGGAAGCCGTCTGCGCATGCGCGGCATCTGCGTTACCGATCGAACCTTTGCGCGCAATGAGACATCTTTCGCACTACTGATGCGTTCCGTGGACGATGCCCAGGTGATCGAGTCTCCTCCCTGGTGGAATCCGCAGCACACCATTGAATTATTCATAGCCTTGCTGGCGCTCTCGTTTGGCGTGCAACTGATCTACATTTCGGTCAAACGATCACAATCCCGCGCGATCACGGAAGAACGAGAGCGGCTGGCTCTGGAAATGCATGACACGTTGGCGCAGAGCTACGCCGGACTCGGCTTCCAGTTGGAGGCTCTGTGCAGCGAGGCCGTGCCGGACACCCGGATGCGCACACGACTGGAATCGATTGTGAGCATGGTGCGCGCGGGCCACCTGGAAGCCCGGCGCAACATTGCCGCGCTGCGTCCCAGCAACCTGGAGCAGATGGGACTGGCCAGGGCTCTGGAATATGCAGCGCATGCCGTCGTTCAGGGGGGCTCGATCACCGTCTCCATGTCTGTGCGCGGCGAGCCACGGCAATTGCCGCTGCGCATTGGCGATACGCTCTATCGGATCGGTCAGGAGGCGATCGCCAATGCCGTGCGTCACGGCCATCCCCGGAACATCGAGATAAGGCTTGTCTATGGAAGGCCGTCCGTGAGACTGACAATCCGCGATGACGGACAGGGGTTCTCCATTCAGGAGGAAGCATCTGGATTTGGCATAAGCGGTATGTTGCGCCGCTCCGAAAGCATCAATGCAAATCTCCGCATACACAGTTCACCGGGGCATGGAACGTCCGTCCATGTACGCGTTGTTCCAACGCAAGCACCGTTGACTTCGTGGTGGCAACCGATTGTCTATAGTGCAATATGGAAGCGAGGACAACATGGGAAGCGACTCTGAACAGCATTCTATTCGGATACTGATTGTGGACGATCACCCTATCGTTCGCGACGGTCTTGCAATGTTGCTGGAAACCGATGCGGGCTTTCAACTCGCCGGCAGTGTCGACGGCGCTGAAAAAGCGCTCGCTTTTCTCAACCGCTCCTCCGTCGATATTGTGCTTCTCGATCTGCGTATGCCGAAGGTCTCCGGCCTCGAAGTCTTGCCTTCCATCCTGGCCATCAAGCCTGAGCCCAAGGTAATCATCCTGTCCAGCTTCAATTACGATGAGGATATTTACCAAGCAGCAAAGTTAGGCGCACGTGGATACATCATGAAAGATGCCAGTCGCGTGCAGATCCTCGAAGCGATTCGGTCCGTCGCCAGCGGACAACTGCTTTTCCCCCAAGGCATCGCCGCCCAAATCAAGGAACGCCGGAGTCGCATTGGACTCAGCCACAGAGAACTAGAGGTACTGGACATGCTCGCGAAGGGACTGACCAACAAAGAAATCGCCCGCGTGCTGTTGATCAGCCAATTTACAGTGCGCACCCACGTGAAGCACATATTCGAAAAATTGGCGGCTACCGACCGAACCGAAGCAGTCTCGATTGCCACGCAGCAAGGCATTATTTCTTTCAGTTCATGAACCCGCTTGTGTCATGACAGGATATGGAATCAGCTGAAAGTAGCTTGAACACTTGCATTGGACCTTCAGTGAGTTCTATGTGGAGTTCACTCGGTACCTGCAAACACACCAGTTCAGATGTCAGGTGGTGCCGGGGCGGAGTCGATAGCGGTCTTGAACGGAACCAGGAAGACTACGACATTCCCCGGATGGCTGGAATAATAAGCCGAGGCTGAGAGGCCGGTGTCAAGGCTCCTGACCGCGTAGCGGCGCGCGAAGCGCGGCCTTGACACGGGCCGGGCCTCGGCGATGCTCTGCTCATCCGGGGAATGTCATCCTTATCTCTGGCGCTACAAGCCTATTCCGAGTTCCTGAGCAATTTCTTCGATGGGAACATACTGCGGCGCGATTTTCTGCATAACGGCCTCTGGTTCGATAGCTGGCGCATGGGATACATCACGACTGAGCACTTTGCCAAGCGCAGAAGCATCATTGGTGAAAATCTGTGCATCCTGCGCCCCGCGCG
>Ga0224531_1000776_pt1 | contig 15251 bp, 15 predicted proteins | sample CBST100metaG_FD_179876 | JGI IMG/M metagenome (GOLD analysis project Ga0224531, IMG submission 179876) | Peat soil microbial communities from Stordalen Mire, Sweden - C.B.S.T100 | ecosystem: Environmental > Terrestrial > Soil > Wetlands > Peat | place: Sweden: Norrbotten County, Stordalen Mire... | reverse complement strand
TCCTCCACCGCCGCCCCAGAGTTCGACCGTAACGGACGAAACGCCGGAAGGGACGTTCCAGACGTTGCTGGTGTTGAAGACAACTGAGTGCGTCTGCGATTGAGCTTTCAAAGCCGCGGATGCCAAAAACACAGCAAAACAGCTCATCAGCGGAAGCAAGCGAATAATTCGAGATTGGCCGAACATCAGTCGTTCCTCCTCAAAAAGTTTTCGAGGGTTGCGGGATGAGTCACAGAGCAGAGTGCACCAGGGAATCCTCCCCGGAAGCCGTGGTAACTGCCAGGGCCTTTTCTTCGCTGGGAGATACGGCAGAAGCCGCAGGATCGGAATCCGCGATGAGCCTCAGGAGACCGGGGCGGTATGTGTCCATGAGACTGTGGAAATCCTTCAACTTGTAGTGAATGGAGAGACCTCCGGTCACGTGACGATAGCCTTGCAGGACAGTGGGTACGTGCGTGACGATGTCCAAAGGATTCTGAACACGGAGGGACTGTTCGATCGACTCATCAAAGGCCTTGGTGCTGAAGGCGAAGACACGCGGACTAGCGAAAGTCCAGCAGTCGACCTTTGGGAAGGCATTCAACACCTTGAGCTCGAAGGCGCACAGAGTGGCGACCGCGGAGCCGAGACTGTGGCCGGTGACAATCAGGCGATTGACACCCTGGAGAAGGCTGAGCTGGGACATGACACTATCGCGAGCCAGTTCGTAGACCTTCAGGAATCCGGAGTGAACGTGGACGGCCACGTTCCCGACTTTAAAATCGGTGAAGGCGAAATCGAAATCGTCCAGCCACTCGGTACCTTTCTCGGTGCCCCGGAAGGCGATGAAACCAGCGCTGTCAATGTCGGATTTTTCGATGGATCCGAAGAAGTTGCTTTTGTCGAAGAGGTCACGGATGAGCTTCGCGAGCCGCGGATCGGAGGCAGCGAGGGCACGCTTGCGAGCAGCGTCGACGACGATGTCGCCCAGGTGGTTTACGCCTTCAGTGACAATGAGCGGAGAGCCGAAATAACGGCAATAAGTATTTTCAACCACCAGAAGGGTAGGATCGGCGGCGTACTTCAGGTCAGCGAGAGGGAAGTTCATGGGTAGCTCCTTTGGGGATTGCAAAACCTGGTGAGGGCCGGATAATGTCAGCACTGCGCGGGCCAGGACATCCGGCGATTGAAAATGTCACTTTGGCGCAAATGGATCGTTGGGGTCAGTATGCGCGGAGCGATATCTCACCTGCAGACTAAAGACCAGATGCTGCCGGGCATGATCGTCTCTTGTTCTATCAGCTTCATCCCATGGATGAAGGTTATGACCTCGTCGGTTCCTTCGTTAGGGTAGTAATCTCTAATATCGAAGCGAGAGTTCACCAGCCAAAACCATCTCTTTCCACAGGTCCCATTCAAGAATTTGCAGGGCATCCCGACGATTAGGTTTCAAGAGCGAGCCTTGGAGCTGCCGGCGTTCTACTAAGCGAGGCCGGTGGACTAATGAGGTATGTGGTTGGCATCGACGGTTGATGCAATATCGTCCGCCGACACTCGGCACTTGCCGTTAGGACCAGCGAAGCATTTTTGCAGGCTCCCTGCATCGTGACCGTCCAATCCCTTGTCACCGGGTTGACCAGGTTGGCGATCACGTCGTCCCCATCCGCAATTGTCGCCATTGCCACCGCGTCCACCAACCCCTCCGTGGCCGCTACGGCCCCCGCATCCTGCTGCCCCATATACCCGGATAGAACCGTTGTTATTTGCCGGAGGAGCTTGGTATGCGCCAGAACCACATTCAGGGGCACAACTTGCAATGGGCGGCGCGACACCGATGGGCAGAGCCACATAGTCTATCTGCACTCTGGAAGTGTTTCCACCGGGTCCACCTCTTCCACCGTTGCCTCCTTTACCGCCGTTTCCTCCATTGGGCCCGCCAAGTCCGACCGCATCGCACTTTCCATTCCCCCCATTGCCGCCGTTTCCTCCATCTCCACCATCTCCACCCGAACTACCGTCAACTCGAATCCATAACGAGCCCGCAGGATTCCATGCAGCAAGGGTTAGGTGAAGATCGGCACCAGATGTCCCTGCGTCTCCGTCCGAACCAGTTTCCCCGTCTCCACCGTTTAGACCCATGCCACCATCAGCCCCGGGGCGAGCTGTAGGCGGTTTTCTAGGCGGAGAGACTTGAGGCGAAAGATCGATGACGCAGTTCGTCCCGAATTTGAGCATTGAGTTTACACGCCAGTTCAACGGCAACAGTTTTCCGGTTACATCACGAGCCCAATCCGGTGGCAGTTTGATGGTAAAATCATCGGGCAAAACCATGTCTTGAACTGAGAGGATTTGATCGTATGCATTAAGCACATGCGTTCCTCCCGGCAGTGCGTTGGGTGGCCAACTCATATTCCCTCCTTGAACGGTTAAAAAGTCAAAGTTTTGTCATTCCGCATAGCGCCATTTGAGGCAGTGGCGCTTTGCGACGGGTTTGGAAAATCCAGGTTTTAGATACAAGACTTGGGCACACGGAGAAGTCAGGGCCAGACGGCTTAGTTCATCGTCACGTAATCCACAGAGCAGTTCCAGTATTTTTCGAGTGTGCGCGTGTACTGGTTGCCGATCTTGGTCTCTTCCGAGCAAACGGCTGTCCCCCACGACTTCAAGGTTTGTCCGTACCGGGTTGCAAACTTCTTGGCTGCCTGAATGGCGGCCTCCTGCGTTGCTCCGGTCCCAGACTCCGCCCTGGCTACATTGCCCGCTGTCTCCGAGGTGACAAAGCTTTGACCGCACCTCCAGTTAGGAATCATCGCGTTCTCATACTGGCTCTTGCGTTTCGTTCCTTCAGAGCAACTGACATCGCTCCAGCGACGGATCGCGTCGCCATACCTCCGCATCGCGCTCTTCCTGGCGTCCTGCAATGCCCACGCCTTAGATGGGCCTTCGCCACTTTCGCTGCGCGCCGTGCCGACACCACTCCCATACGTCCATGAAGTTTGGATAACTGAGATAGTGCGGTCTCGAAAACCTTGTCCCCAGCCAAGAAGTGAAAGATCTGAGCCGCAATGATAGACGGACGAACCCTGGCGTATGATTCCGTATTTTTCGTGAAGAAACTTCAGGAACGATTCTATGACTACCGTATACCTGTGGAACTCATCGCTATAGCTCCCATCAAGTGAGATCCCTTCACTTACATAGCCATCGTTGGTATAGATGTCAGCATCGAAGACCTCACTGACATATGCCGTATCATGATCGTCGAACTTCTCAATACCGCCGCTTATGTAGCAACGAGTTGGCTTACTAATTGCTCTAGCAGACACGCTGCCCAGCAGAAACATGACTACAACGAACGTGGTTGCCTGGATGAATCTCTTCATTGGTAACTCTCCTTTCAAGAGCGCAACACAGTGGACCAAGGGAATCTTCGCGTTATCTGACCGTGAAAGCCGAAAGACCTGGGGAAGTAAGTCGGCTGCGTATGTTTCCCTTGTACTGCCTAAAGCCCTGCAAAATAACTCCCAAATAGGAGGTATCTGAAAACTCTTGAGTGGTTGGATGCCGTTTGCTTTGCTTAGGTATTCAACGATCGAACGGCTCCAGCGTTTTATTGCAACGTTGTGAAAACTCTCTTTTCGCAGTGATAGGAGCGGGTTGAGCTCTCTACTCCGCGACCGTCTGCACCGACAAAAACCGGATAGGTTAGCGGACATGCCGGGGACCGTCTCCATCTCGCCGTGACTACTTCGCATAGCTCAACTTGACGCAGCGGTACTTTGCAATGGGTTTGTAAAAGTTATTGCCATTTGCATCAACCGGATGGGAATCCACCGGGCAGGCATAGAGCGACGGATTGCCACCGTGCCCCTGGTACTCCTCGCGTGTCTTTGCAGTGCTCTCCGGCTTGCCCGGACTGAAGTGATCCATGAGGCCCGACGTTCCATCCGGAAAGTCGAACGTCAGATTGAACACGATGCCGCAGTTATTGAAGTATTGATCCCAGTGATATCTACCATTGAAGTCCATCGAAACGCATGCCGTGCTTAACGGCTCCACAAACCGTTGATTTGTATTCCCAGAAGAAGACGATGTCCCTGATTGCGTACCACCCGCGCCTGGACTTGTGTTGGATGCACTGCTGTTGATCGGCTGCCCCGGCGTGCAGGGAACGCCCTCTGCCGTGTCGCCATGCTGAATCATGACGCCGGGAATGAAGCCGGAGGCCGGACATACCGGCGTGGCCGTTCCGGAAGAATGATTCGCAGATGCGGTGGGCGTGGGCGATGTGTACACAGGCTGGGAGTTACGTGCCTGCTGTGTTTCCCGCTGGCGCTCGGCAGCCTGCTCCCGCTCTCTGGCCTGGGAACGGGCAAGTGCGGACTGGCGGTCAGCGTCGGCTTGCTGACGCTGGCGTGCAGCTTGCTCCCGAGCGGCTTCGGCCTCTCGCTCACGCCGCGCATTGTTGGCGGCTACTTGGGCTTCCGCCTGCCGCTGCATTTCAGCAGCGCGGGCAGCCTGCTGCGCATTGATGTCGGCGAGAGCGTTGCTGGTAGCGCCGAGTACACCGTTCAACGCGTTTAGAAAAGTGTTGGTTTTGCTTGGAGCGGGCGTGGATGGTTCTGATTCGGCTTCTTCGCTTGCTTCTGCTTCGGCCTGCCGACGCGCTGCCGCTGCCTGGCGCTCGGCTGCTACTACCTGATTTCTTGCCAGGCGTGCTTTTTGCTCTTCCTCGGCTCGCCGGGTGTTGTCATCCAACGATGCGAGCGCCTGGGCTTCAAGGTCACCTGTGTTTGCGGTTGAACTGCCATTGCCACCATCAAGGTGGGCAACTGCCTCGGCCTCCAGGGAAGACGGCGGCGATATGGGTGGAACACTTCCCGGCAAGTGGTAGCCCGCAGCGATAAAACTGGAACGAACTTCGTCTGCCTTAGTCTTCGTCGGATACGGACCTACAAGCACGTGAATCACTCCATTGCCCGAGGGGTCCGCGACGGAACGACAGGCATAACCGGCCTGACTCAGCGTGCCAACAAGACGCGTTGCCGCCTCGCCATCCGTGCTGTCGGCAACGGCAACGAAGAAGGTGCTTTTGCTTTGCTGGGCGAAAGCTACAGAAACAAAAAGGGAAACTGCAAGCATTGACACCAGACGTAAACTCTTCATACAACCTCCAGGGAAGAGAAATCTCGATTAGAACAGTGATCGCTTTTCGCTCTGATGGCAGAGAACGATAGCGTGGATATAAGCCTTGGCGACGCGGTCCGCTGTGTCTTTGTCGTTGTCGGGGAAGGTGGCGAGGTCCATGGTTTCATTTCGCATGTCCTCTGACCGTGCCTCACCGTTAAGGATTTCTGGCGGCTGCCTACGATCGTTCTTTAATGTGATTCCCCACTCGCCGCCGAGTAACGATATGACCTCAACGGTGCGCGGGTCTGCCAGATTCATGCGCACGCCAAAGGTATCGGTTTCGATGTCCGACGTCTTGTAGGAGTTGCGCATTTCATAGCGGAGGAGGCAAGGCTGCTCCAAGTAAGCGCGTTGCGAGTGGATGATGAGATAGGGTGGCTTGTGATGCATCTTGGTGTAGCTACCGAGACTTGCGAAGGCTTCGTTGATGAAAGCGATCGTCTGCTCCATAGTTGGTCCAGCGGCGGGCGGCGGCGGCGGAACGGGCGTCTGCGCCTGCGCGGAGAGCAGGATGGAAGCTATAGCGAATCCGGCGATACATGAGAGTTTCAAAGGGCACCTCCAAATCGGACGGGAAAGTCGTTATGAACTGCAACGCCATCAATCCAACAAACCCATAGCCTCAGAACAATGATGGCTTGTCGTCTTCATGGCAAAGGTTAGCTGGGGCAACTGGCAGCTCTAAGCTAACGCGGGCAATTGAGGTTATTGGTCGCAACGCCGGGTCTGGGTGCCCGGCAGCCACTTCCGCTGCTGTCGCTACTCTTGCCGCTCTGACTGTTTGCCGCGGCTCTGCGAGCATTGTTCGCCTCGACCTGGGCCTGCGCCTGGCGCATCGCGGCGGCATTTCTCTCAGCGTCTCGGGCGTTCTGCTCTGCCAGCGTGTCACTCAGTTGGTCGAGTCCCTGCAGGAGGATTGAAGCAGCGCTGGGCGAGGCCGAAGCAGGTTCATCATCCGCCGCCTCCCGCTCGGCATCTGCACTCGCCTGCTGCCGTCTGCGGATTTCTCTAGCTGCCGCCTGCTGCTGCGCGGCCAACCTCTGCCGGCGTTCCGCTTCGGCGGAGTTCGACTGCAGAGCCTGGAGTGCCTGAGCTTCAAGATCACCAGCAATTGCCGGAGAGTCGCTGCCACCAAGATTTGCCAGCGCCTGCGCTTCCAGCGAGGACGGTGCATTCGCAGACTGCGATCCAGCGTTCGGAAGCTGGTAACCTGCAGCGACGAAGCTGGCTCGGGCTCGTTCCACCTCGCCAGCTGTTGCATATGGTCCGACGAGAATATGGATGACGCCATTCCCCGAGGTATCCGCCGCCGACCGGCAGGAGAATCCTGACTTCGTCAGGGCATTCACCATGCGTTCGCGTTCCTGGGGATCGCTGGTGTTCTCAACGGTGAGGTAGTACCCACTTGTCTGAGCGTGAAGTGCTGTGGAAAGTGAAGGCGCAACACCGCCCAACACAAACAATGCGCAAATGGAACGAATAAGTTTCACGATGAAAACCTCCATATGGAATCGAGCCATAAAATCTCCAGTTCTATCTCGTTAGAAGAGCGACTGTGCCTCAGGCTTGTGACGTAGGACCTTCTGCATGAATTCGACTTAGAACGGCGAAGGTGCTTCATTGGGGTGGCACAAAACGATGGCGTGGATGTACGCTTTTGCCACGCGCATTGCCAGTAGTTTGTCCCGGAAACGGCCACCATCAGGGTTCCTGTCTTCGTATCGTGGGCCAACTTCGGCTGTGGCTCGCATGGTGACAATTACAAGGTCTGCGACCCCAGTCGAGCCTTCAGGTATCGTCGATCCAAAAGCCTCACTGAAGTAAGTTTCCATTGGGCGGACTTGGACTGTCCTTGGATCGACATGTGCGAGAGACACGCGCCGCTCACCGTTCTTTGGATCAGCTATGCGAAGAACGCATGAGTTGTCTGCCGACACTGTTGCCTGATAAGGACCAGATGTCGATTTCTTGTTGTCGGCATATAAGCGATATGTAATCGGCCCTTCCTCCATGAAGGCACCATTGATAAAAGCAATGGTCTGCTCCATCGTGGGGCCCTCGGGAAGTGCCTTCGCCACGGCCGGCGGAGGGGGTGGAACAGGTACCGATTCCGTCGAACTCTCATGGGCTTCGCCTGCCGCTGGAACTCTGATGAACACGTCATCGTGGTCGCTATCTCGGTGAGTGAAGTCCCCATCTGTGTAGTGACGGTGATCGTGCATAACAATCCGACCAGTTCCATCTTGGGTGATAACGAGAGTGTCATGCGAATGTAAATGTGACAGATCGATGCTGCCGCGCAGAGCGCCAAACTCATCACGAGTAAATGCAGTCAACTCGCCGCCAAGTGCGCCTCGATAAGGCCGCACTTGCGTACCGCTGATCACAACACGGTCGAACCTTGCATGGTTCGGGTCGACGTTCTTCCATTCGCCGTCCAACCCCGAAGGAGCTTGTCCTGGTGAGGGCACCGCAATGGTCAAAAGGAATAGGCAGAAGGCACAGAAATACTGACGCCAAGGCATGGAACCTCGAGGGATACGTAGGGATTGGGGTATGATCGTCATCACGTTGCACTCTCTTTTCGCGGACCAACTGCTATTCCCGGAAACACCCGTGAGGGACAGACGTAATAGTCAAGACGTCACTTTCTTCTGGTCCTGAAAGGTGTTGTCCACTTCGCCATAGTCCCTTGTATCGCGTAAAGATGTGAACGAAATCTCCCAAATGGGAGATTTCCGAATGTCCTTGAACCGGCGGGTGCCGTTGCCTCACTGAGGCAATCAATTGCCGAATGCGTTGTTCCGTGCGCTTCATCGCGGCAACTGGGCGCAGGAGATCAGAGTATCCGTGTCACACCGGACTGGACCGGTAGGAGCCTGCGCTCCGCAAAGCTGTCCTGCGCTCTTCAACGCCGATAGGGTGAGGTTTGCATCCGTTACGGCATCTTCCGGGTGGCCTGCCTGTGCGGAACACTCTGAAGCTACCGCCGTCTGCTGAGCCTGGTACACAAACCCATCCCTTTGGCATGTAATCTTGGTCGGTTTGGCAGGGGCACGATATGGCGAGCAGGACCAATTGACGCTTCGAGATAACATCATATTGACATACTGCGCATTGACTCCTGTGTAGTGGCCCTTCGCCGTAGTGGAGCTTCCAGAAGATGTATCTGCCGCCGATTGAGATGAAGTTGAAGCGGTTGCGGTTGAGGCGGTTGTTGTCGAAGGCTGTGCTGGCGTTCCATTCAATGCGGCCGCTACGGCAGCGTCATACTGCTGCCGCGCGGCGACTTGAGTTTGAACATCGCTGCCGCTCGATTGCACTGCGGTGGCACCGGCAGCTACTATGTTGGTTACCGCCGCAAGACCGTTCCAGAAGCCGCCACCCTCGCCCTTTGCAGGAGGCGGCATGCGGTCAAGTTGAGCCTGGTAGATGGCTGCGTACTTCGGAAACTCTTCATAGGTTATCAACTTGAAGTGAGCGTCAGCACTTAACTGTCTATCCACGTCCGTGATACCAGCAGCGCTGAGAATCTGAGCAATCGTCCCGTCGAAGTCATGTATCAGATTGCTGAGAAACTGCTCCATTTCCGGCGAACGCATCTGGGCATCCCTCTCCTTGTAATACTGATCTTTCTGATTCAGATGCCAGCCGGGGTTGTACATCTTGTATTTATCTTTGCCGAATATAGTGACCCGATCATCCCACTTGAAGTCATTGTAGTGAAGATTTACTTCACCCAGCGGCATCGAAAACGCGGATCTCTCAGAATTTTTGACATAGTCCTTCTGCAAGATATATTTGCCGTTTTTCGGATAGGCACCAAAATAGAACTCAGCAAGATATGGATTGAAGAGTATGGCATCGTGATTCACGATCAGGTTACCGCATACTGTGGGTATCCAAATAAATTGGGTCGGAATGCGGATTGCCGGTTTACCTTGATACGACACCAGCATGACTCGATTGGAGAGATCGCCATTCGGAAAAATGGTGGTAATTCTCTCCGGAAACTGAATAAAAGGATCGCCGGCTTTCGTGCGGCGAAGGATGCCGCCGCCTACGTAAACAGGCTGGGACGGTACGGCCGCCACAGCAGGCGCCGGTGCAACCGTAAGTGCCTTGATCTCGGCGTCGGTCGCGCCCGCTTTCTTCAGGACGATCAGCGCATCAACCGAGGTGTCCCAGCGGCCAGTACCAGCTTGTATCTTGTCCAAGATGGCGCCCTCGGGAAGCCCCGCCTGGATCATCTTGACGATGTCGGCATTGGCTCCCCCCGCTGCGGATTGAGCGTAAGTAGTCAGCGATCCAGTGACGAGTAAGCAGATCAGAGCGCTGTATTTTAAGACCTGCCTCACCGGAGAAAGGAAAGACGGGCCGGATTCACCCGTTCTGAAGCACTGCAAATAGCGCGAAATTTCGTTGGTCATTGGGTTCCCTCCAAACTAACAATGTTTCTGTTGTAGTGCGTAAATGCATGAACGTGATACCGGCGACCGCCCATGCACTGGCCTCCGGCCTAGAACTGTCCTGTATAAACACAGACGTAGGACGTTGTATCGAAGTGCAATGAGTGAATGCCGTCGATCTGCCTCGCCTCGTATCCGTGTACGCAGGCGGCCATATGATATGGGCCTATGCCCCACACATCTTTGGCGTGGTCCGCTCCGGGTTCTATATCTCCGCCCTGATTGTTATTCCCCGCATACAAGACGTAGAAGTTCAGCCGCTTGTTGCAGTTGTTCTGGATAGTCGTTGTATTGTTATGAGTTCCTGTGGCGACCAGGCAGTGGCCCATCTCCGGGCCGCGCTCCGGAGGTTGCGACTGGGCGTGCGCGAGGACGGAGGTAAGTGAAGTAAAGGCAAAGGCGAGGGGCGCGGCTTTCAGTAAAAGGGTGCGGGCGGTGAGCATGGTGATCTCCTGGGAATATGGGTTTCGTTAGAGAACAGGCGCGATTTTCGTGATCTTCCTCGACATTCGATCCAGAGCGGTTAGATATATTCGAAGAGAAACCCACGGAAAACGCCGTGAGTCTTGCCTGGTCCTTCTTGTGGACCGATGGCATGGAATGCGATCGGCCCGCAGGATGTTCGATGACGAGTATCTGGCACGGACGCAGGTACCGTGCGGCGTTGCGTGGCGGGTTAGCGGCGGTTCCTTACGGCGTCGTCGTATGTCCTCTGGCAGGCCGCCAGCTTATTGTTGCGCGTGTTCTCGATCTGTTGGAGCTCGCGGTCCATAGGCGTATCGGTAGGGTTGTTGGTGGCGCGGCCCGCAGTGCGGCGGCTGTTGGCGTAGTACCTGTCCTGGACGGCTTTGCTTGCATTGTCCGCCCACTGATTGGTAGCCGCGTTGCAGCTTTGCAGGCGATCATCGGCGGACTGCGACTGGGCGTGCGCGATGACAGAGGTAAGTGAAGCAAAGGCAAAGGCGAGGAGCGCGGATTTCAATAAAAAGGTGCGGGTGGTGAGCATGGTGATCTCCTTGGAAAATGAGTTTCGTTACCGCAAAAGCGGGGTCGGGGAAGGCCTGAGAGACTGTTCACTTCTATCTGGCAAGGCGATGGGGAAGCATCTGCCAAGCGGAAGACATGGAAAGTTGTTGAACCAGTGGGCTCGCTTACAAGCCCAGTGAGAAAAACCCTGGGATCGTAAGCCGGAAAGCTATAGCAAAATCCGAATAGGTGTACCCAGAAGGCAATCGGCAAAGTGGCTTTTTCCTCAAGAAAAAGCCACCTTGCATACCGCCAGAAAGGGCACGGTTATTCGGATTTTGCTCTAAGGACGCGAAAATTTCATGCGCGTGATTCCCTTATATCGCGTAGAATCGTGAAAAATATCTCCCAAATGGGAGGTATCTGGATGTTCTTGACTGACGGTGGCCGTTTGCAACGCTGGGCACTCAGCAACCGGCATAAGGCTTTATATTGTGCAAGCGTTTGTTGCCTGTTGATCCGGCAAGAAAACACTGACAGCTTCTTCCCATCTATTCCCGCAAAGACGCTGGAATGGATGGGGGCATACGAACAGTATTGAGTTGCCGGATCGATAGAGTTCCAAAGATCGCTGGAAGACGCAGTAACTCACTGTCACCGGAAATGCTGAGACCACTGTGAAGATCACGCCGGAACGTATTTCTTCGCTGCTCCAGGCGCTCTATGCTGCCGCCGCCGATCCGTCGTTGTTTGACGGCTTTCTGCAGCTCGTCCATGAGCAGACGCAGTCGAGCCGCGCCTACCTGCTGATGGCCGATCCGCAGCGGGGAAACAGCATCACAGCTCAGGCGAATATGGATCCTTACTACATGCGCCTGTACGCGGAGCACTATGCCGCCGACGACCCTCTCATGAGCGCAGCGATTGTGCAGCAACGCCGTAACGGCGGCGACTGGGTTGGAGATCGCACGGACGTTCTGCCTGACAAAGTCTATTTCAACCATTCCTCCTATAACGATTTGCTGGTGCCGGTGGGCGATCTCCACATCTGCGGCACCCTGATGAGCATGCCGGATGAATCATTCGGAGCACTTGTACTGCGCCGCGAACGGCAGCAGAAGGCTTTTGAACCTGAGGTAATTTCTCTTCTGAACATCCTCATCCCCCACCTGAAGCAGTCGCTCCGGCTGCATGGCTTGCTGCAGTCAGAACGGACCCGTGCCGATGCAATGGCTTCGTCTGTGGAAGCTTTTGGCGTGGCTGTGATGTCCGTGGATGCGCGTTGTCGCATCCGCCATGTCAGTGCCGCGGCCAGAGTGATGCTGAGTCGGGGGAGCGGTCTGGAGTTGCGCAATGGAGAGATACGCGTCGCGAATCTAAAAGAGAATCTGCTGCTTCGCGGACTCATCTCTGGAGCGGTTGCAACGGCGCAGGGCTACGTGGAGGACTCTGCGGAGCGCGCAACGCCCGTTCAGGCCACGCAGGCGGCGCGCTTCAGTCCCAGTTCAGGCGGAGCCATGAGTATTACGCGGAAGCCGCCCTTGCCGCCGTTGCGTGTCTCGGTGATGCCGTACACATCCGAGGAGCAGATGCTCCAGGAGAAACCAGCCGCACTTATCTTCCTTCACGACCCCGCGCAGCCTCCAGCCAACCGGGGAGATCTGTTGCGAGCGATGTATGGCATCACACCCATTCAGGCCCGCATCGCGGACAAATTGTTGACAGGCTTCAGCCTGCGCGAAGCGGCGGAAGCACTCAGCATGACCGAGGATACCGCGCGGTTTCACCTGAAAAATATCTTCCGCAGTGTGAGCGTCCCAAATCAGGCTTCGCTGATGCGCTTGATGCTTAGCTTGCCGGGGATGCCGTAATCGCCTAACGAGCAATTTCGTTGCAAGAGGAGCGGTTCGATACGCTGGAGCACGCGGTTTTCTGCCTGAACCGTGAGGGAAAGGTCATTCTCCCCAATAGGCCAGCGGAGGCGATTCTTCGAGCCTGAGATGCGCTCTGCCTATCCAACTGAAGGCTCTCTTCGGTCTTCCCTGAACAGAACTGCCATCTGCAAACGTCTCTCTTGGACGCAGTCAGCCTAACGGCTGGCCATGGCTTCTCTTCCAGCGCCTCGCTGCTGATTGACCGCATGTAGCAGAAGAATTCACTGCGTGTTACCGTGGCACCGCTTATGTCTTCGCTACCCGGCAGTTCGGCACAACTGGCGGCACTGGTCTTCGTGAGCGATCCTGCGAGCCATCCACAATCGAGGAGCGCGACATTGCGCGCGCTCTATGCGCTGTCGCCGACTCTCTGCTGCAGGGCTAGGAGCCATGCGAGGTCGCTAAACAAGTGTGTCTACCGCTGGAGACTGCACGTTTCACACCAAACGTATCCGGTCAAAAACCGGCATGGACGCTAGACGGAGTTCATGAGACTTATGCTTTCGCTCCCGCAAGTCTGAGAAGTTGTGCTTACTGTATGCCGGCTCCCAAGATTCAGCAGTGCTTCTCGCCGTTGCGGAGTGGAAAATACAGAAGGCATTTCAATGCCGTCGGGTGGGGTGTGTCACGAACACGAGCGCATCTTCAGATTTCCAACTCCTGGTCATAGGCGACCAGTTCCGCTAGAACCACCTTGCGCTCTTCGTAGATCTGCCTCTTATAGGCCTGAGCACTCTTGAATGGAACGCGGCGATGCGTCCCCACTTTGTGAAACTCTATCTTCCCCCCCTCGTTGAGCAGCCGGATCAGCGTCGGCCGCGATACATTCAGAAGATCGGCGGCTTCCTGCGTCGTCAGCTCGGCGTGGATGGGAAGCAGCTTGACGGCGTTGCCGCGGCTCATCTCGTCCAATATCTGAACGAGCAAATATGCAGCAGGAGCAGGAATCCTGATTGGAGCCCCCTGGGGTATGCTCATTTCACGCAGGTCGAGCGGCATGTTCGAACTCAAGCGCAGTGAAAGAATCTTCCTGGTCTCTTTCGCCAATTTGACGTCGTCTTCGGAGGGAATAGTAGGAATTGGAGAAGCGGCGGCTGACATAGGCGTTACCTCTTCCATGATTACATGTCCGAAATAATCGAAAACAAACAAAATAACCGAACAAGACAAAGGCGCGGAACCAGACAGGCATTTTTGCTGGAAAGATAGGCATTCGGTTCTCGACTGGAGCACCGGGGGAATTTCAGATCCAAACCGTGGTCCAATTGTGCGGCGAAAGGGTTCCAGGGCGTCGCACGCACACTATACCCAGATGAAAGGGCGGCTGAACAGGTAAGCGGGAGGTGCTGGACAGGAATGATTAGCTTTTCTTGCGCGGGTGCTGAGATTTTGGGATTGCTACATCAACTTTGCGATTATGCACTCGAAGCACGCTTGGTTTCCCGCTTGCACGCCATTTCATTCCACCACTTTTTATAAAGGCGTCGTTTTCAGAGTAGTCGAAGAGTTTCTGATGGTCGTTGCCCATTCCGAATGCAGCAGCAAGCATGGCAATGGTTGTTTCACTCGCAAAGTTCTTGCCGCATTCGATGTTGGCAATCTGATCAACGGAAAGCTCGCAAAGCTCTGCTAGTTCCTGTTGGCTCATATTCGCGCCAAATCGCAGTTTTTTGATACGGATGCCGAAATTGGGCTGAACAGGCTCTATCCGTTTCACATATTCGAGTGTGTTCAACTCGAGTTCTTAATGACACCGAGCAATACTACGGGTTATAGTGTCGTTAGATTGGGCGGCGACTACGCTTTGGATGGCTTGTCGGGAGCGAAGTCAAAAAAGTCCCTGACAGGCACTCCTAATGTGATGGAGAACGTCTCAATCGACTCAAAGGAAGGGGCGCTTACGCCACGTTCTACCATGCTTAGGAAGTCCACGGAAATATCGAGGAGTTCAGCAAAAGTCTCTTGCGTCATGCCGCGTCCTTTGCGGATGGAACGCAATTTCTTGCCGAATAACTTCCGTAACGTGGCCACTTTTCAAGTGTGGCGAAGCGAGCAAGACAAAAACACCGAGTATCACTACGGATTCTGGTCGATTGGCGGTTTCCCCTCCAGAATTGAAATGCGCCTTCAGTTCGTCTGGCATACCCAACCGGCAAGAGGTCCTCTATGAGTTCCGAGGCTGCACTCTATTTGTCCCGCACATTGCCCAAGAGAGGCACTGAACCTAGCTCATCCCCCCAGGTCCTGAAGATGGCGGCGGAACTGGAGGCGCTAGCTCAAAGAGCGGGAGTTCAAGAGCCAGACAAGGGCACATCCTGCCCAGAAGCGGAGACCGTTAGCACAGCCACAGTGCCGGAAGCGCGGCGGTCTTGTGCCGCTCCCGCCGACCAACCCAGAGAATCATCCGACGACCTGCTGCTGAACCGTGTCGCCCAGGGAGATCAGGAAGCCTTATCTGTCCTCTTCCGGCGACATGCGCATGTTGTCTTCTCCGTTGCATGCCGCATCCTTCGGGATGAGAGCGAGGCTGAGGATCTTCTCCAGGAGCTTTTTCTCTTCCTCTTCCAGAAGGCGGGGCTTTTTGACGCCAAGAAGAGTTCCGGCGCATCGTGGATCATTCAAATGGCTTACCAGCGGGCAATCGACCGCAGAAGATACCTGGATGTTCGCCATCATTACAGCGTCCAGGAACTCGACGAAGAGCGATCTCCAG
>Ga0224531_1000775_pt1 | contig 15269 bp, 10 predicted proteins | sample CBST100metaG_FD_179876 | JGI IMG/M metagenome (GOLD analysis project Ga0224531, IMG submission 179876) | Peat soil microbial communities from Stordalen Mire, Sweden - C.B.S.T100 | ecosystem: Environmental > Terrestrial > Soil > Wetlands > Peat | place: Sweden: Norrbotten County, Stordalen Mire... | reverse complement strand
GGCGTTGTTGCACGGATAGGGTGAAGAGCGGGTAGTCTGGGAAAGATCACCTGAAAGGCAGCCCCCCTTCGATGCCGAACAAGCATAACGCCACGCGCCGTCACCACATCCCCAAGATGAAGTATCGGGTGAAGAACTGGGCAGAGTACGATGCGGGTCTTCGGCGTCGAGGCAGTCTGACGTTATGGGTCACCGCAGAAGTACTGGACGGCTGGAATGCGGCACGGCGGACGACCCCAGGCGGGCAAGCCGTCTATTCCGATCTTGCAATCGAGACTGGCATGATGCTGCGCCTGGCGTTTCACCTGGCGTTGCGTCAAACCGAGGGGCTGATGGGTTCTATCTTCGCCCTGCTGGGTGTGACCCTTGGCACGCCTGACCACAGCACCTTGAGCCGAAGGGCATGGACCATGGAGTCAATCTCCAAGGGCTGTGTCCTGCCTGATGGGCCGATTCACCTGTTGATCGACAGCACGGGTCTGAAAGTCTTCGGAGCCGGTGAGTGGCTTCAGGAGAAGCATGGCGCAAAGGCGCGTCGCACTTGGAAAAAGCTACACCTGACCGTGGATGCCGACACCGGAATGATCATGGGCTCGACGCTGACCGGGAACGATGTCGGAGACCCCTCGCAAGTGGCGCCGCTGTTGGATCAGATAGACGCGACAATCGCCAGCGTCACAGCTGACGGCGCTTACGACGGGACGCCCACTTACGATGTAGTGGCCGGTCACGGAGATGATGTTCGAGTGATTATCCCACCCCACGTAACAGCCGTGCTCAGTGCCGAGGCCGAGCACAACCCATCACAGCGAGACCAGCACATTCTTTCTATTGCGGATCGAGGAAGGCTGGGCTGGCAAGAGGAGACCGGCTACGGACAACGCGCTCTGGTTGAAACCGCGATGGGCCGATACAAGGCCATCATCGGTCCTTGCCTGCGAGCGCGAAGCTTCAACGGTCAGCAGTCCGAAGCGACTGTCGGTGTGGCCGTCCTCAACCGCATGCTGGACGCGGGACGCCCAAATTCCGTCCGCCGTCTCAACATCGCAGCGTAAGTCACCTGCGGTCTGGGGAAACTCGGCCGAGACTCGATCCATGCAACAACGCCATTCTATTGACTGTCCGTGTGAGGTGTCGGCGGTTGCTTTACAAACTCGAAGGTGCAGGTACGGCCGACAATGCCAAGGCCCTCGCTCCTGGTGCCGGTTCCTTCTGTTTCCTTGAACTGAGCCTTGACGTCATAACTGTAATCCGCGCCCCCGTGCGCGAAGACTCCCCTTGCGTATTTCCGGGAAGTGACGATACCGCTGGCGGAGAGGGTGGCGCTGCCATCCGGCTTGATCTGGCCCTCCAGCAGCAAGTAGCCCTTTTCCCCAGCTGCGCCATGCTCTCCGCGGAAAGTGTTGTTCTCAATGACGCTCGGGAAGTTCCAGGTGTAACCTTCGGTATTTCCCTTTGGCGGGCAAGTCAGCCGGGTTTGCCAATGCCCGTCAAATCGCTCCACGGCAATTGAATTTCCAGGATTAAGTATCAAGGCGCTCACGACGAGCAGTCTGAAAGCTGTTTTCATCACTCTTCCTCCTTGCGGGATGTTCCGTCGATCTTGACTATGTAGAGCGTCCGTGGTGCTTCCTGGGCTGTTCCTGGTCGACGACAAAGACGCTGCTCTTCCCTGATCTCTCAAGCCTGTGAAGGGTCTTGCCGCCTGTGTGGAAAGACCCTTCGCAGTGAACTGCGATTGTTAGATCTCAGGACTGATGGGCTTGATCACTTGAATGATCGGGTCGGTATCAGTGGCCTGATCGATATTCACGACCTTGGTCGTGGAGATGATGATGGCATTGATTTGCCCATAGGAGGAATCGGTATTGAATGTGCCATTCGAATTCACCGTTCCCATTGTTGAGGTTTGAGTTTGATCGACCTCCCGGGTGACTGCGTTTCCAACATAGCTACCGATATAGTCACCGACAATATCGACTCCGCCGGTACCATTCAACGTCAACGTTTCCACTCCCAGCATTTCGCCGCTCACGGATTGGTTGACTACCTCGGTATCGCCGCCAAAGAACGTGCCAGAAAGAGTGGTGTTAGAGAAGCCTCCGCCGGGGGCTATCTGCGGTTCGAACTGGCCTGCATAAACACCCACACCTGTTCCGAGCATGTAACCGGTGCCATTGGCGGTCAGGTACATCACTGGCGGGTACATCTTGGAATAAGTCGTGAGATACATCGTGCAGGTAGCGCCACTGCTTTGCATTCGTCCAAAGCTGTCGATGCTGTAGCCGCACGACGGCGTTTGAGGCGCTTGCGCCACGCCACCTATGTCCTCGTAATAGGTGCCCGAATAAGCGCTGGAACTGGTTACATTGATGAGACCAATCTCCGCACTCTCCGTCCCTGTCACGTAATAGACGAGGTTGCTACCGGTAGTCAAGGATGGGGATGTTCCCTGGAGTTTTGCGCCTCCAACATAAATCCCGACATCCGTGGTGAGCGCATCGGTTGATAGTTGCGCGTATTCCGAACTGGAGAGTGCGTAGTTCACGTGGTGGACTGTTATACCGTCCAGTGTGGCCGAATCTGTAAAGCGGCCGGTTGTCGGGTCAAGGGCGGTGTAAGTGCCCTTCATGCCCGAGAATGGCGTGGTGATTCCGTTTCCAGCGTTGATCACGCCCTCCACGTTGATGTCATATTCACCACCTGTAATGCTACCGCCTGAGGTACCTGGCTTCGTGGTCACCGTACCAACAATTCCGGCACGATATAGATTTGAACCTTCATAAATGCCAGTGAGCAGATAGGTGTAATTGCCGCTGGATAAGTTGGTAGGGACAGCTTGTAACCCGAGCTGCCCCGTAGCGGTGAGATAGTTGACGTTGACGGCACTATCCCATTCGACCAGACGACCCTCAGTCGCAATATTCGATGAGATTTCACCGAGGGAGATCTTCGTGGTGAAGGTGCCCGCGCTGGTTACGATGGTGAGGCAACCAAGATGATTTGCACCCACTTTGTAGAAGCTCTGGGTTGTATCAAGGCTGGCGGCAGACTGGACGATTGTGCCATTGCTGTCGAGGACACCAGCGGTGATCTTTCCGGTGCCATCGGCGGTGAACGAACCAATAGCGCCTAAGAACCCTGTATCACTGTAGCCTTGCACGCTGAAGGCATATTGCCCGTGCAGAAGCGACTCGCTTCCGGAATCCGAACAAGCGGCGGCCGCATTGATGGTGAGGCTCAATGCCTGGGTCTGCGTCTGTTGCGGAGTACTCGAATCGCTTACCGTGAGAGAGAAAGAGGCGGAGCCGGATGCGGCGGGCGTGCCCGTCAAACTCCAACTGGTCCCATCTCCGGTCAGATTCAGCCAACTCGGCAGGGTTGACCCGGTAGGCACAGTCCACGTGTAAGGTGCCGTGCCGCCCGAAGCCATGAGATGCGCGCTGTAGGCGGCGCCTGCAGTAGCGTTCGGCAAGGTTGTGGTCGTGATGGTCAGCTTTTGAGGCGCGATGGTCAGGCTGAGCTGCTGCGTTGCCGATGCAGGTCCCTGCTGGGCCTGGGAAGCGTCGGTCACCTTGAGCGTCACATTGGTGGTGCCCGCAGCGGTGGGAGTCCCGGTAATTGCTCCTGCAGCGCTCAGGGAGAGTCCAGTGGGCAGGGAAGAGCCGGAAGCAAGGCTCCAGGCGAGCGTGCCTGTGCCTCCGTTGGCCTGCAAGGTTGCAGTGTAAGCTGTGCCCACCGTCCCACCTGCCAGTGTCGTCGTCGCAATCGTTGGCAAAGGCGCAACAACCACGGGTGCTGATGCCGATTTCGTCGGATCCGCCACAGAGAATGCCTGAACCGCTACGGTCATGTTGGACGATCCAGAGGCCGGCGCATTGTAGGTCGCGGCCGCCGTGGTCGCATTGGTAAATGTTCCGCAGGCGTTACCGGTGCACATTGTACCCGATGCGGTCCAGGTTACGCCCTTGCTTGCGGAGTCGTTGGCCACCGTGGCCGTGAACTTCAACGACTGGCCTTGATCGATGCCGGTTTGCCCCGGCGGATTGATCGATACAGAAATTGCCGGCGCAGCGATCGCGAGGCTAAGTGCCTGTGTAACTGAGACCGGGCCCTGCTGAGCGGCGGACTGGTCCGTTACCTTGACGGTGAAGCTCGTGGTACCGGCGGTTGTGGGCGTGCCGGAAATCGCTCCCGAGCTGCTCAGGGTGAGCCCTGCAGGCAGCGATGAGCCGGACACCAGGCTCCATGTGAGTGTGCCGACGCCCCCGCTGGCCTGCAATGTGGCGCTGTAGGCGCTGCCCACGGTGCCGCCGGCGGGCGAAGTCGCACTAATGCTCGGAGTCGGGTTCACAACCACTGTCGAGGACGTCGATTTGGAGGTGTCCGTAACCGAGCTTGCAACAATCGTCACCGTCATTTTGGCGGAGACGGATGCCGGCGCATTGTAAGTTGCCGCCGATGTAGTCCCGCCGGTGAACGTCCCGCAAGCAGCCCCGGTACACCCTGTTCCCGACATGCTCCAGGCCACTCCCGCGCTTGCGCTATCGTTGGTCACGCTGGCGGTGTAGTTCAGGGTTTGCCCCTGATCGATGCTGGTTTGAACTGATGGAGAAAGCGAAACAGAAATGACGGGCGTGGTTTTTGACGACCCTCCACTGCCGCAAGCGGACAGAAGCAACAGGCCTGACAGGATAAGGACGAGCTTTTTCATGGTTCTTCCACCTCGCAGAGCATCAATGGGCAGATTCCCTCTTTCCCACTCACCCAGACAGCGCAAATCAAGCGGGAATTGACTCAGGCCCCTGGCTGCGCAAGGGGACGTCCAAAAAAACTGTCTTGTCACGGCGTCAGAACATGCGGATGGAGTATCATGCGCCCAGATTTGCACTGGACGCTTGTCGCGTAGGGAGAGACCTTTGGAAACGACCAAGGGAGAAATCACTCTGCTTCTGGCAAAGTGGCGGGACGGTGAGACGTCGGCCTTCGATGAGTTGATGCCTCTGGTCTATCCCCATCTTCGCGAGGTGGCCGCGGCCTATGTGCGCCGCGAACGGAACCCGGACACCCTGCAGGCAACCGCCCTTGTCCATGAGCTTTACCTCCGTCTGTTGCACCAGAAGAAAGCGGTAGGCGAGGATCGCCGCCACTTTTTCACCTTCTCCGCCAAAGTGATGCGCATGATTCTCATCGATCACGCGCGCGAAACCCTGGCGCAGAAACGCGGGGGCGGAAGTCAGCAAGTCCCTCTGAGCGATGACTTGCCCTGGATCAATATCGGAAGTCCCGAACTACTTGACCTGAACCGTGCGCTCGATGAGTTGAACACCCTGGATGCCGGAAAGGCCCAGATGGTCGAACTGCGCTATTTTCTGGGCTGCACAGCCGAGGAAACCGCGTCCGTCATGGGAGTATCGAAGGCCACGGTCGATCGCGAATTGAAATTCATCAAGAGCTGGCTCTATAGCCGCATTCACCCCGGAGTGGCCAGGAACATCTTGATTTCGTGATGCAGTCTACCTTCCGATTCCGCAGTCTGAAGCAAGGGCCACAAGCCACAGGCGGGGCTGCCGCGATGAACCAGTCAACGGACGTTTTCCTGCGCGTCGAAGAGATCTTCCATGAAGCGCTCGCGGTTTCAGGCCGGGCGCGGGAGCAGTTGATCGATGCGCGGTGCCGGGGAGACTGGGAACTTGCCGCCGAACTGCAATTGCTTCTTGACGCCTGTGAGACCGAAGAGCAGTTGACGGACAGTTTCCGCCAGAAATTGCCGGTCAGCCTGGATCGCATCTCCACCCGCATCGGTCCTTATGTTCTGGATCGCTTGTTGGGGCGCGGCGGAATGGGCGCCGTCTTCCTGGCGCATCGCGACGACGGCCAATTTGAACAGCAGGTAGCCATCAAACTGATCGATCTACCGCTGGCCACCGATCTGTTTCGAGAGAGGTTCCGCCAGGAGCGTCAGATTCTCGCCGGCCTTCAGCATCCATATATTGCTCGCCTACTCAACGGTGGAGTTACTGACAGTGGCGACCTTTACCTGGTCATGGAGTACGTAGATGGAGTTCCCATCCATCAATTCTGCGACGAGAAGAACCTCACCGTGGTCCAGCGGCTCGAGCTCTTCTTGCGTGTCTGCGAGGCCGTCCAGTTTGCCCATCAGCACTTTGTAGTGCACCGCGACTTGAAGCCGGACAACATTCTTGTCTCCGGCGATGGCACGCCCAGGTTATTGGACTTTGGAACGGCGAAGCTGCTGTCTCCTGCTCTCAACAAATCGGACAGTGATTTCACGCGCGAAGGCTTCCAGTCGTTTACCCCGCAGTATGCCAGTCCGGAACAAGTGTTGGGCATGCCCATCACCACCGCATCTGACACTTATGCGCTCGGCGTTCTCTTGTATGTTCTGCTCACTGGAACTCCGCCGTATGAATTGAAGGACCACACCACGGCGGAGATGCTACGCGTTATCTGCGAGGAACCACCGCGTCGCCCACATCCTGCAGCGAACGCGCAGAAGCGCCTCGACGCCGATCTCGAAGCCATTCTCCTCAAGGCCCTGCGCAAGGAACTGCAGGAGCGTTATTTCTCCGCCGACAAACTCGCCTCCGATGTGCGTGCTTATCTTGACGGGCAGCCGGTGGCGGCGCGTCATGGAACCATTCGTTACCGATCCATGAAACTCATGCGGCGTCACTGGTTCGGTCTTACGGCGGCTGTGTTATTGACTTGCACACTGCTCGTAGGCGTTGTGGGCGTGGTTTGGCAGGCCCGTGTCGCCAATGAAGAGAGGCGTCGAGCGGAAGCGCGCTCTGCAGACCTGCGCCAACTGAGCAACAGCCTCCTCTCTGAGTTGGACGAGGCGATCAAGCAACTCCCTGGCTCAACAGGCGTTCAGAAAATCCTTGTCTCGCGTGTCCTCGAACACCTTGGTCGCATGGCAAGCGATGCGCACGGCGACCGCCAGACACAGTTGGATCTGGCCAGCGCCTACATTCAGATCGGGCAGGTTCAGGGCGATCCGTACTTTCAAAACATGGGAGATGTTTCTGGTGCGTTGGCTGACTTTGACAAGGCCATCGCAATTACCCAATCGCTCTCGTCATCCAATCGCAGTGACCGCGAAGCCCTGCACGCATTCGCCCTTGCTTTAAGGTCGCGCAGTGAAACGCTCTTCCGTGTTGGCCGCACGCCGGAGGCCGTTCCTCTTATCCGGCAAGCCACCGGCGCCTTCGACATCCTTACCTCCGATCCAAATATTTCAGCGGCAATCCTGGCAGAAGCCGCCAATGCGTATGGAGTGATGGGCGACGAGTTAGGGCAGCCATTAACTGAAAGTCTGAACGATGTAACCAATGCGATTGCAGCGTACCGCAAGGATCTAAGTCTTGTTCTTCGCGGGCAGCAACGTGATCCCTCGGACCCGCAGACGCATCGCATCGCCGCCGTGGCTGACATGCGGATAGGCGAGATTGAAATGGATATGGATCCGGTCGCGGCAATTCACGATCTCGATCAGTCACTCCAGTTCCTGGAAGCCATGCCCAAGGACCAGCAGGCTAACTTCGGCCCTGCCCGCGTCCGTTCCGCGGTTCTTCATCGCAAAGCCATTTCGCTGAATGAACTCGGCCGGTACGCTGACGCCGCTCAACTCTTTCGTGAGGTCTACCAATCAGATCTCAAGCGTCAAAATGCAGACCCTCTTGATGTTCGCCTCCTTGAGGATCTGATTGCCGATCTCAATGATGAGGCCACAGGTTACGAGTATGCCGCTGACCCAGCGTTGGCGCGGGACCTTGCCCACCGACGCAGCGACCTGCAGACGGCAGCCACTCTCTACGCTCAGGCAGTTCTGTCGACGGAGAAGTTTCTGCATCAGGAACCTGCCAACGAAGACCTTCAGGAAACGCATGCGGAACTTATCCTGCGCGTCAACTCTTTGCGCGCCGTGCTGCATTCTCCCAGCGAGGATGACGCGCAGGCTCGCGGCGAAATCAATAAGCTGCGCAGATTCGCCCATGACAATGCCGCTCCGTACATGTTCTATACCGTTGCGGCGGCCTATCTTCGTGCTGAGCCTCCTTCTCTGCGCGATCCCGCGTTTACTTTGCATTGCGCTCAACAAGCGGTCCAGCGCAGCTTTGCCACAACTGCCGAGATGCAATTGACCCTCGCCCAGGCCTACCGCGCAGCAAATCAGCGCACAAAAGGCCGCGAGGAAGCGAGGAAGGGACTGGCTCTCTTGCCTGCGCAACGACTCAACGAACCTAAGCCACGTCTGAGAAAACTGCTGGAAATGGTGGCCAACGCGGTCGATTGAGTCACTTTCTGGTTCGATTGCGCTCTCTGGATGAAAGCGAAAGTTCCTGTCGCCGCTGCGTCACGGCCTTGAAACAACTGCTTGTCCGGAGGAATCCAATGACCCGACCCGCATCTCTATCCTTGATTTCGCTGACATTCGCAGTTTTGCTCGGACTGGTTCCTGCGTGTGCGCAAGACAAGCCTGTCCTTGTGGTGCATGCCTTCACTGTCGCTTCCGGCGTCACTTTCCCTTACGACATGAGGGACTTGAAGACCCAGGCAATGGTGGAGCTCAAGAGCAAAAATGGGGGGCAATTCAACGTAGTCGATGAGGCCGCCTCCGGCCAAGCGCGCGTATACGTCCTGGACGGCGAAGTGACGGAATGGCACAAGGGCAATACTGCAGAGCGGCTCCTTATTGCCGCAGGCTCAGTGGCGGGACGGGAGAACGCCAAAATCCACTATTGGCTGACGGACAAGGATGGAAAGAAGGTCTTTGAGCAAACCGACACCATCCGGCAACTCTTCATGCGTAACGCACATGAGCGATCGGCAGGGACACTGGTCAAACCATTCGCGGACAAGATCTCTGAGCGACTGAGCGCGGCGAAGCTGGAGAACGAGGGGTCCTAGTGTACGGGTATTCCCGACCGGTGCGCCGGGCAGAAAAAGGGTTCGAGAATATGTAATGTCGGGTTGTTTTCATGCGAAAAAGGCCCGAATTCGGGGCGAAAAGTGGGTCATTTTGCAAACATGTGTGTTGATTCCATTCGACTTAATAAATTGGAAATGGCGCGTTTTCAGAAAAATCGGACTTATCACATGTCGGTAAGTACCAGAAAACACAATTGATATATCCATGGTTCCTCCAAAAAAGCAAAAAAAGGAGAATTTTCCCCTAATCAATGACACACACGGCCACCCCGCCGGCGACCTGGTGCTGAAAGAAATTGGCGCCATTTTCATGCGCGCGGTGCGTTCCTACGACTGGGTCGGCCGCTATGGGGGCGAAGAGTTTCTGTTGATCATGCCGGAATCGGGCTTTGTGAGCTCGCGCATCCGGGCCGAGCAATTGCGGGCCGCAGTGGAAGCGGCGCGCATCGCAGATGGGGACGCGAGTATTCACGTCACCGCCAGCTTTGATGTGGCGTGCAGGTCTTCTGCCTCCGACTTTGAGTCCCTGATTCGTGCTGCTGACGCTGCACTCTATCGCGCCAAAGACAATGGCCGCAATTGCGTGATGGCCATGGAGTTTGTCTCGGTGGACGAAACAGTTCCGAAGCTGGAAAAATAACCGACGGCCTTCGAGCGAAACCAGAATCACTGTGTCCAGTCGAGGGTTGCGCAAAGGCCCTGAAGGTTCGTGGCCCCTGGCACCTTGTATGTTGCGGCCAACTGCCTTCGGCCGGTCCGCGCCAGAAAAAAGGCGCGAGATGGAGGGCGGTGGGGGACCAATGCGGCCGGGTTGAAGGCTGAGGTTTCCCACATCTCAGAATCGAAATGTGGGGCACCCAACATCTGCGATGGTCTCGACAAGGCTGATCGGGGTCTGGGGTTCCTATCCTAGCCTCTCGCGCGATGATGCTGCGGGAAGAGTGGGGCAGCCATTTTCAGTGGTGAGTAAAGGCGGGGCCCACGGCCATTTTTCTTGACGCATTTCCCACTTACTTCTCGCATCCTTAGTAGATTTCAATATCGGGCGGGCCGCCGGCACTCTGCACAAGGGTCTTTAACTCTTGCAGCGCGCGGAAAAGTTCCGGAAGACCAATTGCACAACTCCTGGATCTCACGGGAGTTGGCACGCCAAAGGGGATCGAAATGAAAGTGCGGACAGGCATGTATGGAGCAGTTCTTTGCGGACTGTCGTTATCGGCGTTCTCAGGATGCGGCAGTAGCGGGTCCCATCACACAACGACACAAACCAACCCCAGCATCTCGCTCGCGCAGAGCGGAACATCGACGTCGATCGATGCAGGCGTCTCCGCAATCAAACTGACGGCCACGGTGCTGAACGACTCGACCAATGCCGGTGTCAGTTGGGCTATCGCTCCCGCTTCGGGCTGCGGAGCATTCGCCAGTTCCGGGTTGACGGCAACTTATACCCCGCCCGCTGAGGCCACGTTGAAGGCTAACTGCACGGCCACCATCACCGCGACCTCACAGGCGGATGCGGCCGCCAGCAGCAACCTTGCCTTTACGGTGGACGCTCTGTCTCTCACGCTGCCCGGCAGCGAAAGCAATACCCAAACGGCCATCGACGGCGAGACCGATCTCACTCTCTCCGTGAATCTGGCCAATGACGCCAGCGGCACGGCTACCGTGAACTGGAGCCTCAGCTGCCCGGCATCGCAGAGTGGCGTTGTTCCGGCAAACGCGGCCCGGTCGAAACTGGCTGCGCTGTTCAGCGGGAAATCCATTTTCGCAAGCCGTTTGCTGAAGACCGGCGGCGTCGGGATTCATTCCCTGGCAGTTCCAGAGGCAAATTCGGCCCCATGCGGCAGCTTGTCGGCCACCAGCGGCGATTCGGTCACCTACACGCCGCCAGCTTCGGGCTCCACCATCGCAACCATCACGGCTGCAACCAGCATCAATTCAAGCGTAGCTCAGGTCTTCACGGTAACCGACACTCCACCCGCCGTCGTCGATTACACCGTTGGCGGAACCGTCTCTGGCTTGAGCAACGGGGCTTCCGTGGTCCTGTTGGATAACGGAGTCGACGCCAAGACAGTGATCGGCAATGGAGCATTCACCTTTGCCACCGCGCTGGCCAGTGGGACTAACTACCAAGTAACGGTGGGCACTCAGCCCACCGGTGAGGTTTGCACCGTCACGAACGGCGGCCCTGCCGCGATCTCTGCCAATGTAACCAACGTCGTCGTCAACTGCGCCGCGGCATCGTCCAGCAGCCTCGTCGCGCAGCACGCTCTGGCGCAGACCGGGCTGGCGGTGGCACTCGCCTCGAACGTGTTGCAAAGCCAGCTCGAAGTGATTCTGCTGACTACCAATCAGTCCATGGCCTGCCAGAATTCCATTGATGGCACTGCCAGCGCCGATACCGGATCAACAGCCACTACGAGTTTTGAAGGAGACCTGGTCTATCCGGTGAATCTCTACTATGGCGACGACTGTGCGAAGCCGTACATAGCCGCCAGCATCACCGGCAGCAACGGTGTTTACCTGACCGAGACCGCCACTTATTACGGACTTACCGGAACGGAGCTTGGCGTTCTCAGCCTCAACGAGTCGCTTGACTCTACGAATGGCAGTTCCGGGGGTACGAATATGAATGCCTACGGATACGGTCTTTTCACGCCATCCGGCGGCGCCAAGATCCCGGTGCAGTTGGGACTCTACTGCAATATCGTGGCGGGAGCGGCGAGCCTGGATTGCGCTGGCGCCGTAGCCCAGGACTTCCCCAACCTGAACATGGCGATCGGCGCCGTAACGCCGTTGACCTTGATCGAGGAACAGGGAAGCACCAACGACCTTCACCCCATGACTTTTTCCGGCACTGGCTCTGTCGTCACTGGAGCGCTTGGCTCGCTGACCCTGACCAACCCCTCGGAGACCTCGCTGGTCATCACCGGCGGCACGGCCTACGCCGCACTAGCGGTCAGCGGAAGTGTGGGATCGTTCAGCCTTTTCCCGCCCACCCCAACTTCCTGGACGCTCACCGACACCACCCATGACCAACAAATCGTGATCTCGGTGATTGACGACACCACGCGCGATACCTCGATCCTCATCACCCAGATCAGCACGGGGAATACACTGGCCAGCGGCACCGTCGATCAGTCGGGTACGGGGAGCATCACTTACTCCGACAATAGCGTGGATGCGGTTACCAACTGGACCCTTGGAACGGAGGAGAAGTAAGAATCAAACACATCGCTGCGGCGCCCCTGTGGAGACGGCGCGGGAAGGCGGGGTTGACCTGCTTGCCCGCGTCGTCTCCACGTTGCGAGGGCAGGGAAGACTCATCAAGATGAGATAGGAACGCACGCTTGAGCCTTCACATCTGGAGCATCCTTCCCGTCGGTGTAGACGAGAGTGTGCAAAGTAGTGGGCTGGGGTAATCTCTGGACATGAAATGGAGAATCAAGCTGGTATTAGAGGCGATCCCAGGCTGTCCTGTCGAACACGAGTTGGGGATCATCGAACGGTCGGAAGAAATCTCTCCGGCGACGGCGGGCTTGACTGTAAATATCCCCCGGCAGAGCCGGGGGCTTTACGATGTGAGCCGCTCAAAGCGGCTTCTATGAGACGGCTGGCGTTGTCAAGGTTTTTGTCGTTGCTTTTGCATTTGTTTTTTCCTTAGTGGCGTTCTTGCTTTTGTTGTTGCTGTTGTTTTTGCACTTGCCTTTCGTTCGTGTTTTGAAGGTTCATCTCGGGCTTCTATACGCACTCGCTTGGAGCCGCTCTGGGCTCGGTGCCTGATGGGGTCCGATAGGGATGAATCGGGGCTGCTATCTTGAGCTCGGCCTATGACGACCCAGCCGCTTTACGCAGTCACCCGGACACGAGATTGATTGGCACTTGCCACTTCGATTGAAAACCTCTGCCTGGAAACCTGTTCAGAACATTGCTGCTTCACTGCCAACTTGCAAGTTGTACCGCGGTTGAGGCACGGCGCTATGCCGCCACCGCCGCCTGTTGCGGGAAGGGTTGGAAGCGTTGGCCGCTACGCCATAGGGCGTGCAACACGACCGCCAGTTTACGGGCCACCGCGATGATGGCTCGCTTTTTGCCCCGCTTGCCGCCCGTAGCCGCCAGCGTCAGTCCCCAACGCCGCAGCTCGGAATCGGGACCGAAGCTTCCCAGGACATATTGCGCCGATTGCACCAGCAAGCTGCGCAGGAAACTGTCGCCGGTCTTGGAGATACGCCGTTGCGGGTCGGCAGCACCCGATTGGCTCTGCGCGGGACGCAAACCGAGAAACGCTCCGGCGGAACGGTTGCTGGCCGCATCGGGCTGGCCCAGCGTCAGCACATACGCAGCGGCGACGACCGGTCCAACGCCGGGCGCGGTGCGCAGCAGAACGATCTCGGGATACTTGGCAGAAAGCTTTTCAATCTGTTTGTCCATGCCATCGATCTGTGCATTGAGCAACACTATCTGCTCGACCAACGGGGTGGCGACAGCGCTGAGGGCGGGCGGTATAGCCGCCAGCACACGAGCGGGAAGAGACTCGGTCGAGCAGGCGGGTAGACGGCCACCGGCGCTCTTGACCAGACCACGCAGCGCGTTGACGATCATCGTCCGCGCCCGTACCAGCGTGCTACGCGCATGGATCAGGTTCAAATCCACCTGGCGCTCTTCGCTGCGATGTTCGAGCGGGGAGAGCAGCTTGGGATCGAAGGCGGCAAAGCGGGCCAGTTTCTCGGCGTCGTTGCGGTCGTTCTTCGATTCGCTGCCGGTGATGGCGGGAATCTTGCGGGCATTGGCCACGATGACCTGATGGCCAAGAGCGTTCAACAAGCGGCTGACCCAAGGTGAGTGGGTGCCACACTCCAGAGCGATGCGCAGACAACCTTCGCCCTCGAAATGCCGCCGCAACGCAGCCTCGGTGCTTTGTACGCGCCCTTCCTCGACTACCTCTCCATCGCTGTTCAAGAGGCAATAATGGCTGTAGCGGTCGCCCAGATCCAGGCCCACGGTCATCTCCGGTGTGGCGACTCCTGCTTCCATCTTCGGCAACTCTCTGCTAACCTTCTTCATTGGCTGATCTCCTTTGAGCATCCTTGAATGCGTTGCGAACAGCTTAGCTGTACGCGAGATCAGCCGTCTCATCCCATCTTAAGCGGGGTCGCTGACGCGGCCCCGACGTTATTGCGGCCGCCTTGTGGGCGGCTACTTCCACATCCTCAACTGGTCCAGTCGCTTGTCCTCGACCTCCTGGTTGCGGATGTATTCGCGTATCGCGGTCTCGTCGCGTCCCACGGTTGACACAAAGTAACCCCGTGCCCAGAAATGCTGCCCGGCAAAATTCTGTTTGTGCTCTCCGTACGTCCGGGCCAAGTGAATCGCGCTCTTGCCCTTAATGAAACCCACCACCTCCGACACGGCATACTTGGGCGGAATCGAAAGCAGCATATGCACATGGTCTGGCATCAGGTGGCCTTCCAGCACTCGACTCTCCTTCTGCTCCGCCAGACGGCGGAAGACTTCGCCCAAATGCAGCCGCAGCCCTTCATACAGTACCCGCCGCCTGCATTTGGGGATGAATGATACGTGGTATTTGCACTCCCATACGGAGTGGCTTAGACTCTCCAATTGGTCCATCCGGATTCTCCTTCGCATGTGCTTTGGCCGGCTCACGCAAGAAGTTTCTTGGATGGACTCTGATATGGAGTGACCTGTCAACCCCTGCACATCTTTGTGGTTGTTTTTGTCGTTGTGTTTCGAGGACAGGGCCAGCAGCAGTCGGGGCAGATTTTGGCGACGATTGATCAGTCTGATATTCGCGGGTCGAAACCGCATAATCTTGATCCGTCGGGAGCTGCCTCTGACTAGTGGCGCGAGTTCGGCTGAGCCTGTCGCATAGTGTCCGCGAGGGTTCTCCTTCGTGCTTGCCCTGGCTGCGGCTGGCTCTGTCCTCGAATTGGATGGAGCTGTGCATCTGTTGTTTTTGCTTTTTCCTTAGCAGCGTTTTTGCTTTTGCTGTTGTCGTTGTTCTTCGCTTGTCATGCTGCCATCTTCTGCTTGCTGGCCGTTTCGGCCTTGATTCCGATGGCCCAGATGAAGCCGAGCAATTCGCGTCCCACGGCGGTAGCGATCTTGCGCTGGTCCTTGCCCGCTGCCGCCAGTCTGGCGAAGCGCTTGGTGAGCCGGATCTGCGCTTTCCAGGCAATCTCCTTGATCTCGTCCGGTTCTGTCGCAATAGGGTGGTTTTGCTATTCTTTGCACTGACAACGAGGTGTAGAGCGATGAGACAGGCGTTGAATCCAGTGATGGCAAAGGTTCTGAAG
>Ga0224531_1000767_pt1 | contig 15353 bp, 13 predicted proteins | sample CBST100metaG_FD_179876 | JGI IMG/M metagenome (GOLD analysis project Ga0224531, IMG submission 179876) | Peat soil microbial communities from Stordalen Mire, Sweden - C.B.S.T100 | ecosystem: Environmental > Terrestrial > Soil > Wetlands > Peat | place: Sweden: Norrbotten County, Stordalen Mire... | reverse complement strand
CTGCTGCGCGCCGTGGGGGTTTGAACCGGCGAGCCGTAGGGTGGGTAAGCGAAGCGCCACCCACCAGAGCAACGTGCCGCAACCACCGACCATTGCCCGATATCCCCGGCGGCGTCGTGCCGGACTCCTCGGGGACCGCGTAGGCGGAGGCTTGCGTTGGTGGGTGGCGCGTCGCTTACCCACCCTACGACGCTGATGGGAAGGTCCGGACGGACGCTCAAATATGCAGCGCCCTTCCCGCCACTGCCAGCGCCGCCTCCTTCACCGCCTCGTTCAGGGTCGGATGGGCGTGGCAGGTCCGCGCCACGTCTTCCGCCGACGCACCGAACTCCATCGCCGTCGCCAGCTCGGCGATCAGCGTGCCGGCGTCCGGGCCGATGATGTGCGCGCCCAGAATGCGATCGGTGCGCGCGTCGGCCAGGATCTTCACGAACCCCTCGGTGGCGCCCATCGCCCGCGCCCGGCCGTTCGCGGTGAACGGGAACTTGCCGACGGTGTAGGCAATGCCGGCGGCCTTCAGTTGCTCCTCGGTCTGGCCCACCGAGGCCACCTCCGGCCAAGTGTAGACCACGCCGGGAATCACGCCGTAGTTCACGTGCCCAGCCTGCCCGGCCAGCATCTCGGCCAGCGCCACGCCCTCGTCCTCGGCCTTGTGCGCCAGCATCGGGCCGGCCACCACGTCGCCGATGGCATAGATGCCGGGCACGCTGGTGGCGAAGCGCGCGTCGATGCGCACCCGGCCGCGTTCGTCGCGCTCCACCCCGGCCTCGGCCAGCCCCAGCCCCTCGGTGAACGACCGCCGGCCGATCGCCAGCAACACGACGTCGGCGGTGAGCTGTTCCGCCGCGCCGCCGCTCGCCGGCTCCACCGTCAGCGTCACGCCGTCGCTGCCCGCCACGGCCCCGGTCACCCGCGTGCGCAGCCGAAACTTCAGCCCCTGCTTGCCGAGCAGGCGCTCCAGCGCCTTGGCCACCTCGCCATCCATGCCGGGCACCAGCCGGTCGAGGAACTCCACCACCGTCACCTCGGCGCCCAACCGACGCCAGATGCTGCCGATCTCCAGGCCGATGAAGCCGCCGCCGATCACCACCAGCCGCTTCGGCACCGCCGCCAGCTCCAGCGCGCCGGTGGAGGTCACGATGCGCTGCTCGTCCACCTCGACGCCGGAAAGCGGCATGCTCTCGCTGCCAGTGGCGATGACGATGTGCTTGGCGGCATATTCGGTGCCGTCCACCGCCACCTTGCCGGGCGCGACGATGCGGCCGGCGCCCTTCAGCCAGGCGACTTTGTTCTTCTTGAACAGGAATTCGACGCCCTTGACGTTGGCGCTCACCACCTCGGCCTTGCGCGCCTGCATGCGGGCGAGGTCGAGCTTCACCCCCTCCACGACAATCCCGTGCTCGGCGAAGGCATGCACGACGCCGGAATAGTTCTCGCTCGATTGCAGCAGCGCCTTGCTGGGGATGCAGCCGACATTGAGGCAGGTGCCGCCGAGGGTGGCACGCTTCTCCACGCAGGCCACGGTGAACCCGAGCTGGGCGGCGCGCAGCGCGCACACGTACCCGCCGGGACCGCCGCCGATGACGACGACGTCATAGCTCTCGCTCATCGCCGTGCCCTCACAGGTCCAGCAGCAGGCGGCGCGGGTCCTCGATGCCTTCCTTTACCCGCACCAGGAACGAGACCGCCTCCTTGCCGTCGATAATGCGGTGATCGTACGACACGGCCAGATACATCATCGGCCGGATCTCGACCTTGCCGGCCACCGCCACCGGCCGTTCCTGGATCTTGTGCATGCCCAGAATGGCCGCCTGCGGCGGGTTGAGGATCGGCGTGGACATCAGGCTGCCGTAGATGCCGCCGTTGGTGATGCTGAACGTGCCGCCCGTCAGCTCGTCCAGCTTCAGCGCGCCGTCGCGGGCGCGGCGGCCGAGATCAGCGATGGCCTTCTCGATTTCGGCGAAGGAAAGCCGGTCGGCGTGACGCACCACCGGCACCACCAGCCCGTTCGCCCCGCCCACGGCTATGCCCATGTGGACATAATGCTTGTAGACGATGTCCTCGCCGTCAATCTCGGCGTTGACCGCCGGGAACTCCTTCAGCGCGGCCACGCACGCCTTGACGAAGAACGACATGAACCCGAGCCGCACGCCGCCGTGCTTCTTCTCGAAGGCGTCGCGGTATTGCGTGCGCAGCGCCATCACCGCGCCCATGTCCACCTCGTTGAAGGTGGTCAGCATGGCGGCGGTGTTCTGCGCCTCCTTCAGCCGCGCGGCGATGGTGCGGCGCAGCCGGGTCATGCGCACCCGCTCCTCGCCCTCCTCCAGCGCCCGCGCCGGCTTCGCCGCCGGGGCCGCGGCGGGGACAGGCAGCGGACGGCCGAGGAACTCGATCACGTCGCCCTTGGTGATGCGCCCGTCCTTGCCGGTGCCGGCGCCGACCTGTCCGACGCTGACGCCCTGCTCCGCCATGATCTTGGCGGCGGCCGGCAGCGGCGCGGGAGCGGCGCGCTGGGCGACATCCGACGGCGGCGTCGCCGGGCGCGCGACCGGGCCGGAGGGCGGCGGCGGCGGATGCACCCCGGGGCGCAAATCCGCCGGCGGCTCGTCCATCGCTCTGGCCGGGGCCGGCTTCGGCGGCGCCGCGGCGGCGCCCTCCGCCAGCACGCCGAGCACCGCGCCGACTTCCACCTCGGCGCCCTCCGCGGCGGCGATTTCGCTCAGCGTGCCGGCACTCGGCGCGTTCACCTCCACGGTAACCTTATCGGTCTCAAGCTCCACCAGCGGTTCGTCGGCCGCCACCGTCTCGCCTGCCTTCTTCAGCCAGCGCGCGACGGTCGCGGTGGTGACGCTCTCGCCCAGCGTGGGCACCTTGATTTCGGTCGCCATGAGGAGACGGTCCAGTCCTTACTATGTTGCTATGAGTTGCTATGAGATTCAGGGGGCGGGGCGCGCATCGGCTCACCCGAGCGCCAACGCCTTGCGCACCAGATGCATCTGCTCAGCGGCATGTACCTTGGCCACACCGGTGGCGGGGCTCGCCGCCGCCTCGCGCCCGACATAAGCCGGCCGGTGCGCCGGCATATCCAGCCGGGTCAGCAGCCGCTCCAGCCGCCGGTCCACGAAGGTCCAGGCGCCCATGTTCTCCGGCTCCTCCTGGCACCACACCACCTCGGCCTGGTGGTATCGCTCCAGCATTGACGCCAACGCCGCCTCGGGGAATGGATAGAGCTGTTCCAGACGCACGATGGCGACGTCGTTCACGCCCTTCTCGCGCCGCTCCGCGAGCAGGTCGTAATAGACCTTGCCGCTGCACAGCACCACGCGCTTCACCTGCCCATCCGGCGCGATCGGGTCGATCTCCGGGATCACCACGCGGAACTGGCTGCCGGAGGCGAACTCGGCCAGCGTGGAGACCGCCAGCTTGTGCCGCAGCAGGCTCTTCGGCGTCATCAGCACCAGCGGCTTGCGGAAATTGCGCCGCAACTGCCGGCGCAGCGCGTGGAAGTAGTTCGCCGGCGTGGTCAGGTTGCCGACCTGAAAATTGCGCTCGGCGCAGAGCTGTAGATAACGCTCCAGCCGCGCCGAGGAGTGCTCCGGCCCCTGCCCCTCGTAGCCGTGCGGCAGCAGCAGCACCAGGCCGGACATGCGCAGCCACTTGCTCTCACCGGCGGCGAGGAACTGGTCGATGATCACCTGCGCGCCATTGGCGAAGTCGCCGAACTGCGCCTCCCACAGCACCAACGTGCGCGGATCGGCCAGCGAGTAGCCGTATTCGAAGCCCAGCACACCCGCTTCCGACAGCAGCGAATTGTAGATTTCGATCTTCGCCTGATCGAGCGCGATGTTGTTGAGCGGCACGTATTCGTTCGCCGTGGTCTGGTCCACCAGCACCGCGTGACGCTGGCTGAAGGTGCCGCGCTGGGTGTCCTCGCCGGAAAGCCGGACGCGGTTGCCTTGCACCAGCAGGGTGCCGAACGCCAGCGCCTCGCCGGTGGCCCAGTCGATGCCCTCGCCGGTCTCGATCATGTGCCGCTTGGCTTCGAGCTGGCGAACGATCTTCGGGTTGACGTCGAAGTTCTCCGGCACCCGCGACAGCGCCGCGCCGACCTGCTGCAACGCCGACAGCGGCGCCGCTGTCTCGCCCTCGCTCCAGTCCTTCTCTTCCTCCGGCTGGTGGAAGCCGGCCCAGTGGCCTTCCAGCCAGTCGGCCTTGTTCACCTTGAACGACTGCGCCGCCTGAAAGGCGTTCTCCAGCCGCGTCGCGAACGCGTCGGCCATCGCCTTGGCCTCGCCCGCGCTCAGCACGCCCTCCGCGGCCAGTTGCTCGGCGTAAAGCGTGCGCGTGGTCTTGCGGGCGCGGATGGCATGGTACATCAGCGGCTGGGTGAAGGCCGGCTCGTCGGTCTCGTTGTGGCCGTGCCGACGATAGCAGACGATATCGAGCACGATGTCGCAGCCGAACCGCTGGCGGAATTCGGCGGCCATCACGGCGCACCACACCACCGCCTCGGGATTGTCGCCGTTCACGTGCAGAATCGGCGCCTGGATCGACTTGGCGATGTCGGTGCAATAGAGACCGGAATAGGCGTGCGCCGGCAGTGTGGTGAAACCGATCTGGTTGTTCACCACCAGATGCACGGTGCCTCCGGTGCGGTAGCCGATGAGCTGGCTCATCGCCAGGGTCTCGTACACCAGCCCCTGCCCGGCGAAGGCGGCGTCGCCATGCATCAGCACGGCCATCACCGAGCGGCGCGTGCTCGTGTCGCCCGACATGTCCTGCCGCGCCCGCACCTTGCCCACCACCACGGGGTCCACCGCGTCGAGGTGCGAGGGGTTCGGCTGCAGCGAGAGATGCACGCCGCGACCGTCGATATCGAGGTCGGTCGAGGCGCCGAGATGGTATTTCACGTCGCCCGAGCCCTGCACGTCGTCGGGCTTGTAGCTCTCGCCGCCGAACTCGCTGAACACCGCGATGAACGGCTTCTTCACCACGTTCACCAGCGTGTTCAGCCGGCCGCGATGCGGCATGCCGATGCAGATCTCGCCGACGCCGGCTTGCGCGACCACGGCGATGATGGCCTGCAACGCCGGAATGACGACCTCGCCGCCCTCCAGGCCGAACCGCTTGGTGCCGACGTAACGGCGCTGGCAGAATGTTTCGAAGCCCTCGGCCTCGGTCAACTCCTGGAGGATTTTGCGCTTGCCCTCGGCGTCGAAGTGCGTGCGCCATGGCGCGCCTTCCACGCGGCGCTGAATCCATGCCTTCTGGTCGGGGTCCTGGATGTGCATGAACTCGACGCCGATCGGCCCGCAATAGGTCTCGCGCACCACCTCCAGAATCTGGCGCACCGTGGCCGTCTCCAGGCCCAGCACGTAGTCGATGAAGATCGGCCGGTCGAGATCGGCCTCGGTGAAGCCGTGCGTGCGCGGGTCGAGTTCCGGGTGCGGCTTGGGGATTTGCAGGCCCAGCGGGTCGAGCTTCGCCTCCAGATGGCCGCGCACGCGATAGGTGCGGATCAGCATCAGCGCCCGGAGGCTGTCCTTCGCGGCGGCGTGCACCTGCTCGGCGGTGAACCGCGCCGCCGCCTTGCCGTCCTTCGCCGCCGGCTTAACCGGCTCGGGCTCGCCGAACGCCCAGCGCCGTGGTGCCCAGGAGGCGCCGGAGGCATCGGTCAGCACCGCCCGCGCCTCGTCGTTCAGCGCCTCGAACAACTCGGCGAAACCCGGATCAACCCCGGCCGGGTTCGCCGCCCACTTGGCATACAGGTCGGCGATGAACGCAGCATTGGCCCCGTTGAAGGCGGAGGCGAGAATGTCGACGCCGGCCATGGAACTCCCTCATCTCAACCAGGACGTGCGGTAGCAAACCGCGCGGTGGCACCTAACATGGGATTGCGTGCCGGCAATGGTCCCAGGGCGGGGCATTGCCGACATGCTTTCCGCGCATGGCCGGACGAATCAGTCCCGCAGCGTCTTCAGCATGGTGCTGCCGAGTGCCGCCGGGCTGTCGGCGACGGCGATGCCGGCGGCGCGCATGGCCTCGATCTTCGCCGCCGCGGTGTCGCGCCCGCCGCTGATCACCGCGCCGGCATGGCCCATGCGCCGGCCCGGCGGCGCGGTGAGCCCGGCGATGAAGCCGACCGTCGGCTTCTTCACCCGGTTGGCGGCCAGAAACTCGGCGGCGTCGATCTCGCTCTGGCCGCCGATCTCGCCGATGATGATGATCGCCTCGGTTTCGGGGTCGGCCAGGAACAGCTCCAGCACTTCGATGAAGTCGGTGCCCTTCACCGGGTCGCCGCCGATGCCCACGCAGGTGCTCTGGCCGAGCCCGGCGGCGGTGGTCTGCGCCACCGCCTCGTAGGTCAGGGTGCCGGAGCGGGAGACGATGCCCACCCTGCCGCGGCGATGGATGTGGCCTGGCATGATGCCGATCTTGCAGGCGTCGGGGGTGATGACGCCCGGGCAGTTCGGGCCGATCAGCCGGCTCTTCGAGCCGCACAGCGCCCGCTTCACCTTCACCATGTCCAGCACCGGGATGCCCTCGGTGATGGCCACGATCAGCGGCACCTCGGCGTCGATCGCCTCCAGGATGGCGTCGGCGGCGAACGGCGGCGGCACGTAGATGCCGGTCGCGATCGCCCCGGTGCGCGCCACCGCCTCGGCGACGGTGTTGAACACCGGCAGGCCGAGATGGGTGGAACCGCCCTTGCCGGGGGTAACGCCGCCGACGATCTTGGTGCCGTAGGCGATCGCCTGCTCGGAATGGAAGGTGCCCTGCGCGCCGGTGAAGCCCTGCGTGATCACCTTGGTGTCGGCATCGACCAGAATGGCCATCAGACGGCCTCCTTCACGGCCTTCACCACCTTCTCGGCGGCATCGGCGAGGTTGTCGGCGGCGATGATCGGCAGGCCGGAATGCGCCAGGATCTGCTTGCCCAGCTCCACGTTGGTGCCTTCCAGCCGCACCACCAGCGGCACGTTCAGGCTGACCTCGCGCGCCGCCGCCACCACGCCCTCGGCGATCACGTCGCAGCGCATGATGCCGCCGAAGATATTGACCAGAATGCCCTCCACGTTGGCGTCCGAGAGGATGATCTTGAATGCTGCCGTCACCCGCTCCTTGGTGGCGCCGCCGCCCACGTCGAGGAAGTTGGCCGGCGAGGCGCCGTAGAGCTTGATGATGTCCATGGTCGCCATGGCCAGCCCGGCGCCGTTCACCATGCAGCCGATGGTGCCGTCCAGCGCCACGTAGCTCAGGCCGTTCTTGCCGGCCTCCAGCTCCTTCGGGTCCTCCTCCGCCTCGTCGCGCAGCTTCTCCAGCTCGGGGTGGCGGAACAGGCCGTTGTCGTCGAAGCTGATCTTGGCATCCAGCGCCACCACCTCGCCGGCGCCCGTCACCACCAGCGGGTTCACCTCGACGATGGAGCAATCGAGCCCGGTGAACGCCTTGTAGATGGCATTCAGGAACTTGCCGAACGTGCCGACCTGCTTGCCCTGCAGCCCGAGCCCGAAGGCCAGGCGGCGGGCGTGGAAGCCCGACAGGCCGACGGCGGGGTCGATCGCCACGCGCAGGATCTTCTCCGGGTGGTGGGCCGCCACCTCCTCGATCTCCATGCCGCCCTCGGTGGAGGCCATGACGGTGATGCGCGCGCTGGCGCGGTCCACCAGCAGCGACAGATAGAGTTCCCGGGCGATGTCGCAGCCGGCCTCGACGTAGATGCGATGCACCTTGCGCCCGGCCGGGCCGGTCTGGCGGGTGACCAGGGTGTGGCCGATCATCGCCGCGGCGGCGCCCTTCACCTCGTCGATCGAGCGGGCGAGGCGCACGCCGCCCTTGCCGTTGGGGTCGTCGCTGAACCGGCCGGCACCGCGGCCGCCGGCGTGGATCTGCGCTTTCACCACGGTGACCGGCCCCGGCAGCCGGCCGGCCGCGGCGGCGGCCTCGTCCGGGGTCCAGGCCACATGGCCCTCCAGCACGGCGACCCCGTACTGCTTCAGCAGTTCCTTGGCCTGGTACTCGTGGATGTTCATGGATCAGACGCCCAGTTTCTTGAAGGCTTCGATCAGTTCGCGCACGGCGGCGCAGGATTTCTCGAACGCCGCCTTCTCCTCGGGAGTGAATTGTACCTCGACGATGCGCTCCACGCCGCCGGCGCCGATCACCACCGGCACGCCGACATAGAGATCCTTCAGCCCGTATTCGCCGTTGAGCCGCACCGCGCAGGGCAGCACGCGCTTCTTGTCCTTCAGGTAGGCCTCGGCCATGGCGATGGCGCTCGCCGCCGGCGCGTAGAAGGCGCTGCCGCGCTCCAGCAGCTTGACGATCTCGCCGCCGCCGTTGGCGGTGCGGGCGACGATGGCGTCGATGCGCGCCTGGGTGGTCCAGCCCATCTTGATCAGGTCGGGCACCGGAATGCCGGCCACGGTGGAATAGCGGGTCAGCGGCACCATGCTGTCGCCGTGGCCACCGAGCACGAAGGCGGTGACGTCCTCGACAGAGACGCCGAACTCCTGCGCCAGGAACAGGCGGAAACGGCTGGAATCCAGCACCCCGGCCATGCCCACCACCTTGTTCGCCGGCAGCCCGGACTTCTGCTGCATCACCCACACCATCACGTCGAGCGGGTTGGTGATGACGATGACGAACGCATCCGGACAATGCGCCTTGATGCCCTTGGCCACCTGCGCCACCACGCCGGCGTTCTTGGCCAGCAGGTCGTCGCGGCTCATGCCGGGCAGGCGCGGGAAGCCGGCAGTGACGATCACCACGTCGGCGCCGGCGATGGCGGCGTAATCCGACCCGCCAGCCATCGCCGCGTCGAACCCGTCCACCGGCCCGGACTGCATGATGTCCAGCGCCTTGCCCGCGGCGACGCCCCCGAACACATCGAACAGCACGACGTCGCCGAGTTCCTTGAGCCCGATCAGATGGGCGAGCGTGCCGCCGATGTTGCCGGCGCCGATCAACGCGATCTTGTTGCGTGCCATATGCCGTTTCCTTCTGTGGGAGCGGAAAAGGGCGCCCGCATGGACGCCCAGTTCCCAGGCAACGAAGCCCTGCCGGGCAGCCGGCTGCCCGCGAGGGAACCGTTGCTAGCCCATGACGGCGGCAGCGACAAGTGAGCCTGCGGGCTGATGGCGTACCCCATGCCTAGGTCAGGTGTGGAAGCGAAAGATAGGCTTGGCTCTGCATCTCTTCCAGGCGCGAGGCCGTGCGTTCGAACGCCCTGGCGCCCTCGCCGCGCGGATACAGCCGGTCGGGCTCGGCGTCGGCCGAGGCCACCAGCTTCACCCGATGGTCATAGAGCGCGTCGATCAGCACGATGAAGCGCCGCGCCTCGTCGCGCCGGTCGGGCGAGAGCACTGGAATGGCGCCCAGCACCAGGCTGTGGAAGTGCGTCGCGAGCGCCAGGTAGTCGCCGGCGCCGAGCGCGGTGGCGCACAGCGCATGGAAGTCGAAGCGGGCCACGCCAGCCGCCGCCAGCGGCACCAGCAGGGTTCGCCCCATCACCCGCAGCGTCTGCTGGCGCGGCGGCGCGCGCCCGGTCAGCTCGGCGAACACGCGGTCCAGCGCCTGCTCGGCGCGGCCGTCGGCCGGCACGTACCAGGTGGGCATGCCGCGCAGCCGGGCGCGGCGGAAGTCGCGTTCGCCCTCCAGCACCAGCACGTCCAGGGTGCGCTGGATCAGGGCGATGAACGGCAGGAAGGCGTCGCGCCCCGGCTGGCCCTTGAACAGGTCCTCCGGCGGCGTGTTGGAGGTGGCCACCACCACCACGCCGCGCTGGAACAGCGCCTGGAACAGCCGGCCCAGGATCATCGCGTCGGCAATGTCGTTCACCTGGAACTCATCGAAACAGAGCAGCGCGGCCTCGGCGGCGATGGTATCGGCGAGCGGCGGGATCGGGTCGTCGCCACCCGGATTGGCGCGTTTCCAGGCATGCACGCGCTGGTGTGCGTCCTGCATGAAGCGGTGGAAATGGATGCGCCGCTTGCGCCGGACATCGGCGGCGGCGAAGAACAGGTCCATCAGCATGGATTTGCCGCGGCCGACCTCGCCGACCAGATAGAGCCCGTTCGGCCGTACCTCGTCGGCGCCCTCGGCGGGTTTGCGGCGCAGGAAACGCGCCAGCAGGCCGGTGGCGCCGTTGCCGGCGCGCGGCGGCGGATCGTAGCCGCGCAGCTTCGCCCAAAGGTCCTGCAAGCGTTCCGCCGCCATGCGCTGCGACACGTCGGCCTCCAGCGCGCCGGAGGCGACGCGCTCGCGATAGGCCGGCAAGGGTCCGCGCGACAGCGGATCGAGGCTCAGCGGTGCATCCATGGTGCAGTGCGCCATAGCCGGAATGCGGGCATTTGGCAACGAAGCTCGGTCATGCGAACCCGCCATGCTCGGCCACCTTGGCCAGATCGCGCGCGCCGTGCAGGACGCGGACGATTATCAGCGCGTCGGTATAGGGCTTGTAGTAGATCGCGTAGCTGCCGTGGAACGTCACGCGCAGACCCGCCGCCAATTGACCGCGCGCGACACCGGAGAGCGGGAAGTGTCGCAGCGGCTCGAACGTGGCCTCGATCGTCGCGATGAATCGCGTCGCGATGTCCTCGGAAGCCTCGGTAGCGATGGTGGCCCAGATTTCGCCGAGATCCACCTCGGCCGCCTCGGTCAGGCGGAGGGTAAGCGGCTGGCTAATAGCTTTTTCCCTCGTTCGATGATGCGGCCGGCGTCAAAATCCTTGACCCGCCCCTCGGCGAGGTCGGTCAGGCCCTTGTCGATATCGGCCTTGAGTGCCGCCAACTCCTGCAGTTGCAGCGCGCGCTTCATCTTCCAGTCGCGCAGCGCCTCGCGTACCACCTCGCTGCTTGACGCATAGTCACCGCCCTCGACCGCGCCCTTGACGACGGCGGCCATATCGGACGGCAGTGTGATCGTCAGCCGCTCAATTTCGGCCATGGTCATGCTCCTGCGGGAAACTCTCGCGAGGCATGGTTGCATACTCTATCATACTTATGAAGCACAGAAAGCAGACGCAGGGCGGACGAGCCGGCGTCAGCTCGTCCTGACCACCTCGCGCGCCGCCGCCGCGCCGCCGAGCATGGCGCCGGTGAAGCCGCCGCCCATGCCCCAGGCCGAGGCCAGGTAAAGCCCTGGCACCGGCGTCCGGATCGAGTTGGCGAAGGAGTCCGGCGCGAACCCGTACACCGCGCCGCCCGGCGTGTTCAAAGTGTGCTGCATGGTCGCGGCGGTGGCCATCTCGCGATGCAGCACCGCCCCGGCGAAACCCGGAAACTCCTGGTCCACCCGGGCGATCAGCCGGTTCATCCAGGCTTCCTTGCGCGCCTCGCTCGCCGCCACATCCAGCCCTTCCCAGTTGTCCAGCCGGTCGGTGCCGCTCAGCGAGCACGGATACGGCGGCCCGTCCGCCAGGCCGCTGTCGATCGCGGCATAGTCGGCCAACCCGAACGGCGGCAGCCGCTCACCGGCGGGGTCCGCCATCAGCCCTGCGGCGAGGCGGAAATCGGCCAACGCGGTCATCCACTCCGGCAGCAGCGCGGTGGTGTAGTGCGCCACGCCGAACGAAACCGCCGGCCGCGACAACCCGACCGACACCACCCACAGCGAAATCGATAACGGCTTGCGGGCGTACTTGGCCTTGAACGCCTCGCGCTGCGTCTGCGGCAGCATCTCGGCCAGCACCGACGGCGCCGCGTTGCCCAGCACCACCGGCGCATAGACCACGTGGGCGTCGCCACCGGCACGGTTGCGATGAACCACGCCGGCCACCCGCTCGCCGTCCAGCAGCAGCGAATGCACCGCCCGTCCGGTCTGGATCTCGCCCGCGGCCTCGCGCACCAGCTCGACCAGACGCTGGCTCAGGCGCCTGGCGCCGCCGCGCACGTAGTGTCCGCCACCGGCCAGGAACGAGCCCTGCGCGGCCGCGAAGGACAGGAACGAAAGCTTCTCGGGGTCGTCGGCATAATAGCCGAGATTGGCGGCGAGCGCGCACTTCACCGCCTCGTCGGCACCGAACAGGCTCGCCATCACCTCGGCCACGCTGGCCCGGCCGTGCCCGATCAGCGGCCACAGCCGCGACGCCGCCTCCGGCAGTTGGCGCAGCCACCAGCCGCGATCCTCGATGTGGCCATAGGCGAACGCCGCCGCCTCGCGCACCGCCGACAGCGCCGCGAAATACCGCCGCACCGCGTCGGCGTGCCGCGGGAACCGGGCGATGACGGCCGCCTCGGCCGCGTCGATGCCGTTGGGGAACACGAACGGCGCCCCCACCGGACCGCCGCGCACCTCGTACATGTCGGGCACCGCCACGAACGCCAGGTCGCGGTCGAGACCCAGCGAACGCACCAGCGGCAGCTTCGGGTCGCTATCCTCCGACCCGTCGCTCTCCTCCAGCCCGTCGATCTCGTGCAGCGACGCCTCGACCACCAGCGGCCCGTGCCGATAAACGGTCGCCGCGCCGCCGACATCATCGCTGCGTTCTAGCACCAAAATCTTGCGCCCGGCGCGGGCCAGCAGCGCCGCCGCCGTCAGTCCGCCAAGTCCCGCGCCGATAACAATCGCGTCGTATCGTCCTGCCATGCCCGCCTCCGCCGTGGCGGGCATGGTAAGTGCAACCCGCGACCGATGAAAAGAGGATCGAATCGCAGCCGCCGCGCCGCTACGCGACGACGTCCACCAGCACCAGTTCGGCGTCCTCGGTGGCGACGATCGCGAGTTCGCTCTCGCCGGTGGCCGCCGCGCCGCCGCGCGTGCCGAGCGCGACGCCGTTGACCGTCACCGCTCCGCTCGCGGGCACCAGGTAGGCCGCCCGGCCGGCGCCCAGCAGGTGCCGGACCGTCTCGCCCCGGCGCACCACCCCGGCCAGCACCGCCGCGTCGGCATAGAGCGGCAGCGCCGTGCCGTCGGCGCCCGCCCGCCCGTCGGCGAGTACGGCCAGCGCACTGCCCGGCGCCTTCGGAAACCGCCGCATGCCCCAGCCCGGCTCGACACCGCGCCGCGCCGGCAGAATCCAGATCTGGAACAGCCGCGTCGGCGTCGGCTCCAGATTGTATTCGGAGTGCTCGATGCCGGTACCGGCGTGCATCACCTGCACGTCGCCAGCCTCGGTGCGACCTTCGTTGCCCAGGCTGTCGCGGTGCGTGATCGCGCCTTCTCGCACATACGTGATGATCTCCATGTCGCGATGCGGATGCGGGTCAAAACCCTGCTGCGGCGCGACCTCGTCATCGTTCCACACGCGCAACCCGCCCACGCCCATGCGCTCGGGGTCGTGGTAGTGCGAAAAGCTGAAGTGATAGTGCGCGTTCAGCCACTCGTTGCGGAACCGGCCGAGCCGATCGAAGGGTTGCACCTGGATCATGGAGCCCTCTGTCGCTGGTTATCGTTCGACGTCGAACGAGCAGAGTGCTTACCTGGGAAGCTTATGGCGCCGTCGCAAGGGGTGTCTCGGAGGCCGCCATGCCCAGTTTGCGCAGCAAGTCGCCGAGCTGGCGCAGTTCCTGCGGTTCCAGCGCGCCCATCGCCGTCGCGATGTCCATGGCGTGGCGGGGGAACAGCGCCTCGATCAGCAGCTTGCCATCTTCCGTCAGCTCCACCCGCACCTGCCGCCGATCTCCGGTGTCGCGCACCCGCGTCACCAGGCCGCGCGCCTCCAGCTTGTCCACCACGTCGGTCATGTTGCCGGCGCTGGTCAGCACCTTGCGGCCAAGGTCGCGATGCGTCAGCGGTCCCTTATGCAGCAGCCCCTCCAGCACGCCGAGCTGGGTCAGCGTCAGGCCCTTCGCCGCCAGCCTCGGCTCGACCGCGACCGCCACCGCGCGGCTGGCCCGCATCAGCTTGACATACGTACGAACGGCCTCCTCGATGACGGGATCTTGCACGCCGAACATCTCTCGCCCCCTCCTTCGGGGTTGCGACTTACCGGTTCATCATGATCGGCAGCTTGGCGTTCTCCAACACATGTCTGGTCACGCCGCCGAGAATGAGCTGGCGCAACCGGCTGTGCGAATAGGCGCCCATGGCCACCAGGTCGGCACCGAATTCCACCGCCGCCTTCAGCAGGCCGGCGCCGACCTCGCGGTCGATCGGCCTGAACGTCGCCCGTTCGGCCTGCACGCCGTGCAGCGCCAGGTAGGCCACCAGCTCCGGCGCCTCCGGCCCGCGCCGCTGGTATTCGTCGGCCGATAGCACGCGCACCGCCTCGGCCCGGCGCAGCCAGGGCAACGCGGCATAAACGGCGGAGGCGGACTCGGCGGTGCCGTTCCAGGCGATGCAGATGCGCCGCCCGATGCTCGCCGGCGGGCTCTGCGGCGCGATCACCACCGGCCGGCCGGATTCGAACAGCACCGCATGCAGCGCATCGGACGACGAGACGTCCTCGCCCGCCTCGGGGTGCGCCACTACCGTCAGGTCGGCCAGCCGCGCCTGCTGCGCCACCACCTCCTCCTCACGTCCGGTCACCGTGGTGAAGCTGATGCTGAGCCCGGGCACGCCCGGCAGCGGCTCGCTGACGGTCAGCGCCTGCCGGCGCACGAAGTCGTCGAACAGGGCGCGCACGGCCTCGGCGCGTTCGCCGCTCTCCTTCTCGGTGGCCGACATCATCTCCTCGATCATCGCGCCGGACAGGCCCTCGCCGGCCAGCGGCGCGACATCGCGGCTGTCCGCCCGGACATGCAACGCCAGGATGTGGGCATCCCACAGGCGGGCAATGATCAGGGCGGTTGCCAGCGCCGCCTCGCCGGCGGCGGTGCCAGTCAGCGGCAACAGCAGCTTGCGGATCGCCATGGCAGGTTCCCTATCCTTGCGCGGTCGAGACTAGCACGCCAAGCCCCGCAAGGCATTGGCGCACGCGTGCCAACGCCGCCGCGCCGTCGGTCGCCTCCACGCGCTGCCAGTCGATGGCGCCGGGGTCGCCGGCGGCAGCGCGGCGAAGCACGGCGACGGTGGCGTCGGAGGCGTCCTCCCGGCGGGCGGCGATGCGCGCCTCCAGCACCGCGAGCGGCGCCTCCAGCCAGACGCCCAGGAACGGCGCCGGCCCCGCGGCGGCGCGCACGTCCGAGCGGTCCACCGGGTTCAGGAACATGGCGTCGGCCACCACGGCGTGCCCGGCGCCGGCCAACTCGGCCACGCTGCGTTGCAGCTCTGCGAACACGGCCCGGCTCTCCGCCCCCGTATAGGCGGCCTGCGGCAGCCGGTCCTCCGGCGCCACGCCATGCCGCCGCTTGCGCAGCTCGTCGCTACGCAGCACGACAGCGCCCGGCGCCGGGCCGAGGTCCGGGGCCAACGCGCGCGCCAGCGTGGACTTGCCGGTGCCTTGCAGCCCGCCCACCGCCAGCACCACCGGCG
>Ga0224531_1000766_pt1 | contig 15355 bp, 10 predicted proteins | sample CBST100metaG_FD_179876 | JGI IMG/M metagenome (GOLD analysis project Ga0224531, IMG submission 179876) | Peat soil microbial communities from Stordalen Mire, Sweden - C.B.S.T100 | ecosystem: Environmental > Terrestrial > Soil > Wetlands > Peat | place: Sweden: Norrbotten County, Stordalen Mire... | reverse complement strand
CTGCTGCGCTTCCACTCCCGGCTCTACAATCCCGCAGCGGCCTGCGGCGCAACGGTGACCGCGGCTTCCATCACGTACATTGTTGAGGACGGTACTCCGGAACGGGAGCTGTGCTGGTTCGGCAATACGCTCTTCCTGCCCCATGTATGGAAAACACTAGGCATTGATGGCTTTAGCGCTGAAGTCCAGTTTGGAGTGCCCCGTGTTTACAAGGATCGACGCAGCGCCGCCGACCGGACCTATGCTGAGATTGCCGCGATGCGCGCCGGCGAGTCCTATGTCGAGGAAGTGGAAGTGCTGGAGGCAGATTAGCCTCTTCCGCTGGGCACAGCGGGGGGAGCTGGTGGTGGGGCTGTCGATCCCCGCACGACCAGACTAGTGGAGACCAGGAACTCTCGCTGTAGTTTGGGGTTGGTGGGGTCCTCGGCCTGCTGACGAAGCGCCTCAAAGGCGGCATGCGCCAGATCAGAGCGCGACAGGCGGATGGTGGTTAACGGCGGCAGTGTAAACTCAGCGAAATCAATGTCGTCCAGCCCGATCACCGACAGATCCTGGGGTACGTGCAAACCGCCCATATAGGCGGCGCGCAGCACGCCGATAGCGGTCATGTCGTTGGAACACAGAATGGCGGTGGGCCGCTCTGTCAGCGCTTTCAACTTGCCAAAGCCCGCCACGCCGCCCTTTGCTGTGTGGTCGCACTCGATGATCCACTCCTTGTGGAGTTCCAGCCCGGCAGCTTGCATTGCGGAACGGAAGTCATTCTCGCGGGTGATGGCTGAGTGCAGCTTGTGCGGACCGGCCAGGAAAGCAATTTTCCGGTGGCCCAGTTCCGCTAGATGGTTGACTGCGGTATGAATGCCCGTGGTGTAGTCCAACAGAATGGTTGCGGCCTTGGGATCTTCCAAATGAAACTCGGCAACCACAATGGGTACATCGTGGTTGACCAACTGGTCCAACACCGGTTCTTCTTCGCCGAAGGTCATTACCGCCACGCCATCCACCTTGCGTTCCAGCATCCGGCGCACGCAATTGGTCAGAATCACGGGGTCGCTGTTTGACGAACTGACCAGAATTTCGTATCCGTGGGCTACCGCAATCTCTTCAAAACTCTGGATCAGCTCGGGAAAGAACTGGTTGGTAATGTTTTCAACAATGATGCCAAGTAGCCGGCTACGCCCCGAAACCAGAGTCCGCGCATGGGTATTGGGGAAGTAGTTCAACTGCTGGATTGCCTGCCAGACTCGCTTTGACAGCCGTTCGCTCACGGCCGGAGAACCGTTGATGGTTCTCGACACCGTAGCGATGGAAACCTTGGCTAGAGCAGCGACGGTACGGATATCGGGAGTTTTTGCGACGGTCTTGCGGGATCCTTTTTGAGCCACTTACCAGTCCTGTTCCAGTCAAAATGAGTGTGAAAGCCATGTTATTACATTCACCACGAATTTGCTGGAGGAATGAGTACTCAGCCGCCAATCGCGGTGTTTTGAGGCATCTCGGTGCTCAGTTTGCCTTTCGTTGCTGCGGTGATGCCGTCTGTCCGATGCTACGAAGCTATTCCGGTTCGGCTATCAGCAAGCGCAGATCGCGCAGATTGTGGCCAGTCGGGCCGGTCACTACGGCGTCGCCCAGAGCGGTGAACATGGGGCAGGCGTTGAAGGCGGCCAATGACTCCTTCAGATGGAATCCGAAGGTATGGGCGCGGGAAACTGTGGTGGGGTCGGCGATTGCTCCGGCCGACCTCGTATTGCCATCAATGCCATCGGAGCCGGCGCTGAGAACCGTGAGGCGCTCGCCGGGATGGTTCTCCAACTCCAATGCGCAGGCCATGGCGAATTGCTGGTTGCGCCCTCCGGCGCCAGGGATGCGGTCCATCTTGACCGTGACTTCTCCTACGGAGATGAGGCAGAGCCGCGGATGCGCAGTGCGCAGTGCGTGGAACCGCTGCAGCAGGTAGCGGGCCGCGTCGACATAATCCCAGTCGTCGCAACTGTTGTCTACTACGGTGTAATAACCAGCCTCCAGGGCTCGTGCGCGCGCGTTTTCTACCAGATCATGGCTGGACAGCAGAATCTCGAAAACCGAATCGCGGAAGGCTTCGTCTTCTCCGCTCATTGCGGCGGCGGCCGTCACGTTTCGCGGGGCAGCGGTTCCAGGCCTAGCCATTCGTGGGAAAAAGGGCGGATGCCAGCCCTTGTTGCCCGGCGACTCGGGCAAGTCTTCGCGCTCAAAAAATGACCGGATGGACGGCGGCAGTTTGGTGGCCAGATCGTACTTGGCCAGAAGTTCGCGCACTTCGGCCACCGTCGAGTGATCCGGCGAGGTCGGTCCCGAGGACAGCGCGTCCAGCGAACGGAGCGGGACATCCGGCACTAGCAGGCTGACCTTGGCCGCGTCCGGTGCAGCCATCGCCAGCCGCCCACCCTTGACTGCGGAAAAATGCTTGCGCAGGGTGTTTACTTCACTGATGGGTGCGCCAGAAGCCAAGAGCAATTGATGGAACAGGGCGGTCTCATCCAGGGTGATCTTGGGGTCTAATGGCAGGTCGAACATGGCCGAGCCACCGCCCGAGATGAGAAAGAAGATCAGAGTGTCTTTTTTGGCTTTCTTGAGCATGGCCAGCGTGGCGCGGGCCGCGGCAAAAGAGTCCTCGTTGGGTACCGGATGGCCGCCCTCGAAGTAGCGGAAGCGCCAATTGCGCGACTTAGGAAGCTGATTTGAGCAGCAAATACCGCGCAATCCCTTACGGCGCTTCATTCGGTCCAGCAGAATATCGAGCATGGGGCTGGCTGCCTTGCCCAGCGCAATCACGAAGATGCGCTTGTAACTGGCCAGATCGATCGTGGCCGGGCCGCTGCCGTCGGGCAGCAGGCGATGCAGCGTGTTGCCCTCAAAGCGAATGCGCCGGTCAAAGGCTGAGCCAATGCTGCAGGCGTTCAGCGCGCCAGTAAAGATTTCAGTGGCCGTAGTGTGCAGAGAATCGAGAACGGTTTCGCCGACCGGTGTCATGGCTATTGCTCCTTCAGCCAACAGGTGAGCGCTTGCTGCATGGGCTCTAGTTGGCTGGTAAAAAAGTGATCGGCGCCGGGAAGGAGTAGCAGCCGTTTGGGTTCTGCAGCTGAGGCGGCCACCTGTTCCAACTGCTCAGCAGGTGCGTACTGGTCGTGGTCTCCGCTCAGAAAGAGCTTGGGAAAGGTGCAGTTTTTGAGGAATGGGTAACTGTAATCGCGCCCCTCGGCGTGGGTAGGCAGGCCCAGAGCGGCAAAAGCGCTCACCTGGTTTCGGATGTTGCATGCGTTCAGCGCCATGGCTGCGCCAAAGCTGAACCCCCCCACCACCAGAGGCCGTCTGTATTCGTTTTCAAGCCAGTCCAGCGCCGCCAGCACATCGCCCACCTCGGCATCGCCGTCGTGAACCCCATGGCTTAGCCCCGTGCCGCGGAAGTTGAAGCGCAGCACCGGCCAGCAAAGGCCCCACTCCGGCGCGTTAAGGGCCTTCATGGCGTGGTAAACCACCTTGTTGTGCATTGTGCCGCCGCCCAGCGGATGAGGATGACAAACCAGCGCGGCAAACGGCGCGTCCGCAGCACCCTCGTTCACCACCGCCTCCAGCCGGCCGGCAGGACCGGTCAGGCCCACGCTCCGCAGGACAGCGGTTCCCGGGTTTGGGCGTGTCTGGGTGGGTACGAAAGTCGCTATCATTCCATTGCCCATTGTACGCGTATCCAGGGGCAAGCTCCACGTCCCAAAACGCTCCACAACGTATTTTGTTCCGGATCTCCTTTTGTTCTGTTTCGCCATAGGAAAATCGCTTCACCTGGAAACAGGGGGACGCACGGTGTGGCCAGGCGAGAGATCCCGTGCGGTATCCTGTCAACATCATGAATGACTGTTTGGCGCTTGACCCCATTCGATTCACGCGAGAACTGTGCGAGATTGAGTCCACCACCTACCATGAAGGCACAGTTGGCGATTTCCTGGCCGACTTCCTCACGGGCCGTGGATGGACGGTAGAAAAGACCCACGTCGAGCAGCCGGCCGAGAACGTCGCCGGTGGCGGTCCGCGCTGGAATGTCTATGCCGGCACGGCTGGGGAGACGCCGGATCTGGTCTTTTCCACCCACATGGACACCGTTCCTCCATATATCGCCTTCAGCGAGGACGCGGACTATCTGTATGGGCGCGGCGTCTGTGACGCCAAGGGTATCCTTGCCGCCCAGGTAGCCGCCGCCGAGGCCCTGCGCGCGGCGGGCTACAAGATCGGGATACTGTTCCTGGTTGGAGAAGAGCGCGACTCGGCGGGCGCCATCGCCGCCAATCTGACTCCCAAGGGCAGTCGCTTCCTCATCAACGGCGAGCCTACGGACAATCGCTTGGCCCTGGCTTCCAAGGGGGCCTTGCGTGCAGCCTTCAAATCCAGCGGCAAACTGGCTCATTCGGCCTATCCCGAACTGGGTGAGAGCGCCATCCATAAGCTGGTTGAGGTGCTGGGCAAGGTGCTGGCCATGCCTCTGCCGGAATTGGAAGGCATTGGCCCCAGCACGCTCAATATCGGCCAGATCCAGGGCGGCTATGCGCCCAACGTTGTTGCAGACAAGGCGGAGGCCCAGGTGCTGGTGCGTACGGTGACCGACTCGGGTCCAGTGCGCGCTCAGTTGACCGAAGTCGCAGGCGATCAAGCAACCGTGGAGTTCACGCTTGACACGCCGTTTGTCCGCATGCGCGCCATTGAAGGCCTGCCCACCATGGTGGCCAAGTTCTCTACCGACATTCCGGCGCTCAGCAACTGGGGCGAGCCGCTGCTGCTCGGCCCAGGCTCCATCCATGTGGCCCACACCCCGCACGAGAAGATCGCCAAGAAGGAACTGCTGGAAGCCGTGGATTTGTATATCAAGGTGGGCAAGCAACTGCTGGCGTAAGGCAGAAGTCTCAGAAAGCAAAAAAGTGAAATGCGAAGCGGCACAGAGCGGGGGTGATCAGTGATCCCTGCGCTGTGCCGCTTTTGCGCGCAGGCGCAGAAAGGAACCTGTTTTCGGCTTGCGCAGTTCCCCTGCATCCATCTGATTTTGGCTGCATCTAAATAGTCACAAGATCCGAGCTGACCCAGTGACAAAAGGAAGCCGGAGGGAGATTCTATGAGCGCATCAATTTATGACATTCCGGTCCGCAAGATCAACGGCGCGGATGCGACTTTGGGTGAGTACAAAGGCAAGGTTCTGCTGGTGGTCAACGTGGCTTCAAAGTGCGGCCTGACTCCGCAGTACGAAGGTCTGGAGAAGATCTACAAGCAGTACAAGGACAAGGGACTGGTGATCGCCGGCTTCCCCGCCAACGACTTCAAGGAACAGGAACCGGGCACCAGCCAGGAGATTCAGTCCTTCTGCACCACGAACTTCGGCGTCGAGTTCCCTTTGTACGAAAAGATCGCAGTCGTAGGCCCTGAGAAGAATCCCCTCTACAAGGCCCTGATCGCGGCTCATCCTGCGCGGACCAATGTCAACGAAGTAACCTGGGCTGAAAAGCTGAAGGGCTATGGCATTGAGCCCAACCCGGAGCCGGAAGTTCTGTGGAACTTTGAGAAGTTCCTGGTCAACCGCAAGGGTGAAGTGGTGGAGCGTTTTGCGCCCGACACGACCCCGGATGCGCCCGCTCTGGTTGCGGCTATCGAAGCAGAGCTCGCCAAGAGCTAGTTACGGTTTGAACCCTGGCGAATGCTTGCTTTAGGTTGAAGGGGACGGGCTTTGGCTCGTCCCCTTTACGTACATGCCTCTGAGCCAGTCTGTCGCGGTTGCGTTTAAGACGAAAGGTGTTTAGCCCGTGGCGTGCTGAGTCCGCCATGGGCAATTCTTATGAATCCTCCCCTTGAGAACGAGGGCGTTTCCCCAACGCCCGCAGCCGCCAATCTACTGGAGCATGCAGCCTCCTCTTATCTGCGCTCAGCCCGGCACCAGCCGGTGCACTGGAACCCGTGGGGCGAGGCGGCCTTTGCCCGCGCCCAGGCGGAAGACAAACCCATCCTGCTGGATATTGGCGCGGTGTGGTGCCATTGGTGCCATGTCATGGACCGGGAGTCTTACGAGAACCCGGAGATCGCCGCTCTCATCAATGAGCATTTTGTCGCCATCAAGGTGGACCGCGATGAGCGGCCCGACGTGGATGCGCGCTATCAGGCCGCTGTTTCGGCCATTGCCGGGCAAGGCGGCTGGCCGCTTACTGCATTTCTAACTCCAGACGGAAGGCCTTACTTTGGCGGCACCTATATTCCTCCCGAGGATCGCTACGGACGGCCCGGCTTTGGACGGGTGCTGCTGACCTTGTCCCAAGTGTGGCGGGAGAGGCGCGACGAAGCGCTGGAGACCGCAGGCAGCGTGATGGCCGCGATCGAGCACAATGAGAGCTTCTCCGGCGGCGGCGCGGAACTGTCATTGGCCCTGGTGGACAAAATCGCTGGCTCGATTCTCGGCCAGTTCGACCCGCGCAACGGCGGCTTCGGTTCCCAGCCTAAGTTTCCTCATTCCGGCGCTCTGGACATGCTGCTGGAGTTAGCCATAGACCGGGATAACGACCAGGCCCGCGAAGCATTCCTGCTCACGCTGGAAAAGATGGCCCGCGGCGGCGTCTATGACCAACTGGCCGGCGGCTTCCACCGCTACAGCGTGGACGAGCACTGGATCGTTCCGCACTTCGAGAAGATGCTCTACGACAACACCGAGTTACTGCGCAACTATGTGCATGGCTTTCAGAGCTTTGTCCGCGAGGATTTTCAGCAGACGGCGCGTGAGATTGTGGCTTGGCTCGATGCCTGGATGAGCGACCGCGAGCAGGGCGGCTTTTATGCCTCGCAGGATGCGGACATCAGCCTGGACGACGACGGCGACTACTTTACCTGGACCTTAGCCGAAGCCCAAGCCGTTCTTGATCCCGCCGAACTAGACCTGGCCGCTCGCTATTGGGACATCGGTGAACTCGGCGACATGCACCACAATCCCGCGAAGAATGTGCTTCATATGAAGCGCACGCTCAAGGATTTCGCTGCCCAGACCGACCGGGCCGAAGACGAACTGCGTACACTGCTCGACGCCGCCCGCCGCAAGCTGTTGGCAGCGCGTCAGCAGCGGCCTACTCCGTTTATCGACCGCACTCTGTATACCGGCTGGAATGCGATGGCCGTAACTGCCTACCTTGAAACCGCGCGAGTGCTGCGCATGGATGCAGCCAAGGACTTTGCGCTGCTCACTCTCGCCCGGTTGCTTCGCGAAGCCTGGGATGGAAATTCTACTCTGGCTCACGTTATCGCCTATCCGCAGGGAGCGCCGCCGACAGGTAAAGTATCGGGTACACTCGACGATTACGCTTTCACTGTTCATGCCTGCATCGATGGCTGGCTGGCCAGCGGAGAGATGCAGTTCTATCACGCTGCGGTCAAACTGGCCGACGCCATGATCGCACGCTTTTACGACCACGTGTCGGGAGCGTTCTTTGACGCCGCCGCGCCGCAAAGCGGGGAGGTTCCACTGGGCGCTTTGGGCGCCCGCCGCAAGCCGCTGCAGGACTCGCCTACGCCAGCCGGCAATCCGACCGCCGCTTCTGCTTTGTTGCGCCTTGAAACCCTGAGTGGGCGCGCCGAGTACCGCGAGATCGCAGAAGATACACTTGCCTCCTTCGCCGGCATCGTCGCCCACTTTGGCCTCTACGCCGGCAGTTATGGGCTGGCCTTGGAGCGGCTGCTGCTCGATCCGGTGCAGGTGGTGGTGGTTGGTTCTGGCCTAGATGCCGACCGTCTTGAGGCCATAGCTATGGCTCGCTTTGCCATCAACAAGACCGTGGTGCGGATTACCGCAGACCGTCTGGTTTCAGGGGGGATCCCCGAGGCGCTGGCTGAAACCCTGCTCCAGGTTCCATCTCCGGTTGGGGCTGAAGTGTGGGCGCTGGTGTGCCGCGGCCGCACATGTTTCCCGCCGGTTAGCAGCGCGGAGGCCCTGCTGGAGGTACTGGTACACGCCGGCCAAGTATAAAACTGGGACTGCGGATGGTCATTACTCCCGAAAAGGCATGCGGCAATCTCTCGATGTAATGAAAGATTGCCGCATTTCCGTCATACAGATGTAAATTGAACAGAATGCCCAATTGATTTAGCTTAGGTGCCAAAACTGCCGATAAGTGATTACGACGGGACTAATTTCGAGTAAGGGGAAGTTTGTTATGTCTCCGTTCAATTCGGGTTCTTGGCTGCTTGCTAGGGTTTTGTTTCGCCCTTCCGGCGCAGCAATATGTCTTCCGTGCCTATCGGCAGGCTGAAGGACTCAAGAATCTGTCGGTCAATGGGCTGGCTCGGGACCGGGATGGATTCTTGTGGGCGGCTACCGAAAACGGTGTTTATCGGTTTCTCGGCTCCCGTTTTGAGCAGTTTGGCCGGGAGCAAGGAATTACTGAGCTCGATGTTCGGGAGATCGTCGCGGACCCGACCGGCACAGTATGGGCGGGTACGGCAGAGGATTTATACCGCTGGGATGGCCAGCGTTTTGTGCCCGCCGGGCGGCAGCCGATCCACCTTCTCGGTTCACATCGGATCGCCGTTGAGGATGGACGCCATCTGCTGGTTGTGGACGAGCACCAGCTTTACCGGTTGGAACACGATGCCCAAGGGAGGATGATCAGCTACCTGCCGGTGTTCAGCAGCCGGTTGAGGACGCAGATCCAAGATTTGGAGCAGGTTTCCAGTGTGAGCGTGGTGAACCAGCGCACCGACAGCTCTCGTGCTTGGGCCGGATGCGGCAAAAAGCTCTGTTCCTGGCTGGATGGCGAAAACCATGCAGCAGGCCAACCGCGCGACGGTGCGGTGACTCAATGGGGCAGCGACAAAGGACTTCCCGAGGATCACTGGGAAGGGGCAATGCAGGATCGCGCGGGCACGCTTTGGGCTGGGGCGCGGAATCATGTGTTCGCCCTGCCGATGAGGGCATCTCGCTTTGTCGACCGCAGCATTCCCGGCTCTGATCTGGAGAGCGTATTTGGCCACGCTCCGCTCATTGAAGACCGTGAGGGCCGTGTTCTGGCGCCTGCCGAGGAGGGAATTGCCCGCTGGAATGGCTCAGGTTGGCAGATTGTTGGCCAGAACAACGGCCTGCTGCATTCCAGTCATATGACGGGCATGGTCTTCGATGCGGCTGGTGATTTGTGGCTGGCCAGCCGTGGGGATGGACTCTATAACTGGGCCGGCTATGAAGACTGGGCTGGCTGGAGCAGTGTGCAGGGCCTTCCGTCTGCTTCTGTTTGGTCGATCGTTCCTTTGCGCCAGAACCGCGTTTTTGTTGGAACCAACAAGGGGCCGGCATGGGTAGATCCTCGTAGCGGCTTGTCTGGACCGTTGTCTTCAGGGAGCCGGTGGAGCTTTGGGCAAGTTGGTTCAATGGCCATGGATCGCGATGGTTTCCTGTGGGCAGGAACGTTTTCTGGCTCAGTCGTCCGCATTGATTCCAAGACCGGCCGCGTGGTGCAGACGGTAAGGCTGCCAGCGGAGATCATCAACACAATTCTGGATTCGGCCGGGCGAGTGTTTTTCAGCACCGCGCAGGGCATTTATGTTCGCGAAGCCGGGACCTCGAACGCCGCGCCGCACCGCGTCGCCGAGGTGGACGCATTGATGGGAGGTCCAGCCAGGATCGAGGCGGCCTGTGCTGCGCCCGACGGCGCAATCTGGTTTCTCTCCCAAAACCGGTTGCTGCGTTACCGGGACGGCCAGTGGACAGCGCCGCCGATCAATGGCTTGCCCACGTTGCGCGGATCGCTGCTTGCCCTGTCCAGCGCGCCGGATGGCGCATTGTGGGTTACTGGCGAACAGGCAGGTGTCTGGCGGCTAGCATCGACCGGTAATTACCTACAGGCCGTGCAGCTGCAGTTACCCCCTGAGTTAAGCACCCTTGCTCCTCTGGCTATCCTTGCGGATCGGCGCGGCTGGGTTTGGGTGGGGACCGATCTGGGCCTGATGGTCTGGAACGGCCAGGCTTGGCGTCATCTGACCCAAGAGAGCGGTCTTATCTGGAACGATGTGAATCAAGGGGCTCTGCGCATGGCGCCCGACGGCTCAATCTGGGTAGGAACCAGTGGCGGCGTGGCCCACCTGTTGCATCCTGAGCACGCCTTCGAGCCGGTTTCCCTTGCCCTTTCGGTAACCGAGATTCGGCACGGGAGCGACCTCTTTACAGGAGCTCAGCAGATTACTCTGCCATGGGGCGGCTCGCCCTTGCGCTTTGAAATATCCTCAGATACGACGCGCAATCGCAGTGAGCTGATTTTGAAAATCTGGATGGTGGGGTTGCATCGGGACTGGATCGAAACCTCAAATGGCCTGGCGCTCTTTTCCAGCCTGGGCCCCGGCAACTATACCTTCAAGGCCGTGGCCAGCAATCCGGGCCTGAATGCCTATTCCGCACCCGTTGTGGTGCAGGTTCATATACTTCCACCTTGGTGGAGAACCAATTGGTTTTATACGCTGAGCGCTTTTTTCTTCTTGTTCCTGGTGGTAGCGGCCGACCGGTTGCGCGCCCGGCACCTGCGCCAGAGGAGCAGCCACTTGGAAAACCTGATTCGTGAGCGCACCCAGGAACTTGAGGCCAGCCGCGAAAAGTTGCACATTCAGGCCACGCACGACGGGCTCACGGGGATGCTCAATCGCACCGCCGCGCTGCGTGTGCTCTCGGCCGAGATGGATCGCGCCTGGCGGGAGGGCGGAACCTTGGTTGTGGCTCTGGTCGATTTGGATTACTTCAAGCGCTTGAACGATACCTATGGCCATCTGGCTGGCGATGAAGCACTTCGCTGGTTCTCCACAGCGGTCGCCGCGGCCATTCGCCCGTATGACCATGCCGGTCGCTATGGCGGAGAGGAATTTCTGCTGATTCTACCGCAGATTCCTCCCGATGCTATTGAGCCTAGATTGACCCGGCTCCATGCCGCCATCTCCAACTTGCAGGTTTGCGCGGACGAGTCCAAGTTTATGGTCAACTGCAGCATGGGCGTCACAGCCTTGGACCCCTCCGATCAGTCGGCCAGCGTGGAGTCCCTGCTGGCTCTTGCGGATAAGGCCCTCTATGTCGCCAAGGCTGCGGGCCGCAATCGCATGATCTTCCAAAATGCAAATTGCCCTGCCACCGGCGAATAGAGCTCGTCCGCGCAATCGTCCTCGGCTCAGTCACACAGGGCTCAGACCTACAGACTGGATTCCGCTATTCGTGGGTGAACGGATTGCCTTCCTGCGGCTTCAGCGCGGTTGGGTCGAGTGCAGCCGTGGACTCCAGAGTCTTTTCGCCTCGGGCGCTCGCCACTTTATCCATGAAGGTATTGAAGATCCGGTTGGGGTCGCCGGGCAGCATGTGGTGCTCTTCCAGGGCCAGCCGCACTCGGCGGCGAAACTCCCGCACCGGCGCATACTGCTTGGTTGCCTGGGTCTTGAAGATCACCGGGAAGATGATCTCCGATCCCTTTACCGCATCCACGCCCAGGACCTTCGGATCGTCGACGAAAACCTTGCTGAACTCCTTGCTGGTGCGAACCTCCATGGCGATCCCTTTCAGCAGTTCCAACACTTCGTCGGGATTGGCTGAGAAGTCCACGCTCACGTTCACGGTGGCAAGAGAGTAGTCGATGCTCAGGTTGGCTACGGTGGTGATCTGCGAATTGGGGATGATGTAGAGCGTTCCATCCAAATCGCGCACCGTGGTCTTGCGCAGCGTCATTGCCTCCACGGTGCCAGCCATGCCGGCCACGCGCACCGTATCGCCAACGCTGAACTGGTCCTCGACAAGGATCAGAACTCCGTTGAGCATATCCCGCACAATGTTCTGCGCAGCCAGGCCGATGGCCACTCCTACCACGCCGGCCGAAGCTAGCAAGGGAGCCAGGTTTACGCCCACGGCAGCCAGAAACTGCAGCCCTGTGATCAGCCCGATAACCGCCAGACCCGTGGTCCGGATCACCCCGGCCAGCGTCTTGACCTGCGCAATGCGTCCCGGACTGGCCGCATGCTGCTCGGCCAGATAGATCATGCGATGCGTGATGACGTGCAGCAGCCGGTTCAGCAGAAAAGCCAGAACCGCAACCACGATCAGGTGCGGCAACTTGGTGTGGATGAACTCCTGGGTATCGTCGACCCACTCGTCCAGCACCTTGCCCATAAACCTGCCTGGCGCAAACATGCCCATTCTTGCCATTAATACAAAAGGATGCATCCCAAAACTCCTCTTTCTAGACTAGACTGTGCGCAGCAATAGTCAGCACGCCGGCTGAGGAGAGGCTCAAACTTCCCCAGGAAAGGCCTTGTTTCACCGGCCTGCAAAGGAGGATCCCCATGCCATTCACCAAAAGCTCAGATCGCCGCCGCAAACCTGGTGGCACAAATGAAGCGATAAACCTCGCCAAGAATCGCTTCGAGGGAGTTTTCGTGTGTTTTTTGGCCCTGACCGCCCTGGTTGGCGCAGCTCCGCCCGGCCAGCATGCGACTTCAGGCGACCCAAACAAATCGCTCGTCTTGCCTGAGGCCAACCGCCCACCTGACATGAATGAGCAAATGAAGATGCGCGAGCAGCAGGCCAAACAACAAAATTATGCAGCAGCCAACGCCGAACGGCTAAAGCAGATTGCCGAGGATAGCACCCTGCTGCTCAAACTGGCGACTGAATTGAAGGCCGAAGTCGACAAAACCACAAAGGATATGCTCTCCGTTTCCGTGATTCGCAAGGCCGACGAAATTGAGAGGCTGGCTCACAACATGAAGGAAAAGATGAAGCTCACGGCGGGGGGCAACTGAAGCAATGGCGGGGGAACAGAACATCCAATGGATTGCAGGGAAGGATCGCCGTGGGTGAACTGCGCTTGCTAGAGCATCGGCGCGTTTCGCCTGGTGTGCGCCGAGCCTTATGGCTGGCGCCGCTGGCCCTGCTTGCCGGCTTGCAGAATTTGACTTCACAAACGCAGCCGTCAGGTTCCGGTCACTTGGGGCAACTAGCCGCCGACTCGACGATCCAATTTGAGCAGCCCGATCTTTCGATGGAGCAGCATCGCCGGCGACTGCTCAATGCCGACCGTCAGAAAGCCTTGGTCGCCGACGCGGACAAGCTCCTGAAACTGGTCAGCAAGTTCAATGCGGAGATTGGCGCGGCCAACCCGGATTCGATGACGCCGGCACAGTTGCGCACATTGGGCGAGATTCAAAGGCTGGCCCACAGTGTGAAAACCAGGATGAGCGATTCCATCTACGGAACGCCAGTGTTCACGTGGCCGCCGCCGCTTTCCCATAATCTTCCTTAAGCCCGCAGCCTGCGCTCAAACGAGCATTCCGGCAGGTTTCCGGCCCGCGGAAACGGAGTCTTCTCTGCCTCCGCGTGAATCCACATGGTGGGCTTGCTGCTGTTCTTCAGTAGGCCGGGTTGTTACAATCAGGCTTGGTTTTTCACAAAAACCGCTTATTAGGGAGTGACGGCAATGGGACTAGCAGCGTCCAGAGCTCATAAGCCCGAGACGGCTGTCGCCTCAGGCAGTCTGAGCCCGCAGCAGAAAATCGAAATGTACCGGCTGATGTATCTTGCTCGCCGCATAGACGACCGCGAGATTCTGCTCAAACGGCAACAGAAAGTGTTCTTCCAGATCTCCGGGGCTGGCCACGAGGCGCTCCAGGTGGGCGCGGCGATGGCTCTGCGTCCGGGTTACGACTGGTTTTTCCCCTACTATCGCGATCGCGCACTGTGCTTGGGGTTGGGCGTTACGCCCGACGACATGATGTTGCAGGCCGTGGGCGCCGCTACCGATCCGGCCAGCGGCGGCCGCCAGATGCCTACCCACTGGGGCAGCCGCTCGCTGCACATCGTCAGCACATCTTCTTCTACCACCACCCAACTGCTCCATGCCGTGGGCTGCGCCGAGGCGGGCCGCTACTTCAGCCATCATCCCGAAGCAGCAGAGAAGGTTGAGGGCGACTACCGCGCCTTCCACGACGTTGAATTTCACGGCGACGAGGTGGTCTTCACTTCGCTGGGCGATGGTTCGACTTCGCAGGGCGAGTTCTGGGAGGCCCTCAATACTGCCTCCAACCAGAAGCTCCCCGTCATCTTCTGCGTGGAAGACAACGGCTACGCCATCAGTGTGCCGGTCGAGGTAAACACGCCGGGCGGAAGCATCTCCACGCTGGTGGCCAACTTCCCCAACTTCTTCTTTGCGGAAGTGGATGGCACCGATCCCGAGGCATCTCTGCTGGCCTTTCAGGCGGCTGCGGCCCACTGCCGCGCAGGCAAGGGGCCCGCATTTGTCCATGGTCATGTGGTGCGCCCTTACTCGCACGCCTTGTCCGACGACGACAGGCACTATCGCGTAGCGGCCGAGCGCGAAGCTGAACACCAGCGCGACCCGCTCATCCTGATGCGTGCGCGTCTGTTGGGCGAAGGCGTTCTTCGCGAAGAGCAGATCGTCGAACTGGAGCACTCCCAGGACCATGAAGCTGCCGAAGCGGGCGAACGCGCCTTGCTGGCTCCGTTGCCTCTGGTGGCGGACATTACCAAGCACGTTTATTCCGAGGATCTGGACGCCACTCACCCACCCTTCGCCAACGAACATGAGCATGCACCGGGCGAGGTTGGCGGCGGCAAGGCCGGTAGCGCCAAGGGCAGCGATCCCCGCACCATGGCCGACCTTATCAACGCCTGCCTGTTTGACGAGATGCGCCGCGATTCCCGCATTGTGGTCTTTGGCGAGGATGTGGCCGATGCCAGCCGCGAAAAAGCGCTGGTGGAAGTCGACGGCAAGGGCGGAGTTTTCAAGATTACGCACGGCTTGCAAACTGAGTTTGGATCGGAACGGGTCTTTAACTCTCCGCTGTCTGAGGCCAATATCGTGGGCCGGGCTATCGGCTACGCTACTCGTGGCATGAAGCCGGTGGTCGAGGTTCAGTTCTTCGACTACATCTGGCCCGCCATGCACCAGATTCGCAATGAGCTGTCGGTGATGCGCTGGCGCTCCAACGGCTCGTGGGTCTCGCCTGTCGTGATCCGCGTGCCCATCGGCGGCTACCTCAAGGGTGGCGCAATCTACCATTCCGGGTCCGGCGAAAGCATCTTCACGCACCTGCCTGGCCTGCGCGTGGTCTTTCCCTCCAACGCACTGGATGCCAATGGTCTTCTGCGTACCGCCATCCGCTGCGACGATCCGGTGCTGTTTTTGGAGCACAAGCGCCTCTACCGCGAGACCTATGGCCGCGCTCCGTATCCAGGACATGACTTCGCCATTCCCTTCGGCAAGGCCAAGATCGTTCGCCCTGGTACGCACATCACGCTGGTCACCTACGGCGCGGTTGTTCCACGCGCCTTGCAGGC
>Ga0224531_1000765_pt1 | contig 15362 bp, 15 predicted proteins | sample CBST100metaG_FD_179876 | JGI IMG/M metagenome (GOLD analysis project Ga0224531, IMG submission 179876) | Peat soil microbial communities from Stordalen Mire, Sweden - C.B.S.T100 | ecosystem: Environmental > Terrestrial > Soil > Wetlands > Peat | place: Sweden: Norrbotten County, Stordalen Mire... | reverse complement strand
GCGCCACGGTCCTCGACCGCCTCGAGCTTCTCGCCCGGCTCGACGGGCTCTCCGGAGCCAGGGAATCGGCCGCCGCCAGCTCCCGCCAGGCGCGGGTCGTCGAGGCGCTCGACCAGCTGCGCCGCACGGCGCGCCCGCGGCGCATCGAACCACCCCCTCCGCCGGCCGTGGGGTCGGCTTTGCCGGCCGGCGCCCGCCTCTCGGGCCCCGGAGAGCTGACGCTCTCCTTCGCCTCCCCCGAACAGTTGCTGGGCGTGGTCCTCGGTCTTGCCCAGTCGGCCGCCGGGGACTTCGCGGCCTTCGCCGCGAGCCTCGAGTTCGAGCCCCATTCCGGGGTTGAGAGCGTCGTTGAGCTTCGGGCCGAGGCCGGCCAGCTCCGGGCTCAGCCGCCCGGTGCCCAGAGCGAGGAGTCCTGATGCCCCCCTTGGAACAGGACCTGGAGCTGCGGGTCTCGCTCGACTCCTTCGACGGCCCCTTCGAGCTGCTGCTCTCTCTCATCCGCAGGAACCAGTACCCCATCGACGCACTTCCAGTCGTTGAGATCACCTCCCAGTTCCTGATCTATGTCCGGGGAGCGCGCGCTATGGACACGGAGTTGGCCGGGGAGTTTGTCGAGGTGGCCTCCTGGCTGGTTCTTCTCAAATCCCGCAGCCTGCTGCCGGCCGCCAAGGACGAAGTTGCGCCGCATCTGGAGCTGCGCCGCGCCCTGCTCGACCACGAGAAACTGCGCAGGGCGACGGAGTTTCTTGGTGCTCGCACGGGCAGGGGCCGCCCTGGGAGCGCCGGCGCCCGCGGCGCCCGGGGGGAAGCCGAAATGTTGGCGATCGAAGAGGCACCCACGTTGGAGGAGGTCGTCGATGCCGCCCGCCGGGCGCTCGAATCGGCGCACGCCGCCCGCTCGCTCGAGGCAAGCGACCAGGGCGGCGCGACCGTGGACGAGCTGATCCGCTGGGTTGTCTCCCGGCTGGAGTCGCTTCCCTTCCCTGTCGCGGTCTCGGCCGCGGATTGGTTCGAGAGCCAACCCAGCGGTCAGGCTCGCGCCGCACTCTTCCTGGCCCTGCTTGAGCTCGCCCGCAAGGGCTTCCTGCTCCTTTATCAGGAGGAGGATTTTGCGCCAATCCGCGTCAAAGCCCTGAGAGAGGCTACCGGAAATCAGGTTCCTGAGGAGGCCGCATCTCCCTGAATGGATGATGAATGGCCACCCGTGCTCTCGGCAGCTTCCGGCCGCGAGGTAACGGGATTGCCGGGCGGCAGGTGACACGGGAGAGTTTGCTCGATGCCGGGCTAGTCAGAACGGGTTGAGTCAAGGTTGATCTGCCGCACAGCGGTGAGGAATTCCGGTCGAGACAGGCTAGGAATGGCGGGGCGTCGGTCGCCCTGAGGCTTGTGCCAGGGAGGCATTGTTGGACAGGCGCATTCCAGCGGCTCGGGTTATGGAATGGTCCGTCGTTCTCAGTTCTGATCTTGCAGGATAAAGGCGAGCAAAGGAGGATTCCCCGCGCAGGTTCACTTTTGCGGCGTTGATTTGGACAAGACGGTCTCTTATCTAGTTGGTCTGAGTAAGGAAGGCCACATCGTCACGGAGAACTGCCGTTATAAGCCAACTCCGTGGCTTTCTGTTGGAGCACGGATCTAGGATTCCTGCATCCCCAGCCCGAAGAGCAGCCGAGGCTAGGGTATGGCCGGCCTCCGACCTTCGGTTATGCAATCCATTTTTTAAACTCCACGGGCCGCATGAATCGACAACATGTTTCATTTTGTAAGCATGTTGAAACGTATACGCAACGGTTTCCACTACTCGTTACGGTGTCTCTATATAATTGATAAGCATGCATTTACGTAGCTTAAAATATGTAGATTCCAATATGCTTTCTATTTACTTTCACTATGTAACTATTAAGAAACCAACACACAACGCTTTAATTACGCTTCTGTTCTGTGTTATATTTCAAACGCATACAGAACTGTTGCTAATCCGTTCTGCATTGGCACTGATTCGTAATGAATCTGAAACGGTTCGGAATGGCCACCTAATTAGAACGGATTCCGAACGGTTCGGCTCCGCAATGGTTGCGGAACGGTTCTGTGACCGTTCTGGTTTGCAACAACTCTGAACGTACTCGCAATCTTTGTGCGTCCGTTCAGGGTAGACATGTGGCACTCGCGGGCCAGGCTGCACCGGAAAGAGATAGGAGAAGACCAATTGCCGATTATTGTGGCTGCAAATACTAAGGGCGGAAGCGGAAAATCTACGACCTGCCTCGTGCTAGGCACAACCCTTGCTCAAAACGGTGCCACCGTTCGCATAATAGATGCCGACCCGCAAGGGACCCTTCGCAGATGGCGCGATCAAGGGACCAGTAAGTACCGTGAGATCGTCGTTATACCTACGCCCGGCGAGGACCTCACAGAACTAATAGACAAGCTCGCCAGCGAGTATCAGTTCGTGGTGATTGATGTGCAGGGCACTGCGAACAAAGAGCTGGTTGCCGCTATGTCCCGGGCATCCCTAGTGCTCATTCCCATGCGAGCAAAGACGGCCGACGCGGACGTTGCCACGCAAGCAATCTCATTATTGCGCTCTCAGGAGCGGCTTTTTCGGCGCGCTATCCCGCATGGCGTGGTTTTCATTGCTACCAGTCAACTAATCAAGACACGCGAGGAACGGATGATCCAGGAAAGTGTCGCAAATGCGCATATTCCCTGCTTTCAAACGGCTCTGAACGAGCGGGCAGCTTTCTCCGAGATCCACGCATATCGCTGCGCGCTAGATGAACTCGACCCTAAGGTCACAAACGGCATCGATAAGGCAAAAGCCAACGCCTATGCCTTCATGCAAGAAGTACTCCATACACTCCAGAACGGAAACGCTGAAAAGGAGGTCAACAATTGAACACGAAGCCAAACCCTTTCGGAACGCTTGCTACTGACATGCCACCCATTGACCCGGCCTCGTTTGCCGTCGCTGGCGCACCTCCAAGGCCCGCGCCAGCGCAAGCCGCTCAACTTGACCGCGTCGCAGAGGATAGAGGATTTAATATCAACAACTTCGACGAGAAACCTATCACTTCCAAACGATTCTCAAAGATCAAGCGGAAAGAGGTGGTGCGGACCCTGCGGACCTACGTCAGTGATTGGAATAAGTTCCAGGCATGGTGCAACGCAAATGACTACACACAGAAACAGGGCTTTGAAAAGCTTGTCGAGCTCCTTACGGCCGCGAAGAGCTGATCCCAACAGGAACCAACGCCGACTGACACCTTCGGTCGGACGCCGCGTGCAGAGTTGCTCGGTCCGCAAACATACGGACGCGACACCTTTGCTAACTAGCCTTCACGACTGATCGGTTTTCTCCGGCGGCGCCGGCTCTTCCCGAGGTCTCACCGCAGTGTGGCCCGTGATCAAGGCGCTACGCTTGCCCGAAGGACAAGCTTGTCCCACATCGAAGTATTTCTGATGACAATACCGAAGTTGCGTGGCAACACTTCTCGTAACTGATGCAATGACGCGCCTTCTACGCACGACTGCCACGCTACTCCGGTAAGCAGCTCGGTTCCACACGGCAACAGCCGGAGTAGCGTGGCACAGTCCTTCGGAACTATTGCAACCAATGATATTAAGACTACGACTGCCACGCCGCTCCGGTATTTCACGCTCTCCGGCGCAACCTATACCGGAGTAGCGTGGCACTAATTGCGGTAACTGCTGCAATGACAGTCTTTATCTGCGCGATTATCACGCTACTCCGGGCTTCTGTGCTCCGACGAGGGGCTATTACCGGAGTAGCGTGGCACTAATGCGTGTAACTGCTGCAACCACTGGTGTTATAGGGTTATCTGCCACTCTCCTCCGGCATGTCTTTCGCGCTGGCCTTCGACATTGCGTACGATTCTGACACCTCGCTGAGGACTACCGGAGTGCCGTGGCAGCGCGCCGCATATCTTATTCATTCAGATGTAGTTGCTCACACGATCCGCTGGGCGAGTGATCTCTCAATCCAGCTCAGAAATCTCGTTAACTATTCAACGTTATGTTATTCATATTGAATTGCTTACCTCCATTTATGCCAGTATTTCCAGTGCCATCCATTGTGCCGGACTCGCTTTTCCCAAGGCGCCCGCCTTCCGATTGCTGCGGGAGGCCTGCCATATGTCATATCGATCCGCGCATTAAGAATTTGCGGATCCTAGAACCTCGATGTCGGAATTGTCGACCCGGGGGGTGTTGAAATGTTCCAACCCCACGCTGATCGCATATATGTCCTTTATTACCAACCATTTCCTCATACGCCATTCGTCACGATAGTGGATTTCATTAGCAGCATCAGGACGCTCATCTTCCGCGTTCGCTCGCGCGACTACCGGAGTAGCGTGGCAAATTTGCCGGAGTAGCCTGGTAAGAACTGCCGGAGTACCGTGGCACAGTTACCGGAGCAGCGTGGCAACCGTACCGGATCTCAATGGCACGATTACCGGAGTAACGTGGCACGAACTTGGCGTTAACTTGTTTGTTTTCATACCATTGAGGAATACTAAGTGTTTTCAGGTTGTTTCAAGTTGCTCTCATAAATACAACAAACAATGCACCGACTCACAGAGGCGCCCGGCAATGTATGCTTGATGCACCTTTCTCAAAATCATTCAGCATCCCCGCCTTCCCGGAGTAGCGTGGCACTAAACCAGCGATATCCATTTCTATATCAGTGAGTTGCTGAATACCATGCACAACTCCCATCTTTTTTTGCCGCATTCCATCCCACTTAGATGATCATTTCAAGAGAGACACTATGCCTACGCAAATTCCACCGCCCGACGATCCACAACTTGACTTAATACCGTTTGTCGGAACAGATCTCATCAAATTCGAGCGCAATTTGCTTCGCATTGGATTCTTTCCCGCATACGAAGAGCCCAACGCAAAACCGCGCCACGTTCGCCGAATTGAACAGACCAAAACAATCGACGGGCAACGGATGACTGCAGCAATTGAGTTCCGCGCTCCAAAGTCCCTCCCCACATCATCAGACAGAGACAAATTCATGGGTTTTTCCAAAATCTGTGCTGAGCAGCGCGCCCGCGTCGGACGCTTACTCAACCCGATTCGCTTCACCGGGTACAGGTTACTCCAGGAACTCGGTCAGACGGACAGTGGCGCGAATTACGAAGAGATCAACGCTTGGGGTGAAAGGATGGCAGATACTACTATCACCTCCGAGAAGGTGGTGTTCTTCGCCGCTTCCAGACGCTACGCGAACAAAACTATTCATGTATTCGAGAGCTTTCAAAGAGTGGGCTTTTCGACAGATAAGAAAAAATCGGAGGTGTATGAAGTCGTCTTGGCAGACTGGCTTCTAGAGAACCTCAATGTAAACTATGTCATCCCAGAAGATTTCACCGTTTACAAGAAATTGAAGAGGCCAACTGCGCGAGCAATATTCGGGCTCCTCCACATGTGGTTCAAAGCCACCAACGGTCGCGCAGTTGAACGGGACTACGAACAGCTGTGCTTGTTCTTGAGCGTAAAGAGCTATAAATTCGTTTCGAAAATCAAGAGCACGATGGGGAAGGCCCTGGATGAACTTGTTGCCATTCGGTATCTATCTCGCTGGGAAATCCAGCCGATGGTGACGACAGGTGGGTACAAGTTTGTCCTGTGGCCTGGCCGGGATATCTTACAGTGTCTGAATGAGATCCCTACTCTCACAGCCAAGGGAAACCCCCAGAATTCATTATTGGACTCAACGGCCGAGTCGATTGAGCCTCAAGGGTTCACGGTCGAAGCCCAGGAGGCCTTGATGGCTCTCTTGTCTCTCGGAGTTCTGTCAAGCAAGGCCAACTCATTAATCAAACAAAGCGATCCGAACCGCATTCTCGATCTCGCTGAGTATGCAGTTCATCTTGCAAACACAGCTCCTAAGAACAGGCCCATCGGAAATCCAGCCGGCTTGTTGATCTATTGGCTCCGTAACGACATTTCCGTACCCTCTACCTTCGAGACGTCAAGACGACGCAAGGAAATAGAGAGCGCAAAACAAGTCCGCGCCATTGAGCAACAACAGCGCATTGAGCGGGAAGCTGCCTACTCGGAGTGGAAGGAGGCACAGGTAGAAAAGGAATTGGCTACACGCTATCCGGGCGCGGAAATGGAGAAAACAATCAACGAGATCATGCTGCAAAGGCAGAAGAGTGACCCTCTATTTGCGCGAGTCAAACGTGAGCAACACGCGATCCTTGCACGCCAGATTCTACAAAAAGAAGTAAGGGAGCAGATGGCACTGCCATCGTACGAAGGATGGACAAAAACGAACGCGCAAGCGAATCTTTTCGGGGAGTGACCTGTCCTGAGTGTCAAGGCGTCGGGTTTGTGCGTATTGCCTTGCCGAACGGAAGATTCACCTCCTCACATTGCCGTTGCCAAGTTGAGCGGCGCGTCATCGCGTCGTTGCAGCGTACTGGAATCCCCACTCGATACGAGCACTGCACGCTCGACAATTTCGACGCATCGTTCACCGGTGCAGACAAATCACTTTCTGTGGCGCTAATTCAAGTCCGCGGTCTTGTCACCAACTACCCGTTGGAAAACCTAGGCATCCTGCTGGTTGGGACAATCGGGGCAGGGAAAACACACCTAGCTGTGGGCGCCCTCAAGGAATTGGTGTCAAATCGTGGAGCCCAAGGACTCTTTTGTGACTACCGCGAATTCTTGCGGCAAATCCAAAACACTTATAACCCCCAAGTTCCTGCCACCGAACTTGAGCTGCTACAACCGGTCATGGATGCTGAGGTTCTCGTTCTAGATGACCTTGGCGCCACCCGGCCTTCCGAATGGGTGTGGGATACCGTAGCTTTGGTCCTTAACAGCCGATACAACAGCGGCCGCACAACAATCATAACCACCAACTATCCCGCCCGACCCGCGGGCGCAGGCGACCATCGAGCGGAGACCCTCGGTGACCGGATAGGTGACCGCATGCGGTCTCGCCTTATCGAGATGTGCCGCATTGTCGAGATGAACGGTGAGGACTACCGGGAGAAGAAAACCGGGCGCGGCTAATAGGGAAGAGGAGAGACGGGAATTGCTGGCCGCCAACGACGCTTGCAACCGTCGCTGGCGCTCTGGCCGGCGCGCGCGAAGGCCAGAGCGCGGCTGGACAATTTCTTCTATGACAAGAATGGCTCGCCGGCCATGACCAAATCAGGTCCCCTTCACGCTAAACTCGACAACGAGCCTTCCGTCGAGACGCCTTGGCTCTACGACTTTGCAGGGCAACCGTGGAAAACGCAACAACTGGTGTGGCAGGTGTTGGACACGATTTGGAAAAATGCGCCGGACGGAATCCCGGGCAACGACGATCTGGGTGAGATGTCCTCGTGGGCAGTGTTTGCGTCGATGGGGCTCTATCCGGAGATCCCGGGACGGGCAGAACTCGTGGTCGGCAGTCCGCTCTTCCAGCAAGTCACGATCCACAGAAAGGCGGGAGACGTGCGCATCAAGACAGAGGGTGGGGGCACCGGAAAACCTTACATACAGACCATGAAGGTGAACGGCAAATCCACGTCACGGACCTAGCTGCCGGAAAGCTTCGCGCTACAGGGGGGCACGCAAGAGTTCGATCTGGGCCATACGCCGAACAAAAACTTGGGTACAGCTGCTGGCGATGAGCCGCCATCGTTTGGAGCGCAGTAGGGCACCCGCAGTAGGAACCCGCTGGAGTGGAGGAGTTCATTCCGGCAGAGCGTTGTCCACTGCTGACGACTGGTCGATCCAGTTGTTCAGCTTCTTGGCGCGTCGCCATCTGAGCATGTCGTCGAACCGAGGACAGAGTCTGCGTAACTCGTGAGCCTTTGGGCAAAAGCCAAAGAACGCATCCGAATGCCGACTCCATGATTCTGACAGTTTTGGTGACGGCATGGTGTTCGATCCCTTGCCGTTCCGCTGCGCCTCAATTCTCATACTTCTATGCTGCAACCCGTCGACGCGCAGGCTTCAAAGTGCCGTGACGCGCTGGGACCTTTGAGGTTCGCACCCGCGTCGGCCTGACCTTTATATCGATCCCAATCCCGGCCATAGCAAGCATCGTAACTAAAGTATCGATCGAAAACATTCCAATCTTGCCGCGCATTAGGTCGGAGATGCGCGGCTGCGAAACGGCAAAGAGTTTTGCCGCTTCTGTCTGGTTGAGGTCCTTGGCCTTGATATGCTCGCTAATTGCCATCATCAGAGCGGACCGATGTTTCATATTCGCAGCCTGGGCAGGATCGTCTTCGATCGCATCCCACACGCTCTTGAATGCCATATCACTCATCGCTTTTGCTCCTTTACAAGATCCGCATACCGCCTGCTGGCGAGATCGAGATCGCTCTTCGCCGTTCTCTGCGTCTTCTTCTGAAAACAGTGCAGCACATAGACGGCATCTTCAAACTTCGCCACATACAACACGCGAAAGATACCGGCCTCGTCCTTGATCCGAATCTCCTGCACTCCGGGTCCAACATCGGGCATCGCCTTGAAATCTTCCGGATCCAGTCCGTATTGCACGCGGTCAAGTTGATATCCCGCTTCTCGCCGCGCATCCTTGGGAAATTCGCAGAGATCCTTCAGCGAGCTCCCCCTGAACTTTAGGTCTTTCACCCCGGCTCTCTTCGGCACGTACGCCATGGCTAAATAGTATATAAGTACGTATATAAACGCAAGCTCTCGAGGGCGCCATGTCGGTTGTCTGATAACGACCGGTACGACGCGCACCACCCGGCAGCAGTCTCGTCGCCGATCTCCACTGCTATGTGGACACACTGGGATATGGTGAAGAGCTCGGAAATATCGCCGCCTCACCGTGAACCGCGGCGAAATCTGTAGGCGCTAAAGAGGCACGCGCCCGTTCGGCGCTCTTCGAAGTCTCGCTATCGAACTTTCGCCTTGCTAGCCCACAGTGAACGCGCCTCATCGAGGAAAGATGGTGCTACTCGTGATTGTTTGCCGGCGACGATGGTGTTGAATCCGGGCATAAAACTGGACTTCCGATGATGATCACGGCGGATCTCTAATGCCAGCGCCTCCCACCGATGCTCGAGGCCGGCGGCCAGATAGCAGCAACGCGCTTCTTCGAGATGTGCCAGGGCCGCATCATAATACTTGCTCTTGGCAGCCTTAAGGGTGCGCATGCAGAGAGCGCGAAAGATCCTTGCGGCCACAGCCGGATGCGCTTCGGCAAGGGCCTTGGCCGCCGGCTCGGTCACATAATGGCTCAGTTTTTCCAGTTCGTGGTCGCTGGTGCGATCGAGGCGTATAGCCAGCCGCCCGGTTTCTTTGACCTTGAGCCACAAATCGATGAGCGATGCCAGATTAGCTTGCTCTGCCGCCGTCATCGCTCTTTGGTGCCAGGCGCCGCGATCAGGCGTTGGAACATAGCGCATGAGTTCGTCGTAACCGAATGAATCCGGGCGTTTTTCGAACTCTTCCCAGGACGATTCCAATGCTTCCCGCTCTCGTCCCAACTTCTTAAGCAATCCGCGGCGCATGGCGGCGAGATCGCGTCCCCCATATGAACGGGACGGCTGAGAATCCTGCATGGCGATGCCGCGCTCGATCCACGCCAGCGCATCGTCGAATTTGCATTTTGCGTCATACATCGAAGCGGCGGCTGCACAATCGCCGGCAGTGAATCCAGCTCGTTCGGCGATTGACAGGTATTTCTCAACGCTGCACTGTTGCGTATAGATAGACTTCAGAGTCTGGGCCCAGTGATCGCCGGAGTAGCTGCCAGATTTGTTATCTCGATTCTCGCAAGCTTTTTCAAATCGACCTTGCACCTCTTCCTCGAAAGCTGCCAGGCCCGATCGGTGCAGAACCTTCACCGCGTCGGCGCTGAGATCGTGGAAGAAGCCGTAATCGTCACGATCCATCCATGACAGGAGGGTCTGGGCCGTCTCTCCGGGATCTGCGCCACCTGCCTGGCGAGCCAAAATCCATCCGCAGGCGAGCTCAGCGATGAAACGGCCAAACTCCCATTCCGAATGAACGCTGTCGGATTTCAGAAAACAGCCCGCAATGAAGGCTTCGTATAATCGGACGGACCGCACAGGATCACTGTCCGCCAGAGCGGCGATGTCGCGTTCGACAGCTTCCAGGCTACCTACGAACGAGCTCTCCTGATCCCATGGAATGAAATGTCCGGGCTGAAGGGCCGACTCAATTGCGGTCTCGATTGGATCGCGCTTTCGGTCAATGGGCATAGTGATCCAGTGCTTCGCACTTAGTTTATTACGAGGCGGGCTGACTTCCTGAGGCCATTGAGAAGTCCGGAGTATCGTTTGCCTGACTGGTCGTTTCAGACTGCGAGGCCTATAGCTTTCTGCTGTCCCACCGCGACAAGAAACTTCCTAGCCCGCGTGATCCCCGTATAGATTAGGTTCCTGCGGACTTCGTCACCTTGCCAGTGTCAGCAAGTCACCGCCACTTCGGTTCATTTCCTCTCGCAGCGGAGAATAGGGCAGGTTCGACACAAGCGTGGATCACTGCATTCCAGACATGCTCAAGCAGCGTACCTCCTTTCAGCCGAGATTCGCTGGCTGGGCGTACTGTAAGTGATATCTGCTCGCCAGATTTGATCCACACCGGTCAAGACCATGGCAGCGGCCAGACTCGGGGAGACCTTCCGCCCGTGAATGGGGTCGGTGGTCGCGATGAACTTTGGCTTGCGGACGCAAAGCAGGTTGTCCTCGCGCAGCAGCCTTAGACTCGCTTCGGGCTCACGGTCCATCCGCTTTGCCGCAGTTTCGCCGCGATCCGCGGGCGCCCATGCATTGCTGAATGCCGCGCGGCTGGCAGCTGGGCTGCAGATCTCGGCGCCAACCGTACAGCGCCACATAGGCCATTTGGCAGATCTACGGCCTGGCTGCCTGCTCATCCGGTGTGGCCGGATTGTGTGGTTACAACTGCGTTCAATGAGTTACACTCCCTGAACGCGCGAGAAATGGAGCATCGTCATGGCTGAGGGTGAGCTTCGCTCGTTCGAAGGGACCACATCCAACGAGTGGCGTAGTAAATCACCTCAAATAAAAACCGCAACGCTGGCTGGCGTCATTTTGCTGAATCGGCTCCCTTTACTGTTCACCCGGACAATTCAAACCGGCAATTTATCCGGCACTTAAGGTCAGTAAATGTAGAATCAATGCTTTTGTTTATTTATATTTAAAACCGGCAATTAAACCGGCAATGAATACCGCTGTTATCAATCCCGACTGGATGGAACCAATGATGCCGCCCGAGGAGGGGCAGAGGCGGCTTGAGGATGCCGCGTTTGATTTGGTTTCCCACGCTAGCTCTTTGGCCGGGCAGATCAGTCCCATCGTCACGGCATCCATCGGAACCCTGGTCCGGTCGATGAACTGCTACTATTCGAACCTCATCGAAGGGCACGACACTCATCCGCGCGACATCGACAAGGCCCTCCGCAGGGATTATTCCGCCGAACCGGCACAGCGCGCTTTGCAACTGGAGGCAGTTGCGCATATCGAGGTGCAGCAGGCCATCGACGAAGGTCGCGACGATCCCGCTTTTCCGGCCTCGCTTCCCTATGTTTTATGGCTGCACCGTGAGTTCTGCTCCCGTCTTCCGGACGAGTTGCTCTGGGTGGAAGATCCAGAGTCAAAAATGCGCGCCCACGTCTGCCCTGGCAAACTTCGGGACGGCGAGGTGGTTGTCGGTCGGCATCTGCCGCCCGAGGCCGCCGCCTTGCCGAGCTTCCTCGACCGATTCGAGCAAGCGCAGGCTCCTGCCCACCTCTCCAAGATGCGCCAGGTGATTGCCGTGGCCGCCGCTCATCATCGTTTCGTATGGATCCATCCGTTCTTCGACGGCAACGGCCGCGTAGTGCGGTTGATGTCTCATGCCATGCTGAAACGGCTGGGGGTAGGTAGCAGCTTGTGGTCGGTGGCGCGTGGGCTGGCTCGCAATGTCGGCAACCACAAAGCGCTGCTCATGGCCGCGGACGGGCCGCGCCGGAATGACCTGGATGGGCAGTTGGTCAGTGCGAACGCCGTCTGGGTTCGTGCTTTTCGAGCTTTGGCATTTGCCGCTTCATGAACTCGTTAAACAGAGGTACGGTGAACGCCGTCTCCCCATGGCGCTGGCTCCAGACCATGCCTTTGTTGATCAACTGCTGACGCACAGTTGCGACGGCACTGGCTTCGACGCCCAGCATGGCGGCAATGTCCCCGGTTTGGAGCGGGCCTTGTCCGAGTTCCGCCATAGCGCGAAGGTATTTCTGCTGAAGCGGGGTCAAACGATCAAAGCGAACGCGGAAGAAGTTGGCATCCAAATGGGCTATAACCCCCGGCGTTGCTCGATGAACATCGGAGCGCCGGATTGGGCTCTCTGGTGCAAAATTCCAAACATGGAAGCCCCATTCCTGAATGAAATAGGGATAGCGCTCCGTTACGCGCAGGATTTCATCGACCGCGTCGTCTTCAAAATCAACCCCTTCGTTTTTGGCGGGATGAACAAGGGCGGCGCGGGCGGACAGCGCGTCAAGTTGGCCTACTTCAGGATAGTTAAATAGACGCTCAGCATAGGATTTTGCATTGCCGGCAAGGGCCGCAATCTGCGGCAGCCCAGCGCCCACAAAGAAAAAAGGGAGATTGCGCTGCGCCACTTCGTGGCAGGCGACAATAAGCGAGGCCAATTCCTCGGGCGAGAGATACTGCACCTCATCGAGAAAAACTCCTAATGCTACGTTGCGTTCTTTGGCAGCTTCACAAACTGCGACCAATAGATCCGGAAGGTCCTGTTCGAGATTTCCGGAGTCGGCTTCTCCTCGCGCTTGGTCGATGCCAATTTCGATATCGCCGACTTTGACCTTGAACGCCGATGCAAAATTTCGAAGCACCGAAGCCGCCAAGTGAAGCTTCCGCCCCGTGGCGGCCTTCAGGTCCAGGCTGTAGAGAACCTGGCGAAGTTCGGGGACCAGCAGCTGAGGCAGCATCCCTCCCTCCGGGGCCTCAACCTTGGCTGTCCGGAAGCCCTTCTCCTCGGCCGAACCATGGAGTCTGTTCAGCAGAACCGTTTTGCCTGCGCCCCGGAGGCCCAGTAGCATCATTCCTTTGGTGGGACGCCTCAAGAGCACGCGGTCCATGTCGATGGTTGCTTCTTCGAGGAGCCTGTCTCGGCCTGCCAATTCAGGCGGCTGCAGTCCGGCTCCCGGCGCATAGGGGTTCTTTCGGCGATCCATAAGCGCAATTATAGCAAGGTTATTGCCGTTAATCAAATAATTAGTAATGTGACTAATATTAGTCATTGCGGCAACTGCAACTAGTCGATTGATGCCGCCCATCACGCAGGTGAATCTTTCCCCAAGGAACAATGGGCGGAGATGGAGGACTTTCGGGATGTCCGAGTAGCGTTATTCTAATGCCAAGTATCTGTTCAGATGAAAGTAAATTGCATATACAATAAAGCCGTGGCGATCACCTATGACCCGAACAAGAATGATCGCAATATTCGCGAGCGCGGGCTTCCATTCGAGCGGGCATCGGAGTTCGATTTTGACACGGCGCTCCTCCTCACCGAGATCCGCAAGGGGGAAAACCCGCCGCGTTGCTGTGGGCTATCTGGACAAGCGGCCGCATCTGCTCTGCTACATCCCGACACCGGACGGAATCCGGGCTATAAGTTTTCGCAAGACCAACAAGAGGGAGGCAAAACTTTATGGCAAACCGCAAACCATTGACGGACAGTGAAGGCGAAGTGCGCGAACTCACCCCTAAGGACTTTGCCCAGGCGGTACCTTTTTCGGCGCTCCCGGAGGCTGAACGGCAGGTCCTACGCTCCCTCGGTAAGCGCGGTCCGCAGAAGGCTCCATGCAAGGTGCCCATCTCCATCCGCCTGTCCCCGGACGTGGCCGAGGGGTTGCGCGCTACCGGGGAAGGGTGGCAGGTGCGCGCCGATGAGGCGCTGCGCTCCTGGCTGGCCCGCTCGGCACGATAGGACGCCGGTCGGCGGGAGGTAGTCGGAAACGGCCTGGGGCAGGGAAGTAGATCGTACGGCGGATTTTACCTCGGACCAGCGTTGTTGCATGGATCGAGCGAGGGTCGAGCTGCCTCAATCATTTTCAGTTACCTGCAGAATGCCCAAGGGCGAAGGTGCCTTATGTGTTGTGTCAACTGTGCATCACTCGATCGGTGATCAACCAATTCCGCTAATTGATACAGCACGAATCTAGCCGATTAAGCCACTGCCAGCCTATGAAACAGTGGCGCCGTGCTCTTTACCCGTAAATTGACCGCGACTCCATCCCTGTTTACACGTAATGGTTGCGGATTGGCCGGCTCTTTCTTTCCGGCTTCGCCTCGCTGTGCACCCTCGCCCGAATTCCGGGTTGTCAATTCGCTCTTTCCCTATTCACCGCTGGGAACAGCGGTCGGACCGCGGGACTTCCGACAACGGCTTCACCCATTCCCCACCGACTCGCGGAGCGTCACGGAGGTCTAACCGTCGTCCCGGCATAAAGCCACGGCTCCTGAAGGCGCATAATCTCCAAGAGTCGGAACTGTTTCCGGTCCCTGCGGACTGCTGCCGGAACTTTGCCGTTCGGGGCAGGGAATCCCACTCACACGAGTTCAAATCGTGGTTAACGCCCCCGCCGTGCGATCATTTGTAAATTTATCCTCGCATTACGCTTTTCAGCGGTCGTTGTCAGGGTGTCAAATGCCCTAAGTTCAGCAAAGCTCACAGGACTGCTGCTCTGGGACAGTCATGCGGAGTAAATCAACAAAATCCATCCAGCGGGCCTTGTCGGATGGAGCAGAAAACGGCATTGCTGAGCTGAATCGCCAGACATGAATCGGTCTTTGCCGACCGTTCGTCCGCCGCAATCTCACGTGGCGCGGCGATTTGATCGCAATGAAGGAATTAGGAGGCGTTATGCATCAGCTCTGGAAAGCCCTGCTGCTCTTCGTCGTCGCATCCACCGTCGTGTGGGCGCAAGTAGATCGTGGAACCATCAATGGGACGGTAACGGATACAACTACCGCGGTGCTGCCAGGGGTAAACGTCACCCTGATCGAAACTCAAACGGGCGTTCACTATCAGGGTGACACCACCAATGGTCAGGGCATGTACCGTGTTCTCAACCTGCCGGTCGGGCAATATGTTCTCACATTCGCCAAGGATGGATTCAAAACCTACGTGCGCTCGGGCGTGACAGTATCCATGTCGCAGAACGTTACGCTGAATGCCAAACTTGAGATCGGCAACCGCGTGGATAGCGTCACCGTTTCTTCGGACGCATCACTGCTCGATACTCAAGACGCAACTCTCGGCAGCACCGTCACCGGAGAGGTGCTGACAGAGTTGCCGCTTACCGC
>Ga0224531_1000759_pt1 | contig 15421 bp, 14 predicted proteins | sample CBST100metaG_FD_179876 | JGI IMG/M metagenome (GOLD analysis project Ga0224531, IMG submission 179876) | Peat soil microbial communities from Stordalen Mire, Sweden - C.B.S.T100 | ecosystem: Environmental > Terrestrial > Soil > Wetlands > Peat | place: Sweden: Norrbotten County, Stordalen Mire... | reverse complement strand
GCCTTGCTCCATCCTGATCGTGACCGCCAGCGCCGGCGCCAATGCCTGGCGCACCTACGAGGCGATGAGCCACGGCGCGCTCGACGCGGTCGATACGCCGGAATTCGGCACCGGTGACCCGCGGCGCGGCGTGGTGGCGCTGCTGTCGAAAATCGACACGATCGGTCGACTGATCGGCGATCGAAGAGAGGGCACGGCCGAGGTAGCGGAGCGGCGCGACGCCGCGGTCTTCGGCGCCGGCGACCGGTTGTTGGCCATCGGCGCCTCCGCTGGCGGCCCGGGTGCGCTGGTGACGCTGCTATCCGGGCTGCCGCGGGGTTTCCCGGCCGCGATCGTCATTGTCCAGCACGTCGACGAGCAGTTCGCGCCGGGCATGGCGGAATGGCTGAACCAGCAATCGGCCCTGCCGGTGCGGATCGTCCGGCAGGGCGACCGGCCGGTGGCGGGAACCGTGCTGTTGGCCAGCACCCGCGACCATCTCGTGCTGACGTCGGCACATCTGCTCGGCTACACGCCCAATCCCGCCCACTACGTCTATCGTCCGTCGGTGGATGTGTTTTTTCAGAGCGTCTGCGAGCACTGGCAGGGCACCGCCGTGGGCGTGCTGCTGACCGGCATGGGACGGGACGGGGCACTGGGTCTGAAGGCCCTCCGTAACAAGGGCTATCATACCATCGCCCAGGACGCGGCCAGTAGCGCGGTCTACGGCATGCCAAAAGCTGCCGCCGCGCTCGACGCAGCGGTCGAGATCCTGCCGCTGGACCTGATCGGGCCACGCCTGCTCGGGCTCTTTTCCAAATGACGCCAACGGAAAAGGCAGAAATGGCCGTGCATGAATCGAAGACTTTAGCTACGTCCAGCGAGCTTCTCGCCGGACACTATGACACCATGGTTCTGCTGGTGGACGACCAGGCTATGGTCGGCGAGGCGGTCCGGCGGGCCCTGAGCAACCAGCCCGACATCAATTTCCATTTCTGTATCGATCCGCTGCTGGCCATGCAGACCGCCGAGAAGCTCAAGCCGACGGTGATTCTGCAGGATCTGGTCATGCCTGGTGTCGATGGGCTGTCGCTGGTGCGGCAGTACCGCGACAACGAGGCGACACGCAGCATCCCAGTTATCGTACTGTCGACCAAGGAGGAGGCGGCGATCAAGAGCGCCGCCTTCGCGGCAGGCGCCAACGACTACCTGGTCAAGCTACCGGACAATATCGAGCTGATCGCGCGCATCCGCTATCACTCGCATGCCTATCTAAACCTGTTGCAACGCGACGCGGCCTTTCGTGCGTTGCGCGAGAGCCAGAAGGAACTGGTGGAAAAGAATGTCGAGCTGTCGCGTCTGATCAATGTCGACGGCCTCACCGGGCTGAACAACCGACGGTATTTCGACGAGTTCGCCGATATCGAATGGAAGCGCGCCATACGCGAGCATACGGATTTTGCCGCTCTGATGATCGATGTCGACAACTTCAAGGGCTACAACGACACATATGGTCACCTGGTCGGCGACGAGGTGCTGCGCAGCGTCGGCAGGGTCATAAAGGCCTGCGCCCAACGGCCCAACGATATCACGGTGCGCTACGGCGGTGAGGAATTCGTGGCGATCCTGCCCGGCTCGTCCGCGCCGGGAGTGCTGGCATTCGGTCAGAAACTGTGCCGCGGGGTGGAAGATCTGAACATACCGCACAGTGCCTCGATCGTAGCCAAGGTAGTGACTGTCAGCATCGGCGGAGTGTCGACCGTTCCGTGCCAAGGCGAGTCGCTGCTTGCAGCGATCGAAGCGGCGGATGTGGCGCTTTATGACGCCAAACGGTCAGGCAAGAACCGGATCGTTGTTCATGAGATGCATCACACGACGCAGAACACGCCATAGGTATCGGCAGGCCCATCGCGTCTGGTCTCCGTCGATGAGACCTGGGCAAGAGCACCATGGTCCGCCTCCATGGCCGCGCACCCCGCGGCAAAGGCTCCACGCCAAGGTCCCACACGGCCATTCGAGCCGCCGGCGCCAAGCTGTTTTTCCTGCCGCCCTACAGCCCGGACCTGAACCCGATCGAGCAGGCATTCTCCAAACTCAAGACGCTGCTGCGCAAGGCCGCCGAGAGAACTGTCACAGCCTCCTGGAAGCGCATCGGCAGCCTGCTGGACCGGTTCACGCCACAGGAGTGCTGCAACTATCTCAAGGATGCCGGCTATTCCGGTTCAACATGATCCGAACTTGCTCTAGTCCGCCGCGTCCGCCACGTTTGACGGCGGACTGTGCTTGAGCCGCTCCAGCGCCTGCTGCACGTGCCGGCTGAACACGTATTCGGCCGGGCGCTGACCGTCGAGCGGGATGTCCGGCGCCATCGGCCCCTCCGTGCGCACGCCGCGCAGCGCCAGCGCCGCCGCCTTCCACGGCTTGCGCACCGTCGCCGCCACCGCGCTCGCCTCGTAGCCGCTGTGCACCATGCAGTTGGCGCACTTCTCGTAGTTGCCGGTGCCGTAGCGGTCCCAGTCCGTGGTTTCCATCAGTTCCTTGAAGCTCTTGGCGTAGCCCTCGCCGAGCAGGTAACAGGGCCGCTGCCAGCCGAAGTAGGTGCGCGTGGGATTGCCCCACGGCGTGCAGGCGAAGGTCTGGTTGCCGGCCAGGAAGTCCAGGAACATCGACGACTGGTTGAACGCCCAGCGGGGCTTGCCGGGCCGCCGCCGCTCGCGGGCGAAAATACCGCGGAACAGCTCCTTGGTGTGGCGGCGGTTGAGGAAGTGCTGCTGGTCCGCCGCCCGCTCATAGGCATAGCCGGGCGAGACCGAGATGCCGTCGATGCCCATCTCCGTCACCGCGTCGAAGAACGCCGCCACTTTTCCCGGGTCGGCGTTATCGAACAGCGTGGTATTGATGATGGTGCGGAAACCAGCCGCCTTGGCCTGTCCGATCGCCGCCACCGCGCGGTCGTACACACCGTCCAGGCATACCGATTTGTCGTGCTCCGCGCGCCCGCCGTCGAGGTGCACCGACCAGCTGAAATAGGGGCCGGGCTCGAATAGGTGCATCTTCTTTTCGAGCAGCAGCGCATTGGTGCAGACGATGACGAACTTCCGGCGCGCGACGATGCCGCGCACCACCTCCGGCAGCTCCTTGTGCAGCAGCGGCTCGCCGCCGGCCAGCACCACCACCGGCGCGCCGCACTCGTCCACGGCGTCGAGGCATTCCTGCACCGACAGGCGCTGGTTCAGGATCTCCGGCGGGTAGTCGATTTTGCCGCAGCCGGCGCAGGCCAGGTTGCAGCGAAACAGCGGCTCCAGCATCAGTACCAGCGGGTAGCGGCGGCGCCGGAGCAGATGCTGGCGAACGACATAGGCACCAACACGCAGCACCTGACGCAGGGGGACGGCCATGACTTATTCAGCTCCTTGTCTGGCGAGGCCGCGCATCACGCGTCGGCCAGCTCGGCGGGGAAGCGGAAGCGCACGTCTTCCGCCACCCCATCCAGCGTTTCGACCTCGATCTCGGCGAACTGGCGCAGGCCCTCGATGACGCTCTGCACCAGCATCTCCGGCGCTGACGCGCCGGCCGTGACGCCGATCGACGCAGCGCCGGCGAACCATTCCGACTGCAACGCCGAGGCGTCGTCGATCAGGTAGCTCGGCCGCCCCAGATCGGCGCCGATTTCGCACAGCCGGTTGGAGTTCGAGCTGTTGCGGCTGCCGACCACGAGAATGACGTCCACGGTCGCGGCAAGCGCGCGCACCGCCTGCTGACGGTTCTGCGTCGCGTAGCAGATGTCGCGCACGTTCGGGCCGACGATGTCGGGAAATCGCTGTTTCAGCGCGGCGATGACGGTGCGCGTGTCATCCACGGAAAGCGTGGTCTGGGTCACGTAGGCCAGCTTGTCCGGCGTGCCGGGCGCGAGCGCCGCCACGTCGGCGACCGTCTGCACCAGATGCACCTTGCCGGGGATCTGGCCGATCGTGCCCTCCACCTCGGCATGCCCGGCATGCCCGATCAGGACAATCTCGCGGCCCTGGGCAGCGTAACGGCGTCCCTCGGCGTGCACCTTGGCGACCAGCGGGCAGGTGGCATCCAGCACCGGCAAGGCGCGTTCACGCGCCTCCTTCTCCACCTGCCTGGGCACGCCGTGGGCACTGAAGACCGTCATGGCACCCGCCGGGATGTCGGCAAGATGGTCCACGAACACCGCGCCGCGGGTGCGCAAATCCTCCACCACGTGGCGGTTGTGCACGATCTCGTGCCGCACGTAGATCGGCGGACCGTATTTCTTCAATGCCCTGTCGACGATCTCGATCGCCCGTTCGACACCGGCGCAGAAACCGCGAGGCTGAGCCAGGACCACGCGCACCATCCACTTCCTCCGACTGTCATGACCGAACCCGGCGAACCTTGGCGGCTGAAACGAGCGCACACCACGCCGTGCGGCTCTGCCACAGTCCAGCCTGGCCGCATATCCAACTTGCCTACTCGGATATGGCGGGTGCCGCACCCACCGCTACGTCGTCGGTGCATGCACCGAGGTCGGGTCGGCCAAGCGTTCCGGGCAGCGGTGCGGGAGCGAGCATCGCCGAGAGCGCCGTATGGCACGATTTTTCCGTATAGAGTAGGATTTGGATGCCGACTATATTCCTGTCGGTGACAGAGTGATGCGTCGTGCAGTCCGCGCCAGTACCTGGTGTGGGGCGTGGGGTATGTTTGCGAATTCCGGCGCCTGTTGCCATTTTGTCGCGGCATGGGGCTGATCACGGAGACGAATTAGACATGGCATCTGACGAAGCGGGCGGCGGCGATCTGCTGGCGCTGGCGATGGCGGGGGTGGCAAGCGAGGTCGAGGTGGCGCTGGAGGATTTGCTGCCGGCGTCCGAGGGGGCTGAGGCGCGGCTGGTGGAGGCCATGCGCTACGCTACGCTCAACGGTGGCAAGCGGTTGCGCGCCTTCCTGGTCATGCAGAGCGCGGCGATGTTCTCCGTGGATCGTCGCTGCGCCGCCCGGGTCGGCGCCGCCATCGAGATGCTGCACGCCTATTCGCTGGTGCACGACGATCTGCCGGCCATGGACGACGACGCTCTGCGCCGCGGCAAGCCCAGCACGCACAAGGCATTCGACGAGGCCACCGCGATCCTGGCCGGCGACGCGTTGCAGGCCCGTGCCTTCGAGGTGCTGGCCGAGCCCGACACCCATTCCAACCCCGAGGCGCGTTGCGAGCTGGTGCGTGCGCTGGCCCACGCGGCCGGCGCCAACGGCATGGCAGGGGGACAGATGATCGACATGCTGGCGGAGGGACAGAGTCTGACCGCCGAGCAGGTCACCCGCCTACAGGCGCTGAAGACGGGCCGGCTGATCCAGTTCAGCGCCGAGGCGGGGGCGATCATGGGTCGCGCCCCGTCGGCGCAGCGTCACTTGCTCGCCGCCTTCGGCCGCGACGTCGGCGCCGCCTTCCAGATCGCCGACGACCTGCTGGATGCCGTCGGCACCACCGAGGACACCGGCAAGACCGCTGGCAAAGATGCTGCCGCGGGCAAGGCCACGATGGTGGCCATTTTCGGCCCGGAGCGCGCCCGCGAGCATGCTCGGCTCTTGTCGACCCAGGCGGCGCACCATCTGGAGAGCTTCGGTACCAAGGCCGACCTGCTGCGCCACCTTGCCGCCTATGTCGTCTCCCGGCGGAGCTGACGAAAACGACCGGAAAGCGTGCTTTGAGCGAACAACGGGATACGGCGCCAGGAGATGCGAGTGTGAGGATTGAACAGAACGGCGGGGTCGGCGCGCGGCTGGCGCTGAGTCGGCGTTTGCTGTTGGCTGCCGCCGTGCTGGCGCCGCTGGCTGCGTACGCAGAGGAGACCCCGGCGGAGCCGATCCGGGCGCTCAATGAAGCCCTGCTTGGCCTGATGCAGGCGGGGCCGGCGAGGGCTTTTGCCCAGCGCATGGAGGCGCTGACGCCGGTGGTGCAGCATGCCTTCGACCTGTCGCAGATCCTGCGCAGCTCCGTCGGCTTGCGCTGGAACGGTATGGCCGAGGCACAGCGGCAGGAGCTGCTGGAGATTTTCACCCGATTCACCGTGGCCAGCTACGTGGCCAATTTCGACAGCTTCAGCGGCGAGCGCTTCGAGATCGATGCGCAGACCCGCCCGGTGGGCCAGGACCAGGTGGTGCAAACCCGTATCGTGCCGGCGTCCGGCGCTCCGACGCGCATCGACTACGTCATGCGTGCCAACGGTGGCGTCTGGAAGGCGGTGGACGTGCTGCTGGACGGCTCGATCAGCCGGGTGGCGGTGCAGCGTTCCGATTTCCGATCCCTGCTCGCGGCAGGCGATCCAGCGCCGCTGATCGCGTCATTGCGCGACAAGGTTGCTGGCTTCGCGGCCGGTAGCAAGTCGTAGGGCGCGCCGATGTTCTGGCTCGCCGGCGCCGCCGAGCTGCTCGCCTGCCTGGGCGTTGCCCAGGTGGCCGCCGGAAGCTGGGTCGTGCGCGGCTTTCGGCGCCGGTACGAGCATGCCGCCGCCGGGGCTGGCGCGGCATCACCCGCCGAGCGGCCACCAGTGAGCGTGTTGAAGCCGCTTTACGGCGACGAACCCCTGCTGGAGCAGGCGCTCGCCAGCTTCTGCACCCAGCGTTACGGCACCTATCAGATCGTGTTCGGCGTGCAGCGGGCCGATGACCCGGCACTGGCCGTGGTGCGGCGCGTGTGCGCACGCTATCCCGGCTGCGATGTCACCGTGGTCGTGGACGCCACGCCGCACGGCGGCAATGGCAAGGTCGCCAACCTCATCAACATGCTGTCGGCCGCCCGGCACGACGTGCTGGTGGTGTCCGACAGCGACGTGCATGCCCCGCCCGACTATCTCGATCGCGTCGCCGCCGCCCTGGCCGAGCCGGGCTGCGGACTGGTAACCTCGCTCTACGCGGGGCTGCCGGCCAACCGCTCGCTGGCCGCCAGGCTTGGCGCTACCTGGATTACCCACGGTTTCCTGCCCGACGCCCTGCTGGCGCGCCGGCTCGGCAGGCAGGACTGCCTCGGTGCCACCATGGCGCTGCGCCGGGAGACGTTGGCTGCGATCGGCGGCTTCGCGGCGCTCGCCGACTGCCTGGCGGACGACCAAGCGCTCGGCCAGCTGGTGCGCAAGCAGGGGCTGTCGGTGGGGCTGGCCGGCACCGTGCCGACGACCACGGTGCCGGAAACCACGCTCGCCGATCTGATCCGCCACGAGCTGCGTTGGCAGCGCACCACGCTAGCCCTGGAGCCGCTGGGGTACAGCCTGTCGGCGGTGCAGTTTCCGCTGTTCTGGGCGCTGCTGGCGTTGCTTGCCTCGGGCGGACAAAGCTGGGCGTGGGCGGGGTTCGCCGTCGCCTGGGCGGCCCGCGCCATCGCTGCCCGCGTCGTGGACCGGGCGCTTGGCTTGGCGGAATCCGACCTTGCCGCAGCCGTGCCGATCTGGCTTTTGCCCCTGCGCGACCACTTGTCGATGCTCGTCATGCTGGCCAGCTATGCCAGTGACCGGGTGGAATGGCGCGGCGCCGTACTCAGCGTCATTCCTTCCGAGCAAACCGCTCCGTTGTCGCCAAAGACCCCGGCTTCACCGGTCGGGGCTGCTTAGGGACCAAACCGTTATGATGAAGACTTTGTTTTTGCACCCGCCCTCGTTCGACGGGTTCGACGGTGGCGCCGGCTCCCGCTATCAGGCGCGGCGGGAGATCAAGAGCTTCTGGTACCCGACCTGGCTGGCACAGCCGGCGGCGCTGGTCGCGGGCAGCCGGCTGATCGACGCCCCGCCGGCGCGGCTGGGGCTGCCGTCGGTGCTGGATCAGGCGCGCGGCTACGAGCTGTGCGTGATGCACACCTCCACGCCTTCCTTCGCCTCGGACGTGAAGGTGGCGCAGGCACTGAAGGACGCCAACCCGTCGCTGAAGATCGGCTTCGTCGGCGCCAAGGTGGCGGTGCAGCCGGAGGAAAGCCTGCTCCACGGTGCCCCGATCGACTTCGTGGCGCGCAACGAGTTCGACTTCACCATCAAGGAGGTCGCCGAGGGGCGCGACTGGGCCGCGATCGACGGCATCAGCTACCGCGGCGCCGATGGCGTCATCGTCCACAACCAGGACCGCGCCGTGCTGGAGGACATGGACTCGTTGCCGTTCGTGACCGAGGTCTACAAACGCGATCTGCACATCGAGGACTATTTCATCGGCTACCTGCTGCACCCGTACCTGTCGCTGTACACGGGACGCGGCTGCAAGAGCCACTGCACCTTCTGCCTGTGGCCGCAGACCGTCGGCGGCCACCGCTACCGTGTGCGCAGCCCCGGCCATGTCATCGAGGAAATCCGCCTGGCGCGCTCGTACTTTCCGAAGGTGCGGGAGATCTTCTTCGACGACGACACCTTCACCGACAACCTGCCGCGCGCCGAAGCCATCGCCCGCGAGCTGGGCAAGATGGGCGTCACCTGGAGCTGCAACGCCAAGGCGAATGTGCCCCGTGAAACACTGAAGGTGCTGCACGACAACGGGCTGCGCCTGCTGCTCGTCGGCTACGAAAGCGGCAACCAGCAGATTCTGTACAACATCAAGAAAGGCATGCGCATCGAGGTCGCCAAGAAGTTCACCAAGGACTGCCACGAGCTTGGCATCAAAATCCACGGCACCTTCATCCTCGGCCTGCCGGGCGAAACCAGGGAAACCATCGAGGAAACCATCCGCTTTGCCATGGAAATAAACCCGCACACGCTGCAGGTGTCGCTCGCCGCGCCATACCCGGGGACGTACCTCTACCGGCAGGCGGTGGAGAACGGCTGGCTCGACGCCGCCCACGCCGAGCTGGTGGACGACCACGGCATCCAGATCGCGCCGCTGCACTACCCGCACCTGTCGCACACGGAAATTTTTGACTCGGTGGAGACGTTCTATCGGCGGTTCTATTTCCGCGCGCCGAAGATCGCCGCCATCGTCGGCGAGATGGTGCGCAGCCCGCAGATGATGAAGCGACGGCTGCGCGAAGGCGTGGAGTTCTTCCAGTTCCTGCGCGAACGGCACACGACGGCGGCCTAGCAGGCGGCGGGAAAAGGCTCGTCGGACCAGCGCCGCCGAACGCGTGGCGGCCGAGACGATGGTTGGTGGGCTGCCCGACCGCGATCGCATGACGCCCGGCGCGGACAAGGCCTATGACATAACCGACGGCGTCGGCGACGCGGGGCCTTCAAAACGAGGCAAAGTCGCCTATCATTACCGGAGGGAACCTGCCGACGTTCTCTTCGAGGATCACGCCATGACTCCTCAGGCCGCACGGACCTACGAATACGACGTCGATGTCGCTGCGGATGACATCGACGAAATGGGTCGCGTCAACAATAGCGTCTACCTGAAGTGGGTGCAGGCGGCGGTGCTCAGCCACTGGTGCCGTCTCGTCCCCAAGGAGGTGGTCGCGGCGCATCTCTGGGTCGCCTTGAAGCACGAGATCCGCTATCGGCACCCCGCGTTTCTCAACGACCACCTCGTGGTCAGGGTCGTATTGGAAAAGCTGTTCGGCGCCCGGGCCTTCTACAAGACGATGATCAAACACGGCGATGACGTTCTGGCGGAGGTCGAAAGCAGCTGGTGTTGCCTGGACTCCGTCACGCAGAAGCCGGTTCGACTGGCTCGTGACATCGTCGCCCGTTTCCTGCCGTCAGAGGCCCTCCGGCACTGCTGACGATCCGGCCTGAAACCCCATACCAGCGGCACGGTTGACGCAGCCGCCGCCAAGTGTCCCTCTTGTACCGGCGCCACGGGGAGCTGGCCATGGAACCGCCGATCGAACTGGTCTGGGATGCCCGCTGCGGCATCGCCGAGAGCTGCACCTGGGACGCGGCGCACCGCCGTGTGCTGTTCTGCGACATCCTGGAGGGCAGCATCCACGCCTTCTCGGTGGACGACGGCCGGCACGAGACCTGGCTGTTGCCTGAAATCGTGCCGAGTTTCGGCCTGTGCCGCTCCGGCCGGCTGGTGGTGGCACTACGCCACCGCGTGGTGCTGTTCGACCCTGCGAGCGGCGCGGTCGAGGACTTCGCCGGCCCAGTGGACGAACCCGACACGCTGCGGCTGAATGACGGCAAGGTCGGCCCGGACGGCTGCTTCTGGGTCGGCAGCATGGACGACAGCCCGGCCAAGCAGAAGGTCGCGGTACTCTACCGGGTCACCCCGGATCGTCGGATCGAGAGGAAGGCAGAAGGATACGGCGTGTCCAACGGGCTGGCGTGGTCGCCGGACGGGCGAACGATGTACCATTCCGATACCCGCGGCCCCTTCATCGACGCCTGGGACTTCGACGCCGCCACCGGCGGCCTCGCCAATCGCCGCCGGCTGGTCACGCTCAGCGAGGCGGGCGGCCGCCCGGACGGCGGCGCCACCGATGCCGAGGGCTGCTATTGGTCCGCCGGTATTTCCGCCGGCTGCCTCAACCGCTTCTCGCCCTCCGGCGAACTGCTGGCGAAGGTGAAGATGCCGGTGCCGGCGCCCAGCATGCCCTGCTTCGCCGAGCGGCATCTCTACGTCACCACGCTGCGCCACGGCCGCGACCCGGATCTGCTGGCGCGCTACCCCACCATGGGCGGACTGTTCCGGCTGGCCGCGCCGGTGGCGGGTGCGCCGGTCGGCCTGTTCGCGGACGATTGAACCCGGCGCATGGCGCCCCTGCGCTAAGCACCGTTACCATATCTTGAACATACCATAACGCTGCTCAGTATATGCAGCGTGACCCAACCACCCGACTTATTGTTCCTGTTGCACGACACCGCCCGACTGCTCCGCCATGAGGCGGACCGGCGCGCGGGCGTGCGTGGCATGACCCGTGCGCAATGGGTGACCCTGTTCTGGCTGGAGCGACAGCCGGGGCTTTCGCAGAAGGAGCTGGCGGAGCTGCTGGAGGTGGAACCGATCACGGCGGCGCGGCTGATCGACCGGTTGCAGGCGCGCGGCATGGTCGAGCGCCGGCCGGACTCGCACGACCGCCGCATCTGGCGGCTGCACCTGTGTCCGCCGGCGGAACCCGTGCTGGCGGAGATGCACGGGGAAGGGGCCGACATCTTGCGCATGGCGACACGCGGGCTCGACGAGGCGGCGCTGGCGAAGCTGAGAGAAGGATTGTCGCACATGAAGGCCACGCTGCTCTGCGAGTGCCGCAAACGGCCGCAGGACAAGGCGCCGCCGCTCAAGACCAGCGACGCGCGGGAGATCGTCTGATGGCGCAGGCGGTGATGGCTTCCGGCCGGGTTGCCGTGGAGGGCATGGGACGCCAGCGGCGTGCTTGGCTGGCGTCGCTGTTGCGGCCGCTGCTGATGCTTGGCGGCGTGGCCGCGGTGATCGTTGGTTCGGGCGCGTTGTGGCTGAGCGGCGGGCGCATCGTCTCGATCGACGACGCCTACGTGCGCGCGGCCAAGCTCGCCGTCTCTACCGACGTCTCCGGCGTGGTCGATCGGGTGATGGTGCACGAGGGCCAGCATGTGAAGACCGGTGACGTTTTGCTGCGTCTGCGCGATCTGCAGTTCCGCATCGCCGTGGATGGTGCGAAAGCGAATCAATCGCAAGTCGCGCTGAGCATGGAAGCGATGAAGCACGACTACCAGCGCGTGCTGCGCGATATCGACGTGAAGCAGGCGCAAGTGCAGTCCGACCAGGCCAGCTTCGACCGCTTCGCCAACCTGGTGAAGGGGGGCAGCGTCACCCGCGCCGAGTACGACGATGCCCGCTTCAAGCTCATGGCCGACCGGGCGGCGGTGGAGAGCCTGAAGCAGCAGGCGGAAGTGCAGCTCGCCCGCCTCGGCGGCAATGCCGACGTCGATGTGCGCCAGACCCCGCAATACCTGCAGGCGACCGCGGCGGTGGACGAGGCGCAGCGGCAGCTCGACGACACCGTGATCCGTGCGCCGTTCGGCGGCATCGTCACCAATGTGGACACCACCCAGCCGGGTATGTACCTGGCCGCCGCCACGGCCGCGTTCGGCTTGGTCTCCGAGCAGAACGTCTGGATGGAGGGCAACCCCAAGGAGACCGACCTGACCTACGTGAAGCCGGGCGATGCCGTGACGGTGTCGGTGGACACCTATCCCTCTCGCGCCTGGTCGGGCGTGGTGGAGAGCATCGCCCCCAACAGCGGCTCGGAGTTCTCGGTGCTGCCGGCGCAGAACGCATCCGGCAACTGGGTGAAGGTGGTACAGCGCATTCCGTTGCGGGTGCGGGTGGAACGCCATCCCGGCGACCCCGAACTGCGCACCGGCGCGAGCGTCGAGCTGGCCATCGACACCGGCCACGTGCGCCATCTCGCCGACCTGCTGCCATAGCCAGCCGGAGCGTCCCATTGCACGCCCCCACGGAGAAGGTGCCGCACCGGGCCATCATCACCGTCTGCGCCATGATCGCGACGCTGATGCAGGCGCTCGATTCCACCATCGCTAACGTCGCGCTGCCTTACATGCAGGGCAGCCTGTCGGCCAGCTCCGACGAGATCACCTGGGTGCTGACCTCCTACATCACCGCGGCGGCGATCATGACCGCCCCGGTGGGCTGGCTGTCGCAGCGCTTCGGGCGGAAGAACCTGGCCCTGCTCTGCCTGTTCGGCTTCACCATCACCTCCATGATGTGCGGCGCCGCCCAGTCGCTGGAGCAGATGGTGCTGTTCCGGCTGCTGCAGGGGATGTTCGGCGCCGCCCTGGTGCCGCTGTCGCAGGCCTTCATGCTGGACATCTACCCCCCCGAGCAGCGCGGCGCGGCGATGGCGATCTGGGGCATGGGGGTGATGGTCGGACCGATCCTGGGGCCGACGCTGGGTGGCTATCTGACCGACTACTACAGCTGGCGCTGGGTATTCTACGTCAACCTGCCGTTCGGGATCGCGGCGATCGTCGGACTGATGCTGTTCCTGCCCAAGGTGCCGGTGAACGCCGCCCTGAAGTTCGACTGGACCGGCTTTGCCGTGCTGGCGCTCGGCATCGGCGCGCTGCAGATCATGTTGGACCGCGGCCAGGACCAGGACTGGCTCAGCTCGGGCGAGATCATCACGGAGGCGGTGCTGGCGGGGCTGGGGTTCTACCTGTTCCTGGTGCACCTGTTTCTGGCCAAGCGGCCATTCATCCCCCGGCGTATCTTCCGTGACGTCAACTTCTCCGCCGCGCTGGTCATGATGTTCTTGGTCGGCAGCGTGCTTCTGGCCACTACGGCGCTGCTGGCGCCGTATCTGCAGACCCTTTCCAACTATCCGGTGGCGACCGCCGGGCTGGTGATGGCGCCGCGCGGCATCGGCACCATGTTCGCCATGATGATCGCCGGCCGGCTGAGCAACCGCGTCGATGCCCGGCTGTTGATGGGGCTGGGCATCGGCCTGCTTGTCTGGTCGCTGTACGCCATGACCGGCTGGACTCCCGACGTGAGCGAGCGGCAGTTGATCATCACCATCATGATGCAGGGCGCCGGGATCGGCTTCGTGTTCACCCCGCTGAACGTGCTCGGCTTCGCCACGCTGGACCCGGCGCTGCGCGGCGATGGCACGGCGCTGTTCAGCCTGCTGCGCAATGTCGGCAGCTCCATCGGCATCTCGGTCTGCTCGGCCATGCTGGCGCACAACCAGCAGGTGCTGCACGCGGAGCTGGGCGCCTTCATCACCCCCTTCGAGCGGGCGCTGCAGGGCGGTGGGGCGGCGGGGCATCTGCTCGATCCGCGCACCGCCCACGGCGCGCAAATGCTGGACGGCATCATCAACCAGCAGGCGCAGATCATCGCCTACGTCGACGATTACAAGATGATGATGGTGGTGGCGCTGTCCACGCTGCTGCTGCTGCTCGTCATGCGCGGACCCCGCCATGCCGGCGCGGTGCCGAAGGGCGAGGCGGAGCACGCGGCCGTGATCGACTGATACCAGGGCGCGGTCTCGCTGTCCCGACATGCGTCCGTCCCTCTGGCAGGGGACGGCCCGGGCGTCCTATATCCGCGCACCGGAGCCGGAGCCGGTTCCTGGCGGCACGGCTTGTGCCAGACCCGCCAGCTAACCAACTAGAAGCAAGCATGAGCAGACACGAAATCACCCAACCTGAGACCGCCGCGTTGGGCGTTGCGCCTGCGGCGACCGAGTCGGCGCCGCCAGAGGACCCTGAGCAGCCGAGCCAGCCCGCCGATGCCGGGATCGCCGAACTTCAGGCGGAGCTGGCCGAGATGAAGGAACGCTGGATGCGCGCCGAGGCCGAGATCGCCAACGTGCGCGCCCGGGCCAAGCGCGAGGTGGACGAAACCCGCCAGTATGCGGTGCAGAAATTCGCCAGTGACGTCGCCGAGGCGGCCGAGAACCTGCGCCGTGGCCTCGACTCGATCCCCGCCGCGGGCGACGGCGAGCCGGAGTTGGTCGGCCGTCTGCGCGACGGCTTCGCCGGCGTCGAGCGCGCCCTGCTGGCGGTGCTGGAACGCAACGGCATCCGCTGCGAGGACCCCACCGGCGCGCTGTTCGACCCCAACCTGCACCAGGCCATGGCCGAGCAGGAGAGCGTCGAGCACCCGCCGGGCACGGTGGTGCAAGCTTGGAGCCCCGCCTGGACGCTGAACGGCCGCCTGCTGCGCCCGGCCATGGTGGTGGTCGCGAAGGCCCCGGCCGACGGCCGCGGCGGCCCTGCCGGCGGGCGCGTGAATACCACCGCTTAACCGCAATGTGGCAGACCTGTCACAACACAACCGCACGCCCCCTTGCCCGGGAGGGGCGCGATCAATACATCCGCATGATGTCTACACCTTGGGGACGCGGGTGGTGCCTCGTGGGGCCGCCCTGGTCCGCTGCAAAGGAGTTCCTGAATGAGTAGTAATAAGGTCATCGGTATCGACCTCGGCACGACCAATTCCTGCGTCGCGATCATGGAGGGCAAGGATGTCCGCGTGATCGAGAACAGCGAGGGCGGTCGTACCACGCCCAGCATCGTCGCCTTCAGCGACAGTGGCGAACGCCTCGTCGGCCAGTCGGCCAAGCGTCAGGCGGTCACCAACCCCACCAACACCGTTTATGCCGTCAAGCGCCTGATCGGCCGACGCTATGAAGACCCGATGGTCGCCAAGGACAAGGGCATGGTGCCCTACACCATCGTGCGCGGCGAGAACGGCGACGCCTGGGTGGAGGCTCGCGGCGAGCGGTATGCGCCGAGCCAGATCAGCGCTTTCATCCTCGGCAAGATGAAGGAGACCGCCGAAGCCTATCTCGGCGAGCCGGTGAAGCAGGCGGTCATCACCGTTCCGGCCTACTTCAACGACAGCCAGCGCCAGGCCACCAAGGACGCCGGCAGAATTGCCGGCCTGGAAGTGCTGCGCATTATCAACGAGCCCACGGCCGCCGCGCTCGCCTACGGCATGGACAAGAAGAAGACCGGCACCGTCGCGGTCTACGACCTCGGCGGCGGCACCTTCGACATCTCCGTGCTTGAACTCGGTGACGGCG
>Ga0224531_1000758_pt1 | contig 15433 bp, 12 predicted proteins | sample CBST100metaG_FD_179876 | JGI IMG/M metagenome (GOLD analysis project Ga0224531, IMG submission 179876) | Peat soil microbial communities from Stordalen Mire, Sweden - C.B.S.T100 | ecosystem: Environmental > Terrestrial > Soil > Wetlands > Peat | place: Sweden: Norrbotten County, Stordalen Mire... | reverse complement strand
CTACAATGCTCCAATGCGCAGCCGGCCTACTTCCACGAGCCTCAGCCGCTTCCAGCATACCGCCGCAGAATCCGTGTTCATCTCTGGCCGTAACCCGCCGCCGCGAGTCGAGCTGCTCAGGATGACAACTCTTTGGGTATGTAATCGTTTGGCGCCGGATCAATATTAGGTATGCGCGTATTGATGTGCAGAATTTGAGTGTCCATCCTTTCGCCAGAAAACCAGAAAAAAGGCGAAAGGGTGGAAAGCTATTACACGATTATGTGCCTGATCTATAGCGCGGAACCAGATGCGATCTGTGTAAGTACAAATCCGGCGGGCGGTTCTCGCTCGCCGGGATAAATTAAATCGATGTTGTCAGCACCGGCGGCTTCAAACAGACCTGGGGGTCAGAGATCGTCGGTGCCGTTGGGCAACCCGCATGATCGCATTGCGGGGTAATTTGTGCGCTCCGAAGCACGTGAGTGCAGTCTCGCCTACCTTGAAGGTTTGCGAGCCACTGTGAGCGGAAGAACGGCTGCCAATTGGTCGAGTGGATGGGAGAGGCCGCTCCTTATCGCGAGCCGCATTTGTTGGACCGGGCTCGTTGGGATGCAGATGCTGCTCGCGATTAGCTTCGCGATTACGTGCTGGAAGAGTTGGGTAGTCTGGATGCCGTGCTGATCGCCGATGAGACGGGCTTTGTGAAGAAGGGTGAGCATTCGGTTGGGGTCAAGCGCCAGTACACCGGCACGGCTGGACGCATCGAGAACAGTCAGGTTGGCGTGTTTCTTTGCTACACCAGTAACAATGGCGCCGCGTTGGTAGATTGTAAGTTGTACCCTCCTGAAGAATGGGCTGCCGATCATGAGCGTCGTTGCGTTGCCACAGTTCCAGAAAAGACCGAGTTTGTCACCAAGACCGAGTTGGTGCGACGCATGATAAGGCGTGCGTTGCAGGCTGACGCACCCTGTGACTAGGCAGCTGCCGATGAGGTTTATGGCAACAACCGCAAACTGCGCCAGCGACTCGAACAGCGGCGGTTGGGTTATGTGCTGGCCATCGCCCCAGGCCAACGTATGCGTTGGCCCGATCACGAGCAGCGACCCGTGGATACGGTTGCACGCCAAACATGGCCTGGGAGCGCGTTTCCGCAGGGGCGCGCAGCAAAGGCGAGCGGCTGCACGACTGGACTCTGATCCAAGGCTGGGAAGAGGATGGTTGGACCCACGGCCTGCTGGTGCGGCGCAGCATCGAAGAACAGCCCGAGCATGCCTACTACTGGTTTTATGCGCCCCGGTGCAGGGCCGCGCTAGAAACCCATGTGCATTTTGCTGAGCAACGCTGGCAGATCGAGTAAGCCTTCCAGGCCGCCAACGGTGAGTGCGGGCTGGATCATTATGAAGTCCGCTGCTGGCAGGGCTGATACCGTCACATCACGCTGGCGATGCTGGCCCACGCGGTGCTGGTTAATTTGCGCGCACGGGGAGAAAAAACTCTCAACGGGCAGGTGCCGCTCAGCGTACCCGAACTGCGCTACCTGCTCACTCGTTGAGCATCTTCTCTACTGGCCGCCAATGGCGAAGAAAACATCAATTCCATGCTCTTCGCTGCCACTATCGAGAACGCGGCTCGCCCCTGCCGGCTTTCTATCTACAACTGTACTATTAGGAACTTGTTGAAATAGGTACCGCTTCGCATCATCTTTTCGATGAGTCACAGGTTTTGAACGCACGCTGTGTTGAAGGCTGCTGTGATCAGCAGCCTTCAACACAGCACTTGATTCACTGAAGTTCCACTGTCTGCTTGAGTGGCAAATCCCGCGAGGAACCGCCAACGAGAAGGGTGTACTGCCCTGAAACCAACTTCCAGTCGTCCATTTTTTCATCGAAGATCGATAGCAGCTTGCGATCGATGGAAACACTGACCTCCTTGCTTTCGCCAGGAGCCAACTTCACCTTGGCCCAGCCCACCAGACGCTTGGGGGGCTCTCCCGCACTTACCGGGAACGATGCATAGACCTGCGCAGTTTCTGTTCCAGCGAGCGATCCGTCGTTGTGTACGGTAAAGGTGGCTGTGACATCCGAACCACTCAGCACTTTCAGGCCTGAGTAGCCATAAGTTGTGTAAGAGAGACCGAATCCAAAGGGAAACAGAACCTGTTTATGCTCTGCGTCGTACCACTTGTACCCAACCTTGAGCTTTTCATCGTAAGCACACGGGAAGGAAGGAAGTCCCTTCGCCATATTGACCATAACCTGGCTCATGCCACCGGCGTTCGCCTTCTGCTGATACTCGGCTGATGGTTGAGGGATCTGCGGATGCGGCAAGTCAGCATCGCTCAGCGGAAAGGTGATCGGCAACTTGGCGGTCGGATTGACATTGCCCGCGATAATGGAAGCCAGCGCCTTGGCGCCGCGAATACCGGGATACCACGCTTCGATGATCGCCCCAGCTTGGCTGACCCACGGCATGGTGACAGGTCCACCGGTCTCAAGCACGACGACTGTACTTGGGTTGGCAGCAGTCACACGCGCGATCAACTCATTCTGTTCGTTGGCCAAATCCAGAGTCTTCAGATCCTTGGATTCTGCTTCCCACTGATAGCCAAAGACCACAACCACATCAACACTCTCGGCCAAAGCCACGGCCGATTCTAGGTTTTCTCCCGAATCAAACTTGACTTGAGCCTTGGGGAATTCCTCCTCAATAGCCTTCAACGGCGCTCCGCGAAGCCATGCCGGGCGAACAAAGGCATCGAAGAGATCCGGCCCCACCGGGGGAGGCACCACCGGCGATCCGCCCGGAGGGTCAACCTGCGCCGAGCCGCCGCCGCTAACCACTCCCACATCTGCATGACCACCAATCACGGCAATCGTTTGCTTTTTGTCCGGATCGAGTGGCAGAATCTTGCGATTATTCTTGAGCAGGACAATGCTCTGACCGGCAATGCGCTCGGCAATCTCCATGTCGCGGTCCACGTCGACTACGCTAGTCGTCACCGGGTCATCGATGATTCCAGTGGCAAACTCCGTACGCAGAATCCGATGCACGTGGTCGTCGATGTTGACTACCGGCACTTCGCCGCGCTGGACAGCCTTTCTTAAGGCTTTACCATAGAAATATTGACTTGGCTGTTCCTGATCGAGACCGGCCAGGGCCGCCTTGGCAGCGCTGTGTGTTGCAAACCAGTCAGAGACCACAAAACCTTTAAAGCCAAAGTCCTTCTTCAGCACATCCGTCAGAAGATACTTATTCTCACAGGCATAGTCGCCATTCAGACGGTTGTAGGAGCACATCACTGCTCCCGCATTGGAGATCTTGAGGGCAAGTTCAAAGGCAAGTAGGTCGCTCTCCCGCATGGAGCGCTTGTCGATGATGGCATTAACGCCAAAGCGACCGCTCTCCTGATCGTTGAGGACATAGTGCTTGATGTCGCCGATCACATGCTGCGCTTGCAGGCCAAGCATCAGATTGCCATCCAAGGTGCCCGCCAGCAGCGGATCTTCACCCTGATATTCAAAGGTGCGACCATCGCGCGGTTCTCGGGCCAAGTTGACGCCGCCGCCAAGAGACATGCTGTAGCCTTGGGCACGCAGCTCGCGGCCGATCAGTGCGCCATATTCATAGGCCGTCTCTGTATCCCATCCCGATGCCGCGCCCAGATTGCTGGGCAGGGCCGTGCCATACCGTCCGTTGGCCGCGCTACGGGTCACGCCATATGCCGAATCCGCCATCTGGATCATGGGGATGCCAAGTCGTTCTACCCCCATTACGTAGCCTGCTCCGCCGTTCGAGTTGGGGTCGACCTGCCCCATCGGCCCATGTCCATGGAGCATGGCAAGTTTTTCGCCCAGTGTCATCTTCTGAATGACCAGATCCGCTCTCTGATCTGGTGAGAGGCTAGTGTTCATCCATGGCTGGACTGAGGGATTTTCTTGAGCGCTCATTGCAAGCGCACATCCAAGAACAGCTAGAGTGAGGACAGTCCCAAATTTTGGCAACCTTGTTGAACTCATTCTCATATTTAGACTTTTCGTTTCCTTCCTGAGAACTGGACCAAGGAGATTAAGAACATCCTTGATTTTTTCCGATTGCGGTCAGGAGAAATGCTCTAAGCTCCGCGAAGCTTTAGAGAAAGAGCCTGCCCCATGACAGGCTCTTTCTCTCTTCTTGCTACTTCCACCGACAAGGAAATCTATCCTCAGAACTGCAACTTCAGAGCCACCTGGAAGACGCGCGGTGTGTAGTTTGCATTGGTGGCAGAGATGGCGCCAAAACCTGCGGCTACGTTCGTCGCAGAAGCCCCATTGTCTCCATTGGCCCCACTTACCCCAGGATTTCCGAAAATCTCCTCATTGGTCCCAGAATCGGCCGGATTGGCAAACGTGGGCGTGTTTGTCAGGTTGAAGCACTCGGCGCGAAACTGCACGATGCCATCTTTGAATACCGGGATGTCCTTGAAGAGGGACATATCCAAGTGCTCATAGCGGGGGCCATACAACTGGTTGCGCCGCTCGTTGCCGAGATACCCGGCGCTCTGAACGTTAAACACTGATGTGTTGAACCATTCCTTCTTTGACGGGTGACTGAGTTTTGCGGATCCTGACATATTGGGACGGTCATCGTCGCTGTCGTTTGGCATCGTGCCCGCGACGTCCGTCGAGTTGAGTACGGAAAATGGAAGTCCCGTTTCCCAGGCAACCAGCGCATTAACCTGCCACCCCTTGGCCAGCAGTCCACGCGCGCCGTTCAGCGTCTTGCCGAAAGGCAGTTGATAGATCGCATTGCCGGCAATGCGATGATGCAGATCCAGGTCGCTGTTGCCCCACTCATAGGTGTGGCGCGTTGTGGGGGAGGCTCCAGATCCGCCGCCGCCTTCGTTGCTCAAGCCGGTAACATTATCCTCGCCGTGCGCCCATGTATAGTTCACGTCCACCGCGAGCCCATTGGCATAACGCCGCTGGAAAGCCGTCTGCATCGAGTGGTAAACCGAGACTCCCTCGGTATCGATTTGACTGATCTGCCCCCAGTTTGCCCAAGGCCGCGTACCTGCTACCGCGGTGTTGACACCGCTGACCACCGTGCTTTGATGGGTAGGAAGGGGAGCATTGAGGTCGTTAAGCACCTCTGCCAGATGGCGGCCCAACATGCCGACATAGCCCACTGTCAACACGTTGCGGCCGAATTGTTTTTGCGCCAGAAGGTTGAACTGCTCCAGATAGCTGATGCGAAAGTTCGGGGCAAGATTATCCGAAACGGTGAGCGGATTAGCCGCCGTGCTCGTGGTACCCGCGGCGGAGACCGCCGGCATCCCGGCCGCCAGTGTGGTGTAGACACCGGTATAGTTGGAAACAAATGGCTGGTTCTTCATGCTGGCGTTTGACGTGTAGTTGCCAGGGAAGAAACTCAACCCGAAACCGCCGCGCACCACCAGCCCGTGTCCAAGATCGTCGGCAAAGCCGAGGCGGGGAGCCACGTTCGTATAGTGCGTTGCAATACCGGCCGTGCGATCGTTGTTTGAAGCGACAACAATCGCACCGGCATCCCCATTGGATTCGACACCCGACGGATTGAAGTTGGAGATGCGGTTTTGGATCTCGGTGAACGGCGTCAGGATGTCATAGCGCAGACCCACGTTCAACGTCAGCCTTTTGGTCAGCCGGATGTCGTCCTGTATAAAGTAGCCAGATTCCCACGTGCGATAGTGCGGAGCGTCTAACGACGTGTCGTGCAAGACGATATCGAGGTTACCCTCGAGGAAATTCGCCATGTTGGCCTGTGGTGTGGCCCCGAACTGTTCAATCAGATAGCCAACGCCGAAGTTATTCTGATCGTTCACGGCCTGGCGGCGGATCAGCGACGCGCCAAACTTGATGTTCTGGATGCCATGCGTCCAGGTCGCCGTTCCCGCTATCTGGTAGGTATCGTCCACATCGTTGATCGGGAGGAAGACGCCGTCGCCGACGTTTGCATAGCCGGTAATGTCGACTGGCGTCAGAGCCGAAACCGAGGTGCTGGTATTCACGCCGTCATACCCAAATTTAGTGTCGGCATCAAGCCCATAGTTCAGTGGTAGCGACAGGTTGTCGATTCGCAGCCAACTAGCCAGTGCGTTTACCAGCAGCGTAGGCGAAAACAGGTGCGTGTAGTTGATCTGGGAGTTCTGGGCCACATCGTTTGCCGTACCGGCAAAGTCGGCGACGGCGCCTCCGGGCGAGATATTGAGGCCGTCCACAGTGACGTTTGGAAGGCGCCCTGGTGTATCGGTTTTCACCCCGTTGTAGCTGAAGCGCGCATACACATTGTCGCTCGGTGTGATCTGGTGATCCACACGCACATCAAAAAGGTTGCTGTTTTGCGTCCTTTTAAATGTCCCCGAATAGTTATTGGAGGTGACGTTTGCTCCGCCGGTGTTCGGCGCCGGAAATAGCTTGAACCAATTCAATGCAATCGGGCTCACGCTACTGGATACATCCAATCCCGGTATTACATCGCCAAAGTATCCAGGCGTCGCCTCTTCAACGACCGTCGGCACGGTGACGGTACCCTTTGTGATGCCTTGCACTAAACGCAAGCCCTCAAAGTCGCCGAAGAAGAAGGTCTTGTTTTTTAAAATTGGGCCACTCAGGCTGCCGCCAAACTGGTTCTGACGCAGTTCAGACTTCTTCAGATTCGCTCCGAAGTCGTAGTTGCTGGCATCGAGTTTATCATTACGGAAGTATTCATACAGCGTGCCGTGAAAAGTGTTCGACCCAGATTTGGTGATGATGTTGATGATGCCACCGGCGGTGCGTCCGGCCTCGGCCGTGTAGTCGTTGGTCTGTACGCGAAACTCTGAGATCGCGTCGATTGAGGGCCGAATGCCGATGGTGCCAATGATGCGCTCGTTGTTGTCCGCGCCGTCGATCATCTCGTTGTTGATTACGTCTGACTGCCCGTTTACCGAGATGCTGGAGCTTTGCCGCCGGTCGTCTGGCCTGCTTCCGCTGGTCAGGCCATTCGCCGGACCTTCGTTTGCGCCTACCGTCAATTGCGCGAGTTGAACGAAATTCCTGCCGTTCAGCGGCAGATCCTGCACCGATTTCTCTACCACGGTGGTGGCTACAGTCGAGCTGTCGGTTTGCAGTAGGGGCGAGGCCGCCTCCACCTCGACCGTCTCGGTCACCGAACCCGTTGTCAGCGTGGCATCCACGCGCGCACGGTCACCGGCCGCGGCCAGTAGATTCGCAACCTGAAAAACCTTAAATCCAGCTGCCGTCACCTCAACCTTGTAGTGAGCTGGCAGCAGGGCGTTGATCACATAATCACCATGCTCGTCGCTCACTGCCGTTCTGATCTCGCCCGTGGACAGGCTTGTCACCTTCACCGCAACACCCGCCACAACCGCTCCAGTCGGGTCCGTTATTGTTCCCAAAATATCTGCGGTCGTGCTCTGACCGCAGACTCGATTTTGCATTCCGGGCATGAATGCCATCAGCAAAAGAGAAAAAAAGCAAAAGAGCATCCTCTTGGACAATATGTTTTTGCCGGGAGCTGGCCGCCGCCCTTTAGTCTTTGCAACGAAGGTTTCTGCGGTCTTCTTGAATCTGAAAAACATCGTTTGCCTCCTAACTAGGACCTAGAACGAGAGAGATGTCCGCACAAATCACGCCGTGCGATCCATTCTGTCTTCGCGCAAAACCATAGGTGGCTGCAGTAGGAACGAACAAGGGGTGTTCGGGTAGACCCGAGAGGTGTATCCGGGTATCTCTACGTGAACGAAAAGCGAAAGATTCTATTTACACCTCTTTGAGAGGGGGAGTATGTTACACACTGGGTGCAGTAGACATGTCCGATACCGCACAAGCGTCGAGCCTTGCCTGTTCTCGGCCATCCTGGCCAAAGGCTGAAGATGTGCGGGCACAGTTGGAGCGGATACTCAATGATCCGCTCTTCATGCACAGCAGGCACTTCCCGAACATGTTGCGTTACGTCGTTGAGCAGACTTTGGCGGGCAACGCCGCCCAGATCCGGGAGCGCATTATCGGCATCGAGGTATTTGGCCGCGAGCCCAGTTACGACACCAATGCCGATCCTGTTGTGCGCATGACCGCTCGCGAGATTCGCAACCGGCTTGCCCGTTACTATCAAGATCCTAACCACTTGTGCGAATTGCGGATAGATTTACCCACTGGCTCTTATGTCCCCGTCTTTTGCTACAGAGATGATGTTGTATTGCCGCATGAAATCGCGCCCGTTACTGTTCCAGGCAGACAAGGAGCAGTGGTGCGGCTACGCAAGATTGGTTTCGCTGTCCTGCTTTTCGCGCTTGGGTCTGGAACTGGTATTTTACTCGTCTTGCGGCTGTATGCCGTCAAGGCTCCTCCTAGCGCCATCGATTTATTCTGGGCGCCTCTGTTGCAGGGCCAAGGTCGGGTTACTGTCTGTTTGGGAGAACCTGGACAAGACTCCGGCACGGACTATCAATTCACCACGGTTGAAGCGCCCAGTGGAGCAGTTCCCTCCATCTACGACGAACTGCGCCACGCCGGTCATCTGGCCTTTGGGGACGTGATTACGCTTGATCGAGTAACAAGCGTACTTGACTCGCATCACAAGCCCCATCGTCTCACGACCGCGTCACAGGCTAATTTCTCCGAACTGCGAGAAGGACCGATCCTGCTCATCGGCATCTTCGACAATCGTTGGACCATGCACCTGACGCAGAACCTGCGATTTGGTTTTGTTTCAAAAGATGGAAACGCCTATGTCGTTGACCACCTGTATCCAAAACAGATGGGTTGGTCTACCGTCTGGAGTTCTCCTTATCGGAATCTCTCCCGCGATTACGCCATCATCGCTCGCTTTCACGATCCCACCACAAATCAACCAGTGGTCATACTCGGCGGCTTTGCTGAAGAGGGGACGGAAGCCGCCGGAGAAGTTCTTGCAGATCCGAACAATTTTGCCGCGCTCATCAAGAATGCGCCTCACAACTGGCAAACCATGAACATGGAAGCAGTCATCGAAACGGACGTTATCGCTGGGCAGGCCGGACCACCGCACGTGCTTGCGGTCGAATTCTGGTAGCCCCGCCTGCAATTCTCTCATCGCCCGTCGAACACCTTACCTGGGGTTGAAAAAGGAACGGAAATCAGCGCATACACCGCGACTGACTGCAAATTTAGGATCGGCAACCACGAATTGCCCTTGTCTGAGGCTGCGGCGGCGCTTCTGAAGCGTCAGTTTCGGCGTTGCACCAAGCAACGGATCACGACAGCCGAAGGGATCACGATCTTCCGATTTCACGAATGCTGGGCCTGCCACAGGGATTTCGATGTGTTCTGCCCCACGGAACGCTCCGCATCATGCAGTGACCACCCGCCGGCGGACGAGTTCCAGAACTGGATCACAAGTCCCTTGAAAGATGCCGGCGCACCGTGGATCATCCGCAAGGTGCAGCAGTACGTTGCGGCACATCCGGGAATGAACCTGATGGTCAGCTATCCGGGGTGGCACTGGGCGCAAAGCTCCAGGCGCAAGCACTTCACTTTTTGCTGCGTTCACTGCGGTGCATTGATCGCGAGCGAGATCTTCGAGCAACTTCTCGAAGACAACCGGTGCATGCAGAGCCCAGAATATTTTCTAGGACCTGTCACGACGATCCCGCTAAGAACCGAGCGAGAGCTTATCGACTCTCCGCACTGGTGCTATTCGAAAGTGCATTGTTTCTGTTCGGAGCCCAGTGTTGGAGCGAGGTCCACAGCATTCAACATCTGATTGACGCGCCGCTTCGCCTGGAATTCCAAAGGAGGATTCTTTGCTAGTACCTACCTTCTACGATGTTCGCAAATACGTAGACGCTGACATGTATCGAGCGATCGGCGAAGACATCGAAACCCTGAAAAAGAACGGGGCAACAGGCGCCATCCATGATCTCGATAGCTTTCCGTCGCGTGCCGAGCGGATCTGGCAGCGTCAATACGAGAAGCTGATTGAAGCCGTTTCGCGAGAACGACGCATTCCTCCCTTCGTCATTCATCAGACGGCGGACAGTGATCCTGAAGTCAGGAACATGATCGAATGGCAGCACCGCGAATTGAGCACCCGATATTATGCGCTGCTCAACTTCGAACTCTTCGGAACCAAGACGTTCTACCTGCAAGATGGGCTCGTCCAGCATCTCGCTTGTACCGAAATGAACGTCGTTGCACCGCTCTTGGAACTTCCGTTTCCGGCTTGCATGTTCGTCTTAACCAGCCGGGAAGCAATCGATGCTTTCTATCGAATACATTTTGCCACCCATCCTGAACAGAAGGGCCGAAAACTGACTGATTACAAAGCTCCGATCTCGGCGTTCCTCGTCCTCACGGAAGAAACCCATGATCAGCCCTTCCGTCAGCTGAATATCATTGCCTTTCACGCGAATCGCGAAGAGACCCACATGATGGTGACCCGTCGACTCTGCCTTCACGATGACTGGACTCTTGGCGAAGCGCTTACGACAGATTGGGCGAATTTGGATGCTCAAATCGAAAGACGGAAACGTGTAAATGCCGAAGGTGAGTGGGAGACGATTGAAGACAGCCTCTTCTATACCGATGGTCTCCTGTTCTTCCGAATCATCCTGAACGCCGCGCTGTACATCTCGTCTGTCGATGCAGATCTCGACCACAGACCATCAGACCAGGAAGCCTTTAGAGAGCAAATTGAACGAATCGCATCAAGGGTCAAACGCCAGGAACTGAAGCAGGCAGTGCGCCATGCTTCACGACTTCCCTACATTGTCGTCGGCGCCAACATTCCGACGCTGGAGTCTTTGGAAGCCATGCCAACGCCTGCTCCGGAAGGAAAGCGGACATTATCTGTCCGATTTACGGTGCGAGGGCATTGGCGCCATCAGGCTTGCGGGCCAGGTTTGAAGGATCATGTTCTGCGGTTCATCAAGCCATACAACAAGGGGCCAGAAATGGCCGATCTGATCAGCAAGCCATATTTGGTGAAGAATTCTCTGAAGCTGGAAGAGCAGCCGCGATAAAGGGCACGCAACCACCGGAGAACTTTGTTTCAGCTACGTGCCGATGCGGTAGAGCGCGAACCCCACGACACCTTACCCGAATCGGCTGGAATGCCGATAACCAACTGGGAGACAATTCCGGGTTGCTGCTCGTCTGGCAAGGCCCAAGTTCAAATCTCTCCAAGCTGATTACTAACAGACCGTTTCCGTGCTTGCCAAAGCATCACGTGAACAATCAAAAGTGAGTGAAGATGAAATCCAAACTGACATTTATCGCTGCACTTCTCGTGACATTCGGCGTCGCCATGCCGGCGCACTCTCAAAACCCACAATTCGACGTTCTTGGCCTGCGAACAGGCATGACGGCTGACCAAGTCAAGACGGTCATCACAGCCAAATTCGGCGCGGCCGTTTTCAAGCCGATTTCGATCCAAAAGCAGAAGGGAGTCATTCCGGGCCACTCCTTCACGTCGTCCATCGGCATCCATACGGACAAGCTCAGCCTGATTGTTAACTTTGTCGAAGTGCCGCCGGCGATGCACCGCGGCGCAGAGTCCGCCTATCACATCAGCTACATTCCCGCGTTGATGACCGATGCCGACAAGATCGCATTCAAGAAACAGGCCATTGAGAAGTACGGGCCGCCGTTTGATCCGGTCCAGGTGAAGGAGAACGATGTCTGGCAGGCGTTTGCCTGGTGTACATCGAACAGCGCGCTCCAACGCTATACCCAATGCAATCCGGGACTCAATGGCGGCACAGCGGTCCTCACCTTGCAGACGCAGATTCTCGGATTCGGAATCGAGTTGACGGAACAGTCCATCTACACGCAAATGCAGGCGGCGCTTGAGGCCGTGCACACGACAACCCAGCCTCCGCTCTGACTCGTCCAGCCCCGGAGGAACCGGCGCGGACCTCTCGCTCAGGATGCGGTCCGCACCGGACTGATCGCTTGTCGCCGTCAGCCTCGCCGTGGGTAAAAGGTGCCAGGTTCGAGCTTTAGAGTTGCCAATCGGGGATCGGCAAACCCCACGCCTTTCAGGCGGCGGTAGCTCCTGTATTTGGCCTTTTGGTCTCACACTGACCCATCGGTCAGCGTGATGACAAAGGCACACCAGGTAAAACGGCTGAAGCAGCAATATCGGCCGAAGGGCCGATCAATCCGGCTTCCAGCCGTAACTTGAAGCCGCTGGCTCTTAGCCGGCGGTACGTTCACAAAAACTGCAAAAAATTCCGGTGAGTGCGGATGTTACGGCACGTAAAATTTCAGAATTGCTCTCTGAAGAGGAAAGCGTGGTGCGCATGGTCCGCGGGGCCATTTGCCAAGCTTGCTGGCCGCGCCAGGGAGACGAGCCCTGTATTGTTCCCCTGGAGACGCTTACCGGGGGGACCGGAGGAGACCGAGGGCACGACCTTTTATGATCCCTTCGGACGGGCGCTCTGAAGGATGTATCGATGCTGCAAGTCCCCGATCGAGCGGATGTTGCCTGGCGCTCTTTCGATTCGGCTCTCGCTCGGGCACTTTAGCGGCCGGGTAGTGGTCCACCGGCTGCGCCGGATCTTGAGAAGTTCATTCGCGATGTTTCCGGCTACATCGATGATTTCGCGTCGGCCATGGCGGTCGATGACTTCGATCGAGGAAGCCATCTGCCCGAAGAATCCGGCCATCTCTTGCGGCCCTTCACCTTCGGTGATCGCTATTTGAACGAGGCAGTCAATGACTGCAAACGCGAACGAGATCGACTTCGTCAACGCATTTCACCTTGTTCCGCAGCCTACGCTGACGCTTTCCGGGCGGAGCATCCGCCCGGATCTTGCCATCTGGTCCTCGGCGAACGACAGCGTGCGCGTCCTGGTTGAATGCGACGGCTATCAGTTTCACTTCGGGCCGGGCAAGTTCGTCTCCGATCCGGCCAGGGATCGTGAACTGATGGAACATGACTATCGGGTGTTGCGTTTCTCTGGCACCGAGATCACGAACGGTCCGCTGCGCCCGGGCAGGCAACATCGAAGGACTCCTGCACACTCTCGAGATTCCATTGAGGCCGGATATGTACCAGATGGTTGTACACCGGACGAGCTTGGATGACGGTCGCGCACCGCCTGCGGAGGAACACTATTTGTTCTTCCTTCCATCGGATGTGTCGCATCTTCTCAACAAGATGGTCGCGGCTTCCCAGCTAAACGGATAGGTTCGTCAACAGAGGCGAGTGGAAGTCGAACATTGCGCCATCCTGTGTTCTTGTGGCAGTAGTAGCCGTCGTAGCCGAGGATCTTGAGAACACATACATCCACGACGTGAGACAGCTTGTACTGCAGATCAACAACCTTCGAGAAGTCGAAGCCTCCGTAAGAGGCGGAGTGAGTAAGCTTGTTGCGAAGAATGCCCATATCTTTTTCGAGGCCATTCACACCCAGCCCACGACAGAGCTCATCCAACAGAACCGCCGCCGGTGGTGTATCCGCAGATCGAAGCTTGCTTATCAGGATTCGCTTCTTGTCATCTGACAAGCTGCCCGTCCTGGCTTCGATGACTTCCAATATCTCCCTTCCCAGCTGACCGTCTAGCAATTGCTGCCAATCGGCATGTATGTGGTTCACTGAGGACTTCGGAAGGAAATCGATTCTCAGTCGCTCAATCCCGATGTACAGAGTGATGAACCGCAGATCCACAAAACCGTGGTGTTCGGATTCATTGATCCACGTCAGAGGTACCTGCAGTCTCTTTCGGAGGACGTCGACGTATCTTTCGAATACCGTTGATAGAAACATCTGCAGTTCAGGGCGATGCTCGGTCTCTGTGATGACAAGATCGTCGATGATCGACCATCCGGAATGGAAGTTTCGGGCCCTTCCCCCAAGCGACCTCCGCTGGAAGTGCGGAGCGCCTTCGAGAGCAGGCACGATTTCTCGCTCGGCCCAATACACAGTGTTCTTGGTCGCGAAGGCAAGCAGTTCGCATGCAGCGTCTGCAAGTTCGTCCGCTGTCGTGAGAGACAGAGCATCGTCACCGGTAATCGTCAGATATGCTGTGATTCCGGCGCCGTGCTCCTCGCTTAGCTGATCAATGATTGCTTTGTATTCCGTCGCTTGCTTGAGCTGACAGGACAGATTCCTGTAGGAGAACATCAAAGTGTCCCGACGCCAGGTGCCGTCTGGATAGTTCGAGACATTCGGGCCTTCAAAATTCAGATTTGTCAAACTATAGACAAATGATCGCGTCATGCTGGCCGTAGCTCCCGACTCTGAGATATCTCAATTTGCAATCAACCATTGTGTAATTGCCCTCGTTACGGAGCGTACCGTATTGGCAGCGAATTTTAGGGGATGATTCGATGGAAGTCTGATCGCTTCCCTCGAAAGGGTCAATCTCCATTCACACTCCTCAGAGAAACTCTTATTCTTCAGAAGCGGAACCTTGGTTCATCCTGTCGTAGCTTTTCTCCACGAGCTGGGCATTCGGAAGACCTATATGCGCCAGAATCCGTTCTGAATCAGCCATCGACGACACTTCAAAGTAGTGTCGCCCTGCTGGATTCTGCGCACGGAGTGCCTGCGCCAACCCAATCGATGTCTCATCGCCGAAGAAGATTGACAGGCCGGTTACTGCCCGGAAATCAGGCAGGATCGGAATCAGCGTGAGAGAAACGACTATCAGATTCCCCTCTTACGCAGCAGGTCTGGATATCGTTTTTGGCGTAGCTCTTCAATGGCCTTGTCCGTCAGCTTCCACGCATCCCCCTTGATTTTGATAATTAGCTCATTCCAGACTTTTTCAAATGCGTCGATCGCATCGTCATCGTTGAAGCGGACACCAGCCGAAAGCAGTGGCCCAATGTCTTCGGTCAGACTGCGCGTTAACTTTTCCAGCATTCGCTGTTCGGCAACCGCGCGGGTAATCGGCTTTCCTTCCAGTTTGAGGTAGTGCTCGAAGCAGGCGATGAGCTGGTCCGGGTTCATCTCAAGCCGCCTGAGTCCCTCATTGAGATCGAACAGATCGCGATTCTTGCGGCGCTGCAACAGCGCTCGCAACTTGGTGCCGAATAGCTCTTCAGGCTCGAAGGAAGCGACATTGGCCTTTCCCTGATACCAACTGCTTTCTACCGCGAATGGGTACCGCCTGATACCCAACAGGCTGCCATGCTCGCGCGTATTGATCTCGACCTTGAGTTTCAGCTTGGCGTTCGGGGCGGACTCGGGCGTAAACCTGAAAACCAGATGGATCGAGTGGCCTGCCTGTTCACGACTACATTTACCCAGCCAGGACAGCGCCTCACGGATTGCATCGACGGTAGCGCCGATCGGCTCGGACTGCGCTTGTACCAGGTCAATGTCTTCCGAATAGCGTAGTGGCTGCTTGAACAATAGCTTGTTAATGGCCGTCCCGCCCCGAAAGGTAATCTTGTCTGCTAGAGCAGGTGAGTTAAACAGATCGCATAAAGCGCGACAGATGAT
>Ga0224531_1000757_pt1 | contig 15440 bp, 13 predicted proteins | sample CBST100metaG_FD_179876 | JGI IMG/M metagenome (GOLD analysis project Ga0224531, IMG submission 179876) | Peat soil microbial communities from Stordalen Mire, Sweden - C.B.S.T100 | ecosystem: Environmental > Terrestrial > Soil > Wetlands > Peat | place: Sweden: Norrbotten County, Stordalen Mire... | reverse complement strand
GGACCCCCAAAGCCCATAGTAGGCAATGAAGAGGTAGCAGAGCACCGGCAGGACAAAGGCGTGCTGAATGCCCACCTTGTCGGCCAACGCGCCCAGCAGGTAAGGGATCACGGCTCCGCCCACAACGGCGGTCATGATCAGTCCCGAGCCCTTGCTGGTCATCGGTCCCAGTCCGGCAATGCCCAGCGTAAAGATGTTGGGGAACATGATCGAGTTAAAGAACCCGCACAGCACCAGGCTCCAGATAGCCGTCTGACCGGTTGTCACCATCGACACCACCAGCATAGCCGCTCCGGCAAAGCCGAAGACGCCCAGCAGCTTGCCGGACTTGATCTTGGTCAGAGCCCAGGAGCCGAGCAGGCGGCCCACCAGCGCGCCGAACCAGTAGAGCGATACCAGGAAGGAAGCCGTCTTGGCGCTATCCACGCCCTGCGTCTTGAAATAGTTCACCGCAATCGAGGCCAGTCCCACTTCAACGCCCACATAAAGGAAGATGCCCACCGCGCCCAGCACCGTGTGCCGATACTTCCAGATGCTGCGGCTCAGGATGGGGTCGCCTTCCTTGGCCGGGCGGAAGGCCTGCGTGGCAATGTTCGGCAGGTGCATGAAGGCCACGGCGATGCCCAGCAGCAGCAGACCGCCGGCAATCAGCAAGTAGGGTACGCGCACCGTATCGGCAACGCTGGCCTTCGAGGCCAGCTTGGCCGGATCGGTCAGGATGTAGGCCCCGGCCACCAGCGGAGCAATGGTGCCGCCAATGGAGTTGAATGCCTGCGCCAAAGTCAGGCGGATGGGCGCACTATGCTCCGGCCCCAAGATCGACACATACGGATTAGCGGAGGTCTGCAAGGCCGTAACGCCCGCGCCCACCACGAACACCGCGGTCAGGAACAGCGGAAAGCTGACCAGCTTTGCGGCGGGAACAAACATCAGGCAGCCAACCACCTGAATGAAAAGCGAGACCACCATCGTCTTTTTGTACCCGATGGACTCAATCAGCTTCGAGGTAGGCGAGGCAAACACAAAGTAAGCCAGAAAGAATGCCGACTCGGCCAGCATAGCCCACGCATAAGGCAAGTCGAAGATCGACCGCAGGTGGGGCACTAGGGCCATGTTCAGGTTGGTGATGAACCCGAAGATGAAAAACAGAATAGTGACCGTGATAAACGGACCAACGTAGCTAGACGTGTTCGGTGCCGCCGGTGGTGTGGATCGACTTGCCATAATGGGTTGTTCCCCGCTTCCTCAAAGTTTTGCCCGGTAAGGGCAGGTGTGCGCATCCTGGGTACAGGACATGTGCGCTCTGACAGCCGGTTGGTCTCAGCCAGCAAGCTATCGAATGTCCGGAGATCCGGCCTTTTGCTGCACTCAACACTATACGGGAGACCCCGCCTTATGGAAGTGAGTGCGGTAACGATTCAATGTGTATTTGCATGCACTCCCTTCCGAAAGCGTTTACACACCCGCAAAGGCTGCCTTATCAAGAAATATGCCGTATTCTCAAGAGAAAGCGAGGAGAAATTGATGGCCAAGGAAGCATTGAACGGCGCAAAACTGAAGAAGGTCCTGGAAGCCCTGGAGGGTAACTGGAGAGCCGAAATGGAAGGCCACCACACCTATCAGGCCCTGGCCGACCGCGACAGCGACCCAGTGCGCGCCCAGGTTCTGCGCCACTTGGCCGGAGCAGAATGGGAACACGCCTCCCTATGGGCTGGCCGCATTGAAGAACTAGGCCACCCCATACCGACCTACACCGGCCGCCCCGGCGGCGAGGCTGACTCGCTGGCCAACCGCGCCGGCGGCATCCGCATGGCCCTGCGCCGCCTTGAGATTGAGGAGAGCCGCCAGATTGCCAGCTACGGCGCGCAGCTCAAAGCCCTCGGCGACGAGGACTCCATCGCCATCCTCGAGCACGTCATCGAAGACGAAAAGGACCACTACAAGGAGCTGGGTTCGCTGTTGCGCGGCCACTACCCCGCCCCATCTGGCGCTCACAAAATCGACGCCAAGGCGGTTCTGAATGAAATGCTGGCCAAGCGCGCTCAGGGCCGTAAGCAGCCCGGCAGTTGGATCGGCGACGCCATCTACGGCGTCAACGACGGCCTCGGCGCAATCTTCGGCATCGTCTCCGGAGTTTCCGGCGCCACCGCCGGCGACAGCAAATACGTACTCCTGGCCGGCCTCTCCGGCCTCATCGCCTCCGCCCTCTCCATGGGTTCCGGCGCATATCTGGCCGCCAAGAGCGAACGCGAAATCTACCACGCCGAGCTGACCCGCGAGCGCGAAGCCATCCAGATGAACGGCCCTGAGGCCCGCGAGTTGCTCTCGCTCTACTACCAGGTCAAGGGCCTTCCCGAAGAAGATGCCCAGAACATGGTGAGCCACATCGCCAGCGACCCCGACCAGCTACTCCGCGCCCTGGCCAGCGAACGGCTCGGCAGCTCTGAAGAGGCGCTGTCCAACCCCCTGGTTTCGGCCAGTTCTGGCGCTTTGTCCACCGCCGTCGGCGCGGCCATCCCCATCATCCCGTTCTTCTTCATGCACGGAATTGAGGCAGTCATCGCCGCCGCCGTCATCTCCCTGATCGCCCACTTCGCCGTCGGCGCATCCAAGAGCCTCATCACCGTCCGCTCCTGGTGGTCTTCCGGCATGGAAATGACCATCGTCGGCGCTCTCGAAGGCGCGGTCACCTATGGCATCGGCGTCCTGCTCGGCGCAGGCGGCATGTGAGCAACTGGCTGATGCCAAACACCGGGTGCCCCACCCTCGCCGCGTCTTTGTTCGTGCGGCTCGGGTGGACTGGCGCAACGGCGTAGTACGCAACCAATAAAATGTTCGAAACCCTGGAAGCGCAAAACCGGGTTTCAAGATTTCTCTGCACTGCAGCCGCATTCGGCCTTACACTGAGCGTGTAAATTCCGAGGCGCCATGCCCGTCGCCCAACTGACCCTCGAGATTCGCATCGAGCACGCCCAGTCGCTCAAGGACAGGCGGCAGGTGGTCCGTTCGCTCAAAGACCAGTTGAAGCAGAGTTTCAACATCTCCGTGGCGGAGATGGATGAGGCCGTAGTGTGGCAGTCGGCCACCATCGGCATCGTCGCCATCTCCCGCTCGCGCGACTACCTTCACGGCCTCATTGAAGAGGTGGAGCGCGCCGCCCGCCGCATGCTCAACGAACTCGGCGCCGAACTGACCGATTCCTTCTGGGACTTCATCGAGACCTGATCGGCTTCCTTAACGAGCTCATCCCGAACCTTCTCGACAACCGAGGTCCAATCTCTCAGTTTCGGCTGCCGGAACAAGCGCAGAGTTGGATACCAAGGGCTATCTTCGCGTTCCCTGAGCCAGCGCCAGTCGGGAGCAAACGGCAACAGCACCCAAGCCGGTCTGGCCAGCGCTCCTGCCAGATGCGCCACCGCCGTATCCACACAGATCACAAGATCGAGCTGCTCGATCAAGGCAGCTGTGTCAGCCATATCGCTGATCGCGGGCGTCAGGTCTGTGATCTGCGCTTCCGTGTCCGCCAGTTGCGCAACCGATGGCCCCATTTGCAGAGAGAAGAAATGCGCTCCCTCCACGCCGAATAGCGGTTCAAGGGAGGAAAGTGGAATCGAGCGGCGGCGGTCGTCGATGTGAGAGGGATTTCCGGCCCACACCAACCCCACCCGCAGTTCCTCATCCGGCCAGTCGCGGGCAGCAGCGGCCTCTCGTGCCTCCTCGGGCACAGTGATGTAAGGAACCTGAGCGGGAATGGTTTCCAGCGTTGTCTCGAAGGCTAGTGGCAAACTCATCATCGGGCACTGCCAATCGAGAGGTGGCAAATCATCTCCACCATGCACCAGGGCATCCAGCCCAGGCAATTGCGCGGCAATCCGCTGCAGCGGCTCTTGAACCTCCAATACCACCGAGCAGTCCATGGCTTGAATCAGAGGCAGATAGCGCAAGAACTGAAGCGTATCTCCCAACCCTTGCTCGGAATGAAGCAGAATGCGCGCCCCCTTGAGCGGCTCACCGCGCCACAGTGGGAATGGAAAACTGCGTGGAGCATTTTCTCGTGAGCAGCGCCATTCGTAGTTGCGCCAACCCGCAGCAAAATCTCCCTGCCGCAGTTGGGCCAGAGACTGGTTCCAGTGGGCGCCTGCGTAGTCCGGTTTGATAGCGATTGCTCGTTCATAACAGTTCAATGCCTCGTCGAGCTTGTCTTCGGAATAGAAGACGACGCCCAGGTTGTTGAAGGCAAGTTCATCGTCTGCCTTGAGAGTCAGGGCCCGCCCATACTCGGCTTTAGCTGCCTCAAACTTGTCCTGGGCATAGAATGTGGCGCCCAGGTTATTGTGGAACAGAACATTGTCAGGATCGAGCTGCAGCGCCCGTTCGTACTCGGCTACAGCCTCCTCTAGCTTGCCCTGTTTTCGGTACACATTGCCCAAGCCGAAGTTGGCCTCCGCGTAGTTTGCTTGCAGCGCCAGCGCCTGCTTGTACGCGGCGATCGCCTCTTCGTGCTGGCTCAAGTCCTCCAAAACGTGGCCAAGTCCGCAATGATAGACAGCCTTCTTGCCGTTGACCGCAATCGCCCTGCGAATCATCTTGGCGGCCGCCTCTGGGCGCCCGGTCTCGTGCAGTACCGCCCCGAGCAGATTCAAAGCCTCCTCGTGGCGGACATCGATCGCCAGGATTTGCAAACATTGCCGCTCTGCTTCGGCCAGTTCTCCTGCCTTGCTATGCTCTATCGCATTCCACAGCAGGTACTGGACGGCAGTCGGGGACTCCTGCCTCTGCATTCGGCCTGGCCGCTTTACCTGAGGATTAAAAGATCGACTCACCCAATGTGTCCCCGCCCTTCGCCCCAGAGAATCAGGCGCGGCATCTCTTGCCCTGCAATCGGACGGCCAATATACAGCTCTGCAATGAGAGAAAACTCAGTAAACTCGCTCGCTGACAGGCGCAATGAACTTGCTGCTGAAGTGACACGCTGCCTTGCGCAGCCAGCTGAAATGGACAGGGAATCGGGGCGGATTCCCCCTTGTCCTTTTTGCGCCGTGGAGAATAGCGAACACCGTCGAATGGCGTCTGTCTTCTATGGTTTATGAAAATCTTTAAATTTCTGAAGATGTTCCCGCCGTGTCCAGCGCGATTGTCCCCGCCACCACCCGGTCGAACACCGACATCACAAATTGCTCATCGATCAGCTCATGGCGAATCAGCAAGCGAGCGAGCAAGGGACCGATGATTGTATCCAGAAAGACGCCGATCTCCGTCCCGGCGGGCAGTTGGCGTTGCTGGATCGCCCTCTCCACAATCGCCCGAATCTCCTTGTCGCGGGGCGAGATCACCCGTTCCGCGAACTCCTTGCGGAGAATCGGATTGTCCTGAATGGCCGTCAATATCCGAGCCACGACGATGCCGTTCTCCCCGGTAAAAAAGCGCCCGATCTGAAGCACGTACTCCTTCAGCCGTTCCAGCGGCGGTCCTTCCGGCGCAAGTACCAGCTCATGTTCTGTCTTATGCAGGAAGGCGTCCAGCAGTAGCGCCTCTTTGGTAGACCACCAGCGATACACCGTGGCCGTGCTCACGCCGGCCTTGCGCGCAATGTGAACGGTCGAGATGGACGCGATAGACTTGCTCTGCAAAAACCTGTAGGCCGTTTCCAGAATGGAAACACGCGACGCCTCGCTCCGCGGCCGCCCCGCAGGATTCTTCCTATCGGTTCCGATCTTGGGGGTGTTCGAGTTCATCGCATTCCCTGTCTTCATGTAGTATTGTGATCATATACGAAACGGACTGTTTCGTTTTATACAGCACCAAGTGGGGGGAAGTTTGGTCGACGGCCAACTGATTCAAGACTGGAGACCGAAACACAACCCTTGGCTGGTCGCCATGGTTGTCGCCCTTGCTGCCTTCATGGAGGTGCTCGACACAAGCATCTGTAATGTGGCGCTGCCCCACATCTCCGGCAGTCTCGGCGCAAGCCAGGACCAAGGCACGTGGGTGTTGACCACCTACCTCGTCGCCAACGCCATTGTTCTGCCCATCACCGGGTGGATTTCCAGCGCCCTGGGCCGCAAGCGTTTCTTCCTCATCTGCATTGTCCTTTTTGCTGCCAGCTCTCTGCTTTGCGGCATCGCCCCCACCCTGCCAATACTGCTGTTCGCCAGGGCCCTTCAAGGCGCGGGCGGCGGCGGCATGCAGCCCATGGCGCAGGCCATCATGGCAGACTCTTTCCCGCCCAAACAGCGCGGATCGGCCTTCGCTCTGTTTGCCGTAACTACCCTGGTCGCGCCGGCCCTGGGCCCCATCCTGGGCGGATATATCACCGACAATTACTCCTGGCGCTGGATCTTTTGGATCAACCTGCCCGTGAGCCTTCTGGCCCTCTTCATGGTCTACAAACTCGTGGAAGACCCACCCTTCCTGCGGCGGTTCAAGCCCGGCGAGCTGCGTTTCGATTACATCGGATTCTCTCTGTTAACCGTGGGCGTTTCGGCGCTGCAGATCTTCCTCGACAAAGGTCAGGAGGACGACTGGTTCGGTTCCCGCTTCATCACCACGCTGGTCATCACTTCCCTGGTCTGCCTCACCGGGCTGGTCATCTGGGAATGGCGTCAGAAGCAGCCCATTGTAGATGTGAAGCTGTTCAAGATGATCAACTTCGCCAGTTCCAACGTGATGATGTTCATGGCGGGAGCCATCGTCTTTTCCGCGACGGTTTTGATGCCCCAGTTTCTCCAATCGCTGATGGGCTACACCGCGCAGCAGGCCGGCCTGGTGGTCTCGGCCGGCGCGGGCATGATGATGATCACCATGCCCATTGTCGGCATCCTCACCGGGAAAGTGCCCGCCAAGTATCTGATCATCCTGGGCTGGATCATCTCTGCCGCCGGACTGCTCTTCACCACCCGGCTGCTTTCTTTGGACATCACCTTCGGAACTGCAGCCATTATCATGATGATGCAGTTTGGTCCGCTCGGACTGGTCTTCGTCCCGGCGATTACGGTCGCCTATATTGGCGTTCCCAAGGACAAAAGCGATGCGGTATCCGGCCTGACCAACTTCACCCGCAACATCGGCAGCAGCGTGGGCGTCTCGCTGGTGCAGACCATGATGGCCCGCCGTATGCAGTTCCACATGTCCCGAATGACCGATCACCTGAGCCCCGGATCTCCCGGCATGGCGATGAGTCTGCAAGCCATGTCCTCTCATGCGCACGGCGTCACCGCCCAAGGAGCGCAGGCTACCGGGTTTGCCATGATCTACATGTCTTTGCAGAGACAGGCCGCCGCCATGTCGTACCTGGATCTCTATGTGATTCTGGGTGCAGGCGCGGGAGCCATGTTCTTCCTCTCGTTCCTGCTCAAGTCCAACGACCCCCGCCACACCGAACTGCAAGTCGGGCATTAGGCCACGAAAAAGCTGCTGAATCGTGTCTAGCTGCAACTAAGCAGCCTGCAAAAGGCCGTTATTTGCAGGCTTATTTGCGCTTTATCCCAGGCACATAAGCCCCGCAATCGAAAGAACTTCAAGGCTTATGAGGCTTGTTTTCCGATAAATTATTGCTTGCCACAACCTACACCTGCAGGGCCAGATTTCTTCCCTTCTCAATTCCGGGGATATGCCAGCAACTGGTACTCGCTCTTCGCTTTTCTCTCGGTTCTGAGGCGCGCCTCTGCTATCCTGAATCGTTTAGCCCCATAAGGAGCGAAGGGTCCATGCCAGAGCACAGAGCACGCAAACATCACCAAGACCGAGTGGCAGAAACCATGCGCCTGGAGATCATCACCATGATCGAAGGCGAACTCCACGACAAGCGCATCCATTCCTGCTACGTCAGCGAGGTATCGCTGAACCCCGGCGGCAAGTCCGCACGGGTTTACGTGGCCGTCGATACCAACGTTCCCGACATCGAAAAAGCAGAAAAAGAGACCGTCGAAGGATTAGAGGCCGCCAAGGGCTACATTCGCTACGAGTTGAAGGAGCGGATGGGCGTTCGCAACGTGCCCGATCTGAGCTTCCTCGCCGACCGCTCCGGCCGCTTCCAGGCACGCATCGTCGAGCTGATGGACAGAGCCCGCAAGCGCCAGAAGACGCAGCCGGAGCCAGCCGCACCAGCAGCCTCAGCGGAACCAGAGGCTGCGGTAGGCCAGGAGGCTGTGGCCGAATAGCCGCCCCCCCATGCTCTCTATCCCTCGCAACCCGACCCCGCCGAAACCCACGGATGCGCCTCCCTCTGCGCCTGCCGACATCATCGGCCAGATTCTGGAAGTTTTGCGCAAGGGTAAGCGGTTTCTGGTCTGTTCGCACGCCCGCCCAGATGGCGACGCCGTGGGCAGCATGTTGGCTACCGGCATGTTGCTCCACCAAATGGGGAAATACGCCGATCTGGTTACCGTCGACCGTGTCCCAGACATTTATCGCGACCTGCCCGGAGCAGACACCATCCGTTCCGCCGTGCAGGTCCATGGGCCTTACGACGCGGTGATTCTGCTGGAGTGCGACGGCCTGGACAGAGCCAGCCTGATCGGGACAGAGAAGTTCTTTCTCATCAACATCGATCACCACATCAGCGGTTTGGCCTTTGCCAACCTCAATTGGATCGACTGGCAAGCAGCCAGTGCAGGGGAACTGGTTTACCGGCTGGCCAAGGCTGCCGGAGCCACGATTACTCCCGAGATGGCCACCTGCCTCTACACGACCGTACTCACTGACACCGGGGGCTTCTGCTACGGGGCAACGCGAGCCTCCACCTTCGCCCTGGCCCAGGATTTGGTCCTGGCCGGGGCTGACCCCATCCGAATCGCTCAAAGCGTCTTCTATTCCACGCCCACATCCAAAATGCTGCTGTTGGGCGCGGCGCTCAGCAATCTCAAGCGGGAAGGCCGACTGGCATGGCTGTGGGTCTCGCACCAGGATATGGTGCGCACTTGCGCCGCCGAGGAAGACTGCGAGGGCATTGTGAACTTTGCCGCCTGCATCTCGGGTGTCGAGGCTGCGGCCTTTCTGCGCGAACTGCCGGAGCGACGCATCCGCCTGAGCCTACGCAGCAGAGGTACAGTCAACGTGGCTGCGATTGCCGAGAGAATGGGCGGCGGAGGCCACAAAACCGCAGCCGGCTGCACCATTGAGGGTCCCCTGCTTCACGCCCTCGACAACATATTGGCGGAATTGCGGCCTGCCCTGGCCTGTTTCTCCCCTGACACACAGGTCAGCCCTTGAGATTTCCGGTGAATCTGTTAGCCTTGTCCCAGTCGAAGCACATTACCTTCACCATGCTGTAGGTAAGCACGAATCAGAACCGGGCCAGGTCAGCTCCCCCCCAATTGGGCAGACCCAAGCCGGCATCCTTTTGCGTAGAACAGGCGCTGGCCCGCCCGTTGGAGAAATGCTGGAAGTGGAAACCCCTCTGGAACCCTCTGCTTCGGAATTGCCAAAAAAACGGACCAAGCGACTGCCTCAATGGGCTCTCGGCTATCTCGAGCCTTTTTTGCAGCCCCCCGATCCGCACGCCCCCGATGAGCTGCATTGGCGTTTACCGCCTTGGCCGGGCGTCTGCGAAGCGCTAATTTTTCTAGCATTCACCGTTTTCTTCCTGGCCTACGGACTCACACCCATTCTGGGCGGCGACGGCCTTGGACTGGTGGGCGCAGACGAGCCTCGCTACGCCCAAATCGCGCATGAAATGCTAGGGCACTTTGACTCGGCTGGCACGCTGAAAGACCGCGTCAGCGCCTGCGTCACCCCCTATCTCTACGGCCACCCCTGGCTGGAAAAACCCGCCCTCTACTATTGGCGGGCCATGTTCCTTTATCAGGACTTCGGCGTCCACGACTGGACTTCGCGCCTGCCCTCCACCACCTTCGCTTTCATCATGGTGGCGCTCATCTACCTGCACATGCGACGCTTTCGCCCCGGTGGCCACATGAACGCGGCCATCATTACCATGGCCTGCGCCGCTATCATCGGCTTCTCGCGCAGCGCCTCAACGGATATGCAGATGGCGGCGCCCTTAGCCATCGGACTGCTCGGCTGGTATGCCTGGTACGAGACCGATTCCAAGTTCTGGCTCTACGACATCTACTTTTTCACCGGCCTCGCCACTCTGGCTAAAGGACCCGTTGCACCGTTCCTGGCCCTTCTCATCATCTCCGCCTTCGCCTTCCTGCGCCGCGAGTGGTCCATCCTGCGCCGTTCCTTCTGGTGGCCGGGGATGCTGCTCTATTTCGCCATGGTCCTGCCCTGGTTCATCGCTGTGCAGCATCAGAACCCAACATTCTTCCGGGAATTCTTCCTCGAGCACAATCTGGAGCGCTTCGCCACCGACCGCTACCAGCATGCTCAGCCCTTCTGGTACTACATTGCGGTGGTTCTGTTGGCCATGATGCCCTGGACGGTGATTGCTGTCCGCGCATTCATTGATGGCATCCAGACTTCCGTAGCCGAATGGCGGCTGCGCTGGGCCAACCGGTGCAAGCTGGGCGCCAACTGCCCCGGCGACGCTTTCCCTGAGTTCCTAGTGATTTGGGCCATCCTGCCCATCGTCTTCTTTTCCTTCTCCAAGTCCAAGCTGCCGGGCTACATCCTGCCCTCTATTCCCCCCATTGCCATCCTCACCGGAGACTATCTTTTCCGCCGCCGCAAGCTGGGATTGAGCCGCTGGGTCTTGGTCGGCCATGCCGTACTCTGCGGCATCATGACCGTAGCTGCTCTGTTGGTGCCATGGTTTGTGTCGCATGGCCGTGAGTGGCCGCCGGCGCATGCCTTGGCGGTCGCGGCTCTGTCCGCAACCGGTGCCGCCCTGCTGATTCTCATCGTAGTCAAAGGCTTCGGGATCGCCCAGCTCCGCCTCGTTACCTCCTGCGTGCTGGTCGTGCTGGTGCTCTTTCTTTATGGCGTTGGTCCGGTTTTCGGCATTCCCGACATCGGCGCCACCAAGCGGGTCATTCAGTTGCTTGACCGCTCCTACTCCGCGCGCCCGTTGGCCGCCCGGATCGCCACTCTGGTTCCCGCAGAAGAGACCGTTGCGGTGTTTCGTGTTCGCCGCGACGTCGAATATGGCCTCTCCTTCTATCGCAACCGCGAGGTGGTCAACTACGAGCAAAACGGCGTTCCCGATGAGCAGCACATCCTCGTCGTGCGCGTGGCCGGCCGTGGCGGTGTGGACCTGCACTCCCCGGCAGCAATTCAGGAGTACCTGGAGGGCCGCCACTATGAGTCTCTCTTCAGTTGGCCGGAACAAGGCCTGGTGATCTATCTCGTGGGTAGCCGGTAAGCTGTTAAGCTATCGAGTTATCAAGAAAGCCGTTTCTCGAAGGCGCAGACCTCAACGACACCCGGAGGAAATCCGCCTCGTCGCTGGGGTGGAGTGAAGAACGGCGATCCTGTGCAATGCCCGAGAAATCATCGGAGGAACTTTGGCCCCCGCAGTATGTTTTGCGGATTTGACTCTGACTCCAGCCATCTTTGAGCGGCAAGTCGGGGCCACGCCTGGCTGGATCCGGCTCCGCTTGCGACCGGAGCGCATCTAAAGGGAGAGACATGGCAACCTGTGCTTCCATTGAGATCCTCGACTTGCGCCATTTCGCCGCGCCGGCGATGCGCTCTGTGCTCGAGGCCGAGGGTGCAGTGTGGAGCCAGCGGTTGCATTGGGACTTTGGGGCTTCGCTTAAATTGCTGATGCAGTATCTGGACAACCGCATGTTGCCCGGATACGCTGCTCTCGATGCAGGCCAGGCCATCGGCTATGCGTTCTGCGTTTACGAGGAGAGCAAGGCCGTCATCGGGGACGTCTTCGCGGAAGGCCACAATATTGAGCAAACCCTGCTGCGTCACATTTTTGAGCTGCTGCTCAACTCGCCGCAGGTTGACCGCATTGAATCGCAACTGCTGCTTCACCCCTCGGGCGTTCACGCCGACCTGTTTCGCGATGCCGGCTTTCAGATCTTTCGCCGCCTCTTCATGGTCCGGCCTCTCGCTGATTTGCTGCCTCCGTTCTACATGGACCTGCCCGGCGAGCTTGAGCTGCGCTCGTGGCGGGACGAAGACCTGACCGCCGCCGGCCGCCTCATCGTCGAGGCCTACCGCGACCACCCCGACAGCATCATCAATGACCAGTACCGCTCCGCGCATGGGTCGCTGCGCTTTCTGCACAACATCGTCCGCTACGCGGGGTGCGGAATTTTCTCCGCGCCTGCCTCGTATGTGGTGGTGGAGCGCTACAGCCGCGAGATTGTCGCACTGGTTCTGGGCTCGCGCGTAAGCCCGCAGAGCGGCCACGTCACCCAGGTTTGCGTCCATCCCCACTATCGCCGCTGCGGGCTGGCCCGGCAGTTGCTTTCGCTGTCCGGCTTCAGCTTCCTGCGTCAGGGCGCCAGCGAAGTCTCCCTCACCGTCACCGAAGCCAACGCAATGGCAGTGGACCTTTATCTGGCCGAGGGATACACGCGCGCACACACCTTCGACGCCGCGGTATGGCAGCGGCCCCGGGAAGATGCGGAACGAAACTAAGCGGGAAATCTGGGAAGAAACGCTGGCGCGGTATCTCCGAAGTACTTTGAAAAACAACAGCAGATCCTTCGACTCACCACCCCCAAGCTGAAAAGCGCTTGGGGCCCCGTTCGCTCAGGATGACAACACTTGTTTTGTTAAGAATTTTGGACTCAGGACGCTAGCGCGCGATGAGGAACATCAACCAGCTCAGGACCACGGCCGAAGCGGTAAATAGCACAAAACAATAGATCCCGTAGTAGACCATGCGCCGGGGCGTTTCGCGTTGTGTGATGCCGAAGACCACAGACGCGAACAGGGCGAACAGGACAACCGCCGCAAAGTGGGAAGGATGAAACATCAGGACTTCCTCCCGGTGCGCAGATTATGGGCGTCCACAGCGGCAATCACGTTCAGCAGCCCGGCCACCACGATAAACCGTGTGCCGTAGTCGGCGGTAGTCACCTGCACGGGATCCGCGCCCAGGCCCAAAGCCCGGCTGACGAAATACAGCAGCCCATTGCCCAGGTCTCCGGCCAGTCCCAGAATCTCCAGGATGTCGTGCGCTCCGCCGTACAGCTTGCCCTGCATGGCGATGCCCATGACGAACATGCCGAGGATGGAAGCCGCCAAAAACGCTCCACGTCCCCACTTGCGCAGCAGAAAATGCCCCGCTCCGGGGACCAGCCAGCCGACGATCAGGGGCAGATAAACAAACCCACTTCCCGCCGCTGCATTGTTGTCTTGAGTCGTAGCCATTCCTTCTTGACTATAGCAGCAGAGATCAGGGGGCAGAAATCAAGGATCAGAGATCAGAGATCAAGGATCAGAGATCAAGGATCAGAGATCAGGGAACAGTGGCCGGTTGCTGCGCTGCGATTGGGGTGGCGCTGGAGATGCACGGATTCTGTGGGGATGGGGGAGCAGAGGGGCGTGGTTGCTGAGGATGAGGAAAAGGGCGAGAAGTGTTTGCGTAGAAATACACGGAAATTTGGCAGAATTGGACAATAAGGCTTGTTTTAAGGGCGTTTCAATCTGCGATGGCGCGCAAGTCGTTTGTTTCCGACGGAGAGTGTCGGGATATAGACGGAGCTTTTGCGCGTTTTCTCAATTTCAATTATCGCTGTAAATCATTTATGTTGTTCGATTTGCACGGCATCCAAACGAAGATGCGCGGGCAAAAAACGCAATCTTGCACATTTGGCGCGTGGAGGGCGGAGATGCAGGGATACGAGCGGGACAAACTGCGGCGGGAGCTGGACGAGGCGCTTCTGCCGCTGCGGCTGGTGCGGAAACGGAAGGGTGGCGCGACGGCGTGGCTGAAGAGCATCCGGCAGGCGGTAGGGCTGCCGGTGGATGAAGTAGCGCGGCGGATGGGCGTGTGCCGCTGGGAGGTTCACCGGTTGGAGGAGTCGGAGAAAAACTCCCGGATTATGCTGGCGACGCTGAGCCGGGCGGCAGAGGGATTGGGCTGCGAACTGGTGTACGCGCTGAGGCCGAAACAGGGGACGCTGGAGGATCTGGCGACCGAGCAGCACCGCGTGCGGGAGGGCCTGCGCCGCCGCAGAGAGGAGAAGCGGGTGGCGGAGAGGCAGCCTTGGCTGGAAGAGATTGGGTGGAGGGAGAAGTTTCAGGGCGCGCTGCGGACGATACTGCGGAGAGAGGGGTTCCGAGTGCGCCCGCGGAAGACGGAGCGGGGCGTGGCGAAACAGATGGCGGAGTTCAAGGAGACGATGAAGCTGGTGGCGCAGAAGGATGCGATGGAGCGGAAGGGCGGCGGGACGGCGGGTAGTGACGGAAGTTGAGTGTTGGGTTTGAGCTTTCCCAGGTCTCAAAAGCGAGACCTGGGGCACCCGGTCTGATAGCGCCAGTTGACGACTCACAACTTTGGGTGGCCCATTCTTGACGCGATAGAACTGCGTCAAGGATGGGCCACCCGCCTAGAATGATCGTTTGTAAGGAAAGGCATGGAAAACAAAATCGATAATCCTGCGATAGACAGGCTAAAAGCGTCTACAGAAGAGGCTGAATTCAAGGCAACGACAGCGCATATGCGAAACCTTGAGGTCAGGAACAGCTTTTACGAAAAACTGGCGGCATTGGGTGCTGGATCAATTGCGGTAGCTGTATCTGTCGGAATAGCGTTGTTTGGGAAAGATGAGTCTCCAGTTGGCACCATACACTCAAATCTTGGTTGGTTGGTTGTGATTGCTTTCTTTCTTTGGGTGTCCCTTATATGCTCAATCATCCATAACTATTTATTTGTCAAAATCGTGAGGTTAGAGGCGGAGAAGACAAGAATATGGGCAGGTTATATAGGTCTACTTAACGCAAGCGCTATGTGTCATTTAACAGGGTCGAATATAGGCGAAAATAAGGTAAATAAAATTATCATTGATACATTTGACGGGAGGATACAAAAAGATGCTATGAACACGTACCGAACAGAAATTTTACTTAATCGTGCAACATGTCTCGGGTATATTGCTGTGTCTTCATTTTTGCTTGCGTATACTCTAGTTTTCGTCTGCTTGGTGCGCCTTTGGTTTCTAACGCGCTAACCTCACGGAAAGATCGGTTTGTACCGGCGGGTGGAGCAGGTTCCTATGACGACCAAAAACTCAAAACTGGGTACCCGGGTCCGGATTTTCGGACTTGGGCTAGCATAAACCTCTCCATGCAAACTCCGTCGCGAACATTCTCAATGAGTGCTAAAGTTGCGATACGCACAATTCGTCCTACGGCCAAAATGCGCCAGCATGTCCAAGCTTGGCTTTCGGCTTTTGTCCTATCATGGACTAGGAGCCAAGATGCCTGAGGAATGCAGCAGCAAGAAGAAGACAGATCGCTACGTATCATTCCTGGGAATCGATTGCAATGACAGGGCCCGCAAAGTGATGGAGCGCATTGATCGTCTCATCGCTTCTCCCGAACGGAGCAACGCCTTCTGGGATTACTTCTGC
>Ga0224531_1000756_pt1 | contig 15464 bp, 10 predicted proteins | sample CBST100metaG_FD_179876 | JGI IMG/M metagenome (GOLD analysis project Ga0224531, IMG submission 179876) | Peat soil microbial communities from Stordalen Mire, Sweden - C.B.S.T100 | ecosystem: Environmental > Terrestrial > Soil > Wetlands > Peat | place: Sweden: Norrbotten County, Stordalen Mire... | reverse complement strand
AGACGCTCAAACTGCTCGCCATTGCCTTCGGCGGCGATCCGGCTTGCACGGACCGGAACCGTGTGCTGCGCGTCCCCGGTTTCTACAACCGGAAGTATTCTCCCGCGCATCGTGTCGCGGTCGAATACCCTGCCGACGCGACCTATGGTCCCGCTGACTTCCGGCTTGATAACGTAACAGGCTCTTCCGTGCTGCCGCTACGCGGGAACGCACGGAAACCGCCTTTCATGAAGCACTCGCATTCGGAGGACGATTGGGCATGGGTTTGCGCACGGCTTACCCACGGCCGGGATGCCGCGAAGCTGACACATGAATTGGTAGTTCGCCGTTCTGATAAACCTGATCCACTCTACTACGCCCAGCGAACCGTCGATGTAGCCTCAGCCTGCCTTTGGCTTGGCAGTGGCATTCCCATCGACGACGTTATCACCATGCTCGAAGTTCGCCGCCGCTTCGAGATTCCCGCCGCACTTTGCTCTGCTCGTGCGCGGGAGATTGCGGCCACCGCCCAACGAATGGTTACCCGTCGAAAGACGGCCTGATCCCACAAGTCAAGGAGGAACAATATGCCATTGCTTGAAGTCGTCCAAACCCACTACGTCAGCGCTTCCATTCGGCTCACGGATACGACTGCATTGCAGCTCAATCAGTACGCCGCTTTCATCCACGCTTCAGCCGATGAAGTGATCGACCAAGCGCTCGCTTATGTCTTCTCGAAAGACCGTGACTTCCAGGAGTTCCTTCGCACTCCTGAAGCGCAGCGCATTACGCCTACGTTGCGGGTGCGTCGAGCGGTCGCCAATGAGCCCGCAGAACCGCACGCAAGAAAGCCGGTTTCCGCTGCCTCATCGCCCACGTCAGCGGCAGCAATCGTGGCGGGATCGAAGGCATGATCCCGCGCCTACAGGGGTGGCAAAGCCACTACGGTGCTACGCACCGGAAGAATTTGGATACTCCACCCCTCATAGGGAACTGTTTAGCTCCCTGCGGGAGCCAATTGGTTCCGACAGAAAAGAAACAGGTTGTGAAATCGCGGGAACTCATAAGCTCCACGCGATTTTAACGAAAGGAGCAGATTTCATATGCCAATTCTTGGCAACGAAATGAAGCGCCGCAAAGGTGCTGTGAAAGGGCGCGAATGCCGCAATCGTTCACTCAACACCAAGCTAACAGCTACCGAAGCTGCTGCTGTCGATGCCGCTGCGGGCACCGAAGGAAAAGCCGTTGGCGAGTGGTTGCGCGATCTGGTGTTGCGCGAACTTGGCCGTGGCACGAGTCAATTGCAATCTCTGGCGGCCATAGGAGAGATTGCGGGACTCCGGTTGCTGCTCATCAACACACTCGAACCGCTTCTGCGCGGTGACAAAATGACCGCGGATCAGTTCAAGGAGATGCTTCGCTACGTGAAGGCAAACAAGCGTAAGGCGGCGGAAGACGCTGTCGCCAGCTATGCGGAAAGGAGCACGGAACAGATATGAACACGACGCATTGGGGACGAAAGGAAACAATCGTTACGCCGCCGCAGGCTCCCATCTATAGCTACGCGGCCATCACACTGACGCTGATTCTGACTGCTATGTTTCTGCGCATCTATATAGGCGCGTTCATGCCGCCGCTCGAACGCTACGACCTCTGGCCGTACATTCAGTCCGGCGCATTGACCGGGTTGAAGCAAAGCAGCCAGTACCAGCTTCTCGATGTTTCGGATGCCCATCTTCATGCGCATCCTGCCGCCTCTGCCGATGTGGAGCCAGGCGTGACGACGATTGAATTTGCACGACCGCTGCCACTTCAATTGACTCGGAGCGCACGCGATTCCGGGCTGGTTTACCTCTATCGCGGTCCGAAAACCGTCTACCGGAATGGGCCGCTTCATGCCTATCTTCAGCAGTTCGTTTATGGTGGGCATAGCGTCTCTGGAGTATTTCGCTGGCCGCTTTTCGCCGGGCTTGTTGTGCTCTTGAGCGTGCTCCCGTTTGCCGCGCGTAAAGACGTGGATCGATTCCGGGAGATGAAGTATGGCCGCCTGCTCAAAGGTCCGGTGCGCGTCACGCCCGTCGGCTTCAATCGCGCAGTGAAGGGCGATGGAGTTGGCTTCAGAACCATCGAATCGAAGAAGCTCATGCGCATTCCCCGGCTCGCAGAAGGGCAGCACATCGAGCTGATGGGCGACACAGGCGCGGGCAAGACCCGGCTCATCATGCAGATACTCATGCAGATCAAGGAACGAGGGCACTCTGCGATTGTTTATGACCCGGCCTGCGAGTTCGTGCAGCGGTTTTATGACAGCAAAAACGGCGACATCATTCTCAATCCTCTCGATGCACGCTGCCCTTACTGGGGACCGTCCGAAGAGTTGCGCCGTCGCGCCGAAGCAAAGGCGATTGCGGCCTCGCTCTATCAACCAACCACGGACAAGAAGGGCGAGTTCTTTACCGAAACGCCGCAGAAGATCTTCGCACATTTGCTGACCTTCGGCCCATCACCTGAGGAACTCGTCGAGTGGATGGCCAACCCCGACGAGATCGACCGCCGCGTTCAGAATACCGAGATGGCAACGATGATCGCCAAAGGTGCGCAGCAACAGCGCAACGGCGTCTTGGCATCGCTCGGCCTGATCGCCGACAGCCTGCGAATGCTACCGCGCAAAGACAGGAGCCGGAATCATTGGAGCGCGACCGAATGGTCCGAGAACCGGAAGGGCTGGATATTTCTCACCTCGAAACCCAGCGAGCGCGAAGCGTTGCGCCCGTTGCACAGTCTGTGGATTGACTTACTAGTTTTGCGGCTCTTGAATGAACCGAAAGAAGGTCAGCACCCGGTCTGGTTTGTGCTCGACGAGTTGGCCAGCCTGCAACGGTTGCCGCAACTTCACACTGCCATTACCGAGAACCGAAAATCGAAGAATCCGATTGTGCTCGGCTTCCAGGGCAAGGCGCAGCTTGAGTACATCTACGGCCACATGGCTGAGGTGATGCTCTCGCAGCCAGCGACCAAAATCTTCCTCAAAACAACGGAGCCGAAGGCCGCCGAATGGGTATCGAGCGCCATCGGCAAAGTAGAGATTGAACGATTGCGGCAGACGCATTTCGACGGCAGCCGAACGGGCAAGAACTTCACGCTGGAGCGCCAGGTCGAGCCGCTGGTGATGGACTCGGAAATCTCCGGCCTGCCCGACCGGCACGCATACCTCAAACTCGGCAACTACGTCGCCTGCTTCTCATTTGCCTATCACGACATCCCGGCTACGCAACCGGCCTTTGTGCCGCGCCCGCTCGACGACGATGAACTCGGCTTCGACCCAAAAACGCTGGCGAAGAAATCGGCAGAGGACGAGGCCATCGAAGAAAGCGCCGAGTCCATCCAAAGCGGATTCTCATTGGGAGACTGAGCCATGCTGAAAATCTCGAAAGCCCTTTCTGCGGGCAAACTCGAAAACTACCACAAGCAGGAATTCACTTCGCCGGACCAAAGTTACTGGAGCCAGGGACAGATCGTGCAGGGCGAATGGCAAGGTCAGCTTGCCGAAAAATACGGCCTCGCTGGCGCGGTCAACGCCGATGAGTTCCACCGCCTCTCAGAAGGTGAACATCCGCGAACTGGCGAGCAACTGGTTCAGCATCGACAGTCCTTCGAGTACCAGGACGCCAGCGGAAAGACAATCAAATCCGTCGAGCATCGCGCCGGTTGGGATGCAACTTTCAGTGCGCCGAAGTCGGTTTCGCTGACCGCTCTTGTTGGCGGCGACAGCCGGGTCCGCGATGCTCACCGCATGGCTGTCACGACCGCTCTCGGCGAGTTGGAGCGGTACACGCAAGCGCGGATCGGTGGCAATCATCCCGCCGAGTCCACCGGCCAATTTATCGTCGCAAAATTCGAGCACGACACATCCAGGCCCGTCGATGGCTATGCCGCTCCGCAGCTTCACACGCACGCTGTCATCTTCAATGTCACAGAACGCGCGGATGGCGTCGAGAGCGGAAAGCAGGCGCGGGCGCTCCAGCCGCAGAGCCTCTTCGAGTCGCAGCAATTCGCAACTGCCGTCTACCAATCGGAGTTGACCTTCCGGTTGCGCGAGTTGGGCTACGAGATTACGCCGGGCCGAAGCGGCGCACCGGAGATCAAGGGATATTCGCAGGAGTATCTGGACGCTTCAAGTCAGCGCCAGAATCAGATTCTCGCACACATGCAGCAGAATGGTCTCTCTGGCTACGAGGCGGCGGAGATCGCCGCCCATGCCACACGCGACAAGAAGCAGATTCAGTCACCCGGTGAGGTGCTCGCGGCGCACCGCAAGCTGGCCGTCGAGTACGGCAATCAGCCGAATCAGGTTGTGGCCGCGGCGCGCGAGCGAAGCCAGAAGAAATCGACCGAGCGCGCGCCAGAGAAATCACAAAAGGCCGCCCAGGAAGCAGTGACCTTTGCACGCGAGCGCAGCTTCGAGCGCGAGGCTGTCACCGACGAGCGCGCCCTCTTTCGCGATGCCTTGCGGCGCGGCATGGGTGAAACGACCTACGCCCAGGTTCGCGCCAGCGTGGAGGCGAGGTTGGCCTCCGGCGAGTTCCAGCTTGTCAACGCGCCGAAGCACGGTTCCGCGCGGCAGTTCACCACGGCGGAAACCATCCAGGCCGAAAAGGAAATCTTGCGGCAGATGCGCCAGGGGCAAGGCCGGGCCGACCAGATCATGCCTGTTCAGCAGGCCGTGGCGCACACCGCCCAATACCCGATTCTCAATTCCTCGCAACGCTCGGCGGCGGAAGAGATTCTGACATCTCGCGATAGAATCCAGGGTTTGCAGGGGAGCGCCGGCGTGGGAAAAACAACGGCGCTCAAAACCGTGCGCGAGGCCGCCGAACAGCGCGGGATGATTGTCGAGGGCTTCGCCCCGACCTCCCGCGCAGCGCATCAGCTCCGCGATGCCGGCATCAATGCTGATACGCTGCAAGGCTTCCTCGCACGGCGTAAGCAGCCGACACCGGAGCGCCACCTATATATGGTGGATGAATCGAGTCTCGCCAGCACCAAACAGGTGCGCGATTTCCTCGCCAAGCTCGATCCTGCCGACCGGGTTCTCTTCATCGGCGACACGCGCCAGCATCAGGGCGTGGAGGCTGGAAAGCCCTTTGAGCAGTTGGTCGATGCCGGAATGAAAACGGCGCGACTTGATCAGATTGTCCGCCAGAAAGACCCGGAGTTGCTGCGCGCCGTCGAACATCTCTCGCGCGGCGAAGTGGCCGAAGGCGTCGCACTTCTCGAACAACAGGGCCGCGTCACAGAGATTGCCGATCCCGAGAAGCGCATTGCCTCGATTGCCCGCAACTATGCCGACAATCCCGTCAACACCATCATCGTTTCCCCCGACAATGCTTCGCGCTGCGAGATCAATCAAGCGGTCCGCTCGGAGTTGCAGGAGCGCAGCATCGTCGAATCCGAGAACCACAAACTGCGCGTCCTTGCGCCGCGTTCCGATATGACCGGCGCTGACCGCGCCTGGGCCGCGCGCTATGAGGTAGGCGACGTGCTCCACTACCAACGTGGCAGCAAGACCCTCGGCATCGAGCAGCGCAGCTACGCGCGAGTGGTTTTGATCGATCCAAAATCGAATCTGCTCACCGTCGAGAAACCGGACGGCCAGCAGGTCACCTACGATCCGGCCCGACTGCACGGCATCTCTGCTTACCGCGAGATTGAGCGCGAATTTGCCGTCGGTGACCGGCTGCAATTCACCGCGCCGAATCGTGAGCTGGGAGTCGCCAACCGCGATCTTGGAACCGTGGAGAAGATCGACGCTAACGGCGCAATGACCGTCCGCATGGACGGCGGCAAAGACAGGGCGGTCACCTTTGATCCGGCAGAGATGAGGCATTTCGATCACGGCTACGCCGTGACCTCGCACAGTTCGCAGGGACTCACTTCGGAACGCGTTCTGGTCAACATGGACACCAATGTTCACCCGGAACTCATCAACACCCGCTTTGCCTATGTTTCCGTCTCCCGCGCATCGCAAGATGCACAGATATTCACCAATAACCTCGCTCAACTCGCCCCGCAACTCAGCACCAACATTTCCAAAACCTCCGCGCTCAAAGTTGCACAGAGCGCCGCCGCCGTTCAGGGAATCGGCATTGGCTGAGTTTTGGATGAGTGGGTCCGATAGAATGGAGGCGTCACCGGCCTCCACAACCCGCGCCCAATACGCGGCTTGAAGTACGGAGGATTTACGATGACCGACCTGACCACCATGCCCGACAACTACGAAAATATCCGCTCTGGAATCGTCGAGCTGCTCAAAGCGGCCAGGTCCGCCGCCGCCCGGAATGTCAACTCGATCATGACGGCGACCTATTGGGAGATCGGGCGCAGGATTGTCCATTCCGAGCAGGCCGGAGAGAAGCGAGCCGAATATGGAGCGATACTGATTCAGCGGCTGTCAGAAGACCTTTCCGCCGCGTTTGGCAAGGGCTTCGGCGCGCGAAATCTTGCTCAGATGAGGAGCTTTTTTCTGGCATGGCCAGAGGAAAAGATTTTGCAGACACCGTCTGCAAAATCTTCCAACGCATTGCAAAACAATGAATTACCCGCCAAGCAGTTGTCGGCTCCGCTTCTGGCTTCTTGTTTTGCATTGCCCTGGTCCGCCTATGTCCGGTTGCTCTCTGTCAAGAATCCAGAGGCCCGGGCGTTCTACGAGTCGGAAGCCCTTCGCGCAGGCTGGTCCGTCCGCCAACTCGACCGCCAGATTGGCAGCCAGTTCTACGAGCGCATCGCCCTTTCCAAGAACAAAGCCGCCATGCTGGAGAAGGCGCAAACACCCGAATCAACCGACACGATCACACCCGAAGAGGCTATTAAAGACCCGTTTGTGCTGGAATTCCTCGACCTCAAGGATGAGTACTCCGAGTCGGATCTGGAGGAGGCGCTCATCCGGCATCTCACCGATTTTCTGCTGGAGTTAGGCGACGATTTTGCCTTTGTCGGTCGCCAGCGGCGGCTTCGCCTCGACGACAACTGGTTCCGCGTCGATCTCGTTTTCTTCCATCGCCGTCTGCGCTGTCTGCTGCTGGCCGACCTGAAGATTGGCAAGTTCAGCTATGCCGATGCCGGCCAGATGCACATGTACCTCAATTACGCCCGTGAGCACTGGACCAAACCCGGCGAGAACCCGCCCGTCGGCCTGGTCCTTTGCGCCGAAAAGGGCGCTGCTGAGGCGCATTATGCCCTCGACAACCTGCCCAACAAGATTCTCGCCGCCGAGTACCAAACCGTCTTGCCTGACGAAAAGCTGATAGCTAAGGAGTTGGACCGGTCCCGGCGCGCCCTCGAAAACTTGGGATCAAGACCCGAACTGCCCGGTAAGCCCATCCGCTAGTTTCGCTTATCATGGGTATTGGATAATCAATGCCATGCCCATGACAAGGTAGCCCTTCAAGCCCATCGCGTGGGCAATCCGGCATGGTTTGGGTAATTTTGCCGGGAGGGTAGACCGTTGAACGCCGTTGAAATTGAAGAGGCCATCTCGCAACTGGCGGATCAGCCGTTTGACCCGGTTAATTTTCCGTATGCTTTCCTCGAAGCGTTCGGAAACAAAGAAACAACGATCAAAAGGCTGCGCGCCGGGGCCTCCAACAAATCCGACCTTGGCGGCGTTCTCCAAACCAGCAACATCCATATTAAGGTGTGCGCAGAGGGTGATGTTACGAAGACCCTCGCCGCGCTACGGGAAAGCCCGTCCACTACGCGGGGCAAGGCCAAATTCATTCTGGCGACAGACGGGCAAACGCTGGAAGCCGAAAATCTTGCTTCCGACGATCCGCCTGTCGCCTGCGCATATAAAGACTTTCCCGACCATTTTGGTTTCTTCCTGCCGCTCGCTGGCATCTCCACCGTCCGGCAGATCACCGAAAATTCGTTCGACATCCGGGCGACCAGCCGCCTCAACCGGCTTTACGTCGAACTTCTGAAAGACAACTCCGAATGGGGCACGTCTGCCCGCCGCCACGATATGAATCACTTCATGGCGCGGCTCATCTTCTGCTTTTTTGCTGAGGATACCGACATCTTCATCGGCAAAGGCCTGTTCACCGACACGATCACGCAGATGAGCGCGAGAGATTCCTCCAACACCCATGCGGTAATTGAGACACTCTTCCGCGCAATGAATACCAAGATCGCTGATCGTGACCGCGAAGGTCTGCCTCGGTGGTCCAATTAGTTCCCGTATGTCAACGGCGGCCTGTTCTCCGGCAACATGGACGTACCGCGCTTCAGCAAAATCGCACGTTCCTATCTTCTGCACATAGGAAACCTTGACTGGACGAAGATCAACCCGGACATCTTCGGGTCGATGATCCAGGCCGTCGCTGAGGATGAAGAACGTGGCAAGTTAGGGATGCACTACACCAGCGTTCCAAACATCCTCAAAGTCCTTAACCCGCTTTTCCTCGACGAACTGCGCGCGAAACTCACCGAGGCCAGCGACAATCCGCGCACTCTGCTTAACCTCCGCAAGCGCATGGCGAAGATCAGGGTCTTTGACCCCGCTTGCGGCTCCGGCAACTTCCTTGTCATTGCCTACAAAGCCATGCGGGAAATCGAAGCCGAGATCAATAAACGGCGCGGTGAGGCGGAGCGCCCCTCTGAGATTCCGAAGGAAAACTTTCGCGGCATTGAACTGCGCGACTTCCCGGCGGAGATCGCGCGCCTTGCGCTTGTGATCGCCGAGTACCAATGCGATGTCCTCTATCGCGGGCAGAAACTTGCGCTTGCCGAGTTTCTGCCGCTCCGTTCCGAGAACTGGATTACATGCGGCAACGCGCTACGGCTTGATTGGTTGAGCATCTGTCCGCCCACTGCAACCGCTGTAAAGTTGGTTGGTGATGATCTTTTCAGCACGCCGCTCGACCAAGCCGAAATCGACTTTGCGAACGAGGGTGGGGAGACTTATATCTGCGGTAATCCTCCATACAAGGGCGGCACCGAACAAACGCCAGAGCAAAAAAGCGATATGGGAGCAGTGTTTGCTCAATGGACTCAGAACTGGAAATCGCTCGATTATGTGTGTGGCTGGTTCTTCAAGTTTGCAGAGTATGCGCGGTTCACTAAGGCTGCTTGTGCCTTTGTCGCCACAAACTCAATCTCACAGGGAGAGCAAGTCGCACGCTTGTGGCCACTGATCCTTGAGCACGGGCAGGAAATCATCTTTGCTCACACTTCTTTCAAATGGTCGAATCTTGCTACACATAATGCCGGAGTCACCGTTGTTGTCGTTGGGTTGGGAATAAAGACCGGTAAAGCGGTACTCTTCGAATATTTCGGAGGAGACATCCCACAACGCCGCGAGGTTGAGAACATCTGTCCCTACCTCGTTCCGTACAAGGATATTGTCATTAACGCCTCAACGGACGCCGTATCCGCCGTAGCGGAAATGACGAACGGCAACAAACCGGCAGATGGCGGTCACCTCATTCTCGATTTGGACGAAGCGACCCGTATGCGCACATCAGATGTACGCACAACGGCCTTCATCCGCAGGTTCGTCGGTGCAGACGACTCCATTAAAGGAGCGCTCCGCTATTGCTTGTGGATTCAGGACAAAGAAAAGGACTGTGCGACACAGATCCCCTCTATTGCCGAACGGCTTGCGCTTGTAAGGACGATGCGCGCTAAAAGCCCCAAAAAGCTCACCAAAGATGGAGCGCATACGCCCCACGCCTTCCAACAGGTTCGGCAATCCGGCTCAGAATTTCCCATCGTCATTCCAAGACATTCTTCAGAGTCCAGGCCATATCTTCCGGTGAGCCTTTATGAGCAGGGAACCATTATTGCGGATGGTGCTTTTGCGCTTTTCGATGCCCCGCTTTGGAATCTCTCTCTTCTAGTTTCTCGTACACACCTAATTTGGATAGCGGCAGTCTGCGGCAGGATTAAAACTGATTATCGCTACTCAAGCACACTTGGCTGGAATACCTTTCCAGTGCCAACTCTGACGGAGAAGAATAGGGCTGATCTCTCGCGCTGCGCCGAAGACATTTTGCTCGCGCGTGAGCACCATTTCCCCGCGACGATTGCCGATCTCTACGCCCCCGACACCATGCCGGAGGATTTGCGTCAGGCGCACGAGCGCAACGACGAAGTGCTGGAACGTATCTATGTTGGCCGCCGTTTCAAGAACGATACCGAGCGGCTGGAAAAGCTGTTCGAGCTTTATACCAAGATGACGAAATCAAAGGGGGCGGCATGAGCACCCTCACGGTCATTGATCGGCGTTATCTTGAGAAATTTCTGGGGATGGGTAGCGGCTATGTGCTGAACTACTCGGACAAGACTATTGGCGCGTTTTTCAGCAGCCATTCGATTGACATTCATGGCCCGAAATACCAGACGCACGGGACATCGAAAGCGAATAAATTGCGCGCCTTCTGGGACAGTGAAGACGATTCTGTTGTCGGCAAGGTCATGTCCGGCATGGTGAATGAATATGTGGTCGATTGCGAACTGAACAACAAGGAAATTGGTTCTGCTCTTCTCGGAAAAGTGCGGGAGATTCTCGTACGGCTCTCCGGGCAACAGCAGACCGCCCACACATCACAGACCGCCGCCGATTTCTTGAAGTATGAGTTCACGATCCCGAATGTCCATAAGTTGCCGATAGAAGCGCAGGTCATTCCGGTTATTCAAAGCCGTCTAGACGAAGCTCTAAAGGCATTAAGTGCGGGTGCGCATCTTTCCGTGATATTCCTTTGCGGGAGCGTTCTTGAGGCCGTCCTGCTTGGCGCGGCCCAGAAGGAACCGGCGCGTTTCAACCGGGCTTCATCCAGTCCAAAGGCCAGTAATGGAAGCGTGAAGCAGTTTCACGAATGGAGCCTAGCGCAGTTCATCGATGTTGCTTGCGAAGTTGACCTATTGAAACCTGATGTGAAGAAATTCAGTCATGGGCTGCGGGATTTCCGCAATTACATACATCCATATGAACAGATGCAATCCGGTTTTACGCCAGATGAGCACACGGCAAAGCTCTGCTTTCAGGTTCTCAAGGCGGCATTAGCGAGCGTTGCGGGGGAAAGAAAATGACGACAGAAACAAAGTCGGTCCCGTCGATTTCCGTTACCTATGCGCGGAACGGCAATTCAACCAAAGCGAACGCACTTGGGATGCGCGCCATGCAGGAGCGCGCGTATGAAAAGCGCGGTGAGCAGTATTTGCTTATCAAGTCTCCGCCGGCATCTGGCAAGAGCCGCGCGCTCATGTTTATCGCGCTCGATAAGCTGGAAAATCAGGGCTTGAAGCAAGCCATCATTGTTGTGCCAGAAAAGGCCATCGGTGCCAGCTTTTACGATGTGCCACTGTCGCAGTTCGGCTTTTGGGCCGACTGGCGCGTGGAACCGAGATGGAATCTCTGCAATGCCCCTGGTGGCGACAACGGTGGCAAGGTGAACGCCGTCAGCGCATTTCTTGAAAGCAACGACAAGGTTCTCGTTTGCACTCACGCGACGTTCCGCTTCGCTGTCGATCAGTTCGGAGTGGAGAAGTTCGACAACCGATTAATTGCCGTGGACGAGTTCCACCACGTTTCCGTGAGCCCCGACAACAAGCTGGGCGCGCACCTAGGCCAGTTCATTGCCCGCGACCGTGTGCATATCGTTGCCATGACCGGCTCATACTTCCGCGGCGACGCGGAGGCTGTACTTGCCCCGCAGGATGAGGCGAAGTTCGAGCCTATCACCTATACCTATTACGAACAGCTCAACGGTTATCAGTACCTCAAGCAGCTCGACATCGGCTATTTTTTCTATTCCGGCTCATATGTTGATGACATTCTCAATGTCATCGACACGACCGAGAAGACCATCATCCACATCCCCAATGTCAATTCGCGCGAGAGTACGAAGGACAAGATGCGGGAGGTGGAGCACATCATTGAGGCTTTGGGTGAGTGGCAGGGGATCGACGCGAAGACAGGATTTCAGCTTGTCAAAATTCCCGGTGGTCGCATCCTGCGTATCGCTGACCTTGTGGACGACGACCCCAACCGGCGCGACGGTGTGACCGCTGCGTTGAAAGACCCGGCCCAAAAGAACAACCGCGATTATGTGGACATCATCATTGCACTCGGCATGGCGAAAGAGGGTTTTGACTGGATTTGGTGTGAACACGCGCTGACCGTCGGCTATCGCGCGAGCCTGACCGAAGTAGTGCAGATCATCGGACGCGCCACCCGCGATGCACCCGGAAAGACCCGCGCACGGTTTACCAATTTGATAGCCGAGCCGGACGCTTCTGAAGAAGCCGTCACCGAGGCCATAAACGACACGCTCAAAGCTATCGCCGCGAGCCTGCTAATGGAGCAGGTACTTGCTCCGCGCTTTGAGTTCAAGCCCAAGCACCCTGAGATCGGCCCAACCGAGGGTTTCGACTACGGCACGGGCGGCTACGATCCTGAGAAGAATAACGTCGGGTTCAACCCCGACACAGGACAATTCCAGATCGAGATCAAGGGCCTTGCCGAACCGAAGAGCAAGGAAGCCACGCGCATTTGCAATGAAGATTTGAACGAAGTGATTGCCACGTTCATCCAGGACAAGACCGCGTTGGAGCGCGGCTTGTTCGACGAAGAATTGGTGCCCGAAGAAATCACGCAAGTCCGCATGGGCAAAATCATCAAAGACAAGTATCCCGAACTTGACGAAGAAGATCAGGAGGCCGTGCGCCAGCACGCGATTGCCGCCCTCAACATCACGCAACAGGCCAAGCAAAATGTCTTGGGAGGGAATACTGGCAACGGTGAACCGAGTCCCAACACCGCCCTCATTGAGGGTGTACGGCGTTTTGCGCTCAGTGTTACGGAACTCGATATCGACCTGATCGACCGCATCAATCCGTTTGGCGAAGCTTATGCCATCCTCGCCAAAAGCATGAGCGAGGAAAGCTTGAAACAGGTTGCAGCGGCAATCTCTGCCAAGCGAACCAACCTAACGCCGGACGAGGCAAAAGATCTTGCCATGCGCGCATTCCGGTTCAAAAAGGAACGCGGACGGCTTCCGGCGCTCGACTCTCAGGACGCATGGGAAAAGCGCATGGCTGAAGGGGCCGCCGCTTTTATGCGCTACAAGAAAGAGGGGCGCTATGAGTGATCCGACTCTCGACGAACTAGCCGCAGAACTCGCCGAATTTGCGGAGCCTGAAAAGAAAGGCGTACGCCCGCCCCGCGAAGAGCGCATCATCGCGGGCTTCGAGGAAATACAGCGTTTCGTCGAAAAACATGGGTACACACCACAGCACGGTGAAGACCGCGACATTTTTGAACGGCTGTACGCAGTACGTCTCGACCGCTTGCGTGCGCTGGAAGAGTGCCGCTCCATTCTTGCGCCGCTCGACCATCAAGGATTGCTTTCCGGCTCGATCATTGCCGTCTCGCAGCATGATGCCATCGACGAGGACGAGCTTATGGCGGAACTCGCTGGCGCAGCGGGCGACAGCACAATTACGGAATTGCGCCATGTTCGAGCGAGTGTCGAAAAGCGCGCCGCCGAGGAAATCGCCAATCGTGCTGCCTGCGCGGACTTCGACTCATTCAAACCGCTCTTCGAGCGCGTACAGAGAGAGTTGAAATCGGGCATACGCCAATCTCTTCCTGTTGACAAAATGGACGAAATCAAGCTGGCAAAGATAAAGCAAGGGCAGTTTTTCATTGTCGGTGGCCAAATCGCATACGTCGCCGAGGTTGGCCAGGATTTCAGAACAGAATACGACCGCCGCGACAGCAGATTACGCGTTGTCTACGATAACGGAACCGAGAGCAATTTGTTGGCGCGATCTTTCCAACGCTCGCTTTATCCCGATAAAGATAACGCAGGCCGCATCATTACCGACCCTAGTGCCGGACCTTTATTCGCAGATGAACATGACGCCGACGACCTTGCCAGCGGCACGATCTACATTCTGCGGAGCAAATCAGACAATCCGCTCGTCGCCGCCAATCGCGATGTACTGCATAAAATCGGCGTCACGGGTGGGAAAGTAGAAACCCGCCTCGCAAACGCGAGCCTGGACCCAACATTTCTGCTCGCCGAAGTGGAAGTCGTGGCAACTTATGTTCTCTACAACGTCAACCGTGTGAAGTTGGAAAACATCATTCACCGTGTCTTCGATCGCGCGCAGTTGGATATTGAGATCAAGGATCGATTCGGCAACCCAGTCAAACCGCGCGAATGGTTTCTTGTTCCGCTTTTTATACTGAACGAAGTCGTCGAGCGGATAAAAGACGGAACAATTACTGAATATGTTTATGATCCCATGACGGCGCGACTCGTAAAAGATAGCTCCTGACCATTACAGTAGATTTGAATCCGTCGCTGATTGGACTTTCTGTCTTCGCAGAGCAAAGACAGAATTCCGTTCTCCTTCATATTTCTAGCGCGAAACAACCACAGGCCATATTCAATGCAGTTTCAGTCTCGTAAATTTGTGATGGCCTGTGGTTGTTTCGCGCTGGGGATGGCCGGGAGTCGCCGCTCAAGTACACTAAAAACACGTCGTTAGCTGCCGTTGACCTGGCTGGGGATGGCCGGGAGTCGCCGCTCAAGTACACTGAGATTGGCGCGGAACTCGGCATGACCCGGGCTGGGGATGGCCGGGAGTCGCCGCTCAAGTACACTCCTCCAGATTTGTGTTAAGCGAATAGCAGAGCTGGGGATGGCCGGGAGTCGCCGCTCAAGTACACTCCTCCAGATTTGTGTTAAGCGAATAGCAGAGCTGGGGATGGCCGGGAGTCGCCGCTCAAGTACACTGGTACCGGGAGCGGCACCGTCAATACTTGGCTGGGGATGGCCGGGAGTCGCCGCTCAAGTACACTAGGCCTTCGGCGTTGGCTTCATCGACAATCGCTGGGGATGGCCGGGAGTCGCCGCTCAAGTACACTCGGCGAAGTCGTCGCCTTGGGCGCGAACGTGCGCTGGGGATGGCCGGGAGTCGCCGCTCAAGTACACTCCCGTTCTTTGCCGGTACTACGGGATGGCGGCTGGGGATGGCCGGGAGTCGCCGCTCAAGTACACTGAGAACCTCACGTGCAGCTCCGTCGCGGTCGCTGGGGATGGCCGGGAGTCGCCGCTCAAGTACACTCGCTCCACGCGCTCATCGTGATGACGGAAGGCTGGGGATGGCCGGGAGTCGCCGCTCAAGTACACTCTCTATCAGCAGATCCCACACGCCTTGGGCGCTGGGGATGGCCGGGAGTCGCCGCTCAAGTACACTCTAGTTGTTGCGCTTACGCCAACCCTATGAGCTGGGGATGGCCGGGAGTCGCCGCTCAAGTACACTGGACTTGAATTGTTCCCCCGCTTGCATCGCGCTGGGGATGGCCGGGAGTCGCCGCTCAAGTACACTGAAACAGCTAATCTCAGTCTCAAGGTGGGGGCTGGGGATGGCCGGGAGTCGCCGCTCAAGTACACTCAAACTGGAGAGTGGCCCAC
>Ga0224531_1000755_pt1 | contig 15470 bp, 21 predicted proteins | sample CBST100metaG_FD_179876 | JGI IMG/M metagenome (GOLD analysis project Ga0224531, IMG submission 179876) | Peat soil microbial communities from Stordalen Mire, Sweden - C.B.S.T100 | ecosystem: Environmental > Terrestrial > Soil > Wetlands > Peat | place: Sweden: Norrbotten County, Stordalen Mire... | reverse complement strand
CGTAGAAGTATCGCCGTCTGAGATGGCCAAGCTCAACATCAAACCAGACGACTTCCATGGCGAATGGAACTACTCGCTGCTGCCCCAATAACCGCTTGATTGTACAGTTTGTTTATGCGCGAACCCTAAGCTGTTTGTCCTTGTTCGCAGATTTGAAGTGAGCGGTGGTAGCGGACAACAAGGTGACGGAAGGTGCCCAACCAGGCGCTGGTTCGCTACACCCATCAAGCCGCCATCTCCAACCATCGGCTCGTTGCCTTTGAAAACGATCGGGTGTCATTCCGCTGGCGAGACTATGCACACGGCGGCAAGAAGAAGGTCATGACAGTTTCAGCAGAGGCGTTCCTGCGCAGATTTCTTCTTCACGTTTTGCCCAAAGGACTGCTCCGCATTCGCCACGTCGGCTTCTTCGCCGACCGAAGCCGCCCCCCTCGCACGCTTCCCCCAGTTGCTCGGTCCCGTTGCGTGCCCAGATAGTCCCGAGACAACCAACCAGCTGCGTTGTCCCGCCTGCTCCTTCACCATGCTGGTCATCCAGTGCATCACCAGCGCTCAACGTTACTTCCCGCCAGACCCAAACGCCCTACCCCACAGAGGTGCAACATTGAGAGCTCATCAAACAGCTTTCGCTCACGACGTCTCTATTCCTTTGGGAAAGCACCTGGGATCGGCCTCGCCAGCGGAAGTCAAACTCGCGGAAATCGCGCTTGCCTCGATTCGCATCCCCAATCGCAGCCGACGTGGTCGCCTGCGGTAGAAGGTGCAAAGCTTGATCGGCGACAAGGCCTACGACAGCGACCTGCTACGGAGGCGATTGAAGAACCGGGGGATCGAACTGATTGCTCCCCATAAGGTGACCCGAGTGCACAAACCGACTCCGGATGGGCGCGCTCTGGAACGTCATCACAAACGCTGAAAGATCGGGCGAACCAGGTAGTTGAGAACATGTTCGCCACCGCCGAAGCGTGGCTTGGCGTAGACGACCCAGCCCTTTAGGCCGAGTTGCCAAAGGAAGTGGCTGAAGGCGCCCGGAGAGGCAAGTTGCTGAAGCGAATTATGGAGCTGAAGTCTGTCCTGTTTGAAGAGTTCACGCAGTCCCTCGCAAAACTTGCCACAGAGACCTTGCTGAGTGCTATGACGGGCAGGAAGAATCGTGCCTATCCGGTTAAGACATACACCCACTACAGGCAGGGTGTGGCCAATTCCCAGAGTGAGGTTCTTTGAAGGTTGGAGCGTAAACATCGCCTGCTTCACTCAGGTTTATGCCACCAGAGCTCCTGACGGACGGTCGAAGTATACCCGGTCGCGCGTGAGCGCCTTCGGGCAGGAGTGTGGCCGTGTCGTGTTGCAGAAGTCGATGTAGCGGCCTATCTTTGTTCTGGCCTCTTGGACCAACTCGTAGCCCAGTTCCGGCCGGCGTCAAGGCCGCGCCCCACGCGCCGCCTTCGCGGTCGAAGAGTCTTGACCCCGGCCACTTCATCTCGGCTTGATCTCAGCTATTCCGGGAATGTCATCCTCCCCCGTTGGCCAGAGGCGGAGGCCTTTTGGTACTTGGACGAACGGCTTCGCATCTTGAAAATGAGGGAAGCACACTTGTTACAATCAAGGTAGACGACGCTCTTGCTTCACACAGGTCTCGCAACCATCCGCGACGCACAGGGTGGGCGACACGAGGTTTCAGCCTGTAAAATGAATGGAGAAACGCGGTCAAATCCGAACTCCGGCAAGAATAGATGCCTTCAGATCTTTCATCTCGCGAACTGCAAGAACACGTCGACGCTTCGGTAGTCCCGACCACTGCCGCGCAAGATACGGGGGGCGACGAGATCTCTCTGCTGGATCTGCTTATTGTTCTTGCCGAGCGGAAACGAATTATTCTCTCGCTTACGGTGGGCTTCGCGGTTGGTGCGATCATTGTTTCGCTGCTTCTGCCCCCAAGCTACACCGCCACGGTGACTTTGCTGCCCCCGCAGCAGGGTTCTTCGATGAGTGGGGAATTCGCCTCCCAGCTCGGCGGTATGGCTGCGCTGGCCGGAGGCAGTCTCGGCCTCAAGAGCTCGAATGCCATGTTCGTGGCCATGTTTAAGAGCCGCACTGTCGAAGGCGCCATGGTGGAGCATTTCGGCCTGATGCAGGAGTATCACGCGAAGTTTCCTTCTGATGCCCGGAAAGCTTTCGAGAGTTATGCGACCTTGGACGGAAACGCAAAAGACGGCATGATCCATATCTCAGTCGAGGACCGCGATCCCCGGCGCGCCGCGGATCTTGCCAATGGCTATGTCGATCAGTTTCGCATCCAGTCTCAGCATCTTGCCATTACGGAAGCCTCTCAGCGCAGACTCTTCTTCGAGCAGCAACTAGAACAGGCCAAGGATAATCTGGCCAACGCCGAAGAGGCCTTGAAGCAGACCGAACAAAAGACGGGCGTGATTCAGCTCGACAGCCAGGCGCGCACCCTCATCGAATCGGCCGCATCGCTCCGCGCGCAGGTCGCAGCTAAGGAGGTACAAATTCAGGGAATGAGCACGTACGCTACCAGCGAGAATTCCCAGGTGGTGCAAGCACGGCGGGAACTGGAGAGCATGCGCGCTCAGTTGGCAAAGCTGGGAGGCTCCGGGGACAGCGACAGTGATGGGCTGATCGTTCCCAAAGGCCAAGTCCCTGAGGCCAGTCTCGAGAACATCCGCAAGCTGCGCGACGTCAAGTATAACGAAACAATTTTCGATATCCTCGCACGGCAGTTCGAGATCGCCAAACTCGACGAGGCGAAACAGGGCGCGCTCATTCAGGTTGTCGACTCCGCCGTTCCTCCCGATAGGCGATCTTTCCCGAAGCGCACGCTCATCGTGATCGCAGCCGCAGTAGCAGGGCTTATTTTTGGAATTTTTGCGGCCATGATCTTGGCCGTATTTCAACGCGTTAATAAAGATCCAAAAGCAGGCATAAAGCTTCATCTTCTCTGCGAGGCCATCTCTGCCAAGCGGCAAAGGATAGCGTGATTATTGATCCGGCCCTGGAGTTCCGCTGCGCGGCATAGCAGACATCTTTGTGACGGAAGTAGGTCTCCAAAGTGACCGGCCAGAATATTCGCCTCGCTGATCCGATCATTGCCAAGGGACCTGTAGGCCGCTTTCGAATTGGCCCAGTCCTGGCAAGCCCACGGCGTCGCCAAACCTACACTGGAAGACAACTTCTCCAAGAGTTGCCTAAGTCGCTTGCCGTGACGCGCATCCTCGAACTTACAGCCTACAACTTCGCTATCGATCCATTTCTTCCCACGGAAATCCTTCGACGATTCCCGGGACTCCGCGCCATGGGTGCCTCGCCATCTGCTCATAACAAACAGTTCGCCATGAATCTGCCACTACACGTAAGTACCTGACTTGAGACCGAATCCGATCCATAACGCCCTCCAACACTCAGCGGAGAATTGTGGGTAATTGAAAGGAACTTCGGACGCTTAGGGAGGAAGATAGTCTTCAGCAGCAGCAGGAAACAAAGTCCAAGCGGCGGATGCAAAACAAGGGAATGTCTATGGAAGACCGGCCTGTGTTGGAGCCGAATGCAGCCGGTATCGACGTCGGCGCACGAGAATTGTCCGTTCTGCGCCCGGTAGACGTTGAGTTCGCTCGTCTAATTTGGCCCACTTCGCTCATCTAAACTGGCCCACCTGTACAAGCCCGGATGTAAGGATTCGGGGATGGACAGGAGGCAAAAGGTGGAACTATTTGAAGTGATCCGGCGCGGTTACGCGGTCGGAGAGACGATTCAAGGACTATCCAAGAAGCATGGCGTGCACCGGCGGATGGTGCGGCAAGCGCTCGGGAACGCGATTCCTCCCGAGCGAAAAGCGGTAGTACGGGAAGCGCCCCGGCTGGGTCCGGTCAAGGAACACATCGAACAGATGCCTGTCTGGGTCGCGGTAGGGATACCGGTTTCCCGATACCCCCCGCACAGATCCCCACGAGCGGCATTACCGCATGGGGCTCTTATCTTGGATGGATGGCGTCAAAGCGAACGCTTGGCCAAGGGTGGAGAACACGCGGTTTCGGGAGCCACAGGGCCTCTAGCTGCTTTAATCGCGCCCAGTTGAGGTGATGTTTTTGACCGCGACGAACCAAAGTTTGTCGCCACAATCGCATCGCCCGGTAACGAAATATGCAGAGACTTTCCATGTTGCCCAGTATTGCGTGGTAGTTGAAGTAGCCCTGCACCACCGATTTGAGCCATTTTCCGGTTTGTGCTACAGGATCATGCATGCGCATTCGGAGTTGCTGCTTGATTTCAGCCAGCTTCGCCCGCAACCGCTTGCCGATCGTGTGACGCTTCACCGCAAAATCCCCGTTCCGATCTTTCCCGCAAATGTGCGAGAAACCCAAGAAATCGAATGTCTCAGGCTTTCCTTCTCCTCTCTGTTTCCGATTGAGTTCAGCTAACCGACCAAACTCAATCAGGCGCGTCTTGTCTGGGTGTAGCTCCAGCCCGAACTTCTTCAGCCGCCCCCGTAATTCGTCCAGGAAACGATCTGCCTCGGCCCGGTGTTGGAAGCCCATAACGTTGTCATCCGCATATCTGATTACAACGACATCGCCCCGCGCACACTTCTTGCGCCAGACATCCACCCACAGGTCGAATACGTAATGCAGATAGATATTGGAAAGAATCGGTGAAATCACCGAACCTTGCGGCGTACCTATCCCGGTATCCTTCCATTCGCCTTCCTCCATCACTCCGGCCTCAAGCCATTTCTGGATAAGGCGAAGTATTCGGGGGTCAGCAACGCGGTGCTGGAGGAACTTTAGCATCCATTCTCGGTCGAGGTTATCGAAAAATCCGAGAATGTCCGCGTCCAGCACAAAGCTCACCTTCTTTCGCGTGAGCGCGGTATGTAACGCATCCAGCGCTTGATGCTGGCTGCGTCCGGGCCGGAACCCATAAGAGAATCCCCGAAAGTCCTCTTCATAAATCTGGTTGAGGATCGTGACCACGGCCTGCTGGACGATCTTATCTTCCAACGCCGCAACCCCCAATGGACGTTGCCGTCCATCGGGCTTCGGAATGAACACTCTCTTGGATGGCTGCGCACGGTACGCGCCGCGATGAACCCGGCTGTGCAGATCAACCAATCGATCTTCCAGTCCGGTCTCGTACTCTGCCCACGTGACGCCATCCACTCCAGGGGCAGCCTTACGCTTTAACACGTAGAACCCATCCCGAAGCAAACCGACTGTCATGTGATGGAGTAGAGCAGTGAACTGCTTCTCTTTCCCCTCCTTTGCTGCTTTGCGCACACCCTCCAATCCTTGGGACACGCGAACCTCGCTCTGTGTCGAGTGCGTGCTGGATTGAAGGATGTTCTCCTTGATCAGCAATCTTCCCTCCTCGCCCTCCGCCGACGGTTCCCCGTCTTTGTTCAAGCGATTCATTGGTACTACACCGCTGTCCGACTCCTCGAAGGCGTGCATGTGGGCTGTCCGGCTATCGCCTTTTCTCACCGGCCTGATTGTGTGGTTCACTTCAGGCACCTCCGAGGTCTCCCGGTTCTCGTGCGTGGAGTTTCCAGACGTGCATGGGGTCTCCGACTACGTAGGACTGGCCCAAAGCTCGCGCTATCGCTCATGGCCATACTGCCTTCCGCTTTGACGACAGCGTCGGCGTTCCAATTGGAGTTTTTCGCAGCTCGATACCCAGCCCGTCTGTGCCCCTGTTTACGCTTCAATGCGCACCTCGCGATGGACACTGCAAAACTCGGGGCCGAGTGGTTCGCTATTCCCTGCTCGTAAGGCTCTTGCATCCTCTACTCCACGCCGGTTTATCCCGGCGCACCGCCAACTACTCTTTCCGATCAGTACTTCTAATTGTCGCCCGTCAGAAGGCCAACAGTTGATGCGCCGGTGGCAGGCCGTGTACCTGCGTTCGGTCGTCGATCTCCCCGTCCGATGGATTGTGCGCGGTAGTTCTCCCCATCGGCTCGCGGATGCGTTGCGCGCTGAGCGCGCGAATGCCGGAAGCAGTAATCCCCGCACTTGTCTCGGTCTGTTTGCCGCTGCGAACGCGCTGGGCAGAGGCTTGGTGCATGGTGTGAAACCACATCTGTATATCGGAAAGCTGAATCCAGATGCCCTCAAGAGACTGGGCCTATCGGTGGAAGGAGCAGGGCACGCTCCCGATGTACTGGTGCGGGTTCCGCTTTTCCGGGAGTCTCTCTTCCGCGCGGCAGTAGAAGGCGACGGGCCGCCTGTTACAGACATTGTGCAGGTGTGGCTCGACACGTCGGCATTTCCGGCACGGGGAGCAGAGCAATCTGACGAGTTGTGGAGTCGAGTGCTTGCACCACTCTTTAAGGAGGCGCAGTAATCTGCGGACGATCCCAAAGCAATGCAGGGGCACGGCACCGGCAGGAGCCGCGACTGCGTCATTGTGCCTTGGCCGCAGCCTTCGCGCTCGTAGCTTGGGCCCGGGCCGACCGCTTTCTGGTCGACGGGGCCGGCGCCAAGGTATCAATCTCAAAGTCTGCATCCGGGAACACTACTCGCAGCTCGAGCTTGCCCCCAAGAGCGCCGACGTACTCCCGCAGCGTGCTCAGCAGGAAGTCCGACTGCTTCTCCATGCGAGAGACAGCTCCCTGGCCGATATTGAGTCTCTCCGCAACCGCAACCTGCGTTTGCAGGCGAGCCTGGCGCAGCTTGTGGAAGCCGATGCGCTCGAGTTCGGCGTGTACTTCCCGCTGCAATTTGGCGCGAACCTCGGGTGAGGACTTGTGCTTCAGATCGTTCCACTTGGTGGCCATAGCGTTGTACTCCATTGCGTTGCGAGGCCCCGGGCTTACCGGGGGCGTTGCTTTGTTGTCTTCAGGTGCTCTGCAAAGATGGCGTCCGCTTTCGGGATCATCTTGTCGTACCAGCGGTCATCGCCCATTTTGTCTCCACCAGCCAAGAGAAACGCCGTCTGGACGGGATCAAAGGCGAAAAGGACGCGATACGGCCGCCCTTCGTGCTGAATTCTTAGTTCCCGCATGTGGCTGAACTTCGAGCCCTTCACACCAGTGCTCTGCGGATATCCAAGGGCCGGTCAGGCTTCCAGCAGCATCAGCACCACGCGCTCGACGCTGTTCTGTTCAGGCTCAGAGAGATCCTCGTACCAGGCCTGAACTCGTCCGAGACCTCGGCCTCATATGCCATGCGTGTACTATACCATGGATGCCATATTGGCGCGGGAATAATGACTATATTGGCTATCCATACTCTATAGTTGGCTCCCGAAAGGCTCTCTTCTCGGTTGCAATTGATTGAGAGCTGCGAGGTTGGAGTTTCTGCAATCCTGGATTGACGCTTTTCTAAACGGGCCAAAAGCTTCCGGCAGACCCGCTACAAATCTCTGGCAGGCCTCCTTTTCTCCCTGCACCCCCACGGTTCGATTTGTTCTGATGCATTTGGCTTGAATCCCTCGCCTCTTCATGCAGCGAATCCACTACTCCAACGGCTTTTTTTCGCGTGAACTCCTTTGGACATAATCGGTTAGAGAATGGTATTCAGAGCGCATATACATATACTGTAAGATATAGCAGCACAAGGAAACCATATGCCCACAGCGAAGAAGGCCACAGCCCGACCGAAGCGCAGAATCGTTGCTCCCGTGGAGACGCGCACTCAACTCCGGCTCACCGTCGATTCCAAATTCACCAAAACGCATTTCAACCAACTTTTTGCTGTGCTGAAAATCCGCAAGAAGAACGCCCTGGCCGAGCACATCATCATGAATTTCAAAACCAAAGCGGCACAGGCGCAGATTCTGGCGTTCTATAACGGCCCGTGGCTGGACATCCCATTTCAAAGCATTGACACCGCATTCGTGTTTCCGTTGACCTACGAGATTGCCGACGAACTGGAGAGAGTGGGCGGGGAAATTCTCGGCGGCGTGAACAAGTCTAAGACGTTTCGCGTGATGGTGGCCTGCTTTGCTGCTGTCCATAAACTCAAGGCTCCCGTCCAATCCACATTCGCATAGTTTCGTCAGGGCATCTGGCTGGCGGCAACCGCATCGACGCGATGAGCGCGGATGGTCCTTTGCCAACGGGCGCTGGCACATCGCTCATGCCCTTCGTGCTACCGACAGAAGATCATTTCAGTCACGGGCTACCTGCCGCCTCTTTCCTGCTGGCGTTGGCGCGGATTTGTTGGGCGCTGTTGCAGACGCAGGGCGTGTTGCATCTCCGGGTCAGTGAATTGGACGGAGACGCCGTGTTGCGCCGCAATCTTTGTGACCATCCGCTTCCACTCCACGGTTCCGGTACACGCGATGCGAGAGCCGTATTTTTGCACGGCCATTTCCAAGCCGAAGAGGACCGCCGCCTCATCCTGGTTGAGAACGGTGACAATGCGTCCGCGGTCGATGACGGAAACCTGGCCATTCAGCATGTACGACACATCGCCGGTTTTGCGGTTGATTGTCCAGATGCGGGCCGCGGCGATCTGGTTGGCAAGAACCTGTTGTTTCTGTTCATCTGCAAGCCGTTGCTGCGCGAAGCCGGACCAATCGGCGCTGGTGCCATTCTCGGGAGATGGAGCAAAATGCAGCGCGTCTGATTCCAGCCTTGCATCGAGCCGCCGTTGATTCCGCTGGTCCGCATATCGCCATCCTCGAAGTTGCGCGGCCGCCCTCGCGTCTCCTTCTTCGGCCCTGTCCGCGACCCATGCGCGGAGATTCTTCGGAAATGACTCCTGCCGCCTCTGTTGCACAGACAGCTTCAGGGCGCGTACTTCGAGAACGGATTGAGCCGCTGCCTGGGAAAGCAAGACTTTCTTGTCTAGCCATGACAGAGCGGATGCACGAATCTCCTTCTTCTGTTGCCGCAAAACCTCAAGAAGGTTTTGACGGTCCTTTCGCCCATCGACGGTGATGCTTTTGCACACTTCCCGTTGCTGGTTCCGGTACTGGTTATAATCGGCCATCAGAGAGCTACGTTCTGCGTGTCGCTGCGCTTTCCGTTCCTCCCTCACTGTGCCATCACGAACATGAGAACGAACGCCATGTTGATCGGACTCATAGCCAGATGTTGAGGCCGGTGTCCACGGCCCAAGCGCGGCCTCCGTGGTCTGACGGTTGATCTTTCCGGCAAAGTTATTGCGGAAAACGTCGGACGCCTTTACCCGGATGTTGTAGTCAACAGCGAGGACCGTATATCCGCCCGACTCACCTTTCTCAAGTTTGAGATGAGCCTTCGAGAGAAGGCGATGCAGGTCATCCCACGTGACATTCCGTCGAGTCAGCAGTGTGTGTACGCGCGGGGCAATCTCCCGCCGCGCATAGGATTGGAATGATTCCTGATCCTGGTAATGTTCAAATTGTGCGGCGGCTCCGGTCGGCTGTTGTTGGGCAGATCGAGACGCGTGGCGCTCGGATTTCGATTGCAGTACAGCCTGTTGCGTATCCTCATCCCATCGCATCGGACCCGGCGTGTGTGCCCAGCCATGTTTCGCTTCAAGGAAGCGTGCTGCGGCATCGAGAGTGAACCAGTCGCGATATGGTGTATGTGCCCTGAGCGTCTCGATATGAACCTTGTTAAGCATGATGTGGATGTGAAAATGCTTTTTGTCGTCGTGCGCAACGATCATGAACTGATGGCCTTCATATCCAAGTGCCTTCATCGTGTGCAGCGCGCAATCTACCCATTGCGGTCGAGTCGGACGCTCACCAGGAGGCCATGCCAGTTCATAATGGCAAACAGCATCCTTGCAACGATTGTTGAGAGATGCAACCCCTTGCATCTCCATCGCCGCTGTGTCGAAGCCGAGAAGATTCTCCGACATGACCACCTCTCCGCGCAGAAGAAGTTCTCCGCTGTCGGCATCACGCTCCCGCGTAAGGTATTCCTGAAGCCGTTTGAAGCTGCTGGAGTGTTTTCGAGTTGGCTGCACTTTGGCAATCATGTTCACTTCACCGTGCCCGTCTTGAGCGCTCTCATTGCGTTATGAACAGCCAGCAATGTGGAATTCAGTCCCCTGCGAAGCTCTTCTTCATCAGGGAGACCTTTGATCTGCGAGAGCAGATGCTTCTGGAGTCCACCGAGTCTTGCAAGCTCTCCTGCGGCCTTCTGGTCCATCGTCGAAAGGATTCGCTTGCCAAGTGCAGTTCGCCGGACGTACTCGCTCATCGTCAGGCTCGCACTGTTGGCCTGGTCTCGGATTGTGGCTTTCTCCTCTTCCGTGATGCGGACCTCGATCCGTAAATTGGAGCCTTGTGCCCGTGTGGATCTTGCCATTCTTCTCTCCGTTTCTGTGGGGTCTCGGGGCGTAGCCCTGAGCAAGATGCGCAACCATTTCTCCGAGTAGCCGAAGGCGGATTGGAGAAATGGTGGTGGCTGGACGAAACCCCGCAGGGGTTTTGTCCGGACAGCGCCTACCTTGCCATTCAGTGCTTAGCCTTCCAGTTTTTCGTTCTGAGCCCCATTCCTGTTCGTATTTCTGTCCAGAATTACTATAATATACTTATACTTTCACTGACGGTAAAAGTGTATTATATTTATGTATGGCAGAGATGTGCGGCTGTGAGGAGGCAAAGCGATGGGAATAGAGGGGCATCGTAAGGTGCAGGTCTTTTCTTCGGAGATTGTGGAGGGTGCTCGTATGTTGTTGACTCAAAAAACGTCAGAACCCGTGCCGCAACCCGGTTCATTCATGATGGGAGCGGTGATACGGACGCTGTTGCCTCTTCTCGTGGAGTTGCGGAGGAAAGGCTATTCATTGACCATGCTGACTGATCTGCTGGCGGAGAAGGGGATAAAGATCAGTCCAACTGCTCTTTCTGGGTACATGGCCAAATTTACTAGGCCGGGTGAGGAGGCTCCGGTAAGGGCACGGAGAGAGAGGCCACAAACATCAACAAGCGCCTTACAGTCACGTGGAACTTTTGTAATGAAGCCGGACGTGACGCTGTAACGGCGGAGAGACGTATGTCGCGAGTGGTCTTTGTGACGGGCAGTCCTGGTGGAGTAGGGGTTGGGAATCTGCAACACCGGGGTGCCCTGCGGAAATCGAATCGTGCTTCCATGTCGGTGCTCAACTCGTCGCTGATGAGGGCTGCAACGATGACCCCGCCGAGTGACAGGCTACACAACGTCCTTCTTGCGAACGGGCCCGACGCTATTCCAGACGAGAACAACATAACCGTGCAGAGCATTCTGGAGAAAAGTCAGACTATGGCCGCAGTTGAACCTATCCTTTCTTTCCGGGGAGAAGAACCAGCCGTCGCCTGATGGTTGACTACCGAGGCAAAAAATGTTTCACGCAAACAGGGTCGAGATGGTGTCAAATGGATTCATCGGTAGGCGGCTCCTGAATGTCAGGGAGGCTGCCCAATATCTGGGGCTCGAAGTGGACACGGTCTACAAGAAATCCAGGTTGCGGGAGGTTCCCTGCGTCAAGGTCGGTCGTGCGTTGCGGTTCGATGTGAAGGCGCTTGAGCGCTACATCGAGCAACACACAATCGAAACCATTGACTGAAAGGAGAAGCAAAATTGTCCATCATGAAAAAGTCCGATGGAGTCTATGTAGTCCGTTGGAGAGAAGGAGGCCGAAACAGGAGCCTGTCGGTCCACGGCGGGTTGGCACTGGCACAGAAGGTCGAGCGAAAGAAGATGTCGGTGCGGGATGAAAACCGGCATCTCGACGTGAAGCGGGAGATCAATTACAGAATGTCGGAGTTGATTGACCGTTACTGGACGCATTATGGAAGAAAGAAGCGCTCGGCAGGCCGGGAGAAAAGCATTCTGGACGGCATTCGATCTGAGTTGGGTCGCATGTTTGTACGGGAAGTTGACGGGATAGCGGTCGGGCAATGGTACGAGAACCTTACTGGCGTCCGCGATTTGTCTCCGGGTACGGCTGTGCGGCACTTCAATGTCATGCACCACATGATGGCGAAGGCTTCCACGATCTGGTCGAAGGAAACCGGTCTCGACCGGAATCCGGCGGATCAGGTGGAAGTACGGCGTCCCGACGATGCCAGGGATCGTTACCTGTCCGAAGTTGAACTCGGCAGGCTAAAACGAGCGCTCGACGAAAAGAAGTACCGGAAGGGTACAAACGATCTCAACAAGACGGCTCATCGTCTGAGGCTGATTGTGCTGATTGCCGTCGCAACCGGAATGCGCGCTTCGGAGATATTCGGGCTTCTGTGGTCGGACGTGTTGTACAGCGAGGGGTTGTTGGCAGTGCGGGCAAAACTGAAGGGCGGCAAGATGCGGTACGTCCCGATGGCGCCTGAACTGGCCAGCGAGTTGCGGCGGTTTCCCGTCGTGATTGGTGAGGATCGGATTTTCCCGCCGAAACCGGGAGCAACGAGTGGAAGGCAGCGACTGGAAGGAAGTTTTGAGGACCTGCTCGAACGGGCTAGAATTCGAGATTTTCGTTTCCACGACCTGCGCCACACCTTTGCATCTTGGTACATGATGAACGGCGGCGATCTTTACGAGCTGGCGAAGATCCTTGGCCACTCGAATATCAAGATGACCGAACGCTATGCCAAGCTGGGGCGGGAACACATTGCCAGAACCGGCAGCACGGCGCGGGAAATCTGGAAATTGTTGGAGAAAGAGGAGTGCGTCCAAGCGAACATCGGTTGAAGATGTACGCTATTGGTACGTTCGACTAAAACCTGACGTTTAGGGTTGCCGCTAACTGCTTTAGAATGTGGTGGCCAGAGACGGGATTGAACCGCCGACGCCGGCCTTTTCAGGGCCGCGCTCTACCACTGAGCTATCTGGCCTCAGTGCAAACTTGGGTTGCATGCCTACGCGTGGAATCCGGCATCGCCGGAAAAGGTGGGCGAGTCCACTTGCAGTGCTCTGCAACTACTTGTGACATTATACCAACTCCCATTCCCTGAGCCAAACCGGACTCCTGTCCATCGCAAACCAGCCGAGCACGGCAGCCGGCTGCGGAAAACGGCGAGCCCAAGGGAGGGCAGTTGATGCGCGTCCATGAACTCGCCGGGGAGGATGCCGCTACAATGAAATCGTGATGGAACTGGTGCAGATCGAGGTGGTGCGGAAGGCTCCGGCGCCCAAGCCCGAGTGGCTCAAGGCGCGCGCACCGGTGGGCGAAAACTACCACGACCTGAAGCGGCTGGCGCGGTCCTTGGGGCTCAACACGGTGTGCGAAAGCGCGCAATGCCCCAACATCGGCGAGTGCTGGCACCACAAAACCGCGACCTTCATGATGCTGGGCAACCTGTGTACGCGGCGCTGCGGCTTTTGCGCCGTTCCCAAAGGCCGTCCCGAGCCCATCGACTTTGACGAGCCGCGGCGCGTGGCCGTGGCCGTGGCTGCGCTGGGGCTGGAGTACGCGGTCATCACCAGCGTGAATCGCGACGACGACCTGGTGGGCGGGGCGCGCGCCTTTGCGCTGGTCATTGACGAGATTCGCCGCCAGGCTCCCGGCTGCCGCACCGAGGTGCTCATCCCCGACTTCCAGGGCAATGAAGAGGCGATCCGGATCGTGGTCGAGGCCCGGCCCGCAGTGCTCAACCACAACACCGAGTCGGTGCCGCGGCTTTACCGGGTAGTGCGCTCCGGGGCGCGCTATGAACGGACCCTGCGTCTGCTGCAATACGCCAAGGAACTGGACCCCAAAGGGATCACCAAGTCCGGCGTGATGGTGGGCCTGGGCGAGGAGACTGCCGAGTTGCTCCAGGTCTTCCGCGATCTGGCCGCGGTCCATTGCGACATTCTCACCATCGGGCAATATCTGCGCCCCTCGCGCAACCACCTGCCCATGACCCGGCTCTACACGCCGCGCGAGTTTGCCGAATTGAAGGCCGATGCGCTCAAAATGGGCTTCCGGCACGTCGAGTCGGGGCCGCTGGTGCGCTCCAGCTATCACGCGCACGAGCAGGCCGCCTCGACCGGCCTGACAGTGTTGACGTAGGAATTGCAAACTTCAAGCCCGCGGCACCGTAGTTTTAGTAGAATAGCCGTTGGCAATTTGCTTCGCGAGGATGAACCCAATGGCAGCTTCGATCATGGCCGGTATTCCGGCGCTCAAAGAACTGAACGGCGACCTGAGGCGGCGGATGGACCAGGCAGTGGCCACCTTCCAGGCCAACCTTGCTTCCACGCGGACAGGCCGGGCCAGTGTGCATATGCTCGACCAGGTAAAAGTGGACTACTACGGCACGCACACACCCATCAGCCAACTGGCGCAGGTGTCGGCGCCAGAGGCGCAACTGATTCTGATTGCGCCCTGGGATCCCACCATCTTGAAGGAGATCGAGAAGGCTCTGCGCACCTCCGATCTGGGCTTTAACCCCCAGTCGGACGGCAAGGTGCTGCGCGTGCCCGTTCCTCCCATGACCGAGGAGCGACGCCGCGACGTCTGCAAGCACCTGAACAAGGTACTCGAAGAGCATCGCACCGCTGTCCGCAACGTCCGCCGCGACGGCAACGACGCCCTCAAGAAACTCGCCAAGGATAAGAAGATCAGCGAGGACGAGGAAAAGCGCGCTCTGGAAGAAATCCAGAAGATCACCGACGAAGAGATTCGCCGCATGGAAGAGCTTTCGCACAAGAAGGAAGCGGAAGTCATGCAGGTGTGACCGCGTTCGCCCGCCTTGAACGGGTGCAGGGTGCCCCAAGTTCCGCTTTTGGAGCCTGGGATCCACAATCCTTTTCTCGCCTTGACTATGCCGCCGCGCTCGCGGCAAGCGGCTTCACTTTGACGCGCTTCTTGTGGGAGGCAATCCAAAGATCGCGCTGGGCCTGAAGACGAAGCCAGAAGTCCGGCTCCGTGCCGAAGGCCTCCGAAATGCGCAGCGCCATATCCGCCGAGATTCCCGCCTTGCCATTCAAGACCCGCGAGAGCGCGGGGCGGGTAACTCCCAAGTGCCGCGCGACTTCGGTCACGGACCTCGACTGCAAGTAATAAGCAAGAATCCTGCCGGGATGAGAGGGATTGTGCATCTGCATGGCGCGAACTCCTTCCTTTAGTGGTAGTCCTGATAATCGACGAGAATTGCATCTTCGCCATCAAACCGAAACGTGAGCCGCCAATTCCCATTCACGCTCACTGCCCAGTGGGCCGCAAGGCTGGCAGTCAGCGCATGAAATTGCCATCCGGGAACATTCATCTCTTCGGGCCTCTTGGCGGCATTCAAAACGGTAAGCTGATCGTTCAGCTTGGCGGCATGACTGGGCTGAATTCCGGCCTTCGAGCCGGTCAGGAAAAACTTCTCGATTCCCTTATGCCGGAAGCTGCGTATCATCCTGCAAGCATTGTACTGCGTAACGTCACGCTGCACAACCTGCTTGTAGGTGACCCACTCAAGTCGTTCCCGCCGACTGGCCGGAAAACCGCCGCCCTACTTCTTCACCCGCTTGTAGAACGGCGCCTGGACCTGCTTTGCCCTAACTCGATTCGCCCGCACCTGCACCAGCACATCCTGACCGCTGGCGGCTACGGCGGCGGGAACATAAG
>Ga0224531_1000752_pt1 | contig 15495 bp, 8 predicted proteins | sample CBST100metaG_FD_179876 | JGI IMG/M metagenome (GOLD analysis project Ga0224531, IMG submission 179876) | Peat soil microbial communities from Stordalen Mire, Sweden - C.B.S.T100 | ecosystem: Environmental > Terrestrial > Soil > Wetlands > Peat | place: Sweden: Norrbotten County, Stordalen Mire... | reverse complement strand
GCACGTAGCCCCGGCGCCATAGGCGGTTCCCGCCTTGCAGGTTCCGGTGCCGGCATCGGTAAAGTCCAGGCCCGTGGCCCCTTGTGTGACCACCGTCGTTGAGCCCAGCGTGCGCGTCGTGTCGAAAGTGAACATCAGGGAGATCGGGGTGGGGCTCGTGCTCCCCACGTTCACTGTCCCGAAGGTCCCGTTCGACGATGTAACAAACAACACCGGGCTGTCTGCCGCGCCCGCTCGGGAACCGCCCAGGTTGTTGGCAGCGTTTGCGCTAACACTCTGCGCCTGAGTGAAGTGCGCGGCCTGCGCGTGAACGGCGGCCCAGGCCCCGCTCAGCATCAAAGCCAGAATCCCGCACAGCGCGGGCCACCAGGCACGCCTCCACAGAGAACTGAAGGCACGGGGAATAGCAACCGCTCGAGTCGTCGAGCAGAAAATTAGAGGGATGGGGTTCATGACGGATCCTCTCCTATGCGCGCGTGGTCTGCGTAGACGGAATTGAATCCAAGACGGACGCGCGGATTTCGTGTTCAGAAGAAATGTCTCGGGAAAACCGAGACGTCTCCAGCAGCTCGAACAGGAATGCGCGCGGCGAATCCATGGCTGGACTTGCGGGCGAATATTAGCACAGATTCACGCACTCAGTTTGGCGGCAACACGAACCCTCTATAAATCAATCGCGCGTTCTTCCGATTGGATACCCGGCTGGGTTACGCAGAGTCCGCCCAATCCAACTCAAGCCGACGTTGATTCCGGGGCGTGGGCGTTACGAGTTCATTCGTGCATCTCTTGCCGTTCGGTAACCCGGAACGATCTCCCCCTTGCGTGTAAGACCGGAGCCGATCACGAACGCACCATTCGATGCTGGCGCATGTGTGGGGCACGCGGCATTTCACGGCAACGGGAGTGTCGAGGGAAAGACTATTCCCCGTCCGGCGGAATCTGCTCCAGCAGGCGCTTCCAGGTTTTCTGGTTTTTGCGGAAGCCCTTCTTCAGGTCTTCGAGGATGCGCTCAAAGTCGGCGTTGGTGCGGAGATTGTTCCAGGCAGGATTCTTCTGGAACCAGGGATAGTTTTCGTTGCCCAGGTAAATCGCCCGGCGGAGCCAGTGGAGCGCTTCGCTGGAGTCGCCTTCGACGGCAAAGTAGGTAGCCAGGCGATAGGCCATCTCGCTGTCGGCTTCGGCGGCGGCCAGGGTGTCGTCCTTGAGCAGCGCGGCGCCCCGCTCCCATGCGCCGGTCTGCACGTAACAAAGGGCCAGCGTGGGCACGGCGATGCGCATGGACGCGTCGTCGCGGATTACGCTCTCCAGAATTTCGATGGCCGCGTCCAGGTTGCCGAGGCGCATCTGCTGGTAGCCGTTGGAGGTTCTGAGCAGGGGATGGCGGGGCTCGAGGGCAAGGCCCTTTTCCAGTTCGTCGCCGGCCAGTTCGATTTGATTTTGATAGTGGTAGACGCGGGCGCGGTGGTTGTAGAGGATGGGCGCGTTGGCCGGGTTGAGCTTGAGGGCGCGGCTGAACTGGGCGAGGGCCTCGTCGTACATGCCGTCGCCGCGCAGCGCCATACCAGCCACCATGTGGACATTCCAGTCATTGGCCGCAGAGGCCAGCAGGTCGGCGACGCCGTGACGTGCCGACTCCTTTTCTCCGCGGGAGAGCAGCATGTAAATGCGGTAGAGATTGGCCTCGGTGGAAGCCGGGTCGAGCTTGAGCGCCTCGTCGAAATCGCGGCGCGCATGCATCACGTGAATCTGACCGCCGAAGCCGTGGCGGACATACTGCAACTCGGCAATGCCCAGGCCGGACCATCCAGCGGCAAACTCCGGATCCTTGGTGGTGACACCAGTGAAGAGTGCCTGCGCGCGGTCAAGATCGGCGCGCGAACCGGTGCGCACCATGAAGGAGCTGAGCAGAGCACGGGCTTGCAGATATTCTTCGCTGACAGGGCCTGGAAGCGAGGCATCGCGGGGGCCCCCGCGTGCGGCGTCAAGCTGGCCGGTGTCGATGCGGTCGGCGGCCGAGAGGCCATGCAGAGCGGCAAACACTTCATTGGAAATCTCGGTCTGCACGGCGATCAGATCGAGAGAAGAGACACGAATGGCGCCGCCGGAGCGAACGCTCTGCGAACTGACGTCGAGCAATTGCCAGTTGAGGTCAAATCCCTCTTCGGAGCGCAGAAAGTTGCCGGCGAGTACCAGCGACACGAGGAGCTTTTTGCCCACGGCGAGCGGGTCCATCTGCGCCATGGGGACGGTCATGAGCGTGCTTGAAGGTCGGACGACGAGGGCCGGAATTCGCGCCAGGCGTGCGGCGATGGCGTCGGCCAGCGCGAAGCCGTAGAGCGGGGCCACTTCCGTTGCGCCGAGGTTGGCGAAGGGCAGCACGACGAGCGAATTTTGCGGCGCGCGGTCGGCGGCGGACTCGCGAAATCGCTCGGCGAGCATGGAGAGGAAGCCGGTGGTGCGCTTTTCGGCCTCGATGCCGGTGGTGGGCAGATTGGCTGCCGCATCGCCGGGAATGACGCCGGTCTCGATGCGCAGGGCCTTCATGATGGTCTTGAGCGCTTCGCGCACTTCCGCGGCCGAGGTGTAGCGCGCGCCGGGATTCTTCTCCAGGCAGCCCTCAATCACGCTCTTCAACTCAGCGGAGATGCCGGGGACAATGGTGGTCAGGTCTTCGGGGTTGGAGAACTGGATGGCGCGAATGGCCTGAAAATCTTCAGCATCGGGTCGGGAGAAGGGATGGCGGCCGCTGGCGAGTTCGTAGAGAATGACGCCCAGTGCCCACACGTCGGACTGCACGCTGGACTGGCCGGTGACAAACTGCTCCGGGGCCATGTAGCGGATGGTGCCGCCGCGTGCGGTGTAGGTGGCAGCTACGGAGGCATCCTTGGCCAGGTTGGGCTTGGAGGGGTCGAAGCCGGAGTCCTCGGGCGCCAGGCGTCGTGCCAGGCCGAAGTCGAGAATCTTGACCAGGCCGCCGTCGGTAAGCATGACGTTCTGCGGTTTCAGGTCGCGATGGAAGATGCCCAGCGAGTGCGCGGCCTGGAGCCCGTCGGAAATCTGGATTCCGATGGAGAGCACCAGTTGCAGGCTGGCGGGGCCGCGGGCAATCAGGCGGTCGAGCGACTGGCCGGGTACGTACTGCATGACGATGTAGCCCTCGTCGCCGGTCTCGCCCACTTCGTAGATGCCGCAGACGTTGGGGTGTTCGATGGCCGAGGCCAGCCGCGCCTCGCGCAACACGGTCGAGCGCAACTGTGCGGCCGAAAGCAGGCCGGTGCGCAGAATCTTGAGCACCACGGGGCGCTGCAGGAGGGTGTCGTTGGCCAGATAGACCACGCCGCTGCCTCCGGCGCCCAGCTTGCGGAGAATCTCGTAATGTTCGATCATCTTTCTTGCCATGGCTACCCACAAGTGTACTGGGCAAGCCATAAGGTTGGTCTAAGAATGGCGCGATCTTGAGGTTAATATTCGTGGATTGAATTACTTAAGTTAAGAGAGATGGAGTGCTTCCGGGCGATTTGCGGCGCGCAAGACTGATCCGGCCAGCAGAATTCCCCCCGCCCCAATCTGTTAACTTCAAACTGAGCATGGATGGGTTGCGTACAGGAACAGTTTGGGGCAGTCGGCGCGCGGTGTGCGTGTTTGCCGTTTGCGCTCTTATCCTGACAAGTCCCAGGCTTGGTGGGCAGCAGACGCCCCAGCCCCCTGCCGGCGAGAACCGGCAGGCCGGACAGCCCGAAGGTCAGCAGCAGCCCGGCGGAGGCGCCCAGGTCCACACGGGAACCACCAGCGGAATCGACACCGAGGCGCGGCTGCGCAACCTGCTGGCAGACCATCAGTTTTTAGCCATCGAGTCGCGGCTGGACTCGATGGCGCCCGCCGAAGGCCAGTTCTACAAGGGCATCCTGGCCAATCGCGGCAACGATCCCAAGACTTCAATCCAATTGCTTGAGCCGCTCGTCGATCAGGTGACCGCAACGGGCGACAAAGCCCAGGAAAAACTGCTGCGCAAGGCGCTGGCGGAAGACTACCTGCGCGTGGGCGACTGGGGGAAGGCCGCCAAAGCCTACCAGACGCTTTCCAGCCGGCTGGAAACCGAACTCAGCCCCGACGAGCGCGACGAGATTGAAATGCCGTTGAAGCTGCTGCCGCTGGCCGCGGCCAATCCTCCCATGACGGCCGAACCGTGCGACCCATTCGTGTTGCAGGTGAGCAGGAACCCGCTCGGCCTCACCGACATTCCGGTCTTTGTGGATGCGCGGCCGCACACCTGGATGCTGGACCCGACGGCGCCGTTTAACCTGATTGCTCGTTCGATAGCCAAGGAAGTCGGCCTCAAGGTTTCCGACGAGGTGACCACGATTCACTCGCTGACCGGCCGCCCGATGCAGGTCCACGTCACGGTCATTCCCCGCTTCACAATTGGCGGCCGGCTCACGCTGCGTAACATGACGGCCTTTGTCTATGAGGACGTCGATTACGCTTTTCCGCAGACGCGCTATCGAGTCCAGGGAGTTCTGGGCTATCCCGCACTGTCGGCGCTAGGGAGCCTGACCATCACCGCCGATGCCACCATCGAGGTGCGCCCTGCAACGCAAATCAAGGCTCCGGACAAGGATGACCGGCTCACCACGGGCGCGCGCTTCTTTCTTGATGGCGACCAGTTGATTGTGGCTCTGGGGAATCCGGGATCGAATGCAGAGGCAACAGCCGCGGGCCAGGAGCGCATGTTCGCCGTGGACGCCGGGGGACAGCAGACCTATCTCACCTCGCGCTACTTTAATGAGCACTCTGCGGACTTTGCCGGCGAGAAGATGGAACTGTTCGCCATTCCCGGGTCGGAATCGCTACCGCCGCAGCCTGCGTATGTCGCCGAGACGATCCCGCTGCTGGTGGGCGCCACGACTGTTCCCGTGCATTACGTCCAGGTGCTCACACAGCCGGTGGGGACGGCCGCGCTGGACGATGTGTATGGAGTTCTCGGCGTGGACGCGCTCGACCAGTTGAAGAGTTATACCTTCGATTACCGGACGATGCGCTTCAGCGTCAGACCGCAGTGACGAAGGGCAGGGAACTGGGAACAGGGACTAGGGATAAGGGAACAGGGATCAGGAAATAGCAGACCACTGCGGGACAATTCACGCCCACCATCGGCAATGGCGCGTGGCGGCATCCGGAGCACTATGGCGCGGGAGCAACCAGGGAAGATTGCAAGCTCTTTGCGCTGGCGGCTCGCGCCTTGAAGCCGGAAGAGGCTGGTTGGGCCGTGCCGGTGGACTTGCGCACCACGAGCCGGGGATAGACCGTGAGGACGGACGGATACGGCGGAGCGATTTCATGCCGCGTGAGCTTCAGCAGTGTGCTCGCAGCGGTTTGGCCCATGACTCGCAAGGGCTGGTGAATGGTGGTCAGCGCCGGATCGCTCGTGGCCGCAATCAGCACGTCGTCAAATCCCACCACCGACACATCCTGAGGAACGCGGAGGCCGGCTTCGCGCAGGGCGAGGATCGCGCCGATCGCAGTTACGTCGTTGAAGGCAAAGATCGCGGTAAACGGATGTCCCGTTCGGAGCAGTTCCTGGCTCACTTCAAAGCCTGGCCCGGTTCCAGGTTCCGGTCCGCGCAGTTGCACCAGCAACTTGGGGTCGATGACGATCCCAAGAGCTTTCGCAACGTTGATAATTGCCTGCCAGCGCTGGTTGGTATCGGAACTGAAGGCTTGTCCGCGAATGAACGCGATGTGTTTGTGTCCCAGGGCCTTGAGGTGTTCGAGTGCCAGACGCGCGGCTTGCTCATGATCCAACTCAATGTTGATGACCCCGGGGTGCTGGCTGTGCCCAGACACGGCAACGAGCGGAACGGGCAACTCCTCGTCGATGGGTGTATCGACCGCGATAATGCCCTCAACGGAGCGAGTCAGCATCATGCGTGGATAGCCTTTGAGCAGGTCGGCGCGATGGCGATGGCTGACGACAAAGTAGAAGTAGCCATGCTTCAACAACTCGTCTTCAATGCCGCTGAGCACCGCGGTTGAATAGCCTTCGCTGATCTCCGGCACGATGACGCCGATGGTGAAGGTCCGCTTTTGGCGCAGGCTCCTGGCCACGGTATTGGCGGAGTAGCCATAGAGAGCCGCGGCCTGGAGCACCCGCTCCTGGGTCTCCTTGGCAATGCGGTGCGCGGTCGCGGCCCCGTTGACAATGCGGGAGACAGTGGACTGGGAGAGTTCGAGATTTGCCGCCAACTCTTTCAGCGAGGTCGGCTTAAGCGGGATCTTTGCCACGGTGGATGTACTCCAAGAATACATGTTGAAATGCCGGTTCGCGAACCGCGGCAGAAAGCCGCATCCGGCCGTTTGCCGGCCTCCTTAGTTGGAGCGCGGGCGAGTCTGACGTTCTGTTGGAAGTTTCAATCGCTGCGTGAGGCGAGAGAGAGCGGGCTGTGAGTGTTCCCGCGGGCAAGCGAGGTGTCACGATTAACGCGCCTGCATTTTCCGAGAGCCTTTCGGGTTGGAGTGACAGGCGGTTCGGCCAGCAATGCCGCATGGTGTTGCGGCTCCGGTTGGCTTCTGCCGAATGCGTTGGCCGACATCGTCCGGAGCAGCTTACCTTGGGCTGTGATCCATGCGAGGACGCCAAAATCGAGTATAAGCGCAACCGATTGCGCTATGATCGACGAGACATCTTTTTCGTGGTCCGCGAAGGCCATTTGCAGGCGGGCTGCACGTTTTTTCCCCTCGTCTTTTTACCTCAAGCGCCGATGGGCGTCCGGGGTGCGTTCCACAGATCATCCTTCGGAGATATCTCGTGTTGGGAATGAATTCAATGCGCTGCAAATTTGTTGACCGCGTCACTTGGCACACTGCCGGTTCCGGGACGAAATCGCGCGTCTGTCGCCTTCTCACCATCGCTACCCTCAGCCTGGCAACGGCTGGTTTCGCATCGAACGGATTGGCGCAGGCAACTCCGTCCGCTCCTTTGCACTCTGCGAACGTGGCCGCGCGAGCCTCCAACGCACAACTCGCCGATCCGCACATCGAAGCTCGCGTGGATGGCCTGCTCCGCCAGATGACGCTCGATGAAAAGATCGGGCAGCTGGTTCAATATAGCGATACCGGTGATGCTGTTCCCGCGCCGACCGCGGAAAAGGCCGGCGGGCTCGCTGCCGTAAACCCTGGGACTACTTATCATGTGAACACCATGCAACTGGCTGCCGCGGGACGGCTGGGCTCCATGCTCAACCTCGTGGGCGCCGCGCGCACCAATACTTATCAGCATTTGGCGGTGGAGCAGGGCCGTCTGCACATTCCGCTGCTTTTTGGCGCGGATGTCATTCATGGTTTCCGTACTATCTATCCGGTACCGCTGGGCCTGGCTGCCAGCTTCGATCCCGACATGGTTGCCGCCGTTTCGCACATCGCTGCGGAAGAGGCCACCACTGCGGGCGTTCGCTGGTTTTACTCTCCGATGGTCGATATCAGCCGCGATCCGCGCTGGGGACGATCGGTGGAAGGAGCCGGGGAAGACCCCTGGCTGGGCGCGGCCATGGCGCGGGCCTACATTCGCGGCTACCAGAGCGACGATCTCTCGAAGCCGGGCAGCGTTGCTGCATCCGTGAAGCACTTCGCCGCCTACGGCGCAGCAGAGGCGGGCCGCGAATACAACACGACAGACATGTCCGAAATCACACTGCGCCAGGTTTACCTTCCTCCGTACAAGGCCGCAGTGGAGGCGGGCGCCGCCACCATCATGAGCGCCTTCAACTCCCTCAACGGCGTGCCGGCCAGCGCCAATCCGTTTCTCTTAAACAAGGTGCTGCGCGGCGAGTGGGGCTTCAACGGATTCGTCGTCAGCGATTACACATCGGTGATGGAGCTGACCCACCATGGCATCGCCCTCGACGCGGCCACAGCTACCCGGAAGGCCATCAATGCCGGCGTCGATGTGGACATGATGTCGCACTTCTACGACGTGGAATTGCCGGAACTGATTCGCTCCGGACAGGTTTCCATGGACGTGGTTGATGAGGCCGTGCGGCGCGTGCTCCGGGTCAAGTTCGCAACCGGCCTGTTTGAGCATCCGTATGCCGAAGGCGTCGAGATTACGTCTGCGGTCCCCGAGCACCGGCCGCTGGTTCGCAAGGCAGCGGAAGAGAGCTTCGTCCTGCTCCAGAATGACAAACTCGCTGGTGGGGCGCCGCTGCTTCCGCTTGCGTCGGCTGGGAAGAGGATTGCTCTGATCGGGCCACTGGCCGACAACGCGGAAGAGATGGTGGGAGCCTGGGGTGGCGCGGGTACAAGCCATGACATTATCACCCTGCGGCAAGCCGTGACTGAGCGTGCACGGCGAGCGGGTGGCGCGCTGCTCTACGCCAAGGGAACGGGAATCGACGATCCCTCGCAGGCCGGCTTCGCTGAGGCCGTTCAGGCGGCTGGTGCGGCCGATGTGGTGGTCCTCGCGCTGGGGGAATCCAGCAGCATGAGCGGTGAGGGAGGCTCGCGCGCCAAGCTCGATTTGCCCGGCAACCAGCAGCAACTTCTGGAAGCTGTCGTCGCCACGGGCAAGCCGGTCGTGCTGCTGATCTTCTCGGGCCGTCCCCTGGTCCTCGACTGGGCCAGCAAACACGTCCCTGCCATCATGGAGGTCTGGTTCCCAGGAACCGAGGCGGGCAATGCCCTGGCCAATGTTCTTTACGGTGACACGTCGCCCAGCGGCAAACTGCCCATGAGCTTTCCTCGCACGGTCGGGCAGGAGCCGCTTTATTACAACCAGTTTCCGACCGGACGTCCGCCTGTGGGCGTTGATCTTTCGAAGGCGCCCACAGGCCAGGAGCGCTTCCTGTCTCGCTACATCGATGTGCCCAACAGCGCTCTCTTTCCTTTCGGCTACGGACTGTCCTATTCCAGCTTTGCCTACCGCGACGTCAAGGTGTCCAGGGCGAGCATTCCGCTGGCGCAGGCCCTCGCCAACCGCAACACGCCGCTAGTGGAAGCGACAGCAATGGTGACCAACACCGGGAGCCGGGCAGCCACCGAAGTGGTCCAGTGCTATGTGCGGAATCTGGGAGCAAGCATTGAGCAGCCGGTGCGCAGCCTGAAGGGATTTGAGCGCGTTACACTGGCTCCGGGAGAGTCCAGGCCGGTGAAATTTGCGCTGGGCTTCAACGAACTTTCTTTCTTCAACGTGGAGAGCACTCCAACGATTGAAGCGACCCAGTACACGGTGTGGATCGGCGGCAGTTCGCTGGCCGATCAGGGAGTCCCATTCGATGTGGTCTCTGACCCAGCGACCACATCCGCGCGCTGATCGGACATGAGCATGAATAATGGTGAGGAGAGACGACTCTCCTCACTATCCTATTTCTCGTCCGGCTCGTCGTTGCGGATTTCGTTCGGTTGGATCTGCAACTCCTTATAAATGGCGCGGAGCTTGTCTTTCATCTCCCGGTATTTCTTGTATAACTCCACCTCGCGCTGCGCCTCTTCAAGCCGGCCCAGCTTCCGGTAGAGGGTACCGAGGCGATAGTGGGCGAGCGCATTGGTCGGTTCCAGTTGAACTGTCTGCTCCAGCAGTGTCAGCGCCTTGTCGGGCTGATTCATTTCGATCAATGTTTTGGCCAAGCCGAGCTTTGCGTCGGTATCCGCCGGCTCCAACTCAGCGGCTCTTGAGTATTCCGCGAATGCCTGGGCGATATCTCCCTTTTGCGCGTCGATCTCCGCCAGCCTGCATTCTGTTTTCACATCCTCTGGATTTGCAGACAAGGCCGCACGGTACTCCTGCTCTGCGTCTTTCTTGATGTTTGCATCCAGTGAGGTGTGAAGCAGCTCTGCCAATTCAAAGTGAACGCCGGGCAAGCGAGGATTGATCTGGATCGCCTCACGATAATGTTTGATGGCGCCGTTCGTATTGCCTTGCTTTGACTCTTCGTGGGCTATCAGCTGATGCATTTGTGCGGAATCCGGCGCAGCCAGCGACAACATCAGCATCGACTCGCCGGCCAAATCGGTATACGTGCGATAGGCGGCATACAACACCTCGGCATCATCCGGATAGGCTTTTCGTAACTGAACGATCACCTCTGCCGCGGCATCCCGGTCGTTGGTCTGCGTGTCAATCCCAACCAGATCCAACCCTACTTCAATTTTGAATTTCCTGTCCCCAATCAGGGGGAAAGCAGCCTCCAGGTCCTTGCGCGCACTCGCAAAATCGGACGTGCGCTGTTCGGCAATGCCCAGCAAACCCTCAATCCTCGCCATGCCGGCGTGCAATTTCAGGGCAGCACGAAAATGAGGAATGGCCTCTGCGGGCCTTCCCTGAAAGAACAGAAGGACACCAACGTTTCCCTGCGCCTCGACATTCTCGGGATCGATGGCGACCGCTGCCTGGAATTCAGAAATTGCCAGGTCAGGCCGCTTGTCGCGCAAGTAATCCGCGGCCCTTTTGATATGCGCGGCAAGTTCCTTCTGCTTGTCTCCGGGCACCTGACCTACGCAGGAAATCGCGACCAGGATGAGGGAAAGTCCCACGAAAGCCATTCGAAATATCTTGTTCATATCGCCTGATTATATCGACTGGCAGACGCGAGGCCGGGGGCGAAAGAGGCGGCGATCCCGGCTCCGTTCGCTGCGCAGATCGCACCACCCGGCAAGGTATTCCAGAGAATGATTCATTTCATTTTTGGCCATTCTCGCACCGTGCGCGCGCAAAGCGATGACATTAAATTGCGCCGCAGTGCGGGTTGTGGCGGATGTGTTGACAATCAAACATCGCGAATGGTAACAATAGCCGTGGCGCAAACGATTGCGCAAAGGAGAAAACTGCACACCTCGCGTCCTCGACGCTGCTTTCATGAAGTTTATGGCCAAGGGTAGTTGAACGCTCAATCGCTGACCTCCAATGCCATTTGGTGGACGGCGGGCACACAACTGCGTGCGGTCGCAATTGCCCGGCAGTCCCAGGCCAAAGACTCGAAATCGCGGCTTCCGGGGATCTGCTCAGGAAAGAGAGAAGCAAGACGCCCGCCCTTCTGCGCGCCCGCCAAGCCAATCTCACATCAATGGCCGCACAAAGCATGCGGCTGACAAGAACGCTTTTTAACTTTTTGGGGGACAGTACATGCGAAGAATGTTTCGATTTATCTGTTTATGCCTGCCGCTGTGCGCCGCAATTGCGGGCCTGGCGCAGAGCACGAACTCAGGCGACATACGCGGCAGTGTCACCGATACGACGGGAGCGTTGCTTCCCGACGTGACGGTCACGGTCGTCAATGTCAATACCGGCGTATCGAAGGATTTCATCACCAATCGCGATGGTCTGTACGACACGTCTTCGATTCTTACGGGCAGCTACCAGCTCACCTTCACCAAGGCAGGTTTCGGACAGTTTGTTCGCGGGCCCATCACGCTGCAGGTAGGCATGGCTACGGTGAATGCCGAGCTGAAGGTTGGCGCCGCCAGCGAGCAGGTCGTCGTCACCAGCGATATCCCTTTGCTGACCACCGAAACGGGCGAAAAAAGCAACACATGGGAAGCCAAGGATCTTGGTGAGTTGCCCCAGGTCGGCGCGGACTGGGCCAACTTCATGTTCCTGCTCCCGGGCGGAGCGGGCGGCGGAGCGAGTACAACCGCCACCAACGGCAACCTTCCTTATACAAACATTCTTCAGAACGGCAGCACGACCACGCTGCCCAGCAGCCAGAACGCCACACCTGCATTGTCTGAGAATGTGGCCGAGCTCAACTTTTCGATGTCTTCGTTCTCCGCGCAATACGGCATTGGCGGACTGGTGATCAACCAGATTTCAAAGAGCGGCTCCAACCAGTTTCACGGCACCGCTTACGACTACATTCAAAACAATGCCTGGAATGCCGCACAGTTCGGCTTCCTGAGCAAACCGACAGTTCCGTTCATTCGCTACAACAACTTTGGCGGCGCCGTTGGCGGGCCAATCCTGAAGAAGAAGATGTTCTTCTACTTCAACTATGACCAGATCGTCAAGCACGGCTCGTCCAGCAATGCGACCAGTTCTGTTCCCACCGATGATGTGATGAACGGAATCTTTACCGGCCAGTTGCCGATTTACGATCCCTTCACACAGACCATTGCCACAGATTCGCAGGGCAACCCTTACCCGGTGAGACAGTCTTTTGCCAGTGAATATGAGGCGGGCAACGCAATTCCTTCCGCCTTGCGGGATCAGGTGGCGGTGAACTTCCAGAAGTTCTATCCCACGCAGTCCAGCCATCTCTCCGGTGGAAAGTTCATCGATGGATCGCTTGGCGCAGATGGCCAGATTCAGAACAACTTCTATTCGTCGCTTCCTCAGTCCACGCCGGGAAGACGGTATTTTGGCCGGTTCGATTATGACGTCACGCCCAACAACCGGCTCACCATGTCTGACTCGCAGGACGATGCTCCTGCTGTTTGGACCAGCGCTGTCACCCCGTGCCCCATCGGATGCGAATCCGCTGATGTGACTGACAATCAGTCGCAGATTACAGACGTGTGGAACATCAGCCCCACCATGATCAACGAAGCCAGATTTGGCTACACGTTTGAAGACAGCGACTACGGCGACCTCGCATTGGGCAAAGGGTATGCCGCCAAACTTGATTGGAAGTTCGGCGTACTGGACGACTTTCCGGGAATCCAGTTCACCCGCAACACTCCCTATGCAAACGTTCAGCCGGGCACCAACGCCGTCTACATCCAGCATGTTTTCGATCCGTCGGATGTGGTGACCATGATCCGCGGCAGGCACGTCCTTCGCTTCGGTGGAGAATTCCTGATTTACCGGGACGATTCCACGGCCTGGGGCAACGCCAATGCGGGCACGATGCAGTTTTCGGGCCAGTACACAGAGCGCTGGGTAGTCGATCCTGCTGTCTGCGGTTCGTCCGCGCCCGCCGGCACCGCCTGCCCCGATCCCACCACCGGTCTCGAATATGCCGACTTCCTGCTGGGAACCTCGCAAAGTTGGTCCGCGAATTTCTCACCCGAGTATGGTGCGCGCCTGAAGAGCCCGCAGATGTTCGTTCAGGACGATTACAAGGTGCGGCCCAACCTCACGGTCAACCTGGGCGTTCGCTACCAGATCAACCATGGCTGGAACGAAGTTCATGGCAACGAAGCATCATTTGACCCAACCGTCGTCAACCAGGCAACCAACACGCTGGGTGGTTTCTGGTATGGCAGCACGCATGCCAACGGCCGCGAGTCGTTGCAGGCGAATGTCTTCAGCACGGTCATGCCGCGCGTTGGCTTCTCCTGGCTGCCGAAGTCGAACACAACCATTCGTGGCGGGTTCGGCCTCTTCTCCTACAACTGGAGCCTGGACAACTACGGCAACGGCATGGGAGGCGCTTTGCCTTCGTCTGGCAGCATTGCCGACCAGACCAACGGCATCACGCCGGTTACCAAGCTGGATGGAAACGGAACCGTCTATGGCACGACCACAGCGCTGCCTTACTCGGTGGCCTCCACGAATACATCCCGCTTCAACGGCACGGCGGTCAACTACACGCAGTTTCACACCCCGGTGCCCAAGATTTATCAGTGGAACCTGGCCATTCAGCGTCAGTTGAGCACGGACCTCATGGTCGAGCTGGGCTACGTTGCCAGCCACGGCTTCGATCTTTCCCTGCCAACCGATCTGAACGCGGTGCCGGCCGACAAACTGTCGTCAAACGATACTCAATATCGTCCCTACGTGCAGTATCAAAGCATCAGCGGCAGCACCAACAACGGCATCAGCAACTACAACTCGCTGCAGGCGTCCGTCACCAAACGCTTGAGCTCCGGGTTGAGCGTCAACTTCAACTATGTGTGGTCGCACTTCCTCGATAGCCAGGATTCGGCAGGCTGGGGTGGCGGCGGAGGCACGCAGAACTGGCAGGTTGCCAACAACCCTGCGGCCAACTACAGCAACTCCAACTTCGATGTGCGCCATGCACTGAAGGGCTATGCGGTCTATCAGCTCCCCCTCGGCAAGGGCAAGATGTTCCTGAACCAAAATGCGCTGGCAGACACGATCGCCGGCGGATGGCAGGTGTCCGGCACGCTGTACGCTGCTACCGGTCAGCCATTCACGGTGTTCGGAACGCAGAACACCTACCAGTTGGCAGGATCTCCCTTCCCCAACCGTATTGCCGGCGTCAGCACGAAACCAGAGCACCAGACGACCCATTGCGCAGCCGGCTCCGGAGCGCAGAGCGGCTGTTTGAACGAGTGGTATAACCCGGCAGCCTTTTCGCGGCCGGCCAACGGAACCTTCGGCAACGTTCGCAGGAACAGCTTGTACGGCCCGGGAATCAGCCAAGTCAACCTCTCGGCGGGAAAGACCTTCTCGCTTCCTCTGGAGGCCATCAAGCTGGAGTTCCGTGCCGATGCCACCAATGCACTCAACCACGCCAACTTCTCTGCGCCGAGCGGAACTTTGTCGGGAGCTGCCAACACTGGAGATCCCTACGCTTGGACCGCAGGATCGTCAAACTCGCAACAGATCAGTGGAACTTCATTTGGCGGACGCACCATGCAGATGCAGCTTCGCCTGAAGTTCTAGCAGCGTTCTATTCAGGCTTCACCGGGGAGACGGCATCCATTGCCGTCTCCCCTTTTTCATGCGTCGAGGATGTTTGCTGTGGGGCGGAGAAGCTGCGAGATCCCTCGCTCATTGGATGGGAGGTTTGTGCCTGGCATCCTGATCAGGCAGGAGGAGCTTGCGCGAGGCGAAAGCCGTCAGGCCAGCAAGAAACACAGACCAACCGCCGCTAACAGAATGGCGGCGGCCAGCGCCTCGGGCCGCTTCCACCACACAGCTTTTGAACCCTTGCGGCGGGGCGTCAAGGAGTGCACCAGTCCGATCAGCTCCTGCTGCGGCTTCGCCTTGGTGCAATAACTCACAGTCACGGTCACGATCAGGCTGGCAGTGAAGGCGATGACCGCTGTCCAGATGCTCTGCGCCATGGCGCTGGGATAGCGGTGCAGGTCGGCGATCCATCCACCACCGATGCCGGCGGGAATATCAGCGGAAAGCGTGAGGCCGTGATGCAGCAGGGCCGCAGTTGCGCCCGCCGCCAGGCCTGCGAACGCGCCGTGGCCGGTCGAGCGCCGGGAGAACATGCCCAGCAGCAAGGTGGCCAGCAGAGGCGCATTGACGAGCGCGAATGCCAGGGCGAGCACGTTCAGGAGGCTGAAGTGGACTGCTGCGTAGGCCACGCCGACCGCCAGCAGAGTTCCAGCCAAGGTTGACCAGCGGGCGACTGCAAGCAAATGGCGGTCGTCTGCGTCCTTGCGGATGCAGGACTGGTAAAGGTCATAGGTGGCGACCGTGTTGAAAGCGGTTGCGCTGGCAGCCATGCCGCTCATCAGGCTGGCCAGCAAAGCCGCGAGCGCGACGCCCAGCAGGCCGGTGGGCAAGAAACGCACCAGCAGGTTGGGCGCGCCCAGATCGTAGTTCAGCAGCGCCTCGCCCGAGGCCGAAAGCATCGGTTTCCTGGT
>Ga0224531_1000746_pt1 | contig 15541 bp, 15 predicted proteins | sample CBST100metaG_FD_179876 | JGI IMG/M metagenome (GOLD analysis project Ga0224531, IMG submission 179876) | Peat soil microbial communities from Stordalen Mire, Sweden - C.B.S.T100 | ecosystem: Environmental > Terrestrial > Soil > Wetlands > Peat | place: Sweden: Norrbotten County, Stordalen Mire... | reverse complement strand
GCAACCAAACCCTGTTCGATGTCCAACGCAGAGCCGCATGACGCGGCGGCTTGTCGGCCCCCCGGCGGGCGGCCGGGTCCCTACTGCTTAACACTTGACAAAGGGTAGGGAGTCCACCCCCTCCCCCTAATGTGCAACTCCTGTTATAGCCGTAAGTATGTATATAAATTGCACAGAATGAATAGCTTACGAAGGACGAAACTCGCTCGAATGCCCTCAAAAAAGGCCCAATTTTGCCCGCTTTTTTACCGTTTTCGAGCGATTTTCGGTCAAAAACTCCCCGTTTTGCTTCAAATCTGACCCGTTTCTAGCGCTTCACGGGCTTCGCTGCGGGAGCGTGCGTTGCGGGCGGAACCGCGGGAAGGATCCGAGCCAGCTTGATCCGGTCGATGTCTGGGAAATTGGCTTTCAGGTAAGCGTCGCCTTGGCTGGTAATCAGGTCTTGGCGAGGCGTATCGCGATAGCCGGGAAAGATCTTGTCGACCACGTCCATGCCTTGAACGACGGTGCCGAAAGGCGCGAATCCCTGACGGTCGAGGCTGGTGTTATCGGCATAGTTGATGAAGAGCTGCGTTGTGCGCGTGTTCGGTCCAGCAGAAGCGAACACGATGCTTCCGCGCTTGTTACTCTGCACGACGTGATCGTCAGGGATTGTGGCTGTATGCCAGACCTTGTTGACCGCAGGATTGGCGCTGAGTCCGAACTGCACGACGAAGCCGCGCACCACGCGAAAGAAGGCCGCGTTGGTGAAGTATCCATTGCGGACCAAGTTGTAAAAGCGGTCCGCGCCGAGCGGCGCATAGTCGCGATGGACTTCGACGACGAAGCTGCCAATGTTGGTGGTGAACTGCGCCTTGTACACCGCAGGCGCCTTGGCCGTGAGCGATGCCGGATTGAGCAGGGATGGACGCGCGCCCGCAGCGGCGTGAGTGGCCTTGCCAGGAGCGCGCTTGGGCGCTGGGGTTTGGGCATGGACAAGCAGGCTGGCACACAAAACCGCACACAAAACGGGAACCGTCGCAATTGCTTTCATGGTCACGATTATACGAAGCGGCGGCTTGGGTTGGGGCGGTGAAGTGGGAGAAATATGTTCGCCGCAAAACAAACGAGCGGCCCAGGGAAGGGGCCGCTCGTTGCTGCGATTGGATGGGTTGAAACTACTTGGCAACCGGCTCGGGAAGGTTGAGCTTGACCGGCGTGAGCCAGCCGAAGCGGTCGGGCTTGAGGCCGCTGGCGATGCCGAAGAACTCATCGGCGATCTTTTTGGTGATTTCGCCGGGCTTGCCGTCGCCGACGACGATGCGGTCGACCGAGCGGATGGGAGAGACCTCGGCGGCGGTGCCAGAGAAGAAGACTTCGTCGGCGATGTAGAGCAGTTCGCGCGGCAGGGCCTGCTCAGTGACCGTCAGTCCGAGATGGCGGGCGATGGTGAGCACGCTGTCGCGGGTGATGCCAGAGAGGGCCGAGTTGGCCAGGGGCGGTGTGTACAGCACGCCGTTGCGGACGACAAAGACGTTCTCGCCAGAGCCCTCGCTGATGAGGCCGTTGACGTCGAGCGCAATGCCCTCCGCGTAGCCGTTCTCCTCAGCCTCCATGTGGATGAGCTGGGAGTTCATGTAGTTGGCGCCGGCCTTAGCCAGGGAGGGCAGTGTGTTGGGTGCCATGCGGTTCCAGCTGGACACGCAGACGTCCGCTCCCCCGGTGCCTTCGATGTACTTGCCCCACGGGAAGTTGGCAATATAGACCTCAATGGGCGACCCCTTGGGGCTGACTCCGATTTCGCCATAGCCGCGAAGGATGATCGGCCGGATGTAGCAGGGGGAAACGCTATTGGCTTCAACCACGTCGACCACGGCAGCGCAGAGTTCCTCAAGGTCGTAGGGGACTTCCATGCGATAGATCTTGGCGGAGTCCAGCAGGCGCTGCATGTGCTCGGGCAGGCGGAAGATCGCCGCTCCCTGAGGCTGGTTGTAACAGCGAATCCCTTCAAATACGCAGGAGCCGTAGTGAACCACGTGGCTCATGACGTGGATGTTGGCCTGCTCCCAGGGGATGAGCTTGCCGTTGTGCCAGATGTTGGGTGTGGTTTGGATAGGCATGGGGGTCGAATTGCTCCTTGGCGCGTCGGACGCGGGTACCCATCAGGGTAACGCTTTGCAGGGCACTGTGTCACGGGGCTATCCGCGGTGGTGCTAACGATCTCTAGTGTTTCGCTTCCCGAGCCTCGAAGCAAACAGATTAGGGAGCGGATTCATTTGGTAGGAGGCTGCTGGATGGAGTAGCCCTGGTAGTCGATTTTGACGATGGTCTGGCCGAGCAACATGCTGTTGGACACGGCTCGGGCATGGGTGGCCATGGGGAAGCCGTCCACGTTTGTGTACTGCCGAGCGACCTGTGCGGGACCGGTGAGCATGGAATGACTTTTGGCTGCCACGCCCTGCAACTGGACGATGGAGTAATCCCGGGCGTCGACCCACAGGGTTCCAGTGAAGAGAAAGGGGCTGGGGCGCCGGGGGGTGATGGAGAGGACCAGGCAGTCTCGTCCATCGATTTTTTGTTTCTCGCCGGATTTGAGCTTCATTTCATAGTTGGCGGATGTAACCACGGCCTGCCTGCGGTTGTCGGGCTGGCTCATGAGCTTTTCGTTTTCGAGAATTCGGCCCAACACCTGGCTGCGCACAACCGACGAACCGCTTTGGGAGAGGATGGTGTAGGACTTGCCCGAACCGTTTTTGTAGTCCGTTCTGACCATCATTTCAGCTACGGGGTGAGCTTCGTCGCTGTTGCGGTAGACGGCATAGTGCTCGTTGACGGAGTAGGAGGCGATGCCGTCGATCCGGGCCTGCACGGAGGCGTCAATCTGGTGAATGACGGCCTGCGGGTCGAGTTGCTGGGCAGGAAGAACCAGAGAGCCGAGGCAAAGCAGGGAAAGGGCAGCCAAGGCGCTCAGGAGCAGCGTGTGCGAGTGACGAATGGGCATGGAATGCCTTTCACAAAAATAAATTGAAGCTGCCCTCATTATTATGTTCTCAAGTTCAAAGGCAGACTATGCACTACAGCTCACGCGCGCGCTCGACGGCGCGGATGACGGCCTGGGCCTTGTTGAGCGACTCCTGGTACTCGAGTTCGGGGACGGAGTCGGCGACGATGCCAGCACCGGCCTGGACGTAGCCCTTGCCGTTGGTGGTCATCAAGGAGCGGATGGCGATGCAGGAGTCGAGATTGCCGGAGAAGTCCGCGTAGAGCACCGTGCCGCCGTAGGTGCCGCGGCGGGCGGGTTCCAGCTCTTCGAGAATCTCCATGGCGCGGACCTTGGGAGCGCCGGAGAGGGTTCCGGCGGGGAAGCAGGCGCGCAGGGCATCGACGGCGGTCAGCTTGCGCTTGAGGAGGCCGGAGATGGAGCTGACGATGTGCATGACGTGAGAATAGCGCTCGATGAACATGAGCTTGTCGACTTTGACGGAGCCGAACTCGCTGACCCGGCCGACGTCGTTGCGTCCCAGGTCCACTAGCATGACGTGCTCGGAACGCTCTTTCTCGTCGTGGATCATTTCGTCGGCGAGGATCTGGTCTTCTGCTTCGGTTGCGCCGCGGGGGCGGGTGCCGGCGATGGGTCGGTACTCGACTTTGCCCTCATGAACGCGCACCAGCAGTTCCGGCGAGGAACCGGCCAGTTCGATAGCCTCCGGCCGTTTTGACTTCTTGGATGAGTTTCCAGATTTGTTCGGCTGTCCACCGAGCGGCCCGTCAGGTGTGCAGCGCAGAAAGAAGAGGTAGGGGCTGGGGTTGACTGTGCGCAGGGCGCGGTAGACCTGGAAGGTATCGACTTCCGGTTCGACATCCAAGCGCTGGGAGAGGACGGCCTGGAAGATGTCTCCGGCGACAATGTACTGCTTGATGCGGTCGACTCCGGCCAGGAACTGCTTTTTGGGAGTGCGGTGGGTGACTTTGAGCTTTCCGTGGACGGGCTGAACGGGGAGCTTGGGCAGTGGTTGAGCGAGGCGTTTCTCCAGCTTGTCGAGCCGCTCTACGGCCTTTTCATAGGCGTTGGCCGGGTTGCCGCGGGTGACATCGGCGGTGACCACCAGCCATATCTGCTTGCGCACATGGTCGAAAGCCAGAACCTCGTCAAAAAAGAGCAGGCAGGCGTCGGGGACGCCGAGTTCATTCTTGGCCAGTTCGGGCAGGCGCTCGATTTGGCGAACTACATCGTAGGAGAAAAAACCCACGGCTCCGGCGGTGAAGGGAGGCAGGCCGGGTAGCCGGGCTGGCTTGTGGCCGCTGAGGGCGCGGCGCAGCACGGCAAAGATGTCGTCTTCGATCTCGATGACCCGCTTGCCTTCGGTAATGGTGATGTCGCGCCCGCGGGAGACGATGCGCTTGTAGGGGGTGAGCCCGATAAAGGTGTAGCGGCCCACTTGTTCGCCACCCTCCACTGACTCCAGCAGAACACACTCGCGCTCTGGCCAGGCGGCGCGGAGGAAGGCGGAGACCGGGGTTTCCAGGTCGGCGAGCAAGGTGCGGCAGACAGGGACGAGGGTGTGTTCTTTGGCGAGCGCCAGGAACTCTTTGCGGCTGGGCTGGACAGGATGGGCTGAGGTCTTCACAAACCCAGTGTAATCTGGCCGGAAGCGGAGAAGAGCCAGATTATTGATCGCAGAAATGGCTATGAGTCGCAGTGGCGCGCATTTTTTATACTTCCTTATGCGGCGGACCTGATACTGGAGGAAGGCGGCTCTGGTAGGAAAGGGGTTTCCAACTCTGGTACCGGGCAGCTTGACGGCGCTGGTTGGCTAGCCTAGACTCACTGGGGTTTGGGCTAGTGGGGTGGAAACCGCAGACCGAACTGGCCGGCCGGAGAAAATGAGCGCCGGAAAGGGGATGCTTCGTCAAGACGGAGTATTCCTGACTGCGTCAAGGATGGGCCGATGGGGCTCGCGGAGGGAAGGAACTCCGGGGTCTGAGGCGCTTGGCGGCAGGCAAACTGGAATTGGAGAAATTTATGTCGACGTTGAACCCGGCAGTTACGTTGGATCAGGAAATCAACCCCTGGGAAGCACAAAGCGCGCGATTCGAATTTGCGGCGCGGAAGCTGAACCTTGACCCAGGTTTGTGGAAGGTACTCAGCTCCCCTGCGCGCGAGATCATCGTGCACTTTCCGGTCAGCATGGATGACGGCCGGATCGAGATGTTCACAGGTTTTCGGGTGCAGCACTCGATCGCGCGCGGTCCGGCCAAGGGCGGTATCCGCTTTGCGCCGAACGTGAATTTGGACGAAGTGCGAGCGCTGGCCAGTTGGATGACGTGGAAGTGCGCTGTGGTCAATATCCCCTTTGGCGGCGCCAAGGGTGGGGTGATTTGCGATCCGAAGGCAATGAGTCGCGGTGAACTGGAGCGTATGACGCGCCGGTATACCTCGGAGATTATCGATTTCATCGGACCGGAAAAGGATGTTCCAGCGCCGGACGTGAACACCAATGAGCAGACCATGGCGTGGATCATGGACACCTACTCGATGCACGTGGGGCACACGGTGACCAGCGTGGTTACGGGCAAGCCGGTGAACATCGGCGGCTCGCGCGGCCGTACGGAAGCCACCGGGCGTGGTGTGACGGTGGTTTGCGGGGAGAGCCTGCGCTACCTGAACATGCCCATCGAAGGCTGCCGCGTGGTGATTCAGGGATTCGGCAATGTGGGCTCGAATGCCGCGCGCCTGATGATGGAGCAAGGCTACAAGATCGTGGGCATTGCCGAGAAGGATGGGGGGCTGTCGAACCCCAACGGCATCGACATTCACCAACTGAACGAGTACAAGCAGCGCAACGGGACGACACTGGGCTTTAGCGGCGCGGAGGCCATGCCCAGTGAGGAATTGATCATTTCCGATTGCGACATTCTCATTCCCGCTGCGACGGAGAATGTGATTACCAGCCGCAATGCCGACAAGATCAAGGCGCGGATTGTGGTGGAAGGGGCCAACGGCCCGACCACAGCAGTAGCGGATGAGATTTTAGCGGAAAAGCGGATTTTTGTTGTGCCCGACATTCTGGCCAACGCCGGCGGCGTGACGGCCAGCTACTTCGAGTGGGTACAGGATCGGCAGGGATACTTCTGGAAAGAAGCAGTCGTCAACGAGCAACTGGAAACCATTTTGCGCGACAGCTTTGACGATGTGGTGCGCTATTCCGAGGCCCATAACGTGAACAATCGCATTGCTGCGTACATGCTGGCGATCGACCGCGTGGCTTATACCATCAAACAGCGCGGCATCTACGCCTGATCCGTTTTCAATTTGCGCAGGAAATAACAGCGGGATGGGCCAAACCCCATTCCGCTGTTGTTGTCAGGGGCGATAGGAAGGGAAGGCGCGTCCTATCGTCTTCCGGTGCAATAATGGATCAGAGACAAAGAGAGATGAAGGACCCCTTGGTCCTGGTGACCCATAGCAGCCATGAATCTGCCTAATTCCATCACGATGAGCCGGATCGTCATGATTCCGCTGCTGCTGTGGATTCTGTCCGCGCATTATCCCTGGCAAGAGCATGGCGGGCAGGAAATTGCCGCGGCAGTGCTTTTTATCCTGGCCTCGATTACCGACGGCCTGGATGGCTACCTGGCGCGCAAACGCAAGCAGATCACCACGATGGGGATGCTGCTGGACCCGATCGCAGACAAGATCATGGTGACCGCAGCGCTGGTGGCGCTGGTGGGTTATTGCCCGCAGATCGTGAAGGTATGGATTGTCGTGGTGCTGATTGGCCGCGAGTTTCTCGTCTCTGGATTGCGCTCGATTGCTTCGACAGAGGGCTTCACCATCCAGGCGAGCGATCTGGGCAAGTTGAAGACATTCATCCAGATTTTTGCAGTGGTTTCAGTAATTTTCGCGCACCATTGGGATCAATGGCAGTTTGGGGTGCTGATCGTTCCGGTCAGGTGGATCGCTATTGCCGCCATCTACTTTGCGGTGCTGGTTTCAAGCATCTCGGCTATCGACTACTTTGTGGGGTTCTGGAAACAGATCGACCACGCTTCCAAGGATCGCCGCAAGTCTTTCGTGTTGACTCGGCGCAAGAGCGCGAACACGCCCTAAGAATGGGATCGCAGACAGAACTAGAAAGCCCCGGCTATGGCCGGGGCTTTCTAGTTCTGCACTAAGTGTCCAAAGCTTAAAAATGCTTCAGGCCAGAGCCGAAAGTGGCTCTGTGAGCTGGATGATCGGTGTGTCAGCAACTATGATGGCCGGCGCTTGTACGGGCACGGCAGGCTGAGGCTGCTGGTGTACTCCCCGGGTAAGCTTGTGGACGAAGTGGTAGGGCGGCCAGGGGCCGGAGATCTGCATCTGGCACTCACGCATGGTGGCGCTGGTGGTGGAGAACTTGTTTTGATAGCGCTCCACGAATTTACGGTCGATGAGGTGGGCTATATCCAGAACCATTCTGCCGCTTTCCGTAAGGCGGCAACTGACCTCTTCGTCGAGAGGCAGGAAGAGGCGGTGCATCTGGAAGCTGACGGCGCGGGCGCGGGTTTGTCGCTCGCGTTGGCGAGAGGCGTTTTCACGCAGATTGGAGAGATATTCGCGCCCCACGCTCTCCGCCGGCAGGTTGCGGTCAACGGCCCGGCCACAGCAGTCGTCGACAAAGATCTTCAGGTGCATCTCGGTCTTGCCGCGAAGCTTGTCGATGTTGCCTAGGAATTGGCGCTGGTTGGAGCGGATGGACTTGCGCAGGCTCTCATCGTCATTGAAGACGGTTCCGAACCGGAAGGGGAGCACGGTGGAATGCTGGAAGCATTCTGCGATGACCCTGGCGTGGTCCACGCCAGACTTCTGGGTGAGGGGTTCCGCGGGGTTGTGTTCACTGACAACTATAGCCAAGTCGCTGGCGGGGTAGAGAAAGACCTGATTCCCGCTGACGCCGTGGATGGATTCCAAGGGAACAGGTTTGCGGTGGCGAGAAATTTCAGGAAAGGCCTGTTTTTCACCGATGCAGTAGGCATACCATGCCATGACGAGACACTCCGTACGCAGGCGCCGGTAAGCGCCGCTCGTTGGTGAAACTCTGTGAACTTGGAAACAACTGCACAGTGGACATGAATCCGGATTCTTTCAGTGGAACCCGGTCGATCTAAGCCGAATAGTAGACTCTCGAAAATACGACTGGCAACAGGTCTTACAGCCTATTTGTAAATGTTAGCTAAATACGCAAAAGATGTTTTCGTTCTATCAATACATTACTTGACAGAATGAATAACGGTTCATTCGTGAACAGTCTGCTGGTTTCATATTGTGGTACTAGGGCTGCCAGAAAGGACTTGAAGAGTGATTTGGGCAAAAAGGAGGGAATTTCAACCTGTGCAGACGGATTCACGATCCAGTGCGTGCCGGCCCCCGGAAAGCTCAGGGTAGAACACGCTTGATGTGGAGATAGAGAATCACATTGAGAAGAACAGACAGGGCCAGCAAGGCGAGCGCAAAAAAGGCAAACAGACTGACCTTGTTGCCGACTGTCTTGAGGTCTTCAAGCAACTCCTGCTGTTCAAGCGTATTGCGATCCGTGGCTTCACGGACCATCTCCAACTGGTCTTCGACCCGTTTGAGGGAAGAATTCTGGTCCACGATCTGGTCGCGTAGTTCGCGATGCTGGGCATGGAGTTGAGCAATGCCGTTCTCAAGCGGTTCCAGGTTGACTGGAGGGGCGGGCGGCTGCACCGGCGGATGCGGCGTGAGGAGATTGGAGACGGCGGTGCCGACGTTTCCGTCCAGCAGTGGCAGGATGCGATGCACGAAGGGCAGAGCGGAGCGTAGCGCACTGAAGGCGCGTTGCAGGCTGGACGCCAGATCGAGGGGAGCATCGGCAGGTGAGGAGCCGGTCAGAGCGCGTCCAGGGGGAGGAGCGGACGAGAGGCGGTGCGCATCGCCTGGGAGCGGAGACTGCGGCCCAGTACCCACCGGCAACGGTGCGCCGACAGGGCGTGGACGCGGCTCGTCTGCTTCATGCACCCGGAGGTCCGGATCGTTCAAGCGAAAATCCTCTGCATCACTCATGGACGTCCTTCTTTCTCCACTATATAGGGGTTTTTCCGGCAGTTAAGGAATTTCCCCGCGGGGGTGGATTCAGCGGGTCTGCTTTCAACCGGATTCAACAGCGGCGGGACCGATAAGCCGGGTCGCGCCGGGTATCCTGATACACAGGAGAGGCGCGTGAATCCAATCCTTGTCCGTACTCTGCGCAGTCTGCAGCGCAACATTCTAGCCGGTATCATCACCATCGGGCCGTTGTTTGTCACCTACCTGATCTTCAGCTTTCTGCTGGGCTCTTTGGCCAAGGCGGGGTTGCCCGCGGTTGAGTTCTTTGTGACGATCTTTCCCGAGGCTTGGCTGAATCATCCGTGGCTGCATTCGTTGATGGCCGTTCTGCTGACTCTGGTGGTGCTCTATGTGGTGGGCCGGGTTACTTCGCTGGTGATCGGCCGCCAGGCGTTCGAACTGTTCGAGGCGGTGTTGGAGCGTCTGCCATTTGTGGCCAAAGTCTACACTTCTGTGCGCCAATTGCTGGACACCATGATGGCCAAGAAGGAAACCAGCCAGCGGGTGGTGCTGATCGACTTTCCTATCGTGGGGCAGAAGAGCATTGGGTTCTTGACCCGTACGATGAACGACGCGACGACCGGCGAAGCGCTGGGAGCGGTGCTGGTGCCGAATGCCATCAACCCGACCTCGGCGTTTTTGCAGGTGCTTCCGCTGGACCGGGTGACCGATACGGATCTGACCATGGAGCAGGCGATGAGTATGTTGCTGACGGGCGGGGCGGTGGGGCCGGATACGATCCGCTATTCCAGGCCCGCAGCGGTAGCGGATGCGAGTGAGCCGCCTGCGGTTCTGTAGGTCAATAAAGTTTTCACTCTTGCGGAAACGCAGGCATCGTGCCAGCCCACCCGGGCCGCGTCTTGATGCTATCGGAGTTGACGGTCTAGAGGACTGCTTCGGAAGATTCTTCCGTGGGCAGGTCTTCGCTGGCGTGCTCGCTCTCTTCGGTGATCTTGCGCAGGGAGACGTGTTCGAACTGAGCCCAGATGAGGCCTGTGGGGATGATGCACAGGAAGGTGACCACGAGCAGCATGGTGGCGCAAGCGGTGGCCGGCTCCCAGGCAGCGCCGAAGAATTTGGACAGGGCCGCAGTAACTAAGCCGATCTGCGTGAACCAACCGAGGATAGGTAACTGGAAGATACTGGCTCCGCCGCTGACAACCATCAACAAGACGCATTTGGCGGGACTCATGGAGGCCAATTCTGGGCTGGCGACAAAGGCTTGGCAGGTTTCAAGATAAGACAGGGCAATCAGTACCCACATGCCCAGCGAGAGCGAGATGACCGAGGCAAAGTCGGAGAAGGAACGCATGGTGTCAAGACCGGTGCGGAAAGTGCGGATCTTGCTTCCGATGGCGTGACCGAGCTTTTTGGAGACGAGTCCCAACGCATCTTCGAGGAAGGCAGCCATCCAGCCGCCTGCCATGCGCACGGCAACCAGGAAGAGCGCGCCAAGAACTGTCAGGAGAAGTCCCCAGTAGGCAGTTTTGCGGACGAGCTCAGGATGGGGCATGGCTCCGGGTGGGGTGAGCAGGATGGCGGCGCAAAAAATGAGAGCCATGGCGCCAGCGTCGAAGAGGCGTTCCACGATATAGACAGCAAACTGGTTGCTGAGCGGCAAGCCGGTCTTTTTTGCAACCAGATACGGACGCACCGGATCGGCGATGCGGCCGATGAGCGCCACGGCTGTGAAGCCGATGACCTGGGTCCCAAGGAGGGAGAACAGCGGGACCTTCTTGTTGTGGCGGAGTAGCAGGGCCCAGCGCACGGAGCGGAAAGCGTAGGCAAGATAGATGCAGCCGATGCCGAGAGCGATCTTGCCCCAGTTGGCCAGCGCCAGTTGGGAGCGGAAGACTGCGAAATCAAAGTGAATCTTGTCGCGTCCCCACACTACAAGGGCCACGAGGACCACCAGCGCGACCAAGCCCAAAATCAGTTGCTTCTTCTTCAAGTGTTCTCCGTTCCTTCCGTATCGATCAAACTCAATTCTACGGTCTTGGCTGTGAATGGAAGGGAAAAAGGTGAGGAGTTTTCTACTGTTGTGGGGTAGCAGTGGAGGCGATGGTTCGGCGGGCCTGGGCATTGCGGGCCTGAGTTTCGCGAGCCAGTATACGGCGATTGAACTCGTGGATGACGCGGGCGACGTAAGCTTGGGTTTCGCGGTAGGGAGGGATTCCGTGGTATTTGTCCACGGCTGCTGGTCCGGCATTGTAGGCAGCCAGGGCCAGGGCCATGTTGTCGTGGTAGCGGATGAGCAGAGCGTCGAGGTAGGCAGAGCCGCCGCGTACATTCTGGCGGGGCTCAAAGCTGTCGGAGACGCCCAGTCCGGCGGCGGTGGAGGGCATCAACTGCATGAGTCCGCGTGCGCCGGTGCGGCTGATGGCGCGGGTGTTGCCGCCGCTCTCAGCCTTGACCAGGCTGGCCAGCAGGTCCACGTCCAGGTTGTGCTCATCGCCGGCCTTGGCTAGCATCTCGGCAAGGTCCGCCGGAGAGAGTTTTGCTCCAGGATTGGCATATGGGTTGGCGCTGGGGATAACAGCGGGTGCTGGCAGAGAAGGTGGATCGGGAAGCAGATCGACTGCTGTGACCTCTTCCGGTGGAAACTCGATATAGCTGCCCTCGCCGGGACTGAGGAAGAGGCGGAAGCGACCTTCGATCTGAGCGTGGTGGTCGCAGTGCATTGCAAAGCCGTTGCGCAGGGTGATGCTCTCTGCTGCGCGGCTTGACGGAGCCAAGGCGGCCAGGAGGGCGATCATGATAAGAAGATTCCTACGCATCTGCAATTGCATCACTCAATCCTACGTTTTGTTTTGGCCTAATGTTACGCTTTGGCCGCAATTACCTTGGCCACGGCGGTTTCAAGCACCACGGCTACGCCGTCCTGGTGGTTGGGCGGGGCCTGCTTCCAGCCTCGAACCTTAGCTATGGCGCGCAACTCTGTAGCGGCATTGCCCATGATCACGCTTTGGCCGGCCCACTCCAGCATATAGACATCGTTCCAGTTGTCTCCAATGGCCATGGTTTCATTGCGGTCCACGCCCAGTCGCGCCGCCAATCGCTCGAGCGCCCACCCCTTGGAGACGCCGGGCGGGAGCAGGTCGAGGATGGACAGGTTGCGTCCCGGATACTCAGTTTTGACGCACTCGCAGAGGCCGTTCCAAGGGCTGGCCCTGAATGTGAGTTCCGCTTGACGCATCGCATCCACCCCGCCAGCGACCATACCTTGAATAGGGTCTTCGCCGTCGCTGAGAGCCAGTTCCAAGGGCTTGACCACCTCAATTGCGTCGCGATTCGCTTCGATCCAAAGGCTGATACGTGAATGGGCCAGGTCCAAATCTTCGACCACCAGCTCACGCTGGCCGGGACGGTCGAAGCTAAAAACCATGGCTCCGAAGGAACGCAGCAGGCCGCAGACGCCGCGCGCTACGGGCGACGGAAGCGTGCAGCGGTCGATGGATTCACCCCCGAGAGTTCGCATCACTGCACCATTGGACGTAATGAGGGGCATATCCGCTCGTAGACTGAGGCCGTCGAGCAGGGGCGTGGCAAAAGCGGTGCGACGCCCGGTGGCGATGGCCACGGTGATGCCGGCCTGTTGCGCGGCCTGGAGAGCGCGGACCGTGCGCGGGGTCACCGGCTGTCCGATGGTGGAGATCAGCGTGCCATCCATGTCAATTGCGACCAGGCGAACTGGTGGGTGCATGTATCCAGTTTAACGGGCGAGGCATTAGTCTTTGAGATATGGAACGCATTTGCAGCCAGTGTCATGCAGTTCTGGAAGAGAAAAACAACGCGGACTGGTGTCCGGCTTGCGGCGGGGCGTTGATTGAGCGGGCCAGTATGCCTGCTCTCGACCAGCGCGCGAAGCCTGGCGCAGAGGTGGATCATCGCGGCATCGTGTTGCCACGGCGTCATGCGCTGGGCGGGATCATCACTCCGCAGTAGCGGTTGCGACCTTCAGACGTTCAGGGTGGCGGGACGGACGAGGCGAAGATCCGCGGCAAAGGGACAGCCTTCGCAACGCGCGGTCCGGCCGCAGTGGGCTTTGCCTACGGCTACGGTAAGGGCATGAAACTCATTGAACAGGCGGGTTTGGCGGTTGGCTGGATCGGCAGCGAAAGCTTGGCGGGTTAAACCGGTGAGGGATTCGTACGCCTTGCGGTCGCCACGGCGTAGGGGCGCGGCGAGTTGATGGCGCTCGGCGATGCGGCGCAGATACTCGTCGGCCACCGGGACTGGGTGGTTAAGCGCGTAAAGCAGGATGGCGTCGGCGGTTTCCGGGCCGACACCGGGAAGAGCCAGCAAGCGACGCCGCAGAGAGGCTGTCGGGGTTTTCGCCAAGACATCCAAGGAACCGGAGAACTCTCCATCTACCATGGCGACGAAGGCCTTAAGGGCCGGAGCCTTGCGCGTTGAAAAGCCGGAGGGGCGGATGAGGGTTTGCAGATCGTCGAGCGGGAGGGCGCGCAGGCCTTCGAGGGTGTAGGCGCCGGCCTGGCGCAGATTGGCAAGCGAGCGCTCGACGGCTTTCCAGGCGGTGTTCTGGGTGAGATAAGCACCCAGAATCACTTCAAAGGGAGTCTGCGCAGGCCACCAGTGCTGGGGGCCATAGGCCGCGGAAAGTTGATCGTGCATTTGGCGCAGGCGTTGGGCGGACGCGGGCTGGCGGTGGATGTTCACGGCAGCGAATCCAGGGATTGAAGCTGGATCTTCCACTCCAGTACGCGGGCGCGGGAGGCGGCAGCCTCGGCTTCAGGGACATGGCCAGCGTGCTGTAAGGAAATGGAGAGGGCGGTGTGGGCAAGTGGATCGCCGGGGGTGAGGGCGATCAGCGCCAGGGCGGCTGCGACGGAGGCTTCAAGGCGGCCCGCATCGCGCAGAGCGCGGATCAGGCCGTGATGAGCTTCAACATGGCCTGGGTCGGCGGCAATGGCGGCGCGGAAGGCACGGGCGGCCTGGGCGGGCTCGCCTGCAGCGAGCAGGTCAAGGCCATGCTGGAATTGCGAATCGGGAGTGGGGTCGTTGGTTGCGGTCACGTCAGTTCTGAGGATAAATCACCTACGGTGAGGCTCTTGGGCTGCCGCTCTGGTGACGGAAGTGCGAAACGTGGGTCGCTCGATCTCGTTACGTTGCAAACTGGGTTGTCGAAGCGTGAACATTATCAGTTTTTGGCTGTGTTTGTTGAGAAGATAGGAAACATGTCGTTGTGATATAGTCGGCCCATTATGCCAGCCGGACATGTAGGCAAGAAGAATGAGATAACTCTCCCGGTAATTGAAGCCACCCTGCGTATTTCCCTGACGGATGGGTTGCCGGTGCTGGCAGTAAGCGAAAGCGTTGAGGATCTACTGGGGTTCAAGGCAGAGGAGTTTCTGTCTTCGAAGGTCTTTCTCAAAGATCGGATACATTGGGACGATGCGGATGTCTCCAGTGTTCTGTTTACTCCTGAAATTCAGAAGAAATCTGTTCCGTTCAATATCCGGATAAGGCATGCCGACGGGCGAATACGTTGCATCAAAGGCCAATCCACAAAGGTAGCAGCTCCGAGTGGCGGTACAGTGATTCTTGACCTGCACTTGCAGGACGCGAAAAGTTTGAGACAGATTACGGATACCCATGACGTGATGGCCAGTGTGAAGGCCATGATGGAAAACACGGACGACATGATCTATTTCAAAGACCGGAATCACGTATTTACCGCTGCGAGCCGAACCATGGTCAACCTGGGCAACGCCGCGAAACACTGGACGGATTTGATCGGCAAAACGGATTACGATTTTCTACCAGAAGAATTCGCCGATCTGTATTACGAGATGGAAAAGCAGGTTTTTGCAGGGATACCAGTGGTTCAGAGAATTTCTGCAGCTCCGGCCTTGGGTGGTAGAGAAATCTGGATAGACGATCGGAAATATCCAATCGAAAACGACAGCGGGGAAATCATCGGCCTATTCGGCATTGCTCGGGATATTACTGAGCGTAGGAAAGTTATAGAGACGCTGCGTGAGAGCGAGGAATTTCTCAGAGAATCACAGAAGATCGCGGGACTGGGGAGCTATGTCCTGGATATTCGCAGGGGGATGTGGAGCAGTTCGGATGTAATGAATCAAATATTCGGTATAGACGAGACATATGAGCGCACTGTGGCAGGTTGGTCCGCTCTGGTCTACCCCGATGATCGAACCCTGATGGACGCCCATTTTGCGGATGACGTCCTGCGCAAGGGTAACGTGTTTGACAAGGAATATCGCATTGTCCGGAACTCCGATCAAGTGGTGCGTTGGGTGCATGGGTTAGGTAAGGTGGAGTTCGATGCGCAAGGGGTGCCGTTGAGGATTCGGGGCACGATCCAGGACATCACCGAGCGCAGGCAGGCGGAAGAGAATCTGCGGGAGAGCAAAGAACTGCTCCAGTTGTTCATTGAACACGCGCCTGCCTGCGCTCGGTGATGTCCTGGAT
>Ga0224531_1000745_pt1 | contig 15558 bp, 13 predicted proteins | sample CBST100metaG_FD_179876 | JGI IMG/M metagenome (GOLD analysis project Ga0224531, IMG submission 179876) | Peat soil microbial communities from Stordalen Mire, Sweden - C.B.S.T100 | ecosystem: Environmental > Terrestrial > Soil > Wetlands > Peat | place: Sweden: Norrbotten County, Stordalen Mire... | reverse complement strand
CACCCCCACCATCCTCCAAGACATATGCCACACCCCCCTCATAGCAAAAAACTGTAAAGGATGTGTGGAGACAATGTGTAAAGGATGTCATGGAACTGAACAACTTTAGTCGTGCCGCAAACGCAATCAAATCAATGTGGCCTTTAGGCCCTGCTAACCTTCGATTTTCCACTACCATGTTTTTCCGCAGCCTGTTCAGCCCCTGATGGATGATTTTCCTCTCTATACCATCAGGCGATTTGCTCTAGCCAATAAGCTCCGTTTTCCCGCGCCGTCAAAAGTTCATCTTCTTTTAGATTGTCCTTTTCGCTTTTCGCAAAACCTAGAAAAAAGATGGCTCTGTTTTGTGCCCGATAGGCAACAATCGTTCTGTACCCTCCGGAGCGTCCCTTTCCAGGGCTAGCCACACGCTGCTTGATTAGCCCTCCACCAAGATCGGCATCGATAAGCCCTCGTTCAGCGCGATCAATGGCTTCGCGCAAGCTCTGCTCTAAAATTCCTTCATGACGAGATGACGAGCAAACCGCGCGAACCATTTTGTCTTGAATATCCGCATATCGACCGGCACTATTTCTATAGTAATAATTATCACAATAATTCACCTGCGTGGCGCCTACTCCTCCCGCAGCAGAATCAGCGGATCGACGGTCAGCGCGCGCCGTGCGGGAATCAAGGCCGCAGCCAGCCCCAGCAGAATCATCATCGCGATCACGCCGCCCAGCACCAGCGGATCTTTGGGCGTGGCCTGGTAGACGATGTGCGACAGCACGCGCGTCGCCAACAGTCCCAGCACAAGCCCTACGGCCGAACCGATCGTCAGCAGACGAAGCGCGCGCCCCAGCGCCGAGCGCAGCACCTCGCGCCGGCCTGCGCCTAATGCCACGCGAATTCCCAGTTCGCGCAGCCGCTTGCTGACCACATACGAAGCCATGCCGAAGACGCCGGTGATCGCCAGCATCGCCCCCAGCAGCCCGAGCACGCCCAACGCCACCGATGCAACGCGAGCGGGAAACAAGGCCACGTCCATCGCCTGAGGCCAGGGCCTTATCTCCAGCGGCAACGAGCTGTCCAGCCCGTGCAACGTGTGGTCGAGCGCCGCCGCCATCTCTGCCGGGTCGCGCCGGGTGCGCACCACCAGCCAGGTATTGGTGCTCTGATACTGCAAGTAGGAAAAGAAGAGGGCGGGTTTCTGCTCTTCGGTCAGGGAGCGGTATTTACCGTCCTCGACCACGCCAACGACCTCGGCGCGCTGGTTGTCCCAGAACCTGATGTGCCTGCCAAGGGCTTTCTGGACCGAACCAAAGACCTTGATGGCAAACTGCTGGTTGACCAAAATCACCTTCGGCGCATCTTTGCCGTCGGTCAGGGAGAGATTTCTGCCTGCCACCAGCCGGGTGCCGGCGGCTTCCAGGTAGCCCGGCGAGATTTGGTAGGCCATCGAGTCTGCGACGGCGTTGGTGGGGCGGAAGTCGGTCACATTGTCTGGGAAGACGCGGGAGTCACTGCCGGTCATACTGAGCGGCAAACTATCCGTGTAGCCCACGGAAGAGACGCCGGGAATCGCGGAGGCCGCGTCGATCATGCGGTGCTGCATCTCGCTCTGTTTGCCTTCGCTGTAGCCGGACATCTGCAAATCAGTCTCCACCAGCATGGCATTTTCCGGTTGGAAGCCGAAGTTGCTGTGCAGCGAGCGCACCAGGCCGCGCACGGCCACCAGCGAAGAAGTCACCAGCACGGTGCAGATGGCGATTTGCACGACCAGCAGCAGGTCGCGTAGCCCAAATCGGCGCATCTCGAGAGACGAGTTCATTCCCGAGCGGATCGTCTGCCAGGGGTCGGCGCGCAGAACCTGGCGGACGGGAACGATGCCGAAGAGCAGGCCGCTCGTGATCGCCAGTCCGAGCGCCATGAGATAGGTGCGCAGGTCAGGGCTCACCGGAATTTTGATGGGAATCGTCGAGATCGGCTGCCAGGCGCTGAGGCCATGCAAAATGATTACGCTGCCAGCCAGACCAATGGCGCCGCCGGCTAGCGAGATCAGCAAAGCCTCGGTGAGTAACTGGCGCAGTATCCGCCCGCGGCGGGAGCCGAGCGCCAGCCGCAGCGCCACCTCTCTGGAGCGGTCGGCCGCGCGCGCGGCAAAGAGACTGCCCAAATTGGCGCAGGCGGCCAGCAGGATCAACCCTGCGAGCAACATGAGCCCGCTCAGGAAGGCGCGCGCCGGTCCGCCAATCACATCGCCTAACAGTCCTGGGCGAGCCAGCGAGAAGTGGACTCCTTCGTTTTCGGCCGGATAGGTCTTCGACAACCACGCGCCCATTGCGTTCAGATCGGCGGTCGCTTGCGCCGGGATCACGCCCGGCTTGAGCCGTCCCAGGATAAACGGCGAGTGATTGCCGCGATATTGCAGACTGTTGTAGCCCGTGATTGTTGGTTCGCTAACCAGCGGTATCCAGAAGGCAGGCGCAAAGAACAGCTCAGCGCCGTGAAAGCTCTCCGGCGCCACGCCGATGATCGTAAACGGATGCTTATTGATTTCAACCATCCGCCCCACCACGCCGCGGTCGCCGCCGAAATGACGGAGCCAGTACTCGTAGCTCAGCACCACATAGGGTGCGCTGTTGTAGCCCTTCTCGTCCGCTGCGTGAAAAAAGCGCCCCAGATAAGGCTGAATTCCCAGTCCGTCAAAATAATTGCCACTCGCCAGTTCCGGCCACGCCGTCGATGGATTTCCGCCGGTATCGATCCCCACCGCGTCCATGATTTGAACCATCATCAGGCTCTCGAAGCTGTGGTTACGCTCGCGCAGGTCCAGATAATCCAGATACGAGTTCGAGGGGGAGTGGCCGCGTTGCACCATGTAAAGATTTTGCCCCTGGGGCACGTTGACCGGCTTGAGAATCAGCGCATTCAACACGCTGAAAACGACAGCGTTGGCGCCAATGCCCAAAGCCAGCGTCACGATTGCCGTCAGCGTAAATCCAGGTGACTTTTTCAGTTGCCGCAGCGCGAATTTCAGATCGTTGAACATTCCCATTGCCTTTCTCTATGCGGAATCCCTGCTTGTACTTCCTGCACGCAGCAGGCCATAAAAGCGTAAAGGAAACAAACGATTTATCGGATGCAAACGCTATTACACTGTCCGCAAATGAAGAATCCTGTCCGAAATCGAACAGGGAAAGCCAATGCGAAAAGCTCGCTGCAAACAAAAAGACCGGGGACAATGCCCCGGCCTTTCGTCGTACTTGTTTTTGCCGCTATAGCTGATTCATGTTGGCCAAAAACTCCGCGTTGTTGCGGGTCTTTTCCAGACGGCTGATCAGCAGCTCCATGGCTTCGACGGGCGAGAGCGGATTCAAAACGCGGCGCAAAATAAAGACGCGCTGCAAGTCTTCTTTGGGAATCAACAGCTCTTCCTTGCGGGTGCCCGAGCGCTGAATGTCGATGGCCGGGAAGACGCGCTTGTCCACCAGCTTGCGGTCGAGGATGATTTCCATGTTGCCCGTGCCCTTGAATTCCTCGAAGATGACCTCGTCCATGCGCGATCCGGTATCGACCAGCGCGGTGGCGATGATCGTCAAGCTGCCGCCTTCTTCAATGTTGCGGGCCGCGCCAAAGAATCGTTTCGGCCGCTGCAAGGCGTTCGAATCGACGCCGCCAGACAGCACCTTGCCCGAAGGCGGAACGATGGTGTTGTAGGCGCGCGCCAAACGCGTGATCGAGTCGAGCAGAATCACTACATCGCGCTTGTGCTCCACCAGCCGCTTGGCCTTTTCGATCACCATTTCGGCCACCTGAACGTGGCGCGCCGCCGGCTCGTCGAAGGTTGAGGAAATCACCTCGCCCTTGACCGAGCGCTGCATGTCTGTAACCTCTTCGGGACGCTCGTCGATCAGCAGAACGATGAGCACCACCTCGGGATGGTTGGTCGTAATCGAGTTGGCGATCGATTGCAGCAGAATGGTTTTGCCGGTGCGCGGCGGAGCGACGATCAATCCGCGCTGGCCTTTGCCTACAGGAGTCAGCAGGTCCATCACCCGGCCGCTGGTCGCCTCCCGTACCGTCTCCATCTTGATCCGTTCCTGAGCATAAAGCGGCGTGAGGTTGTCAAAGAGAATTTTGTTCCGCGTCTCTTCCGGGGACTCGAAATTGATGGCCTCGATCTTGACCAGGGCGAAATACTTCTCGCCTTCGTGCGGCGGGCGCACGTTGCCCGAGATCGAGTCGCCGGTCTTGAGGTCAAACTTGCGAATCTGCGAGGGCGAGACATAGATGTCGTCCGGTCCGGGAAGATAGTTGTAGTCGGGCGAGCGGAGAAAGCCGTAGCCGTCGGGAAGGATCTCAAGAACGCCATCGGCGAAGATGTGGCCTTCTTTTTCGCTTTGGGCTTGCAGAATCTTGAAGATCAAATCCTGCTTGCGAAGCCCGCTGGTTCCCGGAATCTCAAGGGTCCGGGCAATGCGGGTCAGTTCTGTAATGTTTTTCTCTTTGAGTTCAGCTATCGTCATGTTCACCTGCGCGAAGGCGGGATGGGATGGATCGGTGGGGGTGCGGAGTGGGGGAGCGCTCCAGAGAAAGGTTGGACAGCCAATGTAATTGAACCAGCGAAATTTGGCTGCCACAACCTCCAAACAGACCTGTAGCCAGGAACGCCGGATAAGCGGTATTTTCTTTTAACGAGATACTACCGTGAAACCACAGTCTTTCTCAACGCCATTCGAGCGCGAATTGCTTTTACGCCGCACGACGTTTTTCATCAGGTTGCGCCGCAACCGTCTCTTCGACGGGTTCGGCCTCTGGATTGGCATCTTGGAAGCGGCTCAAGACCTCATTGGTCGTGTCCTGCAGCCGGGTATTCGGCTTGTGCAGTTTACGGGTTGCCTTGCTTGCCAGTTGACAAAGTTGATAACGATTGGACACATGAGAAAGTGCCCGAAAAACCAGATCTGAACGCATTCTATCTCCTTCTTATTAAAGCGCATACGCTGGACGAGCCGTTCGGCGCCGCCAACGCAGCCAAGGGGAAACCATTACAATCGTGGGCTACCCCAAATTCCTTCTTCCTTAGACGCGCTACTCGTACCCAAAGTGAGATCTTTTAGGGAGAGCAACGGCGCGCGTTGAGAAGGATGCTACCGCATCGAAGTGCAGACCGTACATTCCCTCCGGGACCATGCCATAACCATCTGCTGCGCACAACAAAACGCACACTCACTACACCAACAAAGCCTGCGCTCAAAACATAATGCGGGAGATGGCTGGCGGGCACACCGGCAGTTGAACGGAACCTGCCCTCACGGATAGCTATTTTGAGCCTATCCCCAACTTTCGTGGCGGTCAATAGTTATTTCTATAAATCGCACAAAACAATATGGGGCCGCGCAAACATGTTTTCCTCTTTTGGCATGTTAGCGCTTGCTTCCCGATTTTCCCTGTTGATATCCGTCAATTGAAGATTTATTTGCCCGTTGCCCCCCTCTGGCGCGCTTTTCCGTAAGGCTCGTAACGGCAAATGAGCTTGAGCGGGGAATCTCGTCCGTTACTTTGAAACCGGATCGTTACGCATCGGTCGACCGTCCGGGTCGGTCAACAGCAAACGACCTTCCTCATCAAAGCCGCACGTCGAGCGGCGGAATGCCTTCCGGCGCTTGGGCGCGGCGGCGATCTCATCCAAATGAAGATTGCTGGCTAAAAACAGGCCCAGCAGCGGGATAGCCACCAAAAAGGTGTCCCAGCCGGATTGGATCATATTCCCGTGCATCTATTCTCCCGCCTTGACTCCACCAAAACTTGCCTATGCAGTCACCACTTTTATCGGCCGATTATTAGAAGAAGTTCATAACCCAAAGTAATGTCCATATTGAAGGCAATTTGCGACATTTGTAAATCGCCCGAAAGTCGTAGCGCGAGCTTTTACAGGTTGCGAAAAAACTTGCAACGGAGGGAGGCGGGGAATATATCCCCCGCCAAAATCAACGCGGGCTTTACTCGCCGCGGCGAGCGGAAAAATGCCTCCGGAGCAGCAAAGAGTGTCAGGGCACGACTTGAGTCGTGCCGAAAAGAGCAATAAAATCATGGGCTTTACAGGCTGCGGAAAAACTCTTATTCCGGAAAAGCCTTGAAGGGACACGGTTTTAGCCGTGCCGTAAACCAAATCAAATCAACGTGGCCTTTAGGCCCCGAGGGACGTTTTTCTTCCCCGGGTCCAAAATTCAGAGTTTTTCCGCAGCCTGTTTAGCCCCTGAGGGAAGGTTCGTTCCCTTACACCATCCATGAAAATACTCTAGCTCTGGAAATCCCGCGAAGAGCCGCTACGCCCAATAGCTCCTGTCCAGCGCCCGATACTGGATCGCCTCGGCCAGATGCGCCACCGAGAGCGCCTCGGCCCCTTCCAGATCGGCAATCGTTCGTGCCACCTTCAGAATACGGTCATGGGCGCGTGCGGTCAGCCCCTGCTGCTGCATGGCGCGCTCCAGCAGTCGCTCGGCGTCCGGCGCCAGCTCACAGTAGGCGCGAATCTGGCGGGTCGTCATCTGCGCGTTGGCGTAGATCGTTTTGCCATGTCCTTTAAAGCGTTGGCGTTGCCGTTCGCGGGCGGCCATCACGCGCGCGCGAATCTGGGCCGAGCCCTCGGCCGCCGCCCCACCGCGCAGCTCCTTATACGGAACGGCCGGCACTTCGATGTGAATGTCGATCCGGTCCAGCAGCGGTCCGGAGATTTTGGCTATGTAGCGCTGAATCATCGGCGGCGTGCAGAGGCACTCGCGCGACTTGTCGTTGAAGTATCCGCAGGGGCAGGGATTCATGGCCGCCGCCAACATGAACCGCGCCGGAAAGCTCAGCGACATTGAGGCCCGTGCGATCGTGACCATGTGATCCTCAAGCGGCTGGCGCAACACTTCGAGCACGTTGCGGGGAAACTCCGGCAGCTCATCCAAAAACAGCAGCCCGTTATGCGCCAGCGAAACCTCGCCGGGCCGCGGCACAGCACCGCCGCCGATCAGCCCGGCATCGGAGATGGTGTGATGCGGCGCGCGGAAGGGCCGCTGCGTCACCAGCCCGACGCCAGGGTCAAGCACGCCGGCCACCGAGTGAATCTTCGTCGTCTCCAGCGCCTCTTCAAATGAGAGCGGCGCTAAAATCGACGGCAGCCGTTTGGCGAGCATGGTTTTTCCCGAGCCCGGCGGACCGATCATCAAAATATTGTGGCTACCGGCGGCGGCCACCTCCAGCGCTCGTTTGGCCGTCTGCTGGCCGCGCACATCGCAAAAGTCGACGGAAAACTCTTCGAGCTTGCCCAACAAATCCTTGGTTGAAATGCGGAAGGGTTCGCGCTGAATTTGGCCCACGACAGTCGAGTTCAGCAGATCGATCACGTCGAGCAGCGAGGAAACCGGATAGACGTTGATGCCCTCAACGACAGCGGCCTCGGCGGCGTTGGCTGCCGGCAAAATCAGATTCGGAATCTCTTTTTCGCGAGCCAGAATGGCGACCGACAGAATGCCGGGCACCGGCCGCAGCCCGCCGTCGAGCCCCAGCTCGCCCACCAGCAAAAAGCGGCTCAGGTCATCTGTGCGCAGCGCGCCGTATGCCCCCAGAATGCCCACGGCGATCGGCAGATCGAAGCCCGCGCCCTCTTTTTTCAGATCGGCCGGAGCCAGATTGATGGTGATAAAGGTCGGCGGAATGGCGTAACCGGAGTTTTTAATCGCCGCCCGCACACGGTCGCGGCTCTCGCGCACGGCGGCGTCGGGCAGGCCGACGGTATGGAAGTGGTCCTCATTCGAGACCACGCCGCTATAGTCGACCTCAACCTCGATGAGGTTGGCGTCGATGCCGTAAACTGCCGCGCTATGGGCTTTGAAGAGCATGGTAGCGGTCGAAAATCAATCACCGCAGGGCCCGGGGAAAAAACTTTCCGCCAGGGATGGTGGACCATCCTCTTGATTTGAAGCCTTTTGATTTAAAGGGGCCCGACCACGTCGTAATTGCTTAGAAACATATCACAGGCGGGCAACGGCAGGAACCCGCTCGCCCGGCGCGAAGAGGAAAGCCTCACCCGCGTCCGGCCGGAAAGCTGCCGACAATCGCGCCCGGCGCGACATTTTCTCCGGCCAGCACAATGGCATGGCTGGCGATACGCGCGCCCGCGCCGATGACAGTCGGAATCAGCGAAACTTTTTCGTAGCAAGCCGGATCGTGCGTATGCGAATAGACGCGCGCGAAGGAGCCTATCACGGCGCGGTCGCCAATCGTGATGCCGCCGCGATCGTTCAACAGCGCGCGCTGCCGGATCGTGACCCCATCGCCGATCGAGAGGTTATAGCCGTAGGTCAGGTCCACGCCGTGAAAAATCTTTACCCCCGCGCCCATCCGTGCAAAAAGGTGGCGGCCCAGCATGGCGCGGAAGCGCAATCCCAGCCACTGATTCAGCCCTACGGCCGAACGGTCGAACATCTGCCAGAACCAGAGCAGCGGCTTGCGCTCGGCGAATTTCGCCGGATCGACGCCGGCAAAGTGCTCGGCCTCGAGCGTCACATTGGCCGGGTCGAGCGAGAGGCTGACGACGTTGCCCGGCAGCTCCGATGTGAGTTCGAGATCGCGTTTGCCCTCATGCGGCCGGCCAAGATAAATCTCGTGGAGCTGGTCGCGAACGATTTCGGCGCGACGCTCAGCCGAGTGGTGGCGCGTGAACTCATCGTCGAGAAACTGCACCCAGCGCCGATAGATTTCTTCGGCCTCGGGCGCGGGACGGGGAACAGGTTTTTCGGATGCGGCCATACGCCTACGACAATAAACCCGCCGGCAGCGAAGGGGAAAGCCGGTCTGGCTGCTACCGCTCGCCGGGAATGCTCCAGCCCATAAAGTCTCTGTTTAGCGCATTTTCACTGTTATTGTAAAGCGGCTTTGAAGGGGCACGACTTCCGAGCTTGCTCGAAAGGCTCAATTCTGAATGCGCCTTGTGTCAGGGCACAACTTTAGTCGTGCCGAAAAGAGCAATTAAATCGCGGGCTTCAGCCCCTGAGGGAAGTTTTTCCTCTAGGCCATCAGAAGCGGCCGCGCTTAGCCAATCGGCGCCAGATGTTTGGTATTTCGGTAGGTATACACGACGCGGTGAATCACGGTGATCGTCGACAGCACGGCCAGCACCCAAAGCACCGGCGCCATCACGCCCCAATGATTGAAGAGCGCGCCCAGCAGCACCAGCACAATCCGCTCGGGCCGTTCCATAAAGCCCACCTTGCATTGGCCAATCAGCGACTCGGCGCGAGCGCGCGTGTAGCTGACCATCAGCGAGGTCACCATCACAAAAGCAACCAGCACCACATACCGAAAGCGGTTGATGCGGCCGTAATAAACCAGCAATCCGAAGAACAGCACCACGTCGGAGTAGCGGTCGATTACCGAATCGAAAAAGGAGCCGAAGACCGTAACCGTGTGCGTACGACGCGCCACACGTCCGTCCACCATGTCGAAGATGCCTGCGCCGAAGATCACCATGCCGGCGTAAAGAAACATGCGGTCGCCGTTGGAGGCGTTGGCGTGGCCAAACAAAAACGCGGCCACAATGTTGATCACCAGTCCGATAAAGGTCAGCGCGTTGGGCGAAATGCGGGTCAGCGACAGCCCGTGAACGATGCGGTCCAACAGCCATCCACAGGCACGTCCAAATGCGCTTGTCCAGGTCATACTCAGCTTCTAGCTCCCAATTTCCGGCTCTTAATTTCCGGCTCTTAGCCCCGCCCAAATCAGTCATTGCCGCGGCACACGAAAAAGCTGCAAGCCGGAGGCTAACGGCTGGCAGCTCGTACTTTCTTATAACGTCAGATCGGCGCCGTCTTCACCGGCCTCGTCGTGGATCGTCGTCAGCTTCAGAATCTCCATCTCGCGCTTGCCGTTGGGCGTGACGACCGTCGCAATATCGCCCACCTTTTTGCCCACAATCCCGCGGCCGATCGGCGAAGTCGTCGAGATCAGTCCCTTCGACACATCGGACTCTTCGCTGGTCACCAGGTGGTATTCGATCTCGACATCCTTGGTCGTGTCGTAGACCACCACCGTCGAGCCGAAGCCAGCACGGTCCTTGGGAATATGGGCCATATTAACCAGCGACAGCTCCGCCATACGCTTCTTCATCTGGCCCAGCCGGGCATTAACGAACTCCTGCCGCTGCTTGGCCATGTGATACTCGGCGTTTTCAGACAAATCGCCCATCGCCCGAGCTTTCTTGATCTCGGCAGGCAATTCATGCGTGAGCTCGTATTCGAGCCGCTGAATCTCTTCTTCCAGCTTTTGCTTGATATGTTCGGGCATTCCCAACAATCCCGTGGCCAGAGGCGAAACGCCCCCGCCGCTAAAAGATAGACCTACTCAACCCTCATATTATAGGACAGTCAATTAAGGCGGCCTAAAGTTCTCACACCGCGCGGCCTAGTCCCTAAGCGCCTAGCCCTTAGTCCCTGCCTCATCCATAAATTCCTGCAAAATCAGCGTCGCCGCCACCTGATCGACCACCTGGCGATGGCTTTGCCGCTCGCGCCCGGCCTCATACAGAATCTGGTGCGCCTCGCGCGAGGTTAGCCGTTCGTCCCAGAAATGAATCGGCAGTCCGGTCAGCTCGCCCAGCTCGGCGGCAAAGGCGCGAGTCTTCTCCGCTTGCGGACTCTCTTCGCCCGACAGATGAATCGGGTTGCCCACCACGATTCCCACCACGCCGTATCGCCGGCAGAGCCGCCCGAGCGACCGCAGATCCTCGCGCCGGCTCCGTCTCCGCTCCAGAGTCATCACCGGCTGCGCCGTCAACCCCAGCTCGTCCGACACGGCCACCCCGATGCGGCGATTGCCCACATCGAGGCCGAGATAGCGCGGTTGCACGGAAAGAGTCAGTTCTTAGCTCCTAGCGTTTAGCTTCTAGCTGTCAGCTCTCAGCTCTCAGCTTTTAGCGCGCCATGACCGTTTAAATTTATGTCATCTTGGGTGCCCCAGCTCTCGATTTTGAGACCTGGGAACCACAACGCTCAAAATCAAAATCTTCCGGTCACGACACTAGCTTTCAGCTTCTAGCCTATAGCCTGCGCCGCCGCTATGCCGCTATCGAAATCATTTGCGTCACCGTGCATCAAAAATGGTACACTAGCTCATTGGCTACGGCGCTTCAACGTAAAAGAGAGGGCGTATGAAAAAGAGTAATGTCGGATCGACCTTCGACAGTTGGCTGCGCGAGGAAAACATCTACGAAGAGGTCAGCGCGGCGGCACTCAAGCGCGTTCTGGCGCGGCAGTTGGCGGCGGCCATGAAAGAAAAACAGTTTTCCAAAGCCGAAATGGCGCGGCGAATGCACACCAGCCGAGCGGCGCTCGACCGTCTGCTCGATCCCGACTATGACGCCGTCACCTTAAACACCCTGCGCAAAGCCGCCCAAGCCCTTGGCCGCCAGCTCCGCCTGGAGTTGGTCTAGAAAGCAGCTCTCAGCCAATAGCCTGCGCTCCGTGGATTATTTCTTCATTCAGCCGCTCGAACCAAGAAAAATTCCGCGGGTTGACCCCAGGGGTTCCGCACCCCTGCAACCTCATTTGCGCCCGGTACAATCAATAGGTAGGCAATACTCGGCGGCATTTCCCCGTCCTAATTTTTATGGAAGGTTTTCGATCAGCAGAATGGCGCGACGCAGGCGGAGAAGCAGAAAAAATAAACATTCCGGTGCAACCCTCATTTTGCTCTGCATGCTGCTGGCCGCTGTAGTCGCGGCGGCGTGGCTGCTGCTATTCCCTTACGGGCCCTCGACGGAGACCTACGTCAACATCGCTCCCGGCTCGTCGACGGTCTCGATCGGCCGCAAGCTCGAAAAAAACGGCATCGTGCGCAGCCGCTACGCCTTCGATCTGGTGCGTTTCCTTAAGCGCTGCCGGCTCGTGGCCGGCGTCTACGGCTTCGACCATCCGACCTCGGTCATCGCAGTCTACAACAAGATCGCCAACGGCGAAATCTCGGTTAAAACGCTGACCATCCCCGAGGGCGCCGACATTTACGAGATTGCCGCTCGCGCCGAGCAGGCCGGGCTGGGCACGCAGCAGGAGTTTTTAGACGCGGCCCTCGGCCAGACAAAACTGATCGCCGATCTCGATCCCGGTGCGCAAAGTCTTGAAGGTTATCTCTTCCCCGACACCTACCGTTTTCCGCCCACAATCACGGCGACACAGATGGTTGCCGTCATGGTGCGGCGCTTCCGCGCGGTAACCGAACCGCTGGAGCTGGGCAGAAACGTGCATCACGTGGTCACCATCGCTTCTTTGGTCGAGCGTGAAACCGCCGTCGCGGCCGATCGCCCGCTGGTGGCGAGCGTCTTTGAGAACCGCATGGCGCAAAAAATGCCGCTCAATACCGATCCGGCAGTCATCTACGGGCTAGAGCGCATGGGCCTGTGGCGGGGCGCGATCTACCAGAGCGATCTGACGCGCGACACTCCCTACAACACCTATCTGCACGCCGGCCTGCCGCCGGGCCCTGTGGGCAATCCAGGAATTTCTTCGCTAAAAGCGGCCCTGCACCCGGCCCAAACCAATTATCTTTATTTTGTGGCCGCCAGCACCAACGCACAGGGGCATTCGCTCTTCGCCAGCACCCTCGACGAGCACAACCGCAACGTGGCCGCCTACCGCCGTGCGCAAAAGAAAGCGGGTGAACGATGAGCTTTTCGCGCCCGCTGCTTCGCGCCGCGGCTCTGGCCTGTCCGCTGTGTCTGGCCGGCTGTTCCTATCTGGTTCCCGTCAAGCGCCATCTACCCGTGCCCAAAGCGCCGCAGATCGTGCAAACGGTCACGGCAGACGATCTGGTCAATCTGCTCAACCAGCGCTGGACAGAGCTTAATACGCTCACCGCCACCGTTGAAATCTACGCCACTGAAACCAAATCCTCGCAAGGCATTGAAAAGGACTACCCCTCCTGCCGCGGCTACATCCTCATGCGCAAGCCCAACGAACTGCGCGTCGCCGGCACCTACTTCGGCAAAAAAATCTTCGATATGGCCAGCAACGGCAGCCACTTCAAGCTGGTTATGCCCTTGAAAGATCTGGTCATCGAAGGCTCGAATACGGTAATCGAAAAATCGACCAAGCAGTGGGAAAACCTGCGCCCCGGCTTCTTCCTCGACGCGCTGGTCGTGCGCGGCCTCGAACCCGACAACGAGTTCATGGTGGCAAGCGACACCGAGATGGTCGAGGACGAGCAGAAGAAGCACCTTTTCGCCGAGCCCGAATACACGCTCAGCGTCATGCGTCCCAAGTCCGGCCATGAAAAGCTGCCCGTGCGCGTTATCACCTTCCACCGCGACGATCTGCTGCCCTACGGCCAAGACGTCTATGACAACGAGGGCAACCTCGAAACGCAGATCGTCTACAGCAACTATGCCGATTACACCGCCGGCAAATATCCCTCCCGCGTCACCATCAAGCGCCCGCAAGAAGGCATTCAAATCGTGCTCGAAGTCGTCCGCGTCGAAAAAAATGTCGATCTGCCCGCCAGCCAATTCGAGGTCACCATCCCCGAAGGCGCAACCGTCCGCACCCTGAAATAGCAAAGGGGAGAGCCCTCAGGCTCTCCCCTTTACCGCGTGCTTTTCTCCAGTCCGGAGAGTTACTTCCTGGTCGGAGCGATGACGTCCTTGGCAGCCTTGGCCACGCGGAACTTCACCACGGTCTTGGCCTTGATCTTGATCGCTTCGCCAGTCTGCGGGTTGCGACCAATGCGGGCCTTGCGCTCCGCTTTCACCAAACGGCCGATACCGGGAATCACGAAGACACCGTTCTTCTTGGTCTCTTTGATGGCGGTCTCCGCCAGCAGGTCAAGAAATGCCGCGACCTGCTTGTTGGTCAGTTCCAGCTTCTCGGCCAGCAGCCGAGTCAGTGCTGTTTTGGTCAATCCAGTTGCCATGATGTACTGTTCTCCTTCTTGGGCTAGCCCTCGGGGCCGCCTGTGTTGCCGGGCTTCCGCCATATTACTCGCCGCATGGGGGGAGGTCGACCGAAACTTCAAATGCGCGGAACCCCTTGATTCATGCGGTTACGAAGAACCCTGACGTTGGTTACAATGCGGCTTCCGGGCATTCAAAGTCAATGGAAAAACAACCGATTTCCACAATTTTCTTCGGTTTTCTGGGCAATTACGCTGTTTTATCTCCTTTTTTGCCCAATTTTCCAGGTTTTAGCCGGTTTTTTCACGGTTCCATCCATCCAATCTCCCTTGCAAAAGCGCCGTTTACTGCAGGTAAAAGCGCTTCATTCTACATGCCGCCGAGCCTGCGCGTACACCGTGCATCTGTATTTTTTTAGCGCTAAAGTCACGTTGAAAAGCCGGTTTGCCGATCATGCAAAAAAAACAGCGCCGCCTCGATTTTTGGATTCTTGATCAGCGCGGTTCTTGCTCAACGGCAATCGAGCGCACGGCTCTATCGCAACCCAAAAAAGATTTTGCGCTTGGGCGCGAAGGCCTCGATCAGCGGCCTGTTCAGCGCATCAACCACCGGCGCGGCAGCTTTAAAGTAGCGGATCGCCACCTCGGCAATATTTTTTTCAAGCGCGGCCTTGGCCGGCAACGCGGCCGAAAGTCCCCACTGCCGGCAACGAATCAGATCCATCCCTGGATGCTCGGCGGGAAAACCCTTCGGCGCGCGCACCAGCGGATTGCCTTCCATCTCGTCGTAGAGCCTGCGCACCAGCGGCCGCTTCAATAGTTTGCGCAGCTCCGCGTGGTGCTCCAGCAGCCAATGCCGAATCGCCATCAGTTGCTCCTTCTCCGGCATATAAACCCCGGCGGCGATCAGAACCTCTTTGGCCTCCACGTGAAAATAGAAACCCGCGCCAGAGGTCTTCTGCATCCCCTCGTGCCGCCACCATGCGGCCACGTGCGTCTTGTAGGGCCGTTTGTCGGATGCAAAACGCGTGTCGCGATAGATGCGAAAAAGTTCTTTCTCCGCCGGCCGCACGTACTGGGGCGCGAACTCTTCCATTGCCGCGTTGATCCGGCGCACAACCGCCAGCATTGGCTCACGCAATTCGGCCTCGTACTGGGCCTTGCGCGGCTTGAACCACTCGCGGTCATTGTGTCGCGCCAGCGCGCGCAAAAAAGTAAACGCCGCGGGACGGAAGTAGGGAACAACGGCGGAAGCATCATCGGAATGAAGTGTGCGGCTCATAGTACGAAGATTAGCAAAGGCGGAAGAACAGCGGCTTTTGCACGCACATCGCAAACTCTCCTCGGCAGATTGAAGTTTCGCGTCAACAAGCTGAAGGCTGAAAGCTAGGGGCTAGCAGCTAGAAGCTAGCGGCTGCTTTTCTACCGGATCACCTTCAGCGCCCCGCGGAAGAGTCCGTCGAAATCGCCAGCCAGCGTCTTCTCCTTGGCGATCGCCTGCTCGATGGCTTTCTCGGCGGCGGCGCGCTGGTAGCCTAAATTCACCAGCGCCGAAAGCACGTCGTCAACGGCCGCGCCGGCAACTGCGGCCCGCGACGGCGCCACGGCAAAATCTTCGAGCTTGTCTTTGAGTTCGACCACCAGCCGCTC
>Ga0224531_1000743_pt1 | contig 15579 bp, 13 predicted proteins | sample CBST100metaG_FD_179876 | JGI IMG/M metagenome (GOLD analysis project Ga0224531, IMG submission 179876) | Peat soil microbial communities from Stordalen Mire, Sweden - C.B.S.T100 | ecosystem: Environmental > Terrestrial > Soil > Wetlands > Peat | place: Sweden: Norrbotten County, Stordalen Mire... | reverse complement strand
AGAGGGGACATAGTGCGGGGGACGACGTGCTATCCCAGGTCGCTGATCGCGTGATTTCGTATATTCAGGTTCGAGGGATCCCACCCTTTCGCCAGGAAAAAGGCGAAAGGATGGGGCACGGAAGATGATACAGAAACAAGCGGTCAGAAACCCTAGTGATCCGGCACGATTGGATTGCGATACAAAAGAACAACCGCAGGTCCTTCGACTCCCTGCGCTACGCTCCGGTCGCTCAGGATGACAGCTATTTGGTTGTGCAATTGCTTGTGCCGGAGCAATTGTGAATGGCGGCGATGGCGCTTGCTTCCACGGGGTCAGTGCCCGTGCTGGACGAAACCGCGCTCACGCTGTCAAGATAGCCGGCATTGGTGGAATCGAAGGTGTAGCCCATCAGGTCGTAGCTGCCCTCGTAGTTGACCACGAAGATAAACTGATCGGTGCTGTCCTCGACCATCGCCTTCGGGTACGTGCCAGCCGTAAAGGTTTTGTCTAGCGGCGTGAGCGTGTAGGCGGTGCTACTGCTCCCAGTAATGGAAAAGCCCGCAATGCTGCCGCTGACCACGTGGTTGGCCACATAGACGTAATTGCCGGTGGAGATGGGCACGATGGAGTAGGGCGACAGTCCCTGGCTTGCGTAGGGGGAGGCAGAGAGTTCGGAGATCGTGGGCAGCGATGCGTAATTGAAGACGCGCAGGCCGCCGGAGTAGGTCGCGGAGATGGCGCTGGTTTCGCCGATATAGAAAAGCCTGTTGCTGGGGTCCACAGCCACGGATAAAGCGGCTCCTTGAGAGTTTGAGTTTTTCACCGGGATGTTTTTGATGGCGGCTCCAAACGGCGCGTTGTTGCTCGTGGTCGCGGTAAATGGAACCACCTCAGTGCCGCCGGTGCCCATGGCGATAAAAATGTAGTTATTGTCGGGCGAGATGGTCAACTGCTGGATGGATGTGGAAGGCAGCGAGATATACGGCTCGGTGGCGGAGGTGTATAGGCCGGTGCTGGAATCGAGGGGGATGGCGCTCACCACTCCCGCGCCGGAGACCACTTCCACCAGCCACTTATTGGTCGAGTCCACCTGCATGGCAAAGGGCTCATCGGACGAGATTACGTTCTTAGAGTTTTGTATGGCGAGAGTGCCGTCCGATGAGATTTTGTAGACGTAGATGCCACTGTACGTACTCAGGTAAAGGAAGTTGTTGCTGGGAGCGACGGTGAGAGTGATGGGTGTGGCGGGCGTGGTGTAGGTGGCGATCTGGGTCAGAGTGCCGGCGGCATTGACGTAATAGGCGACAATCTGCAAGGTTTCCACATTCAGCACATAGAAGATGCCGCTGGCGCCGGCCGTGGCGCTGCACGTGTCTGTGGATGACGTCACCTCGGCACATACGGTGGTGGTCGACGTAATCGTGCCCGAAGTGCCGGTAACCGCAATGTCGTAAGCTCCGGTGGTCGTCGAGGCAGTAGTGGTCGCGGTCAGCGTGGACGTTTGCGCCGTGGTGGTGCTGAACGTAATCGAAGAGGAAGAAAGATCGCACGTCGTGGGACTGGTCGCGCTCGTAGGCGTGGTGGTAACGGCACAAGTCAGCGCAACCGTTCCGGTAAATGAGCTCGATGGCGTTACGGTAATGGTCGAGGTGCCGGTCGAGCCCGGACTCACGGTCATGTTGCCGCTGTTGGTAAGGGCGAAACTGGAGCTACTGGAAGAGTCCCAGAAACCTGCGCAGCCGGTCAGAAGCGGAACAACCGCCAGCAGCAGCTTCGCACACGTTCCAATCTTCATTCCCGCTCCTTTTTCGCCTCGAAAGTCCGTTCCCGCAGGGTACTGCTCATCCTGATCAAAGATTACCGCCTGGGCGCGCATTGTGTCCTGCTGTCCGATTAGACGCGGGAAAACGGCTGTACGCTCATACGGGCGGGTCAGCGAGTCAGCAAGTCAGCGGGGTGGCGGGTCGGCGGGGCAGAAAATACTAGAGCATTTTCGGAAATAGTGTAGACCCAAAATTCATTGGTATCCCACCCTTTCCGCAGAAAAAAGCGGAAAGGATGGGGCACGGAAGTCTACAGCAAAAGCAAAAATGCTCTATTAATCCGGCCTTTATTGATCCGGCACGATTGGATTGCGACATAAGAGAAGAAAAACAAATGCAGGTCCTTCGACTCCGCTGCGCTTCGCTCCTGATGACACGAAACTTAAGCCCAATAGAATCAGTGGGGCTTCTGGTGTCATCTTCTCGCCGTAACTCGCACCGCGAGTCATGCTGCTCAGGATGACAGATCTTTGGTTATGAAATCGTTTTGTGCCGGATCAATAAATAGTGCCGAGGGTTCCCATCCTTTCCGCAAAAAACCGCGGAAAGGATGGGGATACCCAGGTTTTATGGGTTGGCAAGAATCGCAGATGCAGGCTCAGCCCTTGATGGTTTCTTCGCCCTTGTGCCAGTCGCAAGGGCAAAGCTCGCCGGTCTGGAGAGCGTCGAGGACGCGCAGGACTTCCTGGGGGTTGCGGCCCACAGAGAGGTCGTTGACGTAGACGAAGCGGATGATGTTTTCCGGGTCGACGATGAAGGTGGCGCGCAGGCAGACGCCAGCCTTGAGGTCGAGAATGCCCAGTTTCCCGGAGAGCTCGCGCTTGATGTCGGAGAGCATGGGGAAAGGAATGTTCTTCAGGTCGGGATGGTTTTCGCGCCAGGCCAGATGGACGTACTCCGAGTCAATGCTGCCGCCCAGAATCTGCGCGCCGCGCTTCTTGAACTCCGGGTCGATCTTGCCAAAGGCCGAAATCTCCGTGGGACAGACAAAGGTGAAGTCCTTGGGCCAGAAGAAGTAGACCTTCCACTTGCCGGGATAGCTGGTTTCTGTGATGGTTTCAAAAGCCTTGGCGGGGTTGAGATCGACGGTGGCGGTCACTTCAAAAGCAGGAAACTTTTCTCCAACAGTAAGCATTCATAACTCCTTCGTGTTGATCGGTTTGCTGTTCTCTGAAAGCCCTCGGCACGGTCCGGGGCAAGGAAACATTTAGGAAGCCGTCACTCAAAAGTTGTGAGCCGGCTCACTTATTTGTTTATTGGATTCCGAAATGTTCCGGAAGATTCAGAGCGGCGAGGGTGGGACGGAATACTTCTGAAAGCAGGACTGAAAGGATTGGGAGATGGGCCGAATACAGGTTCGAGGGTTCCCACCCTTTCGCCAGAAAAAAGGCGAAAGGATGGGGCACGGAAGATGGTGCAGGAACATGCGTTCAGAGAACCAGGTCTCTGAACGGATGAAGAAGCTCCATTGAGTCCGTGCTTTCCCAGTGATGGTACAGGAACATGCGTTCAGAGAACTAATTGGGACGGCCGCCGGAGGCGGAACGGCGATGGAAGCGCGCGTCGAGGGGCTGGCGGCCCTGGACGCCGGCTTCCGCAGTGTGCCAGTACTCGATGGCGGGCTCATGCGCCAGCAAAGAAGAACAACCTCGTCGTCGAGCCGGCAGGGGAAGTCCAGCAGCCCGGTATCCAGATCCTTGACCTGCACGCCGATGGAATCGATTTCGCTCAGGCTCTCGCGCGCAATCTGCAAGTGCGCATCCATCTCCGCGCGCTGCTTGGCGACGGCGGACACATCCACCTTCATGCCCCCGGACAGGTAAATGCGCCGCGCCAGATTCGTAAGCCATGAGTCGGACTGATCGGCTACCAGCTTGGCGTCCAAGGCGCGTTTGAGCAGCGCTTCGAGCACCGGAAGCAGAGATTGCGCCTCGTCGAGAGTGAAGGTCTTCATAGGTAAATGCCTTGCTTCAAGAATACGACGGAATGGGCAAAAGCACATGCATCAGGAGGCACGCCGCTCTACCAGCTATGGAGCCACCCCTCTTCACGGCCAATCCGCACCGGAGTGTTGAAGAGTTCGCTGAGGCGGGGCTCGGTCAGAAACTCCTCGCGCGGACCGTCGCCCACAATCCGTCCGCCGCGCATGAGAATGACACGCTTGATTTCCGGCAGAATGTCGCCCAGGGCGTGAGTAACCAGCACGAGGCCAGTGCCTTCCCGCGCCAGTTTGCGGAGAGCTTCGCGGAGCCCGTGCTGCGCGGCCAGGTCGAGGGCGTTGGAGGGCTCGTCGAGCAGCAGTTGCCGGGGTCGGTGGACGAGGGCACGGGCAATCAGGATGCGGCGCTTTTGCCCGGCAGACATGGCTCCGACCATCTGATTGGCCAGCGGCAGGGCGTCCATGCGATCCAGAGCCTCGCGGGCCCGTTCACGCATTCCGGCCGTGACATGCAGGTTGGGCCACAGGCTGGAGGCGGAAAAGAAGCCGGCAATCACAGCGTCAAGGCCGGTGGTGACCGCGGTGCGCTCTCCGGGCATGTCCGTTCCCACCACGCCGAAGTGCTGGCGCAACTGCGTCAGATCCCAGCGCTCACGGCCAAAGATGCGGACGCGCATTCCGGGCCGGACCATGGGGTAGATCTGGCAGGTGCAGGTGAGGATGAGCGTCGATTTTCCACAGCCGTTCGGTCCCAGAATCGCCACATGCTCGCCGGCGCGAATCTTCAGGTTGATGTTATGCAAGACCACGCGATCGCCGCGCGCCACGCTTACCTGACGCAGGTCAAGAAAGTCGGCTCCGCCAAGATCTTCTTCCGCAGGAGGCTCGACGCCGCGAGATTTCGTTGGCTTGATTTGGGATGTTTCGGCCCGGTCAGATTGATTGTTTTCCGTTATTTCTGCGTTTTTCACTGCTTTCAGCTTAGCGGAAAGCACGACACAGACTGAAATCCGCTGCCCCGGTCAGGCATTCTCCGGGAGGGCAATTTCAGGAAAAGCGGTTCAGGTTCGTTCCGCCCCTACGGGGCGGAGTGGTTTGGTTGGAATCTTTCCCAGGATTGCGCTGCGCTCCATCCTGGGCTATTTTCGGCTCCTCCCTCCGGGAGGAAATGCAGCAGTGGACCGGCGAGAAATGAGGAAAGGAAGCGGTACGACAACAAAATATTGATCCGGCACGATTGGATTGCGACATAAGAGAAGAAAAACAAATGCAGGTCCTTCGACTCCGCTGCGCTTCGCTCCTGATGACACGAAACTTAAACCCAATAGAATCAGTGGAAATTCTGGCGTCATTTTCTCGCCGTAACTCGCACCGCGAGTCATGCTGCTCAGGATGACAGCTCTTTGGTTATGTCTTTGGTTATGAAATCGTTTTGTGCCGGATCAATGAGTTCACACAAATGTCGTGCCTTCTATGGCAATGGAACAGCCCCGGCCCTGCGTCACCTGATAAATTATGTTCTTACGCCATGAGCGATCTCTCGAAATTCATCATTCCCCGCGGCTTCCGTTTCGGCGCGGCCAAGGCAGGCCTCAAAGCCAGCGGCCGTACCGATTTTGCCCTCATCGTCGCCGACGCGCCGGCCAGCGCCGCAGCGTCTTTCACCAGCAATCGCGTCACCGCCGCACCGCTGACCGTGGACAAGCTGCATCTGACAGCCACCGGGGGCAAGGTGCGCGTGGTGGCCATCAACGCGGGCAACGCCAACTGCGCCACGGGACAGGCCGGGCTGGACGCCGCCAAGGCGACCTGCTATGCCGCCGCCAATACCTTCGGCTGCGCACCAGAAGAGGTTTTTCCGTCCTCGACCGGCGTCATCGGCACGCCGCTGCCGGTGGAAAAGCTCATCGCCGCGCTGCCTGATGCGGTTGCCTCGCTTGGCTCCAACTCCGAGCACTTTCTCAAGGCTGCGCAGGCCATCATGACTACAGACACGGTGGACAAGACCGCCTTCACCCACATCGAGATTGAGGGCGCGGGACTGGACGGCACGCCGCAGGAGATTCGCATTGCCGCGCTGTGCAAGGGCTCCGGAATGATCCATCCGCAACTGGTGCCTCACGCCACCATGCTGGTCTACATTCTCACGGACGCCGCCGTGGAGCCCGCCGTTCTGAGCAGCTATCTGACCCCGGCCATCGAAACCAGCTTCAACCGCATTTCGGTAGACGGCGACACTTCAACCAACGACACGGTGCTGCTGCTGGCCTCCGGCGCAAGCGACGTTTCAATTGGCGCGGGCAACTCCGCCTTTGCCGCAGCGATCAAGCAGGTCTGCACCTCGCTGGCACGGCAGATCGTGGCCGACGGCGAGGGCGTTTCGCACGTGGTGGAGTTGCGCATTGCAGGCGCGGCCAACGATGCGGAAGCGCTGCGCGTGGCTAAGGCAATTGCCCACTCCCCGCTGGTGAAAACCGCCTGGGCAGGCTGCGACCCGAACTGGGGACGCCTGGCCTGCGCCATCGGCTACTCCGGCGCGCAAATCGATCCGGACCGCATCAACATTTCCTTCGGCGAGCTTCCCATTTGCCGCGACGGGGGCCGTGCCGCCGAGTTTGACGAGGCCGCAGCACATACCTACGTCAGCCGGCGCGAGTTCTCGATTTCGATTGATCTGCATCAGGGGTCCGGAGCTTGTACCTTCTGGACCACAGACCTGACGCACCAGTACATCCACATCAACGCCGACTACTCCACGTAGTGCTACATGTGCGTCGCTTCCTGGGGGGAGAAAGGCAAAGGCCCGGGCCTGAAGGCCCTGCATTTATGCAGACTTTTTTTGAGAGGGCTGAAGCCCTCTGCTCCCTCCGGAACCGTTATCTGCAACGGTAGTGCTCGATTTGTGGCTGTGTGTGTTTTTGTTCTTGGTGAGGAAAGGGGCGTGCTATCCCAGGTCTGAAAATCCAGACCTGGGGCACCCACTGTCCTTGATACAACGACAAGCGGTTAGAGACTTGGTTTTCTGTTCCCTGTTCCCTACCCCCTGTTCCCTGCCTTTTTTCAGATTTCCAACATGCGGTCCAGGGCGACACGGGCCAAGCGCGTGACTTCGGGGCTAACCTGGATGCGGTTGACGACGCGGCCTGCGACCAGATTTTCAAGAACCCAGGCCAGGCTTTGCGGACTGATGCGGTACATGGTGGAGCAGAGGCAGCCGGTGGCTCCCAGCGTGATGATCTTTTTGCCTTCGGGGGCAAAGCGGCGGGCCAAGCGGTTGACGAGGTGAATCTCCGTGCCGATGGCGAAGATTGCACCACGGGGGGCCTGTTCGACCAAGGCGATGAGACGTTCGGTGGAACCGAGAGCGTCGGCCTTCTGGCAAACCTCAAAGCTGCACTCGGGGTGCACGATGACCTGGATGCCGGGATACTTGGCGCGAACCTGATCAACCTGCTCGGGGAGAAAGCTCTGATGGACGCTACAGTGGCCCTTCCAGAGCAGGATGCGCGCGGAGGCAAGTTTTTCTTTTGTCTGGCCGCCCTGGATGACCCACGGGTCCCAAACCGGCATCTCGCCGAGCGAAATGCCCATGGAATGCCCGGTGTTGCGGCCCAGGTGCTGGTCGGGCATGAAGAGGATGCGGCGACCGCGGGCCAATGCCCACTCGAAGGCCGCGCGGGCATTCGACGAGGTACAAACCAAGCCGCCGTGCGCGCCGCAGAAAGCCTTGATGGCAGCAGTGGAGTTCATGTAGGTCAGCGGCACACACTCGTCCGTAAGGCCGAGGCGCGCGAGCGCTTCCCAACAGGCTTCGACCTGGGAGATTTCCGCCATATCGGCCATGGAACAGCCCGCGTTCAGGTCTGGCAGGATGACCTGCTGGCCCGAGTCACTGAGCACGTCGGCGCTTTCCGCCATGAAATGCACGCCGCAGAAGACGATGTACCTTGCACGGGTTGCGGCGGCGGCTTTTGAGAGCTTGTAGCTGTCGCCGGTGAAGTCGGCAAAGCGGACAACTTCATCGCGCTGATAGTGATGCCCGAGCAGAACAGCGGTGGAACCAAGCCGGGCGCGCGCTTCGGCGATGCGACTGTCCATGGAGTTGTCAGGAAGAGCCAGGTAATCTTCAAGGTTGCAGGCACTGCCATTCTGCGGCGTGTCTGCCGTTGCTTCGTCAGAAATCAGAGTCACCTTATTCCGCCTTCAGTCCAGCCTGTCCCATGCGGGACGGCGGACGGGGATGTTGAAAGCCAACAGGGACCGCAGTGGATGCACTGACAACACAGAAGCCATCGGCGCTGCCGCCAAAGGCTTCTGGCCGCCCCCATCCACGGGGTTGTTGCAGCCCTTTCAATAAAACGGATGCAGCCGAACGCTTGCTGCTCCATCTCTGATTAGTTTAACGCATCTGTAATATTGATCCGGCACGATCAACAGACCGACTCGGCACGAAAACGAATCATCGCGGAAAAATCGCCTGCGGGAAAGCAAAAAAACAGGGAAGAACGCGCTCCACGGCCTGCCCGGGAGCCAGGGCTGTTTGTGAGCGCCGCGCACGGGCAGGTATCATTGTCGTGCATGGGAATTCCTCTGACAATTGAGACCGCCAGCCTGGGCATGGCCAATTCATTGATTCTGATGGTCATGGCGCTGGTCGTCTTCGGGCCGCGACGACTGCCGGAAATGGGCCGCAAACTGGGCAAGCTGATGTACGAGTTCCGCAAGGCCTCGAACGACTTCAAGTTCCAGATGGAAGAGGAGTTGCGCAACGCCGAGGAGGCCGACCGTCGAAAGCGGGAAGAGGCCGAACGGTTGCAAACCCTGACGCTGGCGCCGCCCGAGCCCGCTCCCACCGCCGAGCCCGAATCGGCTGCCAATGTTCACGTTCTGGAAGCAGGGACGGATACGCCCGGCGAAGTTGCCACGACGACCACCGAAAGCCCCTATCCCTACGAAGGCGCATATCCCAAATTGAACGACCAGGAGACAGCGGCGGAAGAAACTTCCGCACAGATTCATCCCGAAGAGCCGGTTGCTGCTGCTCCAGAAACCGCTGAAAATGCGGCTCCGATAACAGATTTGGCTACGCCGGAAACAGATGTGAAGCAAGCGTCAGAGACAGACGCCGCAGTGAACACGGCTGTCGCGCAGATTCCCGCAGAGAAAGAAACCACAGTGGCAGAAGCCAACGCTCCAGCGGAATCGGCGGTCCACAATGGTTGATCCCGTGGACGTAATCGATAAGGCGCGGCAGGCTGTGACGGAGCGCGCGGAACTGCCCGGCATGAGCCTGATGGAGCACTTGGAGGAGTTGCGCAAACGCATTGTCAACTCCGCCATCTTCCTTATCGTGGGCTTTTTCGTGGCCTGGATTTTTCACGACCAACTGTTCGCACTGGTGCAGGCGCCACTGACCCACATCGGCAAAACGCTGGTGTTTACGCACCCGATGGACCCGCTCAACATCTACATGCAGGTATCGCTGATCGGCGGAGCGATTCTGGCCTCGCCCTTCATCCTCTATCAGGTGTGGATGTTCATTGCGCCGGGGCTTTACCAGAAAGAGCGGCGGTTTGTTGTTCCTTTCATGGCTGCCACCGTGGGACTGTTTCTTATCGGCGCAGCCTTCGGCTACTTTTATGTACTGCCGGGCGCGTTGAAGATCCTGATTGTGCAGTTCGGGCACAACTTCACAGCCATGGTCACCATCGAGGAATACTCGGGCTTCTTTTTGTCGATTATCCTGGGGCTGGGCATCAGCTTTGAACTGCCGATTCTCATCTTCTTCCTGGCTATGTTCGGCATCGTGAGCCCGCGCTTCCTATGGAAGAACATTCGCTACGCGATTCTCGCGGTGTTCCTGGTGGCGGCCATTCTCTGCCCCAGCCCCGATCCGTGGACCATGTGCGTCTATGCCGTACCGATGCTGACGCTTTACATGGTGGGCATCGGGGTGGCGTGGTGGGTGCATCCCTCGCGGCGCAAAGCCAAGGCCGCCAAAAAAGCACTGAAGGCCCAAAAGGCCAAGGAAGCAAAAGAGGCTAAGGAAAAGGCGCAATGATTTTTTCCTCAATTTTCTCCTCATTCTGGAAGAACGCGGCGGTGGGGCTGATTCTGCTGGCACCCCTGCCGGTCCAGGCACAGGCGCACTTTGACGGCGGCAAGGCGTACGAGTACGCGCGGCAGTTTGCGGCCATCGGCCCGCGCTGGCCCACCAGCCAGGGACACGTGAAGGCCGAGGCGTTTCTGCGCAATCACTTTTTGCACGACCAGCGCGAAGAAGATACGTTCACGGCCAGCACGCCCATCGGTTCGGTGCCAATGCGCAACTTCATCGTGCGCTTCCCCGGCAAAAAGAACGGCGCCATCGTGCTGGCAACGCATTACGAAACCAACTACCCGCTCAGGAACATCAATTTTGTGGGCGCCAACGACGGCGCTTCGACAACCGGGCTGCTGATGGCTATCGGCGACCGGCTGCGCGTGGCCACGGCACATGGAAAGAAGCTGGACGGCTACTCGGTGTGGCTGGTGTTCTTCGACGGCGAGGAAGCGATACGGTGCCTTCAGTGCTGGTCGAACTCCGACTCGACCTACGGCAGCAGGCACTTGGCCGCGCGCTGGGGCAGGGATGGAACGCTGGGACAGATCAAGGCCTTTATGCTGGCCGACATGATCGGCGACAAGGACTTGGACATTCAGCGCGACACCCAATCCACAGGATGGTTGATCGGGCTGGTCAGCCAGGCGGCGAAACGCTTCGGCTACGGGCGCTACTTCTTCCAGCGCGAAACGACAGTCTCGGACGATCACCTGCCATTCCTGGAGCGCGGCGTGCCGTCCATCGACGTGATCGACATCGACTACGGGCCGAATGACAGCTACCACCACACGGCCCAGGACACCTTGGACAAGATCAGCGCGCGCAGCCTGACCATCGACGGCGACGTGTTCATGGAGACGATCCGGCTGATCGGACAGCGGTAAATAAGGCAGGGACTAGGGACTAAGGGACCAGGGACTAGCCTATCAACGCCTGCGCGTGTCGGCCTGTTCCCTGGTCCCTTTAGTTCCCTTGGTCCCTGCTCTTCTGCAACCTGCCTTTATACTTATTGGGTTGGCAAAAGGCTGGCGCGGGCTTGAATCCGGCGCTTGAGAAAAGAAGGAGCAGGACATTGGCGGAAGCGAAGATTGGCATTATCGGAGGCAGCGGGCTGTATTCGATGCCCGGATTCACGAACGTGCGCGAAGTGCGCGTGGAAACGCCGTTTGGCGAGCCTTCCGACGCCTTTCAACTGGGCGAGCTGGCGGGACGCAAAGTGGCGTTTCTGGCGCGGCATGGACGCGGCCACCGCATCATGCCCTCGGAGCTGAACTTCCGCGCCAATATCTACGCCATGAAGAAGCTCGGCGTCGAGCAGATTCTGTCGATTTCTGCCGTGGGCTCGCTCAAAGAAGAGCACAAACCCGGCGACTTCGTGATTCCCGACCAGTTCATCGACCGCACATCCAAGCGCATCTCCACCTTCTTCGGCGAAGGGATTGTGGGCCACGTGGGCTTTGGCGATCCGGTCTGCGCCACGGTGGCAAAAGCCGCTGCCGATGCCTGCGCAACGGTGGGCGTCGCGGGGCACCTGGGTGGCACGTATGTTTGCATGGAAGGCCCGCAGTTTTCCACCCGCGCGGAGTCGAATCTTTACCGCAGCTGGGGCGCGGACGTGGTCGGCATGACCAACTTACAGGAAGCCAAACTGGCTCGCGAAGCGGAGATTTGCTACGCCACCATCGCCATGGTCACCGACTACGATTGCTGGCGCGTGGGACACGACGCGGTAACTGTCGAGCAGATTATTGCCGTCTCGCACCAGAACGCAGAGAACGCGGCCAAGGTAGTGAAGGCGGCTGTGGCGGCGATTCCGCACGAACGGAAATGCGCCTGCGCCTCAGCGGCGAAGTACGCCGTGATGACACAGCCGGACGCTATTCCCGCGGCGGCGAAAGAAAAGCTGAAGTTGCTGCTTGGGAAGTACCTGGGAAGTTAGCGGCGAGTCAGCGCGGCTGCGCCGCAAGCAAGTCAGCAAGTCAGCACCCGCATTAGCAGGATAGCTGACTGCCGATAACTGGCAACTGATAACTGGCAACTGATAACTGGCAACTACAACATTTTCGGAATTGGTGTAGACCGAAAGCACAAAGCTAGAGCATTTTCGGAAATGGTGTAGGCCCAAATTTCATTGGTATCCCACCCTTTCCGCAGAAAAAAGCGGAAAGGATGGGGCACGGAAGCATTAGCAGGATAGCTGACTGCCGATAACTGGCAGCTAAAGCGGAAGAGGACATTGAATGGCGATTACCGTAGTGGGCAGCGTGGCCTACGATACGATCGAAACACCGGCGGGGCGGCGCGAACGCTGCCTGGGCGGAGCGGCGACTTACTTTTCGCTGGCGGCCAGTTACTTCACCGACGTGCGCGTAATCGCCGTGGTAGGCGAAGACTTTGGGCGGAGGCAGGAAGCGGTTTTCACCGCGCGCAATATCGACACGCGCGGCATTGAGCGGGCCAAGGGCAAGAGCTTTTTCTGGGAAGGTTCGTACATGAAGGACCTGAACGAGGCCCAGACCCAGCAGACGGATCTGAATGTCTTCGCGTCCTTCGAGCCAAAGATTCCCGAGGCCTACCGCGACTCCGAGTTTCTGTTTCTGGCCAACATCGATCCGGTGCTGCAGCGGCGCGTGCGCGAAGAGATGCCCGGCGTGAAGCTGGTGGCTGGCGACACCATGAATTACTGGATCAACGACCATCGCCCGGCGCTGCTGGAAGTGCTGAAGGGGCTGGATCTGCTGCTGATCAACGACGCCGAAGTGCGCACGCTGGGCGGCAACAGCAACCTGCTGAAATCGGCGCGGGCGGTGATGGCGTTAGGCCCGAAATCGCTGGTGGTGAAACACGGCGAGTACGGAGCCACGCTCTTCCACGGATCGACTCCAAAGAGTGAAGAGCCGGAGGCGTTCAGGGCTCCGGCCATGCTGCTGGAAGAAGTCATCGATCCGACGGGCGCGGGCGATAGCTTTGCCGGAGGCTTTTTCGGCTATCTGGCTTCCGTTCCGGAAATCACCCCGGCGACTTACCGGCGCGCCATGTTTTACGGCAGCGTGATGGGATCGTTTGCGTGCGAGCGCTTCGGCACAGAGCGGACACAGCAACTTTCACGCAAGGAGATCGACAACCGTTTCGAGCTTTTCCGCAGGTTGACGCACCTTGACTGATCGTTCCACCGACCGCGTAACGAAGATCGAGTGGTTGGCAGTGCTGGCCTGCTCGGCGGTGGCGTCGCTGGCGGCCGTCGCGTGGAGCTGGCGGCACGGAGCCATGCTGAACTATGGCGATGCCGTGGCTCACCTGCATATTGCGCGGAGGGTTTTCGACTCGCACCAGCCGCGCCTTTCGCAATTGGGTTCGGTGTGGCTGCCGCTGCCGCATATTCTGATGCTTCCGTTTGTTCAGGTGTATAGCTGGTGGGCCAACGGAATTGCGGGCCTGATTCCGTCGGTGCTGGCGTACCTGGCTGCGTGCGTGGGGATTTACCGGCTGGCGCGGCACTGGCTGAAACCCTCTGCCGCCGCCGTGGCGCTGACCTTTTTCGCCATCAATCCGAACATGCTGTATCTGCAAACGACGGCGATGACCGAGCCGCTGTTTCTCTGCGAGATGATCTGGATGGCGGTATGGATGGTGGAGGGGCGCGCGTATCTGGACGAAGACCCGCAGAAAGCCCGCCGCCTGCTCATCTGGATTGCCGCGGTGCTGGTGGCCGCAATCTTCACGCGCTACGACGGATGGATCATGGCGCTGCTGGCGTGGACCGGCATCGGCGTTGCACTGCTCAAGCACGGACGATTGCGCTCGCGCACCTTCTGGCTGGCGAGCATTGTGGTGGTGGCCGCGCCGATTGCGTGGTTCATTTACAACGCTGTTTCGTTTGGCGACTGGCTGGAATTTTCGCGCGGACCGTACTCGGCCAGGGCAATCGAGATACGCACGGCCTCGCATGGCGCAGGTCCGCCGCATCCGGGCTGGCACAATCCGTGGGTCTCACTGCTGTTTTTTGCCAAGGCGGCGGAGATGGACGCAGCCGCAGCGGCGTGGGGCAATGTGCTGCTGACGGTGAGCGCGCTGGGAACAGCGTGGGCATGCATGACGGTGCGCCACAAGAGATTTCTGTGGGCGCTGTTGCTGTGGCTGCCACTTCCCTTCTACGCGTATTCAGTGTCGTACGGATCGGTGCCGATCTTTTTGCCGCCCTGGTGGCCGCACTCCTGGTACAACACGCGCTACGGCATGGAACTGCTGCCAGCGCTGGCGCTGGGCGTGGGCTTTGCGGCGCAGTTTGCGATTGCGGCGGCGCGTGAGTTCAAACCGCAATTGGCAAAATATGCGGCGGGCGCGCTGTTCGCGCTGATCGCCTTGAATGCGTGGCAGTTGGTGCGCGAACGGCCGCTGGTTTACGTCGAAGGCACAAAGAATATTGCCGCGCACAGGCCCTATCAGGTGCAGATTGCGCCGGTACTGCGGGAGCTTGCCGCCCAGTATCCGGGACGCCCGATTCTGATGGAAACATCGGTCGATCCGGAGATTGTGGCGCTGAGCGGAATTCGGCTGCGGCAGACGATCAACGAAGCCGATTTGGCGATATGGGACACGGCGCTGAAAGCTCCGGCCGCGCACGCCGCCATCGTACTGGCTTTCGACGGCGACGCAGTGGACCGCGCGGTGAAGGCACATCCGGAAGGACTGAAGGCGCTCCGCCGGTTTACCGCCAACGGACAGCCTTCGGGAACCCTTTATATCTCCGACACGCCCGGGGCTGAATAGGTTCAGCACGCGGCGCAAGCGGTGGTAGCATCGGGCAAGGCAATCCTATGAGCACTCCATTGGCACAGCTCGCGCAACCGTTTGACTTTGACCGGCTGCAGCAAATCGTGGTGGTGAACGGCGCCATCGGGCGGCTGCTCGGTACGTCGGCCATCGACTCGCTCCACACATTCCGCAATCTGGAGGAAGATTGATTCCCTTTACCAAGGCACATGCGTGCGGCAACGATTTTCTGATTGTGACGGAAGAGGCGGCTGGCGACCGTGCCGAGCTGACGCGGCATTTGTGCGCGCGCAACACTGGCGTAGGCGCGGACGGCGTCGAGTTTTTTGCGTGGACCGGGCCGAAGTCGGGGCGCATCCAGTTGCACAACGCGGACGGCTCGATTGCAGAGATCAGCGGCAACGGAACGCGCTGCGTGGCCACGTGGATGGCCGAAGCGCGCGGTCTGGCTGCGGGTGACGATCTGGAGATTATGACCGACGCCGGTTTGCGCATCTGCCACGTGAACAGCATCAACAAGAAGGACGGATTCACCGCGGAGATGACCGCAGGAATGGGCGTGCCAACGTTCGCGCCGAAGTCCGTGACGCTGGCGGACGGCACGGTAATTCCCGGCGTGGAAATTTCCATGGGCAATCCACAATTCGTCATCGTGGTCGACAATACGGAGTTCGCGGTCGCGGGAAAAGCCTGGCAGGCTGTCGGCGCGGAGATTTGCGTACATTCCGACTTTCCCCATCAGACGAACGTGGCCTTCATACGTATCGTCAACGAGCACAAGATTGAGGTTCGTATCTTCGAGCGCGGCGTGGGACCGACGACCTCGTCGGGTACGGGCAGCTCGGCTTCAGCCACGGCGGCGCTGGCGCTGAACGGATGCGTTTCTCCGCTCACGGTTGTGGCGCAAGGCGGCGCGCAAACCATTGCATGGAACGGGGCGGGCACGGAACTGTTTTTGA
>Ga0224531_1000742_pt1 | contig 15587 bp, 9 predicted proteins | sample CBST100metaG_FD_179876 | JGI IMG/M metagenome (GOLD analysis project Ga0224531, IMG submission 179876) | Peat soil microbial communities from Stordalen Mire, Sweden - C.B.S.T100 | ecosystem: Environmental > Terrestrial > Soil > Wetlands > Peat | place: Sweden: Norrbotten County, Stordalen Mire... | reverse complement strand
ATCGTCTATGAAGACAAGAGAGCTGTGGGAGGGAACCATGCGTGTGCTGCAAGAAGCGCTGGCGGTCGTACTGTTGCTTGGCTTGGGGACCGCGTCGAATTGCCGGGGGCTTGCACAGGCGCCGGCCCCACCGGATGCCGCTGCGATTGCGCCCCCGCAGGAACCCACCGCGCCGTCTTCCCCGGCGAGTGAGTCGGCCAGCGCACCGGCCGCAACTCCGTCTTCGGCGCAGGCTCCCGATGCTGCGCCGGCGGTTTCGACGAAAAAGACCTATACCGTTCCCGCAGGAACCAAGGTTCTGCTGCAATTGCGCAGCTCCATCAATACCAGGAGCGCCAAGCCCGGCGATGGGGTTTACCTGGCTTCGACGTTCCCCGTCGTGGTGGGTACGCGCGTGATGATCCCGGCCGGCGTCTATGTCCAGGGAGTGGTGGACCGGGTGGCTCGCGCCGGACGCGTGAAGGGAAGGTCGCAGTTGGACATGCACTTCACTTCGATTATTTTCCCCAACGGGACGGTGGTGGAGATTCCGGGTTTGGTCAACAGCCTGCCCGGCGCCAGCAAGCAGACCGTGAAGGACAACGGCGAGGGGACGGTAGAGCAGGCGGGAGACAAGGGGCACAACGCAGGCACGGTGGCGAAGATTGCCATTCCGACAGGCGGGTCCGTGGGAAGCATCGGCGGATATGGCGCTGGACATCCGGTCGAAGGAGGCCTGATCGGGATTGGGGCCGGACTTGCTGCGACAGGCCTGGCCACGTTGTTTACGCGCGGCGCGGACGTGAATATCGAAAGCGGAGCGCAGGTGGAGATGGTCCTGCAGCGCCCTCTGCTTCTTGAAGATGAGAATTTGGGCGGTGTGGGCACGCCGGGAACGGGTTCCGCACTGGTTCCGGCGGCCAACCAGCCCAAACCCATGGAAAAACCGGGGCGTACACGCGTCCTCTGCCCTCTGGGAGGGCTGGGTTGCGAGTAATCTAGAAGAGAGATGCAAACGCTTCCCCCCGACGTCCCCAATACCGCGCCAATTCCAGTGCGTGGGCAAGACTTAAACCAGCCCGCTCCTCCACCAGCACCTGTATCGTCCCCCAAGATCGGAGGCATCGGGCTGTGGGTGCGGGATTTGCTGGTCTCAGCGGCCGCCTCGGTACTGATCATCACCTTTCTCTATCAACCCGTTCGCGTAGAAGGTACCAGCATGTTGCCGCGGCTGGAAGACCACGACCGGCTGTTCATCAACAAGTTCGTCTACCATGTGGCGGCGATCGAGCGGGGCGATGTGGTGGTCTTTCATTATCCGCGCGACCCGGAGAAGAGCTACATCAAGCGGGTGATCGCCCTGCCCGGCGACCGGCTGCGCATCGACCGCGGCCAGGTATGGCTGAACGGGCGGCGGCAACGCGAGGTCTACGTCCCGGAGGAGTATCGCGACACGAAGTCCATGATGGAGATTGTGGTTCCCGAGGACGCGTATTTCATGATGGGCGACCACCGGTCGATCTCTTCTGACAGCCGCGAATTCGGGCCTGTGGAGCGCTCGTTGATCTACGGTAAGGCGGTTTTTGTCTATTGGCCCGCAAGGGATGCGGGCGTCGTGCATTAGCGACGGCGCAGAGCGTCCCAAACTCAAACTCCAAAACCTGTTAAAATCGATTGAATCCACTCCTCGGAGAGGCAATGCAAGCAATCCTAGCGCTCGAAGACGGGCGCATCTTCCGTGGCCTCGGCTATGGCGCACCTGGCGAATGCCAGGGCGAAGTCGTTTTCAATACTTCCCTTACCGGTTACCAGGAAATCGCAACAGACCCCTCCTATGCCGGCCAAATCGTAGTTCTCACAAACCCCCAGATCGGCAATTACGGAACCAACAAGGCAGATAACGAATCGGCCAAGCCCTATATCGAGGGTCTGATCGTTCGAGAGTTCTCGCCTGTCAGTTCCAACTGGCGCTCTGAACAGGTGACCGACGAATACATGGAGCGGTATTCCGTGCCGGTACTGGCGGAAATCGACACGCGCGCCCTGGTGCGCCACTTACGCACGTTCGGCGTCATGCGCGGCGTGATTTCGACCAAGACCGCCGATGCCGAGTCGCTGGTCCAAAAGGCCAGAAGCATCCGCAAAATGGATGGAACCGACCTTGCGCGCGTGGTTTCGACCAAGGCGATGTATACCTTCGATGCCAACGACAGCCGCAACCAGTCGGGCGATCCGCTGCTTCCCGCATGCGAAGACAAGCCGCAGCTTCATGTGGTGGCGTACGACTTCGGCATCAAGCAGAACATTCTGCGTATGTTGACGCGGGAGTGCTGCCGGGTGACGGTGGTTCCAGCAGAAACAACGGCAGCCGATGTGCTGGGACTGAAGCCGGACGGCGTCTTTCTTTCGAACGGGCCCGGCGATCCGGAGCCGGTCGACTATGCTGTGCGCGCCATCCGCGACATGATGGGGCGTGTGCCGGTGTTCGGCATCTGTCTGGGTCACCAACTTACCGGCCTGGCTCTCGGCGGTCGCACCTACAAGCTCAAGTTCGGCCACCACGGCGGCAACCACCCGGTTCGCAATAACACCACGGGCAAGGTGGAGATTACGGCGCACAACCATAACTTCGCCGTCGATCCGGACTCGATCAACGCGAATGAAGTGGAGCTGACGCACGTCGACCTGAACGACCAGACGCTTGAAGGGCTGCGGCACAAGACGCTGCCGCTGTTCAGCGTGCAGTACCACCCGGAAGCAGCTCCGGGGCCGCACGACTCCCATTATCTGTTCCACGACTTCCGCACGATGATGGAGGAGTGGAAGGGATGATGACCTTGGTTCAAGTATCGAACTGTACCAATGGTTGAGATGGCGGGGCATTTGCCCCGCTGTTTTGCGTGAAGGGTACGGCTTTAGTCCGTACCCTTCATGGTCCGAATCGCAGAGTTTGAATAAGGAAGTCGAACAAACAAATGCCACGCAGAAATGACATTCAGAAGATTTTGGTGATCGGCTCGGGGCCGATTGTGATTGGGCAGTCGGCGGAGTTCGATTACTCCGGGACGCAGGCCTGCAAGGCGCTCAAGCAAGAGGGCTACGAGGTGGTGCTGGTGAATTCGAACCCGGCCACCATCATGACCGATCCGGACCTGGCTGACCGCACGTACGTCGAACCGCTGACGCGCGAGTATGTCGAGGAGATTATCCGCATTGAGACGGAGATGCTGGCCAGTGGGCCGGGCTTGCCGTCAGGCGGCAATGGTACCGACAGCTCGGGCGCAAACCTCCCCGGCAAGTTTGCTCTTTTGCCTACGGTGGGCGGACAGACGGCGCTCAACCTGGCCGTCGATCTGGCGGACGCGGGCATTCTGGACAAGTACAACGTCGAGCTGATCGGCGCGAAGCTCGAGGCCATCAAGAAGGCCGAGGACCGGTTGCTCTTTAAAGACGCCATGATCCGCATCGGCCTTGAAGTTTCAAAGTCGGCCCTGGTGAACAACCTGCGCGATGGGCTGGACTTCGCAGCCAAGCTCGGCTTTCCGGTGCTCATCCGGCCGAGCTTCACGCTAGGTGGCTCGGGCGGCGGCATTGCGTACAACCGCGAAGAGTTGATGGAGATTCTGGCGCGGGGGTTGGACCTTTCGCCGGTGCACGAGTGCCTGATTGAAGAGAGCGTCCTGGGCTGGAAGGAATACGAACTGGAGGTGATGCGCGACCTCGCGGACAACGTCATCATCATCTGTTCGATTGAGAATTTCGATCCCATGGGCGTACACACTGGCGACTCGATCACCGTAGCTCCGGCGCAAACGCTCACCGATCGCGAGTACCAGAAGATGCGCGACGCGGCCATTGCCGTGATGCGCGAGATCGGCGTTGAGACCGGCGGCTCGAACGTGCAGTTTGCCGTGAATCCCGTGGACGGCCGGATGACGGTGATCGAGATGAATCCGCGTGTCTCGCGCTCCTCGGCACTGGCGTCGAAGGCCACCGGATTTCCGATTGCCAAGATTGCCGCGAAGCTCGCTGTCGGCTACATGCTGGACGAGATTCCCAACGACATTACGCGAAAGACGCCGGCTTGCTTCGAGCCGACCATTGATTATGTTGTCGTCAAGATTCCCAAGTGGCAGTTTGAAAAGTTTCCCGGCTCGGATGACACACTGGGGCCGCAGATGAAGTCGGTGGGCGAGGTGATGGCGATTGGCCGCACCTTCAAGGAAGCCCTGATGAAGGCCTGGCGAGCTCTGGAGACCGGCAAGAAGACCGGGGCGGAAGTGCTGGAGCCGCGGCGGTTGACGCAGATGCTGGTGACGCCGAAGCCGGAGCGGCTGGGCTACATCCGTTATGCATTCGAACGCGGCATGAGCGTGCGGGAAGTGGCGCGGCTGACGGGCATGGACCCATGGTTCCTGCACCAGGTTCGCGAAGTGACACTGGCACAGATGGCAATTGCGGAGACGACTCCGGAATCGATTAGTACGGAACATCTGCGCCAACTCAAGCGCCTCGGGTTGAGCGACGAACGGATCGCTACGGAGTGGAAGCTCGAAGGCCACGCGGGCACGCAGCAGGTGAGGGAATTGCGTGAAGCGAAGGGGATCAAGCCGGTCTTCAAGCTGGTCGACACCTGCGCCGCGGAGTTCGAGTCGATGACGCCCTACCTCTATTCGACCTATGACGAAGAGGATGAGGCGCCGCCAACGCAGACGCCGAAGGTGATTATTCTCGGTTCGGGACCGAATCGTATTGGGCAGGGCATTGAGTTCGATTACTGCTGCTGCCATGCTGCCTTCGCGTTGAAAGAAGACGGCTACGAGACGATCATGGTCAACTGCAACCCGGAGACCGTTTCGACCGACTACGACACCAGTGACCGGCTCTACTTTGAGCCGCTTACTCTGGAAGACGTGCTGGCGGTATATAACCACGAGGCGCAGTCGGGCGCAAAGATCGGAATGATTGTGCAGTTCGGCGGCCAGACGCCGCTCAATCTGTCGCAGCGGCTGCGCGCGGCGGGAGTACCGATTATTGGCACGTCGCCTGAATCAATCGACTTGGCAGAGGACCGCAAGCGGTTCGGCAAACTGCTGGATGAGTTGGAGATTCCTCAGCCTGCAGGCGGCACGGCAACCAGCGTGGAAGAAGCGCTGGCCATTGGCGAGCGCATCGGATACCCCGTGCTGGTGCGGCCAAGCTACGTGCTCGGCGGACGGGCGATGGTGATTGCCTACGACGCAGAGGCCGTGGCTCTTTACATGACGCAGGCGGTTGAATATTCGCAGGAGCGGCCGGTGCTGGTCGATCATTTCCTCGAGAACGCCATCGAGGTGGATGTGGATGCGCTGTGCGATTCAGAAGACGTGATCATCGCAGGCATCATGCAGCACATCGAGGAGGCCGGCATCCACTCCGGCGACTCGTCGTGCGTGCTGCCTGCCGTGAGCATTCGCCCCGAGACGCTGGATGTGATTCGCGGCTATGCCCGCAAGCTTGCACTGGCTCTCAAGGTGGTCGGACTGGTCAACCTTCAGCTTGCCATTCAGCGCGATGCTGAGGGCAACGACCGCGTGTACATCATTGAAGTGAATCCGCGTGCATCGCGCACGGTGCCGTATGTGTCGAAGGCGACCGGGATTCCACTGGCGAAGATTGCCGCGCGCTTGATGACTGGGCGCAAGCTGCGCGAGTTGCTGCCGGCTCAGCTTGACTCAGGCAGGGACCTTGAAACCGGCACGCATTATTATGTGAAATCGCCGGTCTTTCCGTGGAATAAGTTCGGTGGCGTCGATACGGTGCTGGGGCCGGAGATGCGATCGACGGGCGAGGTGATGGGCGTGGCGGCCACGTTTGGCGAGGCTTTCGCGAAGGCGCAGCTTTCGGCCGGCCAGGTTTTGCCCGGCGGCGGAACGATCTTTTTTAGCGTCAACGACCACGACAAAGTAGCGGCAGTTGACCTGGCGCGGCGCTACGTTCACCTGGGATTTGAGATCGTCGCTACCGAGGGTACAGCCAACGTGCTGGAACGGGCGGGACTTACGGTGGAGCGTGTCTTCAAGGTGAAAGAAGGCCGGCCGAACGTGGTGGACCTTATCAAGGGCGACCGGATTCAGCTCATCATCAATACTCCGCGCGGGCAGGATACGTTCTTCGACGAGAAGGCGATTCGGCGGGCCGCGGTATTGGCGCGGATTCCGACCATCACCACGATTGCCGCCGCACAGGCCGCGGTCGAGGGGATCGCCGCCATGCAGCAGCGCCACACCACGGTCTTCGCGCTGCAACAGTTGCACGCGGCAACTAGCTCAACTGAGAGGGAGCTTTGACCGTTAGCGGCTCCGATTTCACTGCTCGAAACTACCGTGTTCGTCGACCCGATTACTGCATAACTGCGCGGTAGGCTTCCGACCGCACGTACCGTTGGCCACCGGCAGCGGCAGGTTCACGATAACTTCAAGCTGGAGTTATAAAGAATCTGCCGCTGTTTCAGGTCTGCCTCTGGATATCTGCCCCTTTCGTAAATCCAGAAGGAAGCCAGCTCCGATGTGCAAGGAGTATTCGCTCTCATGTCATGGATTGCAAAGGCAACTATTCAGGCCATAAAGACATCGAATTCATACCTGCGTAGTCAATTGAGTGCGGGAATGAAAAGTTATCTTGTCCTATCAGTCATGCTGGAAATGGGCCAGGTCTCTGATCATGGGATCTTGTATGTCGAGTTCGAGTTCTCCCAGAGTCTCAGAAGCGAGACCTGGGGCACCCGCAGTTGGTAGAGTAACAAACGGTCAGAGGCCAGGTCATTGCAATAGAACAATTCATCCGTTGGAGGGGGAATGACGAAGAGCTGGAACCGGATCGTTCTTGCGGGTTCTGTTTTTGTGATTGCTGCAGCTTCAGTTTGCGCTCAGGCAACTGGGGCAGCGTCCGCGGAGCGGCTGCTGATTCCGGCGTTCGCGGCTGTGGCTGGCAATGGGGGCGCGCAACAAGCGGGTACGCCCGTGCAGACAGGAAGTTTCATTGAAAGGTATCAGGCGCGGGTAAGCGCCACGCAGGCGGAACAGCCACACTGGATTACTCCGCTGGTTTTGGTTACGCCGAGACTCGAACAGGAGTTTCGAGCCGACTTTGTGCACCAATACAATCCGAAGCGTTTCGCAGTCTGGAATTATGGCAACGGGAAGGGCCTGGAGTTGATCCCGCAGCGTCATATTGAAATTCTCATGAATGTCCCACCATTTTTCAACCGCTCCAACGGCGAGTCGGACGGGTTCGGCGACATTTCGTTTGTCGGCAAGTATCGCTTCTTTGCGCGGAATGAGCAGCATGGTAACGCAATCGTCACAGCCTTTCTTTCGGGCTCAATTCCTACGGGGAAGAATGCGAATGGAAGTTGCTGCGCCGTGGTTACTCCCACGCTTGCGATGGGGAAGGGCTTTGGCCGTCTCGATTTCGCTTCGACAGCGGGTGGTACACTGCCGGTCACCAGCACCGCGAGTCTGGGCCGCAGCATCGTGTGGAATAGTGTCGTTCAATATCGCGTCGGAAAGACGGGAGTAGCTCGGTTTTTCTGGCCCGAGGTGGAGTCCAACGCTACGTTCTACAAGGGCGGCCCCAACGACGGCAAGAACATGGACTTTGTGACGCCGGGGCTGGTCATCGGTCGCATCCCCTTGTCTCACGACGCCAAGGGGAATTCGGGCAGGCTGGGTCTCACCTTTGGCGCCGGCGAGCAGATCGCGGTGACGCAATTCCATACCTACAACCACGCAACCGTGATGACGGTGCGGCTTCCTTTCTAAAATGATCTGGCGATCATTGATGTTGTGCTGGTAAGGTCGGAGAGCCATGAAATCGGAATGGAAAGGCGGTCGAATACGGTCAATATGCCTCACTTGGGTGGCGTTGCTGGCGCTGGCGGTGTTGGTCAGCGGCTGCCCTGCACCGCAGCGTACGACCTTGACGATTTCTGCGGCGGCTAGCCTGCAAGGCGCAATTGTGGAAGCTGAGACAGCGTTCAAGCACGACCACGCGGAGACGGACTTTCAGAATAACTTTGGTTCATCAGGGACCTTGGCGCAGGAGATCGAGCAGGGTGCGCCGGTGGATGCATTTCTGTCGGCTGCCGCCAAGCCGATGGACGATTTGGCGGCCAAGGGACTGATTGCGCCAGAGACACGGAAAGACCTGCTGCGCAATTCGCTGGTGCTCATTACCCCGAACGATTCCAAGTTGCAGGGATTTGAAGGGCTCGCCGACAAGTCAGTCCGGATGATCGCGCTGGGCGATCCGGCCAGCGTTCCGGCCGGCCAATACGGACAGCAAACGCTAACAGCACTTCACCTGTGGGACAAGGTCAATGCAAAATTTGTGCTGGGCAAGGATGTGCGCCAGGTGCTGACGTATGTCGGGACCGGCAACGCGGATGCGGGCCTCGTGTATGCGACCGATGCGCAGGCGTCAGCACGGGTGCGAATTGTTGCCATAGCGCCGGACTCATCGCACGATCCGATCGTCTATCCCGCGGCGGTGCTGAAGGCGAGCCGCAATGACGCCAGCGCGCGTAGATTTATCCAGTATCTTTCCAGTCCCGCGGCCAAGGCTATCTTCGTCAAGCACGGATTTACAATAGCTTCATCGTGAATCCGCCCATCGATCCGTCGCCGCTGATCATTTCGCTGGGCACCACATGCGCGGCGACGATCGCTACGTTCTTTCTTGGACTGCTGGCGGCGCGGCTGATGTGTGACGTGCGCGGCGGCTGGCGTGCGTGGATCGATGGAGTTCTCACGCTTCCGCTGGTTCTTCCTCCCACGGTGGTGGGATTCTTTTTGCTGCTGATCTTCGGACGCAGAAGCTTTATCGGTCAGGCGCTGGAAGGGATTGGGATCAGGATCGTCTTCTCGTGGCCTGCAACGGTGATTGCCGCGACCGTGGTGGCATTCCCGCTGATGTATCGCACGACACTGGGCGCTTTTGAGCAGGTGAATCCGACGCTGCTGCAGGCGGCGCGCACGCTGGGAGCCACGGAGTGGGTGGTCTTCCGCCGCGTGCTTCTGCCTCTTGCGGGACCGGGCGTCGTGGCCGGAACCGTGCTTGCCTTCGCGCGGGCGCTTGGAGAGTTTGGGGCCACGTTGATGCTGGCCGGCAACATACCGGGTCGCACGCAGACCATGCCGATCGCGATTTTCTCTGCCGTAGAGAGCGGCGACATGCGCGGGGCTCTCCTGTGGGTTATTTTGATCGTCGTGTTGTCGCTGGCCATCATTCGGCTGTTGAATAGGCAGGGAGTGTTCAAGAGGCTGCCGCGGAAACCTGGAGAAGTACGCGCGGAGCGACTCCCCATGACTCGCCCGGCTGTGGGTCGAGTTCCGCATCAGGCTGCACGGCCAGCGATGCTCGAACTCAATGTTCATCGGACCCTGGATACCTTTGAATTGGACGTGGACCTGTGTACCGGACGAGGTGCGGTGGGGCTGCTGGGAGCCTCCGGGGCCGGGAAGTCCATGACGCTGCGCATGATTTCCGGCGTCTCCCAGCCGGATCGCGGACGCATTGTGCTCAACGATCGGGTGCTTTTCGACAGCGCCCTGGGGCTGAACGTCCCCGCTGCGAAGAGGGGAATCGGCGTGGTCTTCCAGGACTATGCACTGTTTCCTCATTTGACGGTCGCGGAAAATGTCGGTTTTGGTTTGCGTGGGCTGCCAGTGGAGGAGCGGAGTGGGCGTGTCGAGAGACAGTTGGAGCTTCTGCATATCTCCGAGTTCGCTGATTTCTATCCGCAGGAGATTTCAGGAGGGCAGCGGCAGCGGGTGGCAATTGCGCGGTGCATGGCGATCGAGCCGGATGCGTTGCTCCTGGATGAACCCTTTGCGGCGCTCGACCCGCACCTGCGACGGCAGATGGAAGAGCAGCTTCGCAAAACTCTCGCAAGCTACAACGGAGTGGTGGTGTTTGTCACGCACGATATGGAAGAGGCGTTCCGGTTTTGTAGCGATCTGCTGGTGCTGGACGGCGGGCGCGTCATTGCCAGTGGTCCCAGGCAGCAACTGTTCGAGCGGCCGGAGACGGTGGCTGCGGCGCGATTGACAGGTTGCAAGAACATTGCCCCCGCACGCCGCCTGGATCTTGATCGCGTTGCTGTGGACGGATGGGACTGCGAGCTTGTGGCGGCTCGGCAGGTCCCGGACACATTGACCCATGCGGGCATTCGCTCGCATCAGTTTGTGTTTCAGCAAGGCATGAGTCGCCCCAACACGTTTCCTTGCTGGCTGGTGGACACGAGCGAAGCACCGCATGAGATGACCCTGTACCTGCGATTGCACGCCAAACCACAAAAGGGCGAGTCACCTCACATCCAGGCCGATGTTCCCAAAGATGTCTGGCACGTCTTGAGTGCGCAGCCCCAGCCCTGGTGCGTACAATTCGACCCGGAGCGATTGCTGCTGTTGGAGGGCTGAGGCGGCTCTGTTTGGACGAGAGCTGGTTCCGAGACGAATCACACCAAAAGTAACATCTTTAGCGCTTACCTTTGCAATGATTCCTTGCAAGGGAGTTGCCCATTCGTGCAGCATGATGATATGTATTCTCCGGTTTAGAACCGTTCCATGGTAGGTGGCGTCCTGGCTGATTGCGCGGTGGTCGCTCTCTGCTGGTCGCTTCAACGCGCATTTTGTGGCTTCGAGGTTCATCATTTCTGGGACCGCTCTAACCGGGTTATTTCATGATTCAGCATCTCTTGGCGCCGGGAAAACGAGAGAATTGGAACGAAGAGTTCAATAGATGCCTTTTCTTATGCTTCTCTTAGGTAATTCTTTTTCAAACTGCACCATTAAGTGCAAAGTAAATCCGTCGATATCCGGAACAGCGGTGCGGAAGCCTATTGGAGAGTCTCTCATGGTCAGGAACTGGAATCTGGCGCTCGGCGCCCTGTTGGCGACAACCATTTGTGCAGTGAATCTGGCCTATGGCCAGGCAATAGAGAATGCTCAACAGGAAGTTTCTACGGTCGCTCTGGCGCCCAGCGAAGCGGCGCCGGTTCCGTCGCGGATTGTTCACGCGATAAATGACGCGAAACTTGTCTCGATGAGCGGCAATATCCATCCCCTGGCACGGGCTGAATATGACAAGGGCAGGGTCAGCCCGCAGTTGCCGATGGAGCGTATGACGCTGCTTTTGAAGCGCAGCCCGGAACAGGAAGCTGCACTGGAAGCATTTATGGCGCGGCAACTGGATCTCAAGTCCGCCGATTTTCATCACTGGCTCGAGCCTGCGGAGTTCGGTCAGCTTTACGGTCCGTCTGAAGCCGACGTGGCAACTGTGACCAACTGGCTCCAGAATCATGGCTTTGCTGTGGAGAAGGTAAGCAACAGCCGCACTTTTGTTGAGTTCTCAGGAACCGCCGGCCAGGTTGAGACGGCCTTTCAAACGGAGATCCATCGCTATAGCGTGAAGGGCGAAGAGCATATCGCGAACAGCACCGATCCCAGCATTCCGGAGGCATTGAGCCCCGTTGTGGGGGGTGTTGTTTCGCTGCATAATTTCTTCGCGCAGCCGTTGCATCGCGATTTTGGCTCTTTCCGTCGTAGCGGCAAGGCAGGGAAGTGGACGCCGGAAAACGAAAGTGCAGGGACCAAGCCACTTTTCGGAGTGGCCGTGACGGGCGGCACGATTGAATTGGTTTCTCCCTATGACTTTGCCGCAATTTATAACGTCTTGCCGCTGTGGACAGCGGGCATCGACGGAACTGGCCAGACGATCGCCATTGCCGGGCGCAGCGATATCAGCCTGACCGATGTTGCCAACTTCCGCTCTGCTTTCGGGTTGGCAGCCAAGGCGCCGACGATCATCACCAACGGCGCCGATCCCGGCATTCCCTCGGCCGACGACAAGGTAGAGAACACGCTGGATGTCGAATGGTCAGGAGCCGTGGCGAAAGGGGCGACCATCAAATTCGTCACCACGGCCAGCACGGCAACCAGCGACGGCGCCGCGGCTTCGGCGCTCTATATTATCGACAACAAGACGGCTCCGGTGATGAGTTTCAGCTATGGCTCGTGCGAACTGTCCATGGGCAGTGCAGGGAACGCCTATTACAACTCCCTTTGGCAACAGGCGGCAGCGCAGGGGATCACAGCGTTTGTGGCCTCGGGCGACCAGGGCGCCGCGGCTTGCGATGGCGGGAGCAGCACACCCTATGAGGCCGAGTACGGTCTGGCGGTGAGCGGAACCTCCAGTACTCCTTATAACGTTGCGGTCGGTGGAACCGATCTGAATTGGGCCAACAACAGCAGCAAGACCTACTGGGGCAGCAACAACGCGACAAACAACTCGTCCGCGCTGGGGTATATTCCCGAGGTTCCGTGGAATGGCACGTGCGCCAGCGATGCGGTGGATGAACTGATCGGCGCAACCGCTTTGGGCTGGGACGAGGAGACCACTTGCGAGCAGATTTTAGCGCAGCAGGTCGACACGTTTCTGGTGGACGTCGTGGGAGGCACTGGGGGCAAGAGCGCCTGCACGGCCCCCACATCGACCACGGTGGCAAGCTGCGCCGGAGGCTATGCGAAGCCTGCCTGGCAGGCAGGAACCGGTGTACCGGCAGACAGCAAGCGCGATGTTCCTGACGTCTCGCTCTTCGCCTCCAGTGGTACGTTGAACACGGCCTATGTGATCTGCGATTCGGAAAGCACGCCCTGCACCTTCACCAATGCCAGCGACGCCCTTGCACAAGCGGTTGGCGGCACTTCAGTTGCTTCGCCGGCGATGGCCGGCATCATGGCCCTGGTCAATCAAAAGGCCGGCTCCGCACAAGGCAACGCCAACGCCAGTTTTTATGCGCTGGCGGCCAAAGATAACCGCACCAGTTGCAACTCAACCAGCGCTGCATCGGGAAATACCTGCAACTTTTACGACATAACGACGAGCAACATTGCCGTGCCGTGCGCAGTTGGCTCCCCCAACTGCACATTGCATCACGCGACCGACGCAGTGGGCATTCTGAGCGGGAACAGCTCCACTGTGGGCTATGATCTGGCCACCGGCCTCGGCAGTGTCAATGCGAACAACCTGGTCAACAACTGGAGCGGGCAGAGCGCGGCGCCGACCGTATCTCTTACGCCCGCCGCGCTGACGTTCGCGAGCACTGCGCAGGGAGCGAGCAGCGCGGCTCAAGTGCTCACGCTCAAAAACTCCGGATCGGCGGCCCTCACAATCTCCACCGGTGGGATCACGGTCTCAGGGACAAACTCCACTTCGTTCAGCGCTACGACAACCTGCGGAACCACGTTGGCTGCAGGCAGTTCCTGCACGATCTCTGTCACGTTCAGCCCAAAGGCGGCGGGAACACTGACGGCGGCGCTTAACGTTGGCGATAACGCCAGCGGTTCGCCGCAGACTGTTGCCTTGGGCGGCACGGGCGCAGCAGCGGTGCCGACCGTTACGCTGACCCCGGCCACACTGACTTTCGCCAGCACCACGGTTGGTTCTGCGAGCGCTGCCCAGGTAGCTACGCTCAAGAACACCAGCACTTCGACGTTGACCCTCACCACCGGTGGCATTACGCTGAGCGGCACCAACGCCACGTCCTACAGCGAGACCACCACCTGCGGAACGACGTTGGCGGCGGGGGCGAGTTGCACTGTTTCAGTGAGCTTCAAACCTGGGGCCGCTGGCACGCTGACGGCGGCGCTTAAAGTCGCCGATAACGCCAGCGGTTCGCCGCAAACCGTTGCGTTGAGCGGAACGGGAGTAGCGGTGCCGACCGTTACGCTGGCTCCGGCCACACTGACCTTCGGCACCACCACGGTTGGCGCAACCAGCGCTGCTCAAGTCGTCACGCTGAAAAACACCGGCAGCTCGACACTGACGATCACCACTGGCGGCATCACGCTGAGCGGCACCAACGCGAGTTCTTATAGCGAGACCACTACCTGCGGAACGACGTTGGCGGCGGGGGCGAGTTGCACCATTTCCGTGAGCTTCAAACCCGCAAGCGCTGGTACGCTGACCGGGACGCTTAAGGTTGCCGATAACGCCACCGGTTCGTCGCAGACCGTTACGTTGAGCGGAACGGCCGTGACCGCTAACTCCATTACCGTTACTCCGGCGGCGCTGGCTTTCGCGAATACGGTATCGGGAACTACGAGTAGCGCGCAGATCGTCACTCTGACCAATACCGGCGCAAGCGCCCTTACGATCAGCTCGATATCCATCGCAGGGACCAACCCGACGTCGTTCCTGGAATTGAGCGGCTGCGGAACAACACTCGCGCCGAACGCGAGTTGCGCCGTCTATGTGGCATTCAAGCCGGCCTCTGCCGCGGCTTTCAGCGCCATCCTGAACATTGCCGACACGGCCAGCGGTTCGCCGCAGAGCGTCAAGCTGAGCGGCACCGGAATCGCCGCGCCCGCGGTGACGTTAAGCAGCAAGAGCCTGACGTTTGCAGCGACGGCCAAAGGGACCGTCAGCGGGGTGCAGAGCGTGACCTTGTCCAATGCGGGAACAGCCACTCTGAACCTGGCCAGCATCTATTTGACGGGCACAAACACTGCGTCGTTCGTCGAATTGACCACGTGTACGTCTACCCTGGCTCCAGCGGCCAGTTGCGCGCTTTACGTGGCGTTCGCCCCGACGACAACAGGCGCCGCGACTGCCAGCATCGCCATTGCAGACAACGGAAGCGGATCGCCGCAGACGATTGCGCTGACTGGCACCGGGAAGTAAACCAGGAGCCGATTGCGCGGCTGGAGCAGGGCTGGCTCCAGCGCACAGCCGGCAGTCGGAAGAAGCCGCTACAGGCGGTGAGGAGGGGCTGGGCTGCGATCTTTGGATGGGGACACTACGTGTCGATCAATCGTTTGATTGATCATGCGACTGAGCATATTGCGGTATATGTTTGCTCATTCGATCAATAAAATCGAGCGCTGACCGCCCGTTTGGCGGCTGGAAGAGATAGAATCGGTGCGGTATGGCTGACGCACTGAACCACCGGTCTGAGCTGATCGTCAAATTTCTTTTGCGAGTTGGAAGCGCCACGATCGAGGAGATTCTCGAGGTGGCCGGCTCCTCGGCGCCCAGTATCCGGCGCGACCTGACGCGGCTGGAAGCACGCGGGCTGATCCGCCGCACCCATGGCGGAGCCACCCTGGTCGAGCCGCTGCTCTACGAGCCGTTCCGCTATGACAGTTCGTTTTTGGCGCGCGAACAGCGCTTTGCCGAGGAGAAGCGGCGCATCGGTCTGGCTGCCGCCGAGCTGATCCAGGCCAACGAAACGGTGGGTCTGACGGCCGGCACCACGACGACGCACATTGGCCGCAGCCTGCGCCACCGGGATAAGATCCAGGTGGTGACCAACGCCATCAACATCGGCATGGAGCTGTGCAACCAGCCCGGCATTCGTACTTATCTGACCGGCGGCGTGGTTCCCTGGGCGTGGTCGTTTTCGCTCACCGGCAACGCGGCGCTGGACTTTCTGGACGATGTGTATCTGGACAAGGTGTTTTTGAGCGTGACGGGGCTGGATGGCGAACGCGGAGCGACGACTCTGGAGACCGACGAGGCGCTGGTGTTTCGCAAGATGCTGAAGCAGGCCAAGCAGGTGATTGTGG
>Ga0224531_1000741_pt1 | contig 15612 bp, 17 predicted proteins | sample CBST100metaG_FD_179876 | JGI IMG/M metagenome (GOLD analysis project Ga0224531, IMG submission 179876) | Peat soil microbial communities from Stordalen Mire, Sweden - C.B.S.T100 | ecosystem: Environmental > Terrestrial > Soil > Wetlands > Peat | place: Sweden: Norrbotten County, Stordalen Mire... | reverse complement strand
ATGAACCCGATTTTCACATTCCCACCGCCGCGACTACGACGAGGATGAATAAAAATCCTCCAGAACCAGCCGGTTAAGAGGGACGGGTTCTGAGGGCAAGGTCAAAAGGTTTTGGCAACTCATGCCCGAATGTTTCTATCGTTCGTGATGAATCTGAGGCAGAGTACGTCGTTCTCGCAAGCGAATCCGACCCGTGGCGTGGGTTTTTACTCCATTACTACATCACAGTTTATGACAAACAAGGGAAATTGGTGTTCGCAACCGACAAGAATCACGGCAAAAGTGCTTCCGAAGCAGCCTGCCGATTCATCAATGCTCAAAAGTAGCCCCGCTACTATTTAGTTGAGTCGTTTTTCATCCTGTACTGGCGGTTCACCGGGCCGATGTAAAGCAAGAAAGGGGGGAGGAAGCTATGAGGTCACAATTCATTCGTACCTGGGCAGTCCTGGCCCTGCTGGTCTTGGCTTCCGGGGCTTGGGCACAGCCTACCGAAGCAACGAAGTCCCAAAGCATCGATGCACTGAGGGCACAAGCTGATAAGGGCGATGCACAGGCACAAGCGACTCTAGGCTTTTACTTCGAATATGGGCTTTTTGTGCCCAAAGACTGCTCACAAGCACTCTTCTGGTATCGCAAGGCTGCCGAACAGGGGTGGCCAGGTGCACAAATGCGGCTTGGCGCTCAATATCTAGGAGGATCTCGAACAGGAGGGCCGATTGAAGCTTGTGTCTCTAAGGATTTAGCAGAGGGGGCCACTTGGTATCGTAAGGCCGCAGAACAAGGCTATGCCAACGCTCAATGCGATCTTGGCTGGCTATACGAAACAGGCTCGGGAGTGCCCAAGGATTACAGATTGGCAGCATTTTGGTATAGCAAGGCCGCAGAACAAGGCGACGCCGACTCACAATTTCACCTTGGAGTCCTTTACTACAACGGTCAAGGTGTAATACAAGATTATGTGCAGAGTGCAGTTTGGTTTCGTAGAGCGGCTGAGCAAGGGGATCATGGCGCGCAAACCTCACTGGCCATGTCTTATATGAATGGCAAAGGGGTGCCACAAGACTATGCAGAAGCCTATTTTTGGTCGGATTTAGCATCCGTTGATACGCACAGCGAACCAGGCTACAAAACAGCAATTGAAGTGCGCGATGCCGCCGCTGTGAAGCTTACGCCGACAGTCCTAATGCAAACGCAGGCACACGCGCGAAAGTGGTTTGAGGATCATCCAGCCAAAACGCCCCCACAATGAACATGTGCTCAGATCAATGCTTCCTTGAGGAGTAACTGAAAATGACCTTTCAAGTCGCCTTGATTGCAACGGACGGTATTATCTTGGGAAGCGACCGCAAGCTCGCAATCAGGAGTCCCGAGCCCGGTGGCCACGTTCAATTTACGGAAGGGGACAAGATTGTTTTCAGTCGGGACAAGTCCGTGATCTGCGGTTTTGCTGGTGGCCCACAGGCTCAGAACATAGCGGATACCATCGTTTGCTGTTCCGATCCCGACCAGTCGCTTGAGGAATGGCGCAATTCTCTTGCGGGAATCGCCGGAAAAGTGTCTGGGAATTCTCTTAACGATGAAGTCCTTGTGATTCGCAAAGGCATTCTGGATCTTGTGTTGGTGAATCGAACGCAAAAAGCGGCGACTGCCGTTTCCATCACAGATCGAATATGCACCGGAGTTTTGGCAACGGCGCGCTTCTTGACGCAGCATTTCTGGAGACCGGACCCCGCTGAATTGCTTAAGCAACTTGCGCTTCTTGCGTTGAATTACGCAGCGGAGGAACGCCCTACTGAAGTAGGCTTTGGATTCGATCTAATCGTCGTAAATGAAGGTCCTGTTTTGCGAGACACATATTACCCGGAAGATAACCGCATCGTGAAAATTCGAGAAGAATTCAAGGCTGCAGTAAGGGGCGCGCTTTGAAGGCGCGAGTGCCCGCCTGCGAACCCATCCAGAAGCATTGTGGGGGCTTTGGCCACCCGTGCCGTGAGACACAAACTGCTCCAGGATGTTGCTTTTTGGAATAGAAGAGCAGACAACAAAACGGCCAAACGGTGCGTAGCAACACGTAGAATGACAGAATAGATACTAACTCTATAATAATGAATAGAGTAACTAATGCAACACTCGCCAAATATACCTAGAATCAGACATATGGCGTTCGGAAGGGCTGGAAAGGTACCAAAGTGGCAGCCGCTCAATTCGTAGTGTGCACGTGGTCACCGGAGTTTCGCACGCCGGAGCCTACCTTTGCTGCGATGGGGGCACAGGCCCCTCTGTTTCGATCTGGGACGGTGCAGACAGGGACAGGCGCTCAGGTCGGCAGATTATCGAGAGTGCGGTTGCCTATTGTGAATGGCAGGCCCCCAAAGGCCATCGCGGGCAGATGACGCGGGCGCAGCGCGACAACCCATGCCGCTGGTGGTACCTGCACGGCGTCAGAACGCTAACGGAGATTCTGTTAATTCCACCTTCCGGACACCGCCATCGGAGAATGGGTCCCCTCCATCTCCTTCCTCAAGAACAACAACGTCCTAACAGCGCAGCAAGACAAGATGGCCTGCGGCTTATTTGCGCTTCTCAGCGATGAAGGGGTTCACCCCGGGATGGCTGCTCGCGAGGTCTGCCCTGTCGCGCAGGATATGGGCGTCGAAAGCAGCTTGATGTTTCTCACAATCCTTACGGAGAAGGTCCTCCAAATCAGTTTGGACTAAAGAAGAACGAATGAGGCCTGTAGCGGTTCTACCGGTCGGTGAAGTTGATGCGTCTCAAATGCCCGGAAGAGGATAGAGGCGTGACGGTGCGCTTCACGTATGGCTCCATTCGGCCCGATCGCTTGTCGTTCGACTCGTCAATGCGCTGCTGGCGTATTCTTGCTGCCGCCGAGGCTGAAATATTTCGTGGCAAAGACGAGCGGGGCGGCGATGAGTGTGATGATGCCGAGGGCGTGGAAACAGTCCATGAATGCGAGCAAATGAGCGTGGGCTTCCAGTTGGCCGAGATAGTGAGCGTAGGCTGCGCTGACGGCATCGGCCGGGGAGGCGCCGTGTGACTGCAAGTAAGCCGCGGATTGACGCACTTGCTGCTGCAGAGCCGGCGTTGAACCTGTCAGGTTGGCGCCAAGGATGGACTGGTGAAAGCTGCTTCGGCGCTCCACCCCCGTGGTGACAAACGCAATGCCGAAGCTGCCACCCCAGTTGCGGAAGAAGTTGGTGAGCGATGAGGCCCTGTTGTTCTGGTTCGGTTTAAGTTGGGAATAAGTGATGACCGTAAGTGGGACGAAGAAAAAGGCGTATCCCAATCCCTGCAAGGCGCGCGCCCAGGCGTAGTGGTTGTAGTCGGTATCGATATTGAAGTGGCTGTAATGGAGAAATGAGATGCCAACGACGAGGAGGGCTCCGAAGAGCAGGACTCGGGGATGAACGATCCGGCGCTGGACCAGTTGCGCGCCGACCGGTGCGAGCAGTGTGATAACGAATGCTCCGGGGCCGAGAACGAGACCGGCGTCGATAGCGCGGTAACCATAGAGAGACTGCAACAACTGCGGGATCATGGCGGTCGAGGCAAAGAGTCCAAATCCAAAAATGGAGTAGAAGACGCAGGCGATGGCGAAGTTGCGCGTCTGCAGTAGGCGAAAGTCGATTACCGGGTCGCGGTGATTCAGTTCCCAGAAGACAGCAGTAACCAGGCAACAGGCCGCAACAACAAACAGCCAACTGATGGTTGGCGAGCCGAACCAGTCGTCAATCTGGCCGCGATCGAGGAATATTTCGAGCGCGGCGGAGCCGAGGCCAATCAGAGCTATGCCGACGCCATCGACCCTCAGTTTACCGTCGCTTGAGCGAACGGATTTGCGCTCCTCCTGAAAGGCCGGCGGATCGTGAACAAAGCGGCTGGAGAGATAGATGGAAAGCATGCCGATGGGGATGTTGATAAGGAATACCCAACGCCAATTGTAGTTATCGGTGATCCAGCCGCCGAGCACCGGTCCGATAGCCGGAGCGGTAACGATGGCTACCGTGTAGAGGGCAAAGGCGGAAGCGCGCTTCTCGGGTGGAAAGGTGTCAACCAGGATAGCTTGCTCGACAGGCGCCAGCCCGCCACCGCCGATTCCCTGCAGGATGCGGGCAAAGAGCATCACCTCAAGCGAGGGAGCAATGCCGCACAGAAGCGACGCCGCTGTAAACAGACCGACACAAAGAATGTAATAGTTCTTACGGCCAAGAACCCTGGACAGCCACGCCGACATCGGCAGAACGACGGCATTAGCCACAAGGTAAGTAGTAAGAACCCAGGTAGCCTCGTCATAAGAGCGGCCCAACCCGCCGGCAATGTGCGGCAGAGCCACGTTTGCAATCGAAGTGTCGAGCAACTCCATGAACGTGGCAATGGTGACAGTGAGTGCGATGGTCCAGGGATTGACGGCGGCACTTTTCGTGGGCAAAGTGACGAGCGTGCCAGGAGAAGATTGAGGTCCGGGAACTGAGGGCAGCGGAGCGACGGCAACAGCCATGGGCAGAGTTCCTCGAAGCGCAGAATAGGGACCGTTCGGTCTCTTTACCGTTTGATTCTGAATAAAAGAGACCGATTCGTCTTTTTTGGCGTAAACTTTTGTCCTGAGGGCACAATGCGCAAGGGAGAGTTGACGCGGAAGAGAATCATCGCCGAAGCGGCGCCCATCTTCAACCAACGGGGGTTCGCGGGGAGTTCCATGCAGCATGTCATGGAGGCCACCGGACTCGAGAAGGGCGGACTTTACCGGCACTTTCGCAGCAAGGAGGTGTTGGCGGCGGAGTCATTCCGGTATGCGCTGGCGAGGGCTGTAAAGCTGCGCACAGACAAGGTGGATTGTTCCCATGGCGCAGTGGAGCACCTGCGCTCCATTGTGAAACGGTTTGTGGAGACGCCATCGGCTGTCCCAGGTGGATGTCCGCTGATGAATACGGCAGTTGATGCCGACGATGGGAATACCGTGTTACGGGCAATGGCCAGAAAGGGGCTTTCGGACTGGAGGGCGCGCCTTTGCGCGGTGATTGAAGAGGGCATTGGGGGCGGACAGATTTCTCCGGAAACGGAACCCAGGAAAATCGCGAATACAATCATTGCAACACTGGAAGGGGCCTTGATGATGAGTCGACTGGAAGGCACGAAGACCGCACTTCAGGATGCCAACGAAGCGTTGGATTCGCTGTTGGAGGGTATTCGAAACTCGACGAATAAAGCAACATCACTCACTATCAAAACGTCACGTTGACCATTAACTGTAGCGGACTGCAATCGAAAACGGCCGGGACTGCAATGGACGCGATTTCAGGACCGAATTAACTGCGAGTATCGATCCCTTCTGGACGGGATTATCTGCAACTGAGACTGCAATCGATCGCTCAGGACTGCAATCGATCGCGCCAGGACCGAATTAACTGCAAATGAAGCGTCCATCAAACGACCGTTTGTTGGACATTTCACGGACAGATGGTTTTGCTCACAAAATCCGCGTAGAAATCATCCAAGAACGGCTTCCATATTTCAATATCCGTTTATACTGACTTCCAACGTGCAAGTTGGACGAATCATGCAAATTGGCTATGCCCGCGTTTCAACCGACGACCAGAACCTGGATCTGCAACGGGATGCGTTGCAGCAAGCCGGTTGCGAACGTGTGTTTGAAGACACCGCAAGCGGAGCCAAGGCCGAGCGCGTTGGCCTTGTTGCTCTGATGGAGGTTTTGCGTGCGGGCGACACCGTGGTGATCTGGCGGATGGATCGGCTTGGGCGTTCCCTCAAGGATTTGATCGCTTTGGTCGAGCGGCTGGAATCAGTCGGAGTGGGTCTACGCAGCCTGCAAGAGAAGATTGACACCACGTCCAGCGGCGGTCGCCTCATCTTCCATCTCTTCGGGGCGCTGGCTGAGTTCGAGCGCAACCTCATTCGGGAACGCACACAGGCGGGGCTGACGGCAGCGCGGGCGCGTGGACGCCATGGCGGGCGTAAGAAGCGCCTTGATCCGGCCAAGCAAAAGATTGCCTTGCGGCTCTATCACGAGCGTCAGCACACGGTTGAAGAGATCTGCCGCATGATGGGTGTTGGCCGCTCCACGCTCTACAACTACCTGAACGAAGCAGAGCGGGATGCCCTCCGGCCGGCATAAGGAGATTCCGTCCGACTCGCTGCTGCAACTGCGGCAGCGACTTGACCGCCTGCCCCGAAAGAGTCCAGAACGCGCTAGGCAGATTACTAATCTCGCCGAGCTGTACGGCATCTCGTCCGCGACCGTCTATCGCAGTCTGCACCGGATTCTCAAGCCGCATTCGGTGCATCGTTCCGACCACGGCCAACCGCGCGTCTTGCCCAAGTCAGAACTGGAGCGCTACTGCGAATGGATTGCGGCGTTGAAGTTGCGCACGACCAACAAGAATGGACGCCATCTGTCGACTCAGCGCGCCATAGAACTTCTGGAAGCGTACGGCATCGAAACCCCGCAAGGTTTGGTCTTTACTGCCGATATGCAGCCAATTCTTCCTGCCAATTCCGATAGGTCGCATCGAGTTCTCGGCCCAGTTGGTCGACAACTCGATCACCGGATGCTCGATGAAGCGTGTCAGCTTCTCCCAACGCGTCAGCGTGTAAGAGATCGCGTTACCGGCAATGGATTTCGGCAGAATCGTCCCCGATGCCTGCATCGCAAACAACCGCGCTTGCAATTCCGCCAGAATCACAGGCACATGTTCTTGCCGCAGAGCATGGCGGTCCTCGAGCGATAACTTTTGTTCGCGCGCCTCGCGGTCGATCGCAAACATTTCATCCATGAGCGCAACGACGCGGTCCAACTTCGGGTCGGCCACATGAGCCTTGGTCTGCACCTTGATGGCCTCGATAAATTTGCGCCTTGAATGTGCAAGGCAGCAAGCGTGAATCAAATTTTCCGTTCCGATATCTTTTTCATAGGCGACATATCCATCCGTATGGAGGATGCCTCCATAGTCTTTGAAGAATGCTTTCGGCACTTCTTTGCTGCGCGTCATCTCAAAGTCGAAGACTACGCCTTTGCCCGGCGCACTGTACTGCCAGAAGTAGGCGGTATGATTTCTGCCCGTTTTTTCTTCTGTCTGCACTCCAACGTAGGTTTCGTCGGCCTGGATGTAATTGCCGGCGAGCAGATCGCGCTTCATCCAGTCAATGATCGGGATCAGCAGTTCGCCCGCACGCAAGACCGAATCGTTGATGGTGCTCAGCGCCACATCGATATCGAAATCGCGCTGCAGACCTGCGTGTTGCCTGTAGAGCGGGGTCGCATCCGCATATTTACTGATCAGGAAGTTGACGATAGTTTCGTCCGAAAAGATCGACTTTGGCGCGATGCGCACCGGCGTCGGCGCGGTGACTGCGCCCTGCTCGATGCAGTGCGCGCAGGCGCGTTTCTCACGCATGATGCGCGTCACGAACTACGCGGCCGGCTTCCTGTCGAGCACCTCCGATATGTCGTAGCCGATGATCTTGGTATCCCCACCGCACTTGCCGCAAGTGCAAAACTCGGGTGCGCATGGGATGATCTTGTCGACACGTTCAAGAGATGCGGGCAGCTCGTTGCGGCCGGGATGATTCTGGCGACTGCGCCGTTGCTTGTAGGTCGCGTTGTCGCTCTCGGCCGACTCCGGGAGCGGGCCGCGTTCGATCTCCGCCTTGATCTCATCGCTCGACACCGCGGGTTCAAGGTCGAGAAGCTTCAACTGGAGATCTGACAGCTTCTCGCTCTGCTTGCCGTACTTTTTAATGCGCTCCAGGCGAAGCTCTTCTTCGAGCTTCTGGATCCGCATTTCCGACAGAGCAATGATCTGATCTTTTGCGGAGATCGCCTGTTTCATCTCCTGCTTCAACTGCACAATGATCGCCGCTACAACCGGATCAAGCACAACTGGCACAGGCGACTTGGAAGCAGGATTCACTGCCTCCATTATCTCAGAGCCCGCCATGTATATATCGTCAATTCGTCTGTATTCATGCGGTCATTTGCGATATACACTTCTCTTCAACCATCGGCCTTCTATACCACTTCCGCCTCGTCGTTGCGGTCAGATCGATGCCGCCGATCAGCAGCGCAAACTCCTCGCGGGTCAACTGCACACGGCCCTCTTCTGATGTCGGCCAATGCAATCGCCCTTGTTCCATGCGGCGTGCACAAACCCATAGGCTGTTGCTGTCGAAAAACAGAATCTTCATGCGATCTCTTCTCGAATTTGCGAATAAAAACAGGTGACCACTCTGAGGGTTCTGCTGTAACCTGCCGACCACAAGAGCATAGAGGCCATTAATGCCCAAGCGCATGTCGGTTTTACCTGTAGCCACGAAAATACGCGTGGCCGCACCCCAAGCCCAGCATCGCGCTACGCCTGTTCGAGCACGGCGATCAACCGTGTCAGCGTGGCCGCGTCGAAACCAGCAGACACTGCAATGCGCCGCCCGCCTGCCAATTCAACCAGCAATGGATCGCGCTGCGGTGTTTCAGTTGCGGACTTCTCGACAAACTCGACCCGCGCCAAGGGCAGTTCCGCTGCGCTCACCGGCCTGCTCATCGATGCGGACGGAAGAACATCGCGATGACGTGCGTACTTGCAATGCCTGTTGAGAGAAGACAGAGACAGACCGTGTTGACGACAAAACTGTGATCGGCTCAAGCCACTCTGCGGATAAGACGACGCGATCTGCGCCACCTCCGCACGGCTGCGACGAGGGCGACTATGCTCGGCAGAAACTGGATATTCACTCATGCCTTCAGTGAATCATCTTCAAAACCCTACGAAAAGAACGGCCTTACCCGGGTGGATACGTTTGATCCGGCAAGCTCGCTTGCAAGATTCATCTCGCTCCAGCTTTGATGAAGAAACGATTTGCGGACAGTTTGCGAATGAGCCGACAGCTTTAGAGGGGTAGACAATACGGCGGGGTTATCGCTAGTAATATCCGGGTCATTCTCGCCAAGGTCGCCCCAAAACGGAATGGTGAAATTTGTTGATCCGGCTGCAAGCCGCGATTCAATCAGGCTGTTAGGGACTAAAACGCCAGACTGAAATAGAGCGGTGGAGACGAGGCTGTTTTCCGCGATATATTCGCTGAATTCAGCCGGGACAACTACGTCAGAAATCTGAGTAGGCATGGGCATTCCTCGGAATCAAGATTTTGGATTGATCCGGGCTTGCCGACTGGTTCGCCTTTGGCTCAGACTTGAGCGGTGAGACCTGTTGCTGTAGCGCCGACTGGCACTGTTGGGAAAGTAATCCAGATTGCGATGGGATGCAAATTTAATGACGGGCGAGCACTGGCGTACGATGGCGTATAATTTCACCGAAACGAGAACGAGGGTGAAATCGTGACTGAAGAGTTCAAGGCTGGGGATGTCGTTCAACTTAAATCCGGCGGTCCAGTGATGACCGTGAAGCAACTCCACAAACATGAGCCTTATATTGGGCAATATCAATGCCAGTGGTTCGGCGGAAAGAAACTGGAGGGTGGATTCTTCTTTCCAGCATCGCTTAAACAGGCTGACGGTGATGCTAAGTAAGCCTGCTTTTTCTCCATCTGAAGTCGCGAATTGGATGCTCGCTGAATTGGAACGCGACGGCACGTTGTATCAAGAAACTGCTGTATCAGAGATTGAGCGGCGGTTTAGTGCGAAGTTCACTTCGATTAACGAAAACGGCAATCTTTCAATTCGTAAAGATGTACTGGCTTCCTTTAGGAAAATATCAGGTGAAGGAGTTGTTTGGGAACGTGGTGAACGTCTTTGGCGCAAACGCGAAAGCTACGACCAGCCCGGTAGACAACAGGACTAGATAAATGGATTAACCTTGTCAGGGTGATTGCTAAGTTGCTGACCATTTCTTGACGAGGCTCTCGACTCGCGCGGGAACACCCCATGAGCGTTCAATCTGATTATTGCTCTCAACAGCGGCCAAAATCCGTTTGGTAAATGATGGCTCCCAAACGCCCAATTCTTCCAGATAACCAATACGTTCTTTTGCCTGTGCGAAGTTGATGCTTTCCTCAAATTGCGCGATAAGGATGCCGCTCATTCTTGATTGAGTCTGCTTGTTCTTACGAAATGCGTCAAAGATTTCTCTCGCAAGTGCATCAACAGGCTTGCTCTTTCCATTGAATGCTTGAAAGCGTCCGATAAATCCATACGGGGTTTGACCGAAAAGCACCGAGCAAACTGGGACATTGCGCCCCATTGCGAAACCGATCTCTTGATCCGTCCAATAGCTTTCATGGAACTTGTCGTGCAACAATGCGATCAATGCGTCACACGTTGATAAGGCTAATTCAATTTGACCTTCCCATTCTGTAGTTGGCATGATGTCACTGTGCGCGACAAACGACGATATACCAAATTCCCGAAGCGAATCTTGTAGGTTTGCAGCAGCCTTCTTGTTTGCAGCCAAGTGCGAAATGAAGAGACGAAACATTCCATCGCCCCAAAAATCAGGTTCGATGTTTGATATCCGCGAAGCCTTAAGATCGAACCCAAGATGTTGCGACAGCTCAATCAGAGTCCTGTCAGGAGCATTTTCAATCATCTGCATTACATACGATGAAGTGTCGCCGCTCCACGAGTCCGAAATAGGCAGATCGAATTGCTTGAGCGTAAGATCAATCGGCGCCCACGGTTCGCCAGAGAGCCGATTGGCAATTTCTTTCATCGACGTGACGCGCTGCGACGGCGTTAGTAGTACAGCTTTCTTAGTTGCCACCTTCTTACCCTGTCTTTCCCTACGGGATTTTTACAGATAGGGTATACCCCTCCACCCTTTTCTGGCTCCTAAACCCGATGTGAGCTTGTGCGTCACAATGAGTCTGAGAGTTGGCGAGTATACGGCGGAACGCTACGTTATAGGGGTATACCCCATTTTCATATTCTGATCCCGGAGATTCGATGGGGTATCCCCGCGTTTGGCCGGAAGGCCGCTAGGGGGTGTGGGGGGTGTCCTGAACGCTCTCCGGTAGTGCGACACAGGGGAGTAAGCGCAAACGGCACTCCCAGGGCACAGACTCGCCAAAAAATTATTTTGTCACCATGAAATTATTGGGGTACAAGTTGGGGTATCTATCGATATGTCGGTTGTAAGCTGTTCATTCTAAATGCATATTGGCTCCTCAGGTAGGACTCGAACCTACAACCCTTCGGTTAACAGCCGAATGCTCTGCCATTGAGCTACTGAGGAGTGTCGCGCGTTGAATTCTCCATAACCAAAATAACAGAGAGAGCCGGGTGCGTCAAAAAGCTATCCTTAACGGGCTATCATCGCTCGTCCGTCCGTCCCCTCGATAATTGCGCAAAGCGGTGTGAGGCAGCCCTGCAGCGCCAAATTGCGTGCACACAATTCACCCGAACGATACCATGGAGAAGAACGGATGAGGAGGGCCAATGTCACGGATTTCCAGGCTGGACCGCAGCCAGGTGGCTCCTGAAGTAGCGGCGCTCTACGACAAAGCCTTTGCCCAGCGCGGCAATGTGCCCAACATGTTTCGCGTGATGGCCCACCGGCCTGAGATTTTTGCAACCATGCAAGCCCACTTCGCGGCTGTGCTCTCCACTGGCACGGTCTCCACCCGGCTGAAGGAGTTGCTCATCGTTCGCACCAGCCAGGTGAACGAGACCCCCTACTGCTTGGCCAGCCACACCGTTCTCGCTAAGAATCTGGGCTGGACGGACGACCAGCTTGCCCACCTGGTCGAATGGCCCCACCGCGAGGACTTCACTCCCGCCGAAAAGGCCGCATTGCGACTGGCAGAGACCGTCACTCTCGATGCCAACTCGATCAGCGACGATCAGTTCGCTGAGTTGCGCCGTTTCTATTCCGAGGGCGAGATCGTGGAGTTGCTCTGCGCCATCGGCCTCTTCAACTACTTCAATCGCTTCAACAACGCCCTGCGCATGGAACCGACCAAGTCCGGCGAGGGCGGCTGCGCAACGCTGGCCGAGGAGACAACGGCAATCCAATGAGTTCGATCTCCTCTCTCAATCCACCCGAGTGAGCGGGGAATCGGTGTGGAAAACCTACCTTCGAGCACCAATTCAAAACAGAACCTTCACCCATCCCACCAGGAGCTTCCTTTTCACATGAAACTGAAATTGCCCGCCGGACCATTCCGAGCCTATCTTTTTGACTGCGACGGCACCATCGTCGACTCAATGCCGCTTCACTACATTGCCTGGAAGGCGGCTCTTGCGGAATGGAACTGCGAGTTCCCTGAAAAGCTCTTTTATTCCTGGGGCGGCAAGCCCGTGGACGAAATCATTTCCACCCTGAACAAAATGAATGGCCTGAACATGCCCGTTGAATTCGTCGGCAAACGCAAGGAAAACCTCTACTACGATCTGCTGCCACGCCTTAAGGCGATTCCTGAAGTGGTGGAGCACATTGAGGCCCAGCACGGACACATGCTTTTTGCGGTGGTTTCCGGTGGGAGGCGCAGCTCGGTCGTTCGCTCCCTCACCACGACTAATCTGCTCGACAAATTCGAGACCATTGTCGGCGCGGAAGACTACACCAACAGCAAACCGGCTCCCGATGCTTTTCTGCTCGCTGCCGCAAAGCTCGGAGTGGCTCCCGAGGATTGCCTGGTCTTTGAAGACACCGACCTGGGCATTCAGGCGGCGACCGCCGCCGGGATGGCATCTGTCCGCGTCCCGTTCGTGCTCAACAGAAACTGAGCCACGTCGAGTGGAGTCTCCTGCTCGGCATCGCGGCCACCGTGACGATCATCCATCTCGCCACCAACGGCCGCTACGGCTTCCACCGCGAAGCCTTACGCCCTCTCGCCAGGCATCTCGTCGCCTGGCGCAGTGTTCAGCAGTTCGATTTTTAAGTCAGAGCAAACTCGCGTCGCTACTCGTCCATCTCTCAGAACCCATCGCAACGGGCGTTCATCGGTGACTGCATGCCACCGCCGCGGGGAGGATTGACACATGGGGAGGAATTGCATTTTCGCGTTCGTCGGCATGAATGCAGTTCTTGTTTTATCCGGCGTTTGGTCGGCATGGGGACAGGGGCTGACCGACGCCGGTGCTGTCAGCAATGTGCAGGACAACCGGGTCGCCCTCCTGGCCGGCCATCCATTCTCAGCAATCAAGTACGCGCGGAAGGTCAGAGTTCTCCCCGACGGCAAGCTACAGTTCCTCGCCAATGAGCGGTACCCCACTCAAATCGCTCGAGATGCCAACGGGAGGCTAATGATGCAGGATATCCACAGCGACGATCTGCAGTCAGAATGTGACCATTTGGAATTGCGCGATCCGCCTCCGTGTCCCGCTTGGTCAGTCATCGTCATCGACCCGGTGGCGCACACCGTCGCGCATTGGGCCGCAGGCGAGTTGGGTGCTCACGAGTGGATGGACTTCCCTCTCTCTGACGCTCGGTTGGAGGAGACCGTTCACGCTACCGCCGACCTGCCTGATGTGCCCCCGGATTTCAGCGACGAAGATGGCAAGATGAGTAAGGTGAACCTGGGTAACCGGACGATAGAAGGTATTCCGGTACACGGCATGCGATGGACCCTGCTTTATGACACGAATCAGGATGGCCAGACCATTCAGCGGACGCGCATACACGAGGTGTGGACGTCTGCCGAAATGAAGCTCATCGTCCGTGTCGTCGATGGTGATCCGCATGGAGTTGAATCTGTGTGGGGACTCAAGAAGATCTCCCTTTCGCCCGATCCAGCTCTCTTCCAACCACCGGCGGATTATCAGTTTTGGCACTGCTCTCAGGTGTACCACGCCAACTGCGATAAGTTCACCGGCCGTGAGATCGAGTATCTTGCTTCGTGGTTTTCGAAGTAACCCGCGCCGTTCAGCCCCACGTTTCCGAACTACTCCCATCACAACACGCCGTAGATAGCATGAAGCAATCAGCGCCTATCGCCAAACCTCAGTAAAGCAGCACCGCCACGCGATGCATCGTGAACGCGCCCTGCACGTCGCGCGGTGGGCAGCTTCCCACCGCCGCCTGGTGAAATTGCCCGGAGCTGAGCCGGTCGACCAACGCCTGCGGCAAGTGCGTCACGTCCGCGTCCTGCCAGCGTATGACGAACTGTGGCTCCTGGTTCGATTTGGTCGCCGGCAACCCCCGATCCATTGCGCAAGCCGCCCGGGCAAACGACGCATCTTTCACGATCGTCACTCCGCTCACTTGAATCAGAGCCCCAATCGCCGCCTCCACCTCTGCTGGCGTTTGATCCTGCACTCCACGCGCATAGTCAGCCACCGCATAAAGCACGCCGCGGCTGGCCATCACGGCTACTCCCACCCGGTCCACTTCCGGGTTCAGCAGGTTGGTGCGGTGCCCCTGCGAGTGCATCCAGTCATTGTGGATCGTCCCCGGATCGGGACCAATGGCAACATTCTCCTCAAGGAGACTGAAGTGCGCACCGGCCTGCCCGGCTCTCTCAGTAACGCTCGGCTCGCCGCCGTATCGATGAGAAATCTGCCCCTCGGCCACCATGCGTACGCAGTGCTGCCGCGCCGCTGTAGCCAGGGCCGCATCCCATTTGAGCGGCCCGGCTCCTTGCTCAGCGCGGGCTTGGTTGGCCAACGCAAACAACTGCTCCGCTTCCGGCTGAAGACTCTCCTGTTTTCCGCCCTGCAAGGACCGACCCGCCGTCGATTGCCCGAAAAACACCGGTGCTGCCAACCCCAGACACAAAATCAAACCCCATCGCGAGATGCCCATGTCCTCATTAAACCCCGCTTCGCCCCGCCTGTCGCTGTATTCTTTTTTGAGTGCCAATGTCTTTCTTCGCAGCCGCTCCAATCCGAGCCTTCCGTAATCGCCTGCGTCGCCAACCGCTAGCCGTGGCGGGCGTCCTGCTGCTCGCAGCCTTTGTGTTAGGCGGCATCACCGCGCCTTGGCTCGCACCCCGCAACCCCGCTTCCATCGACCTGCTCCACCGGCTCGAAGGCCCCAACCCCGCGCATTGGGCTGGAACCGACGAGTTGGGCCGCGACATTCTCTCCCGGCTTCTCTGGGGAGCGCGCCTCTCACTGGCTGTCTCTGTCACCGTGGTTACGGTCTCGCTGGCACTGGGGCTGGCCGTGGGCGGCCTGGCAGGCTATCTGGGCGGATGGATCGACACAGCCCTCACCACCTTCGCCATGAATACCTTCCTGGCCCTGCCCGGCATCCTGCTGGCCATCGCCTTCGCCGCGTTCCTCGGGCCGGGATTCGCCAACCTGGTGCTGGCCCTGGCCATCGGTGGCTGGGCTGGCTATGCCCGCCTCGTCCGCGCGCAGGTCATGGCCGTCCGTGACCGCGAATATGTCGATGCGGCCCGCGCCCTGGGCGCCGGCGGCATGCGCATCTTCTTCCGCCACATTCTGCCGAACATCGTCCAACCGATTCTTGTACAGGCAGCCATCGGCATGGCCGGCGTCATCCTCGCCGAGGCCACGCTTTCCTTCCTCGGCCTCGGCATTCCCGCGCCCGCACCCAGTTGGGGATCCATGCTCAACGACGCCCGCCTGCATCTGTTCGACTCGCCCCACATGGTTCTCTTCCCTGCCCTGGCGGTCGCCGGCGCCGTGCTTGGCTTCAACTTCCTGGGAGACGCTCTCCG
>Ga0224531_1000737_pt1 | contig 15678 bp, 12 predicted proteins | sample CBST100metaG_FD_179876 | JGI IMG/M metagenome (GOLD analysis project Ga0224531, IMG submission 179876) | Peat soil microbial communities from Stordalen Mire, Sweden - C.B.S.T100 | ecosystem: Environmental > Terrestrial > Soil > Wetlands > Peat | place: Sweden: Norrbotten County, Stordalen Mire... | reverse complement strand
CTCGGTGACAGGGCACCGCAAGCGAAACCGGGTTGGTGGCACACGATCGCGCCACCGCCCGGACCGCCTTCGGGGCACCAATCATCGCCGCGACCTCGGCGTAGCTGCGTGTCTCCCCGAGCGGAATCCGCCGTAGCGCTTCCCACACCCGCAACTGAAACGCCGTGCCGCGCAGATCCAGCGGCAATGTCAGTGCTGCCTTCGGTTCGGCGATGAACGCCACTACGGTCCGCACCGTGTCAGCCAACGCGGCATCGTCGGCGACGACGTGCGCGCGCGGAAAGCGGCGGCGCAAATCGCCGAGCAGCGCGTCGTCGGGCTCGGCGAACCCCAGGAAGCACACGCCGGTCGCGGTCGCGCCAACCAACAGCCGCCCGAACGGGCAGTCGGCCAGCGCGGTACGGATCGTCTCCCCGGCACCGCCGCGACGGGCCGAGCCGGGAGTCATGCCGAGCAGCTTTCCGGTATCCTCATAGACCCGGCTCTCGGAGCCGAACCCGGCGCCGGCCACCGCGTCCGCAACCCGCTCGCCGGCCACCAGGGCGGCCTGCAGCCGGCGCGCACGCACGCCTTCCGCGTAACTGCGCGGGGTCAGCCCAGTATGGTCACGGAACAAGCGCAGGAAGTGGAAGCGCGAATACCCGGCGCGCGCCGCCAGCACCTGCAGCGACGGGATGGCCTCGCTGGCCTGGATATGGACACAGGCATCCGCGACCACGGCGCGTGCCAACGCGACACGTGTCCCGTTCGGGTCGCAGCGCCGGCAAGCGCGAAACCCCGCCGCCTCGGCCAGTTCGGCGCTGGCGAAGAAGCGGACATTCTCCCGTCGCGGCCGCGGCGAAGGACAACCGGGACGGCAAAAGACCCCCATGGTCGTAACGCCATAGAAGAAGTCACCGCACAGTCGGCGGACGACAATCTCCCACTTCGCGTCCTCGGCTGGCACCAAAGCCGCGCCCGCCCTGGCCAGCCCAGCGTTCTGCTTGTCTTCTCTTGTGCTCATCTCGGCATGATGGCGCCGCCCCGCTGGCGGCGCCATCCGCCGATTGCTTCAGCTCATCCAGTTGCCGCCGTCGACGTTCAACGTCTGAGCGAGGATGTAGTCCGCGTCGGCGCTGGCGAGGAACAGCGCCGCCCCGGTCAGGTCCTCCGGCAGGCCCATGCGGCCATAGGGGACGGCCAAGCCCACCTGCTTCTTCTTCTCGCCGATCGGCAGGTGCTCGTACTTCGCGAACAGGGCATCGACCGTGTCCCACATCGGTGTGTCCGCCACGCCCGGGGCGATGGCGTTCACGTTGATATGGTGCTTCGCCAGGCCGAGGGCCGCGCTCTGGGTCAGGCTGATCACCGCCGCCTTGGACGAGCAGTACACCGCCACCAGCGCCTCGCCGCGCCGCCCGGCCTGCGAGGCGAAGTTGACGATCTTGCCCCCCTTGCCCTGCTTGATCATCTGCTTGGCCGCCGCCTGCAGCATGAACAGCGTGCCCTCGACGTTCACGGCGAAGACCTTGCGATAGCTCTCGTGCGTGATCTCTTCCACCGGCCCCATGTCGAACACGCCGGCGCCGTTCACCAGGATGTCGAGACGCCCCGCTTCCCGCACGACCGTTGCAATAACCGCGTCGATGGACCCCTGATCGGTCACATCCAGCTTGAGGCCGACCGCGCCATGGCCAGCTGCCTGAGCCGATTGCTTCGCCGCGGCTTCGTGCAGGTCACCGACGAAGACCTTTGCGCCCTCCTCGGCGTAGCGCTTCGTGATCGCCCTGCCGATGCCGCTCCCGCCACCCGTGACGAGCGCGATCTTACCTTCGAGTTTCATCCCAATCTCCAATTACCAGCAGGTGTAGCCCGCGTCGGCCATGACGATGCTTCCGGTCAGCAGGCTGGAAGCATCCGAAGCAAGGAACAGCACGACCGAGGCAATCTCTTCCGGCTGGCCGACGCGGCCCATCGGCGTCATCTCCAGCCAAGTGGCCGCCATCTCCTTGTTCTGCATGCCAAACGTGGTTAGCGGTGTGGCGATGTAGGTCGGCGCGACCGCATTCACCCGCACGCCGCGCCGCGCCCACTCGCAGGCGAGCGACTTGGTGAGCTGATGCACCCCGGCCTTGGCGGCGTTGTAGAAGCACTGCTCCTGCGGCTTGTTCACAATCACCGCCGACATGGACCCCATATTGACGATGGCGCCCTTGCCGCGCGCCAGCATGCGCTTGCCGAACGAGCGGGAGCAATAGAACACGCCGTCGAGCATCACCGCCAGATGGGAACGCCAGTGTTCGTCGCTGGTTTCCTCGGCCTTGGTATTGCTCACGCAGAAGCCGGCATTGTTCACCAGGATGCCGACCCCGGCCTGGTCGCGGTCGAGCTTCGTTGCCAGTTCCTCGATGGCCGCGGAGTCGGTGACGTCGAGAACCGCCCCGGAGGCGTCGACCTTCAGCGCCTTGAGCTTCGCCACCGCCGATTCGACGCGGTCGGCGAGCTTGTCGGTGACCACCACACGCGCCCCTGCCTCGCCGAGCGCCTGCGCGCAGGAGAAACCGATTCCCTGACCGGCTCCGGTCACGACCGCCGTGCGGCCGGACAGCTTATATTGTTCGAGAAACATCGTGCCGTTCCTTTCAGACAGCGGCGACCGCCAGCTACTTGACGGCGCCGAATGTAAGACCGCGGACGAGCTGACGCTGGCTGATCCAGCCGAACACCAGGATGGGCGCGATCGCCATGGTGGAAGCAGCGGAGAGCTTCGCCCAGAACAAACCTTCCGGCGCCGAGAAGGAGGCGATGAAGGCAGTCAACGGCGCAGCGTTATGTGCCGCCAAGTTCAGGCTCCAGAACGCCTCGTTCCAACACAGGATGATCGACAGCAGCGCCGTGGAGGCAATGCCCGGCATGACCAGAGGCAGCAGCACCACGAAGATCACCTGACGTACGTTGGCGCCGTCGATGCGGCTCGCCTCGATGATGTCCTTCGGCGTTTCCTTGAAGAAGGTGAACAGCATCCAGATCGCGATCGGCAGGTTCATGAGCGCGTTCAAGACCACCAGGGACGGCAATTTATCGAGCTGATCCGTCCACTGCACGATCAGATAGATCGGCATCAGCACACCCACCGGCGGCAACATCTTGGTCGAGAGCATCCACAGCAACGTGCCGCGGGTTCGCTTCGTCGGGAAGAACGCCATGGCGAACGCTGCCGGAACGGCAAGCAACAGCTCAAGCACCGTGGCGCCGAACGAGATGATGATGCTGTTCATCGCGAATGAGACATAGTCGGCACGCTGGAGGACTTCGCGATAGTTTTCCAGCGTCGGGGCGAAGAACAGCGACGGCGGCGTGGAAACTGCCTCGACTTCGGTCTTGAAGCTGGCCAGCAGCATCCAGATGAGCGGAAAGAACACCAGCAGCGCGGCTAGCCAGCCGAGCACACCGGCGACGGGGGAGTTAGAGCGGCGGGTCATGTGTCCAACCTGCTGGCGACGGTGCGGACCATGAAGGCCGCCAGGACGTTCGCGATGACGATGGCGATCACGCCAGCGGCGGAGGCCGAGCCGACGTTGAAGGCCAGCAATGCCTTCTCATAGATCAGGAACGCGAGATTCGTCGTGGCAACCCCGGGACCGCCGGATGTGGTGGTGTAAATCTCGGCGAACACGCTCAACAGGAAAATGGTCTCCATCATGATGACCACGGTGATGGCGCGGCCCATGTGCGGTACCTGGATGTAGAAGAACACCGAGATCGGCCCGGCGCCATCGAGGTCCGCGGCTTCGAGCGTCTCCTCGTCGAGCGACTGCAGGGCGGTCACCAGGATCAGGAACGCAAACGGCATCCACTGCCACGCCACGATGATGACCACGGCGGTGAGCGGCCAGTTGCCGAAGAAATCCACCACCGGCAGGCCCAGGCTGCGACAGATCCAGGCGAACAGTCCGTTCACCGGATGCATCAGCAGGTTCTTCCAGATCAGCGCGCTGACCGTGGGCATGACGAAGAACGGCGAGATCATCAGCACGCGGGCGATGCCGCGGCCGGGAAACTTCGATTCGAACAGCGCCGCCAGCACCGCTCCCAGGCCGACCGAGATCACCAGAACCTCGACGACGAGCACGACGGTGACCCACAGGGCGCTGTAGAGCGCCGGGTCGACCAGCAGGTACTTGTAGTTCGAGATCCCGGCAAAGCCGTGGATCAACGGATTTTGCAGCAGATAACGACGGAAGGAGAACCATACCGTCATCGCCAACGGCACGATGCACCAGACCAGGAGCAGGCCGACCGACGGTCCGAGCAGAGGCAGGGTGTTCACCCGACCCCCCAGGCCCTTCTTCGGACGCGATACCGGCGTCCGTGATGTGGTCCTGATTGCAGTGTCACTCATTCTCAGGGCAGCTCCCTGGGAGAAAACGGACCCGGAACGGAGGTTCCGGGTCCTGAACCGACAAGCCGGTTCTCTAGACAGTTACTGGAGGTAGCCGGCCTGTTGCATAGCGCTCAGCGTCGCCGCCTGCGCCTGCTTCAGCGCATCATCCACGCTGGTCTGTCCGGCCAGCGCCGCGGCGACGAACTGGCCAACCTGCGTCCCGATTGCCTGGAACTCAGGGATCGCGACGTACTGGATGCCAATATATGGCACCGGCTGCGCGGTCGGATGATTCAGGTCAGTCGCCAGGATCGCTGCCTCGACGGCCTTCGCGAACGGCGCTGCCTTGATGTACTCCGGGGTGGCGTAGGTGGACTTGCGGGTGCCCGGAGGGAGCACGGTCCAGCCGATGTTCTGGCCGACCAGCTTCACATATTCCTTCGAGGTTGCCCAGGCGAGGAACTGCTTCGCCACGGGGATCTGCCTGGAGGTCTGCGGGACGGCGAGCGTCCAGGCCCAGAACCAGCCGGAGACGTTCGTCACCGCGGCGGTCGGCGAGGCGACGAATGCGGTCTTGTCGTAAACCTGGCTGTCGCTCTTGTCGTAGATGGCGCCCGCGGCCGATGTGGCATCGACCCAGATCGCACAGTGGCCAGTGGCGAACAGGGCGCGGTTCTCGTTGAACCCGTTCGAAGCGGCGCCCGGCGGCCCGTACTTGTTCATCAAGTTCACGTAGTAGGTGACGGCGTCGTGCCATTCCTTGCTGTCAAGCTGAGGCTGCCACTTCATGTCGAACCAGCGGCCACCGAAGGTGTTCACGAGCGTGTCGACATAGGCCATGTTCTCGCCCCAGCCCGGCTTGCCGCGCAGGCAGATGCCGTATTGCTGGTGCGCCTTGTCCGTCAGTTTGGCGGCGAACTGCTCGATCTGCGTATAGGTCGGATGCTCGGGCATCGTCAGCCCAGCCTTCTCGAACAGATCCTTGCGGTACATGGTGAAAGAACTCTCGGCATAGAAGGGCACCGAATAGAGCTTGCCGTTCACCGAAAGCGCATCGCGCACATTCTGGTAGATGTCGTTGTAGTCGTAGGCGGCGGGGAAGTCGTTAAGAGTCGCCAACCAGCCCTGCTTGCCCCAGATCGGCGTCTCGTACGACCCGATCGTGACGATGTCGAACTGCCCGCCCTTGGTGGCGATGTCGGTCGTCACACGTTGGCGAAGGACGTTCTCCTCTAGCACCACCCAGTTGATCTTGTTGCCTGTCTGCTGTTCCCACTTGGGAGCCAGGCGCTGCATGTCGATCATTTGGGAATTGTTGACCGTAGCGACAGTAATAGTCGCCGCGGAAGCCGCCGTAGCAGTGCAAGCCACCATGGCTACGCCGGCGCACGCATACCTCAGACGCATTTCTCGGTTTCCTGTGCTCAAGTTCTTTATTCTGTCGCCCGACTTTTGCTCGGTGCGCGGGCAATTAGCCACATTTACCCCCAGCAGTCAAGTTGCTGTGTCCGCCAGAATCGCGGCCGCGGTCGCCTCGTCGGTGATGACCGCGTTCAGCAGGCCCCCGTGCAGCGCCGCCCGCATCGCCTGCACCTTCTGCGGACCCGCCCCGACACCGACCGTGACGCAGCCCGGCCGGGTTGTCACCGGCAACCCGGTCACACGAGCGTTGACACAACCACGGAGCAGCTTGCCGTCGGCGGTGAACGACCAGCCCGAAATCTCGCCGACCGCGCCGGCTTCGATCAGTTCGGTCAGCTCCGTGTCCGAGATGTAGCCGGAGGCATGCATCGGCGACCGCCAGCCGACGTTCCCCACCCCCACCATGATGCAGCGCGCCTCGTCGAGCAGCGCGCGCAACGTGGTGAACGACCGTTGCGATTGCATCAGCTCGCGCTCCGCCACGGTCGCCGCCACCACCGGCGTCGGCATCGGGTAGCACTGCGCCCCGGTGCGCTCCGCCAGCCGAACCACCGGCTCGACCGAGTTGGCCCGCCCGTCCGCGGCGATCGTGCCGCACAGCGACAGCAGTTTATGCTGCGGTGCATCCATGGGCGAGACCTCGGCCACGATGGCGCGCAACGTGCGCCCGGTGGACAGGGCAAGCACCAGCGGCGCCCGGTTCGCGAGCCAACGCTCAAGATATCGCGCCCCCGCGATGGCGAGACCGGCGAGCGGGCCGCCTGGTCCGTCATCGCGCGGCACCACTTCGCAATAGCGAAGCTGGAACCGCTCGGCCAGAGCCTGACCGAGTTGCATGCAGGCTTCGATCGGATGATCCAGGCGGAACTTGATCAGCTTCTCCGCCAGCGCCAGCGCGACCAGGCGCTGCGCGCCCTGGCGCGAAATGTTGAGCTGGGCCGCGACTTCGTCCTGCGTGCGGCCGCCGATATAGTACAGCCACGCCGCGCGGGCGGCCTGCTCGAGTCGAGCCGGCTGTGGCAGCCGCCGCCCACTGTCTGATTCCTCCATCATGTCGCCCCTGGCAAACGCATTCCGTCTGAGCTACTGCTCACGTTACGCGCGTTTGCGGTGCCGACGAAAGATGAAGGAAGCGAGACGATGGCGCAGATCGTCGCGGTCGGCGAAATTCTGGTGGAAATGGTGGCGACGGCGCTCGACCAGGGTTTCGCTGCCGCAGGCACGTTTGCCGGTCCCTATCCCAGTGGCGTAGCAGCTACATCTTCCACATGGCCAACGTGGCCGCCGGGCGGCTCAGCGCCGACGACCTCGACCCGGCCACCTTCCGGGACTGCCGTATCCTGCACGTGATGGGCTCGTCGCTGTTCTCGCCGCGGATGGGGGAGGCCATCCACCGCGCGGTGCGGCTGGCGCTCGACGCCGGTGCGCGCATCTCGTTCGACCCGAACGTACGCCAGGAACTGCTTGGCCGTCCCGGCACGGCCGAACTGATCGCCGAACTGATGGGGCTGGCGCACATCCTGCTGCCCAGCGAAGCCGATCTGGCCCATTTGTGCCCCGGGCTGCCGATGGACGAAGCGGCGCGGCAGTTGCTGCGCGGCCCGGCGGAATGCGTCTTCCTCAAATGCGGTGCGGCCGGCAGCGTGTATTATGATCACGCCCGGCGCGTCGCGAGCCCTGCCTTCCCGGTCAGCGAGGTCGATCCCACCGGGGCAGGAGACTGCGCCGGCGGGACGTTCGTCGCCGGTCTGTTGCAGGGACTGCCGATCGAGGAGACGCTGCGCCGCGCCAACGCCGCCGGCGCACTGGCTGTGTGCAAGCGCGGGCCGATGGAAGGCAACAGCAGCGAAGAAGAGCTGGCCGCGTTCATGCGCAATGCTGCCTGAACTGGCCTTTCGCGCCACCGCATCCGCGCGCTAACCCAGCCGTTTCGTCGTGGCCGGGCGGCATCCATGGCAGCGACCCGCGATAAGGCCGGACCACAAACAAAAAAAAGCCCGCTCTGCATACAGAGCGGGCTCCCAAGAAACCCGGCTGAACCCTTAGGCGTGAGGTATCGTGGTTCAGCCGGGTTAAACTTGGCGTCAGGTCTTGGTGATGAAGTTGATCGTCGTGTTGTCGGAAAGCTTGACCGAGGCGGCATCGCTGCCGATCGCGGCCGTAAGCGACGCCTGGTCGGCCGCCGAGTAGCCATACAGATCGACCGCATCCGAACTCTGCCAGTTGCTGATATTGATCGTACGAGCCGCAGCGGCGTCGTTGACCAGCCACACCGTGTCGTTGCCTGCGCTGCTGCCGATGATGGAAGCAGAGCCAGCTAGCGCGTTGATATAGAACGTGTCAGAACCGCCAGATGCCGCCGCGTTGATCGTCGTCTCGCTGACGTTCCAGTCGTTCACGGTGGTGCCGGCCGCAGTGCCGACAAGCGAAATGTTCTGGGTGCTGGCACCCACTGCGTTGGTACCGTTAGCCACGGCATAGATGGTCGCCGCCGAACTGCCGCCGATAAAGGTATCGGAACCGCCGTACAACCACGCGCTCTCTCTGCCCGTACCGCCAACGAACGCGTCGCTGCTGCTGACGCCGAACAACGACTCCGCGCCACTGCCACCGAACACCGTCGAGACCGCGCTGCTCTCGTAGTCAATGAACTGCAGCGTACCGCTGCCACCATAGATGAGGTTGCTGGCGCTGCCGGCGCTGTACAACGTCTCCGCGCCACTGCCGCTGACCACCGTCGAAGAGCCAGCGATGCCGGCGAACCACAGGCTACCGGTGCCACCGACGTATTCCTGGCCGCTGGCCGCGTAGATCGTGTCGGCCTCTGCGCCGCCAACGATCGTGTCCGTCCCGCTGCCGACCACAAAGGCCAGCGACGCAGCCGTGTCGCTGCCACCGACGTAGAGATCGTTGCCCCCATTGGCATACACCAGCGCGTCGCCGCTGCCACCGTACAGGGTATCCCCCTCTCCAGCGGTGACAACCGTACTGCTGCCACCATCGAAGCTCGCGGAGCCGGTACTCTCGAGCTGAATGATGTTGCTCCCGCCACTCACCAGCACGTCGTCAAGCGAGCCGGTGGCGTAGAGGGTATTGTCGCCGGTCGTCAGCGCCACGGTGTCGTTGGCACCCGAGACCGTGATCACGTTGCCCGCCACGCTGTCTTCGAGCGCGTTGCTCACGCCGCCGCCCTGCGTGCCGCCGATGCTGACCACCGCATCGGCACCGGTTGCGGAGACGGTGTTGCCGCTGCCGTCGGCGGCCACCGTCGCATTCGCACCGCTGGCGTCTACGCTGGAGCCATTGGCCACGGCAACCACCGCGCCGGTCAGGGTGTCGGTGATATTCTCGGACGCGGTCGCGATAACCGTACCGGCGCCGCCGGAGTAGCTCCCGACGCTGGCCGTCGTGTTATCGCCTAGCACGACTTCCATGCCAGGACCGCCGCCAGTGACCGAGGTAGCGCCCGTCGCGATCAGGATGCCTTCGAAAGTGGCCGGAAGGCTTATGGCACTGCCGACCGTCCCCCCCACGTAAACGATAGCCTCGGTCTGGCCAGCCGGCACCGTCGGGATGGACCCGGAGCCGTCCCACTGAACGGTGGTGACGCTGGCGGCGGCCAACTCCGTATTAATCTGGGAGAGGAGGGCGCCGGTCTGCACCCCATCCGTCGATATGGTAACGCCATAGCCCGGCGAAACAACTGTTGTCATCGACTTGTCACCCCACGCATTTGAGAATTGTTGCTTCGCCTCTAACGCATCATCGGGTTGGTTGTCAAAGCTAATTCCGGTTCCGCGATTTATATCCCGTTAACACACGTGAACGAGCGGAATGGAATTCCCTCAGGTCCAGGTAAGAAAGTCCGTGCTTTTTCATAGCTTGCGGCGATCCCACCGCAGCGCCGGCCAGCAATCCCGGTAACGGACGTTCCGCCATCACATAGATGTGACTGGCGCGTCAGAGAAACGTACGTTTCGTGCCCTTGGCAATCTGTTTCGTCCAAGCCGCTATTTCGCCCGCAGCGACGAAGCTCGACCGGCCGGAAACCGCCTCAAATGCGCATACGAACGCGGTCGGTTCCAGCTGTCACGAATTCGACACAAGCGCGGCTGGCGCCCCCGCGCGTACGCTTTGCGCGCCGGGCCGGACGGCGCTATGCCGGTTGCCGAAACGGCGCCCCGATCGACGCGCCACGACGCGACCAAGGGAATGGCGATGAACGATCCGCTGCGGGTGCTGGTGGTTGGGCTCGGCCACATGGGTCTGTCGCATGCGCGGGCCTATGACCGGCTGGACGGCTTCGCCCTGTGCGGGCTGTGCGACCGCAGCGGGCAGGCGCGCCCCGATCAGCCGGCGCACTGGGCCGGCCTGCCCCGCTTCGACGACTACCAGCAGGCGCTGCAATCGCTGCGGCCCGACGTCGTTTCCATCAATACCTGGGCGGATACTCATGCCGACTACGCCATCCGCGCCATCGAGGCGGGCGCCCACGTGTTCGTCGAGAAACCGCTGGCGGCCAGCGTCGCTGATGCCCAGCGCGTGGTGGATGCGGCGCTGTCGCATCGGCGCAAGCTGGTGGTCGGCTACATCCTGCGCGTGCACCCATCCTGGATGAAGCTGGTCGAACTGGCCCGCACCCTCGGCAAGCCGCTGGTCATGCGCATGAACCTCAACCAGCAATCCGTCGGCGATGCCTGGACCTGGCACAAGAACCTGATGCAGTCGCTCTCGCCCATCGTCGATTGCGGCGTGCATTACGTGGACGTCATGTGCCAGATGACCGGCGCCCGGCCGGTTCGGGTGCACGCCATCGGCGCGCGTCTGACGCCGGAGATCGCCACCTATAACTATGGTCAGCTCCAGGTGGAGTTCAGCGATGGCTCGGTGGGCTGGTACGAGGCCGGCTGGGGTCCGATGATGAGCGAGGTGGCCTATTTCGTGAAGGACGTCATCGGCCCGCGTGGCGCTGTCAGCATCGTCATGGCCGAACAGGGCGCCAGCGCGGCCGAGGGCGCGGACGTCACCGCCTCGTCCAGCATGGACACGCACACCAAGACTAGTCAGATCCGCCTGCACCACGCGGAATTGCGCGAGGGCAACGTGCTGGCCCGGACCGACGAGGTGTTCTCGATGCAGGACGAGCCCGGCCACGATGCGTTGTGCGAACGCGAGCAGGCGGTGCTGCTGCGGGCCATCCGCGAGGACCTGGACCTGGGCGAGCATATGGCCGACGCGGTGAACAGCCTGCGCATCGTGCTGGCCGCCGACGAGAGCGTGCGCACCGGGCAGGTGGTGACGCTCTGACCGACAAGCCCGCACCGCCAGACCGCCAGACGCCCCCTCGGTCGTTCTGCCGCCGACGGCTGGGCAGCCGTGTGTTTCTAGTGAAAACTGTATGCTGTAAGGCAGCGACAGCGTGGAGGGCACCATGATTGCGGCACGGATAGGAACCTGGATGCATCGCCTGGCCGCAGGAACACGCGCGGATACTCCAGCCGGACCGGACCTGTCCTCGCCGGCGTCCTCAACTCTTCCGCCGGTGATCGCTCCGGCTCCGGCCCAGCCAGATTGTCACAGAGGCGTTATCAATGAACTCAGCGCAACGCATGTCGAAGGATGGGTCCAAGGCCTGACCCGCCCGGACGAGCGCGTCGAATACGAGGTTGTTCTTCCGCAAACCAATGAAGTGCTAGCGCGCGGCTTGGCCGACCAATTCCGGCATGGTTCGCACAGCGCGGGCGTGGGGGATGGGGCGCACAGTTTCCTCGCGCGCCTGCCGCGTTTGCTGAACGAGCAGGAGCGTGCCAGCCTTGTGGTGCGCCCGATCGGCGGCCAGGAACCGCTGCCTCGATCACCGCAGCTCAAGACGGCGTTCGAGCCGGTTCTGCACGTTGCCATGGATATTGTGGACAATTGCAATCTTCGCTGCCCATTCTGCCTCTATGACTACGGCAATACGCACAACACGCACTTCATGACGGACGAGACGATCGACGCGGCCCTACGCTTTCTGCCCTATACACGCGATGGCGAATTCTGGTTCTCGTGCCTGCATGAGCCGACGCTGCATCCGCAACTCACCCGCTTCATCGACAAGGTACCGCTCGAATACCGGCGCAAAATATTCTATACATCGAATTTCGCCAAACGCATGCCGGCAAGCTACTTCGAGTGGCTCGCGGATAGCGCCGTCCATCACATCAATATCTCCATCGAAAGTCTGCGGCCGGAACTCTACGAGCGTATGCGCAAGGGTGCGCGGTATCGCATATTCAGAGAGAATTGGGACACTCTGCTGGGTGCGCTGGAGCACGGGAAAGCACCACCCAAGTTGCGCTACATTGCCATGGTCTACAAGTCGAACCTGTCTGAACTACCAGAAATGGTGCGCTATCTCTTGCAAGAGCGGAACGCCTGGCAAGTCGAGCTGCGCTATACCTTCGACGTTCCCCATCTCCCATCGGAGTTTCGCGCCAGAGAGTTTCTTGACTGGGGCGAGTGGCTGGCGTTGCGCGACCGGCTCGCCGGCTTCCCGCAGGACCGGGTGCAACTGATCCTGCCTCCTGCGCCCGTCGCTCGGCCGGAAGCATCAGCTGTTGCCGAGACCTCGACAATCCATCTGCCCGCAGATGCGGGTAACACGCCGACAGAATCCATCCTGCGGGATTACTACTTGTTCAGCATGTCGTGGGACGGAAGTCTCCGGGTGGTGGGTGTTCTGGCGGAGAGTCGAGACGACAACGCGATAGAGACTCAGCTATTCGAGACAAACGTCCGCGACATTGCCGATCCTGCCGCCTTTCTCGACGGAATTGCCGACCGAGCGAGGTCCGTGCGAACATAGCGGGCCGATTGCGCTGTCCACGCCGGTGGCGGGCAGCCGACCAAGCGTGAAGGTCCGGCAATGAAAAATCGCGCCTCAGCATTTTTCAGCAGCAAAACAGCAGACGCCGGTGCTCTGTTTATTTTTTGTGCCTTCCTGGCGATCTCCTATCTGGCGGCCAAGGACGCCGGCGTGCATGTCGGCGGCGACACCACCGCATTCGAGGCCGTGGCGCGCGATCAACTCTCTTGGTCCAACATCTTTTTCACCCAGCGCCCTCCCCTCTACCCCCTCCTGTTCAAGCTGTTCGATGACGACCGACAGCGTGTTATCGACGTGCAGGTTCTCGCCTACGTCGCCGCCTGGGGCTTTCTGGCCTGGAGTTTCTTTCGCGCCTTACGTGGGCCGCCCGCTCTGCTCATCGTTGCCGCGACCCTTTTTCTCGCGCTGTTTCCAACCTTCGCCGCCTGGAACCAGGTGTTGATGAGCGAATCGCTGGCTTGTTCGATGACGGTGATCAGCTTTGCCTTCCTGGTCCGCTTCCTGAGTGGAGGCACGCTCGCCAACCTCATCGCTTTCGTTGGCATGCTTTGCCTCAGATCCTTCCTGCGGGATTTCGACGCGTTCTTCTGCCTGTTCTTTGTCCCGTTCATCCTGGTGTTCGGTGCGGCGCGGCGGATATCGTGGCGACTGGCCGCAACGCTGACAGTCACCCTGGTGGCCTGTTTCGTCTTTGTCAGCTACAGCGCCGAGGCGTCCGGCCATGAAACCAACGCGCGCTGGTATTTCGCCATGCTGGACAATATCGGCCAGCGCGTCCTGCCCGATCCCACCTGGCGCAGCTTCTTCGTTGCTCACGGCATGCCGATGAATGACGCGCTCGATTCGATGACCGGGCATTGGGCGCACGAGAAAGACTGGAAATTCTTCGCCGATCCGGCCCTGGCGGATTTCCGGCACTGGCTGACCCTGCACGGACGCGGCACCTATGCGGCTTTGCTGCTGCACCGTCCGCTGTTCATGCTCGCCGCCCCACTGGCCCATGCTGGCGAGGTGTTCCAGCCGTACGGCTTCCCGCTCTCGTATTATTTCGATCCGGCCTACCATACGACAATCCCGCCGCGGCCCGACCTGATCGTGATCTATGCCTTCGACGCCGCCGGCTTTCTCGCACTATCGGTGTTGTTGCCAACAAAATGGGTGCCTGCGCGGTTTCGCCTGACGGCGCTGGTGGCGATCGGGCTTGCTCTCATGCTCGTTCCGCTGACCCTGGTGATTTATCACGCCGACCCGATGGAACTGCTGCGCCATGCCGTCCCGGTGCCGCTGCACGCCGCGTTGTTGGCCCTCTTGCTACTGCAACTTGGGCTATCCTACGGCTGTTCAGCGCTCTCGAATGACAAGTAGCTTGACGAGCCGTTTGAGTCCCCCGGAGAGCGGCGCGGTCGGCAACCACCGCCAGACATGTGCGCCGACATGCAGAAGGCCCCGGGCGTGCCCGGGGCCTTCGCATTGTCTGGCAACGGATTGCCGACAGACGGTGGGCTCAGCCTGTCACCGCCGGAGCGACAACAGCGATCCAGGTTGCGGCAAACCGAAGCGACAAACAATGAGACACTGGATCACCTCCTTTCGGTTGTTGATAAGGCACTCAGACTGACCTGGAAGCCGGCCCACTGGCAAGCCAAATCGGGATGGGCTGTGCCCATTGAGAGAATGGAGTGGCGACGATGCAATACGTGAACCTCGGATCGACCGGCCTGAAGGTGTCGCGCATCTGCCTGGGATGCATGACCTACGGCCGCAAATCCTGGCGCGACTGGGTGCTGGACGAGGCGGAGAGCCGGCCCTTCATCCGCCGCGCGCTCGAACTCGGCATCACCTTCTTCGATACCGCGGATATGTACTCGCTCGGCGCCAGCGAGGAAGTGCTGGGCCGGGCCCTGAAGGAATTCGGCCCCGGGCGGGACCGCGTGGTAATCGCCACCAAGGTGTTCAACCCGATGGGCGAGGACCCCAACCAGCGCGGCCTGTCGCGCAAGCACATCCTGCACGCCATCGACGACAGCCTGCGCCGCCTGGGCACCGACTACGTCGATCTCTACCAAATCCACCGTTTCGATCCGACGACGCCGATCGAGGAGACGCTGGAGGTGCTCACCGAGGTCGTGCGCGCCGGCAAGGCCCGCTACATCGGCGCTTCGTCCATGTTCGCCTGGCAGTTCTCGCGCTACCTGCATCTCGCCGACAGCCGCGGCCTGGCGCGCTTCGTGACCATGCAGAACCACTACAACCTGCTCTATCGCGAGGAGGAACGGGAGATGGTCCCGCTATGCCTGGCGGAGGGCATCGGCCTCATTCCGTGGAGTCCGCTGGCGCGCGGCGTGCTCGCCGGCAGCCGGCAGGCGGGCACGGTGCGGGTGCGCAGCGACGCGTTCATGCACAGCCTGTACGACGCCACGCAGCTCGCGGACGAGCGCGTGGTCGAGCGCGTGGCGAAGGTCGCCGAGCGGCACGGCACCGCGCCGGCGCGCATCGCGCTCGCCTGGCTGTTGCACCAGCCGGCGCTCACGGCGCCGATCGTCGGCGCCTCCAAGCCGGGACATCTGGAGGACGCCGTCGGCGCGCTGGACATCCATCTGTCCGCCGAGGACATCGCCGCGCTGCAGGAGCCGTACGTGCCGCACCCTGTGCTCGGCCATAGCTGAAGGCGAGGGCTCTGCCCTCGACCCGCCAAAGGCCCGAGGCCTTTGGTAGGGTCGAGGGGCAATGCCCCTCGCCTTGCCTTCAGGACGCCACCAGCACCGCGGCGGCCAGATCTTCCAGGGCCGTGCCCACCGACTTGAACAGCGTGATCTCCTCCGCCGAACGGCGCCCCGCGGTTTCGCCGCGGCACAGCGTCGCCAGCGTGCCGGCGATCGCGCCCTGCGCCAGCACCCCGTTCGCTATCGGCTGCGTCAGGTCGCCGGCCTCGGTCAGGGCCGCCTCGCTGTCGATGAACACGCGCGCCCGCCGCACCGCCGCGTCGTCCGCCTCGCGCATGGTGGGCAGGTAGCCGCCCACCAGG